>Ga0180438_10002358_pt1 | contig 31056 bp, 20 predicted proteins | sample SS_ome_12_FD_132455 | JGI IMG/M metagenome (GOLD analysis project Ga0180438, IMG submission 132455) | Hypersaline lake sediment archaeal communities from the Salton Sea, California, USA - SS_3_D_2 metaG | ecosystem: Environmental > Aquatic > Non-marine Saline and Alkaline > Hypersaline >...
CCACCTGATCGTGTGTTACGTAGACCATGGTCGTTGTCAACTGTTTATGGAGTTTAGATATTTCCGTCCGCATCTGTACGCGTAATTTCGCATCCAGGTTCGAAAGGGGCTCGTCGAACAGAAAGACTTTTGGATTCCGTACGATGGCCCGTCCAACAGCCACCCTCTGCCGCTGACCCCCGGATAGCGCTTTGGGCTTCCTGTCCAGCAACTCCTGAATGCCGAGGATCTCAGCAGCCTCGGTCACCCGTCGGTCAATTTCTGCCTTGGCTATTTTGCGCAGCTTCAGACCGAATGCCATGTTCCCGAAGATTGTCATATGGGGATACAGCGCATAGTTTTGAAAAACCATGGCAATGTCGCGATCTTTTGGGGGTACGCGATTCACCAGACGGTCGTCGATGTATATTTCACCCTCTGTGATCTCTTCCAGGCCCGCGATCATCCGAAGGAGGGTGGATTTCCCGCAACCGGATGGCCCCACGAGGATGACAAATTCTTCGTCGTGGATGTCGATATCGACGTTTTTAACGGCAACCGTATCCTTGCCGTATACTTTGGTGACGTTTTTCAATCGCACATGCGCCATACTTTCTCCCTCAGCATCCCATGATATTCGACGACAATAGGGTTCTTATCCTCCCGGCTGGGACTTTAAATAATCCAATACATCGCTCAGCTTTGCCGTGATCAAACCCACGGATGTATCGGCAGCTCCGTAATACACCCGAAGCTCATCGGTAGCAGCATCGTAAACCGCCCCGGATGGAAACGTCACATCGGACACATCCCCCACACGCTCGTAATCCTTCCGCGGGCCGAACACCCATTCATTGGACCGGTATATCACGCGACGGGGATTGTCCAGGTCGAATAACGCCAGGCCCGCCCGATATATGCTCCCCGATGCCGTTAAGCGGACACCGTGGTATACGATCAACCATCCCTCTTGCGTCTCGATAGGTTGAGGGCCCAATCCGATTTTATGGGCATCCCACCAGCCACCTTCCCTGGCCTCCATCACAACGGCATGTTCGCCCCAGTGTATTAAATCCGGAGAGAACGAAAGCCAGATATGGGCTCTCGCTGCAGGATTCACCGGTATTGGACGGTGGAGCAAGGCCCACCGGCCGTTAAACTTGCGGGGAAAAAGGGAGGCATCCTTGTTTTCCGGTGGCATGATGACACCCTGTCTTCGAAATGTCCTGAAATCTTTCGTTAAGGCCATAGAGACCAACGGGCCCTCCCTGGAATACGACGTGTAAGTCACCGCGTATTCATCCAACTCCTCCAGCCTCACGACTCGGGGATCTTCGATGCCCCAGATTTCTTCTGGATGCGACTCGGGATCGGGCAAGACTGTCGGCTCAGAATCGATCGTCCAGTCCGTCTTTCCGTCTTTGCTCCTGGCAACGGTGAAATGAGAAAGACCATCCATCCCCTCCACCCGGTTCAGCAAGAGCGTCTTACTTTCGTGCTGGACAGCTCCCGGATTGAATACTGCGTTGGTCCGATACGGCCACTTCTCCGGTGTTAATATTGGATTACCCGGATATCTTTTAAAAATCTCGGATCGTTGCAGATAATCCCCATGCTTATTCATTCATGTCTCCTCCAAATGCGCTCCCAGGCGTGATCCACTGAATCCTTCGTGGGGCGTCATGACCCACGGAATAGACGACCGCATCTTCCAGCGAATGCTCCGAGTGTCTGATTTTTTTACCGACAATCCGTCTGGGCTCGCCGGGATGCAAGTCGAAATAATTTTCCGAGAATACCCAGCCCTTGAGATGTATCCAGACGCTCTTGGCCAATCCCGACGTCAGTAATTCTAATTCCACACCACCATCGCCGTCCAGGTATACGCGGCCTTCAATCGGTTCCATCGGTAGTTCAAGATGCTTGTAGCGGGAAAAAAAATAACTCGCCTCGGCGTGTACTTCATCATCCTGTCGCAGTTTGGCTAGAGCGTACGAGGTGTACCTATTTATATCTTGCAGCTCTTTAGGATCGCCTATTTCGATACTCGAGACGCTGTTAGGGTCTGATTTTATCTCTGTCTTTCTGGACACTATTTTTTCGCCGAAGAAGGTCTGTATACAAACCTCCAGTTCTCCTGTGACGGAGTGCGCTGTGTCATTCACGATGTGCAGAACCAAACTTCCGTTTTCCTCGATGAATGACAAGAGCAGGGGCTGAAAAAACCGCTTGGCATAATAGTAGGATGCCTTGGGCCTGAATTCATCATCGATGAGAGACCAGCTGATGGCAGGCCAACAATCGTTCAGTTGCCATATCAACGTGCCCGCTGTTTTAAACTTTCGTCGTCTCCAGTGTTCCACACACGTCTTTAAAGCTTCGCCCTGGTTTACCTGACAGGCATACACGAAAGGCTCAAAATCGGTCGTAATTTTCTGATGGCCGGCCAGGAATCGAAACAGCCGCTCCGTACCCTCCTCCTGTTTGTTGTGGAATTCGAAGATACGATTCTGGGGCATTCGTTCCTCGGGTTGCAAGACAGCCTCCAATGTGGCGACGTCGGCCGGGGCCTGGAATCCGAACTCGGTGATGAAAAGAGCTCGATTCTTCGCGACTTCCGAAGGATCATCCCAGTAGCTCCATACATTCCAGGCATGATGATTCCCTTCTTCCTGACTGTTGGGCTTGTCACCACCCCATGGGGATGTCGGCCAGTAGGGCCGGGAAGGATCTATCTCCTCGCATTCGCGGGGTAAAATTTCGTGGAAAATACGAAAGCCGGGCATGTCCTCCACGGGCTTTCCCGTTTCCCTATTCCAGATCCACTCGTTCTCGTTGTTCCCACACCACAGGACGATGGAAGGATGATTCCGAAGGTGCCGTATGACGACCCGTGCTTCTTCCAGGATATCGTCGATAAAACCGTCATTCTCGGGGTATCCGGCACAGGCAAACATAAAGTCCTGCCACACCATCAGTCCCAGCTCATCGCATTTGTCGTAAAAGACCGGATCCTCGTATATACCCCCACCCCATACGCGTATCATGTTCATATGCGCTTGACGGGCCATACCCAACAGCTGGTCGTAGTCCTGGGCTTTCACTCTCGGCAGAAAACTGTCTGCAGGAATCCAGTCCGTGCCCTTGCAGAATACGGGCATTCCGTTCACTTCAAACCGGAAACACGGCTTGCCCTCGTCGTCCTCCAACCGCAGCCTTATTCGGCGAATCCCGATTTTTTGAGACGCTTCATCCACCACCTCCCCGTCCACGCAGGCCGTCACCCTAACCTCGTACAACGCCGGTTCGCCGTACCCGTTGGGCCACCATAAGAGGGGTTTGGGAATATCGATGGACACCTGAAACCGATTCTCGTCCGTGACGATTTCTTGACCGAATGTTTGTCCTCCACCCGCTATCTCGACACGATACTCTCCGTCTTGGACGCCCAATCTATCCACTTCGAACTCTACGGTGACACGGGCCGAATCATCATCTATATGCATCAGCCTTGCCCATACATCCGATATCCGTATCTTCTGAGTACTCTCCAAATAGATGGGCCGCCAAATCCCGGCGGTGGGCAGAGAAGGGCCCCAATCCCATCCGAAGGAATACTGGGCTTTGCGCACATGGACGCGGTGAGAATACCGGGCCGAAGGCAATGTCCCATACTGTTCTTCCAGGACTTTCGCACGCCGCACAGCCGATTCAAACCGAATCCGGATGTCATTCCTCCCGGCTTGGAGATATCGGCGCACGTCAAACCGGTGCGGGATGAACATGTTCTGCGTCGATCCCACATCCTGGTTGTTTATAATTATCGTGGCGAATGTATCCAGCCCTTGGCACACGAGATCGATACGTCCCGAATCCACGAACGTTTTATCGACATCGAACTGCTTCCTGTACTCCCAGTCGGCATCGGCCACCCATCGGACGTGCATCTCGTTATCCCTGTAGAATGGATCCGGAATTTTTCCATGAGCCATCAAATCCGTATGGACGGTTCCAGGAACCGTGGCCTTCATCCATGTCTTGATGCTGGAGGGGAAAGGCGATCCCTTCGTTCTGGAATCTGAGATGAGACGAAACTGCCAATCTCCCCCCAAGTCAATTTGTTTCAGATGCTTAGATTTTTTCGATTTCGTCAAGAATCACTCCGATGATGACAATATCGCTAGAGAATAATCCTCTCGAAAACTCAGGGCCGTTGCGTTCGGATGTTATCGAACGTGCTCTGACCAATCCAATGCATCATACTCTCGTAGGCCGATGGATGACTCGCCACCTCTAGGAGACTGGCGATGGCTTCGATGGTGGACTCTGCACCCGAGTTCAAGTTGATGGATGTGCTGTCGTTGATCCCGTCGTAACAGCGACCGGTATTCACATCAAACATCACCCGACCGGCAGGATTGTGCCCCAAGAACCACGCTGCTGCCAAGCCCGCCCATTCGCCGTATTCCTCACGTCCTGTGGCCCGCTCAAGCTCGATCAGTCCGACAACGACCGGCCTCACATCATAGGCAATCTGGGGGAAATGTTCAAGACGAACTTCACCGTCGAGCCAGAATGCATGTATGAATCCGTCCTTGACCATCCGTGAGTAGAACGTCTGTGCTTCCACTTCAGCCGACCGAATCAACGATTTCTTCTTCAACACCTTACCCAGCCGGGAAAAAGCCTGTGTCTGGGCGTTGGCGTACGCGTGCCACACTCCCCTCCATGAGATAAACGCCCCTGGATAGACATCGCCCTCTCCCATCTGCATGGCCATCACGCCATCGGCGAGCTTGAGTGCAAAGGCCTCCAATTCGCTGTCCCTCTGCGACTCCAAGTAATGCCCCAATCCCAACAGAAGCTCCGAGGTGGCATCGCTCCCCGAACCGTTGACCAGCCATATCGGATAGTCCCGGTTCCCTACTGTTGTGAATTTTCCATAACGATTTAATAATTGCCCGATAGGTTTCTTGCACATCAAAAACCGGTTCTGAAGTCGTTGGGCATACACAGAGTCAATGGATCTGAGAACGGAATATCCGTATCCCAATGCCCAGTAGGCCCGCGCAGCCCAGAAGTTGAACGATTTGATGCTGGTCCGGCCCGTTCGATTGATATCCAGGTCTGATGTGATGAAGTTATAGAACTCGCCATCCTCTGCCTGCATGAAGATGACAAAATCCAGCAGCCCCCTTATTCTCGGCAGAACAGACACCTCCCGTGTAAGTTGATAATAACGGAGATAAACCACGGCTGCCCGGGCGACATCGTCCACGCAGGCAGCACCCTCCTTCTCTGCTTCGACCCATGCATAATCCGGATGGTCGGCATAGATGTGAACGATGGTCACCGTATCTACTTCGATCACGACATCTTCGCAGAGATGATCCAGATGATTCAGGTTGACAAGGCCGCGTTCGAAAAACACTGCCGGCCTTGGTCCACTTGATTGGCATGCCAAGAAACAGAGACAGGTGTAGAACACACAAGAGATATAGCGTCTTAGGGATTTCATCTTTCTCGTTCCCATCGTCCTACTCCTTCAACCCTGAGGTGGCCATACTTTCGATGAAGTACCTCTGGAAGAAGCCGTAAGCCAGGATGATGGGAATGGCCAGCATCATCGCAGCTGCCAGCTTTACCCCCAGCCGGGCCTCGGCCTGTCCGCCGATGTGGAAGATGGCCACCAGCTGGGGCATCGTCATCAGGGCGCGATCACGGATCACGATGAGGGGCCATAGCACCTCATTCCACGTGGTCATGAACGTGAGAATACCCACGGTGATGAGGGCGGGTACGGATAGCGGCCAGAGCACACGAAACAGAATCCAAAAGTCACTGCATCCGTCGATGCGGGCTGCGTCGATCAGGTCCTGGGGTATCGTCTTGAAGTACTGACGGAACAGGATGATGCTGAATCCGTTCAGCAGGTACGGAACGATGAGCGCCCAGTAGGAGTTAACCCAATGGAACTTGACCATCAGAACGTACAGGGGAATCAGAGTAATCTGGAACGGCAGCGTCATCGTAAACAAGATGATCATAAAAACTGCATCGCGCCCTCGAAACCGTAGACGCGACAGAGCATAGCCCACCATGGAACCGAATACCAAAACGCCCGCAGTCACGGAACTGGCCACGATCAGGCTGTTCAAGAAGGCTCTGTAAATGGGAATCTTATTGGTCACCTCCTCGTAATGCTCCAACGTGAGCCGGGAGGGCACAATCCCGAACCCGCCGATCTCAGCCTCCGGCCTGACCGAGGCCATCGTCATCCAGAGAAAGGGGTAAAGAAATACGACGCCGAAAATCACGAGCGTGACGTATATCCCTATTCTTTTCATTGATTTCAATCCTCAGTCAAGAGTAATTACTCATCGTTGTTTCCGATAGACCCCGGGAATTCGTTCTCTACGATCCATCATTTAGACTCAGATCGACTGCTTTTGGAGAAATCGATCCATTCTTTCACCCATACAAAATCGGAAACTGAAAAGGACACAAGCATCATCACGATTCGATATCACTCAGGATAAAAAGGAATCACCAAATACATAATCGTCTCAATAGGTCACATCCTTTTCCACGACTTTCCTCTGAAGGATCACTACCAATAGGACGATGGCAGCGAAAAAGAAGCCCATCGTTGCGGCATACCCCATGTGGTAGAAATTGAATCCTTGTTTGTAAATATAGAGCATTGCCGACAACGTGCTGTTCATCGGCCCGCCACCCGTGATGATCACCGGTTCGATAAAAAGCGAAAATCCGCCGATGGTGGAGAGCACCACGACCATGAACATCGTCGGATTGATCATGGGCAGAGTAATGTGAATAAACTTTCTCCAATGGGTCGCACCCTCGATGTCGGCCGCCTCGTACAGGCTCTTGGGTACGCTCTGCAAACCCACCAGGAAGAGAACGATATACAGGCCGACGTTTTTCCACGTGGCGACGATGGCCACAGAGGGCATGGCCATTCGCGCGCTGGTGATCCAGTTCACACGACCCAGTCCCATCGAGGTGAGCAGTGAGTTCAAAAGGCCCGTATCCTGAGCATACAACTGGCTCCACAGCATGGAGACGACAACGCCGGAGACGACAACGGGCAGGAAGAACGTCGCACGGAAGACTCCCCGGAATCTGATCTGTTGATTGAGCATCTCTGCGATGAATAGAGCTACGACGATTTGTAGAGGAATATGGATCACCAAGAATACCAACGTGTTCAACAGCGATTTGAAGAAGAGACTGTCCTGGAACAACTTGACAAAGTTGTTCAATCCCACCCATTCCATAGGTGATAAAATATCCCATCGGTGGAATATCAAGATAAACGAGAAAAACAGTGGGAATCCCAGAAACAGTAGAAAATGGAACGCGTAAGGGAAAATGAAAACGTAACCGATCCTGTCTCTCTTCACGGTATGGCCCTCATTCCAACACCAATCTGGCCCGCCGCCCGGCATCCCGAACCGCTTTCTCAGGGCTCTTGGCACCGTATACCACGCATGCCTCAAATTCCTGGGAGATGGCATCGAACACTTCTTTCAGAGTCGGAGAAGAATCGACTCCTCGAACGTACGCGGCCTGACGAGCAAAGGCGACCATCTTGGGATTGTTGTCAAAATACGTCCGAAATAGGGGATTCTCCAGCACATCCTTCCGTATGGGAAGCTGCGTGGCTATCTCCAGGAGCTTGAGATCGTTCTCTTCTGAAATCATAAACTGAACAAACTCCCAGGCCTGTTTGGGGTATTTGGTATTCTTAAAGATGACGATGCTCTTGTAATCCCCGTACGTGTAGTAGGGTTCTTGAACACCTTCGGGTACGGGAATGGGTGAAAAATCGTATTCGAAGCCTTCGGGTTTGAATTTCTCGGTATGGGCTATTTCCCAGGGCCCGGTGATCCTCGAACCGGCCGTCTCGTGGAGGAAGAAATCGCGTCGTACGGTGGTGATCTCACGAGGGAAATACCCATTCTCATAAATCGCCTGGAAAAATCTGAAAATCCCGATGGCTATCTCATTATCGAACGTGATCTCTCCGTTATCGAAGAGAGTCCGTCCCCCGGAAGCCGCAATGTACAAAGGATAAAAATCGAAGAGTCGATCCCGCCATCTGGCCCGGATGTCGGTAACGCCCACCCATTGATCCACGTAGCCATCTCCGTCGATATCCCGCGTCATATTCTCGGCAGCCATCAAATAGTCGGAATACGTCCTGGGCGGATCTTCGAAGCCGACCTCCCGGAACATCCTCTTGTTGTAAATAAGCATGATGGGATTGGTCTTCCACAGAATCTGGTAGGTGTGTCCATCCGGGGATCGTGCCTGGTTCAGCATATCTTCCGAATACCGCTCCAGAGCCACGGAATCGTACTCGGAAAACGCATCCAAGCAAATCAGTTGTCTGGCCCGGACATACGAAGCCACATCCCCGGGCCACATGTTGGAATAGATGTCGGGAGTGGTTTTTCCGACCACGGCAGCCAGGATGACTTCCTCGCTGGATTCTCCCTCGGGAACCGGTTGATGATGGACGGGCATGTCGGGATGAAGACGGTTCCACCGATCCACCACCTGGCGTGCCAGGTCGATCTCATCCTGGTTATTGGACGACCAGTACACCAGACGGACGGCGTCCATGTTCGATCCGGACGACCGGCAACCCAGAATCAGTATGATGATAAGACACGATACACACATCCACGGATGAGATCGTAAAAAATGCCGGGTCGTTACCCAACCCGGCACGATCCATCGAAAAAAGAGTGATTGATGCCGAATGATAAAACTCCCAGAATATTAAAACACGATACCCAGAGAAAGCCGTTGTGCATTCTCCAACCGCCCGTAATCGGCATACGCGTAGTCGAGGCGGAACTGCAAATTCCCCAGCACACGAAGCCATACACCACCACCCAGCGTCAATCCCTCCTCGCTATCTGTTAGGAACAAGCTCTGATACCCCGCCCTTAGGAAGGCCATCTCCCGAAGACCATACTCCATACCCAGATGAACGGATTCGGTATTGTCGCTGGGATGGATGGCGTCTACAGCCACGGTCAGTCGATGGTTCTGACTATCGAAGACCTCCATGGCCACTCCGGCCTGAAACGTCAGAGGCAACGGCCAAGTCTCGGTTCTCAATTCTGCAAAAATACGCTCGTTGTTGCCCATCTTGTTTTCATCGATATCATGGTAGACCAGGAGATCCTTGCCCGACATCTTCATATCCGTGCCGAAATTCGACAGCGTCGCACCGATACGAAGCCCTTTAAAACCCGTCGTAAAAATCGTGCCTACATCCAAGGCCATCCCCCAGGCACTCTCCTTCCAGATATGCTGCTGGATGTATTTTCCCGTAAAACCGATGGAAAAGTTGCTGGACAAATTCAGGGCGTATGACACGGCGATGGCGATGTCTCCGGCACTGAAAAATTCTCCGGTTCCGTCAGGCCTTTCGACCGTCCGAACTTCCATTTCATCCATGCTGAGAGAGGTGATGCTAGCGCCCAACGAACCAAAATTCCCCAGGGGCATTACGATTCCGGCAAAGTCATACCTCATATCCGCCAGCCATGCCGTATGAACGAGAAGTACCTCGGGCCGGCTCAGACGGGCAATGCCTGCCGGATTCCAGTAGAGTGCGCTGGCATCGTCCACGGTACTGACAAACGCACCACCCATGCCGATGGCTCGCGCACCGACACCGATCTCCAGAAACGGAGCAGCCGTGATTCCCACTTTGGAGACGTCGCTGACAAACTGACCATACCCCATCACGGTAAAACTCAGAAACATGACGATGATCAAGGATTTTTTCATGGCACTATCTCCCTGTCTACTTGATCACGGCAAACTTGCCGATTTTCTCGCCGATTCCGGGAGCTTCCACATGATACACATAGATCCCGTACGCAATGTCCATCCCGTCCTTTGAGACTAGGTCCCAGGACTCCGCGCCATCGACCATGGTTCCATGATGTTCAATCGTATCCACCAGATAGCCCCTCACCGTATAAATCCGAATCGTACAGTCGGCCGGAAGATTCATAAACCATATACGCCGTTCTCCCCGGCCAAACCGGTAGGGATTCCTGGGTTCCCAAGAAGCGGCGGCCACATACGGATTGGGAACCACGATAATCCTTTCGAGATCACTAACAGCCGTGTTTTGATCGTACATAGGTCCACTGACGGTGAACGTCACCGACTCACCCGTCCTGAAGGGTTTCCTTGTGGTGATGCGATAGACGTCACCCGCACTGGGAGGGATGATTTCGGATTGGAGGGAATCTGCCTCTATCATGATTCGCCACGTCGTACTGACGCCGATGGCGTTATCGGGATTATCGAAGAAGATGACGACCGATTCTCTGGAATCGGGCGTCAGTGTCTCATCGACCACAAAATCCCGGAAGAAAAACTTGGCTGGCTTGTTTTCGGTAAGATTCCATAAAGAAAATTTTACAGGAACCGCTGGAAAGCCCAGCGCAGCATCGGACGTATCGGCAATATCATCATGGAATCGAAGCTCAAAATCTGCGGGATACGACATGTTTATATTAAAAATCGGCTGTGACTCACTGGTGTAGCGTGGATCGAACTCGATAAAAACCGCAAAATTTGAATTTCCCTCAACCCAGCCTGTTTCGTTGTAATCCACCTCAACTTCGGAGTCGTTCCATATCTCGACGACCAAACCGTCGAAGAGCGGAGACTGGGCTTCTTCCAACACGGGCAATTCGCCGACGAGGAGGACGGAATCGCCATCGGTCACATCATAAATACTATAATAAACAAGAGGACTATCGTTTAGTCGCGCAGGATTTCGAAATACTACAGCATACGTGCGTCCGTTCAGCATCGAATCTCCCAGGACGAATTGAACGTCAACGCTGCCAGTCGCCGGTCCGTCATGGTATATGCCGTCCACCAAACCTGGAGACACAAATCCGGCGGCAGGAGGATTGGGTGTTACCACGGCGGTGTTTAAATCCGTCTCGATGTTTCCGGCAATATCCTGTTTGATCACACTGGCACATTCCGAAGGCGGAATGCCCTCCATAACACCCGTGGCGCTGGTGTCCACGTATCCGTGATCGTAAGAAACCAGGGCATAGTAATATGTTTGTCCATTCTGAACATTGGTATCGATGTACAGATGTCTCAATCCCGAATCCTCTCCCATATCGAACTTGACACCCTGAACATCGATGGGATGCAATCCTTCAATACCGTTCTTCAAGTCGAACTGGGCAATGGGTTTTCTGAATGTGAGTCGTCCGTATGCATCGGTGATGAGCCGGGCTTCCATGAATTCGGGATCCGTGGCCCGGTATATTCGATACCCCTCGAAATCAAATTCTTGCAGAAAGGGATCGAAAGATTGTTCGGCTTTGGAATCCCAAACCAATGTGACTCTTTCGTCTCCCGGAATAGCGGTGAGTTGGGATTTTTCCGGTGGCCGAGCAAACCGATAATCGGCGTTGTATATCTGCTGCACCGTCCTTTTTGTCCGGGCCAGATCGACTTCATCCTCACTGAATATGAGTGCCATGGAGTAATTCTCCGTTTGCCCCGCACTCAGGGCGAATGGCCCTGATGAGAAAAACATACCCAAATTGGCCGTGACGCCCAGTCCCTCGCGAGGCGGCAACGCAGCTCGGAAAACAGCCCAGTTCTGTTTCTCGTTATGGAGTTCGTAGTTATGTACCGGGAAAATAGCAAATCCCGTTAGACCTATCTGATCCGACTCGTCCTTGTCGAGATAGTCAAAATTTGCTTCCCCTGCGGTTGGCAGGCCGTCGCCCTCGCCTTCATCAGGACCTGGGTAGCCTATCATCAGTGGACCAAGGCCATCGGCACCCAAATCGTCGTGCAGCGGCTCATCGAAGTCCCATTGATTATTCTCATTGATATCCTCGTACCCTCTCCAGTCGATGTCCTCGTCTCCCGACCAATGGGGACGAATCTCTCGTGTGTTGTCGTGGAAATCATTAAACGCATCGGGATCGCTCAAACCGTAGGGGTAGGTATCCAACCATACGCCGGGCCCGCTTGTTCTGCTTTCGTCGACGATGCCATCGTCGTCGTTGTCCTTCATATCATCGGAAATGCCCGGGCTCTCCAGGAAGGCAAATCCCGACACACCCACGGGAGACCATCTGCCCGGCGTCCCAAAACCGTCGAAGTCGTAAGCATAGGCGATGTCCAGCAAGGAGTTGTAATCGCCGACATCGTCCGACGAATCGTCGGTACCCCCAACTCCCCAATCTATATAGAAACAGTAAAATGTGCTGTCGTAATCGGTTTGCCCTTCGTTGGTAATAAAATAGATGGAAAATATACAATCCTCGGCCAGTACTTGAGACCACTGAAAAAGTCGCGCAGCCACCTCCAATCCCAGACCCCGACGCAGAGTATCCGTGGGATCCGGGTAGAAGTCCCATTCCTCATCGGGATCGTCGTCAAACACAAAATAGGTTTCAAGGTCCGCGTTAAACACACCCCTGCCAAACCAACCATTCCAAACGGGAAGTCCTGTTTCAGGATCGTACCAGTCCGGCTTGTCCGGCCAGCGGGTGGGCCATGTCAGAGGATCATCGCTCATGGCCGGTTCATCCTGTCTGGGTGCAAAGTAGCCGGGCACCGGCCCCCATCCCCACAGCTCATCCTTCGGCCCCCTGTCCACAAATTCCCGGTACTGGGTCTCCATGGGATAGATGATGTTGCCGTTGTTGTCGACCGTTCTCGCCTGAACAACGAGAGCCACACCATCGACGTACGAATGCCCGCTTCCCTTCGGCCATTCACCCGACGGCTGATCCGGCCAGTGAGCGACCTCACCCCAATTGATGAATATGGTACGCACCAGGTTTCCATCCATAATCCCTTGACGTCTGAGGTACGTGTTTCCGGTATTGGGATCGGGCGTCCTTTGTCCATGAGCAGAAGCGAACCATACGAATAAAACGAGGAAGAAGCCACGACTACGAATGCGTTTATATGCTAGCATTTGACCACCTCGAATGTCTATGATTGAAGGTGTTAGAATTCCAAAGAGAACCCAAGGTTCACTTCCCGAGGTGCCGCATAATAATCGGGACGGGTGTAGAATTCGTCCAGCGTGTTCAAGCCCCGGGGCCTTAAGCCACCCACATACAGAGGTGCCAGCGAATACCCTGCTCTTCCTGTATCGCTAAAAACATCGATTTCGTTCTTTCGGTCGAATACATTGTAAATCCGGCAAAACAGGGAAAGCTTTAAACTGCCGAAGCGGAGATCCTTGTACGCGTACAGGTCCACATTATATTGAGTGGGCCTCCGTGCGCTATTTTCCACGGCTGTTTGAAGATTCTGGAATGTCGGTGTGTACGGTAAGCCCGTTCCCAGTCTACCGATGATGCTCACGTTAAAATTATCGGGTCTTCCTAAGGCGACGGTCAGGTTGATCTGATGCCTCCGATCCCAGTTCAGAGGAACCATTTTCTTTTCGGTCTGCTGGGGCGGATCGGTCTGCTGATCCAAAAAAGCGGAATTCGGATCCGAGGCATTGCCTCGAGCAATCTGAAACGTATAATCCAATGTGGCAGACACGCCGCCTGACGGACGTTTCTCCAGAGCTACGGTTACACCCTTCACGTTTCCGTAATCTCTATTGATATAACGGCCGTATCGGATACCCTCCAGCGTCTGATGGACTTGTGTACCCAACAGGTTACGGATGTCTTTGTAATACCCTGTGATGTCCAGGGCAATATCTTCGGTTAGTTGCTGCTGGAGCCCGATTTCATAAATCACTGTTTTCTGGGGCTTCAATTCCGAATTGCCCATTGTGTTGAGCAAACTGTGCGGAGGAGGCGAAGGGATATCTTGAAGGGGATAAATATCGAACTCGGGATTCGCATACAAATAATCAAAATTAGGAACTTGGAAAAAATGACCGTACGAAATATGGATGACGCCGCGATCCGTGATAGGATAGGCGATTCCAGCCCTGGGACTCACCTGGGTGCTCATGCCGGCCGTCTCTTTGGAGCTGGCACCTGGTTCGGTGAAGTCTGTGGGGAATTCTCCATCGGGCTGGAAAAAATCGAATCGCACGCCTGCATTGACGATGATGTCTTTGTACTCCATCTTATCCTGGAGATAACCGGAAATCTCCCAGGGGTTATGGATGTATTCATTGTTCGCAAATGTGGTGATGGGGGGAATACGCTCTGCAAGTTCGGGCACGACATGATATTCGTGAAGCCAGAGCCGATGCAGACGACCTTCAAACCCGAACTTTATCTGATGGGTGTTGGTCATCTGACTCGTCAGGTCAAACTTCGCCAGACTCGTCGTCGTACTCCGTTTAAAGTGCCACATCTCCATGCCACCCGAGTAGAACGCATTGGCACCCGTATCCAGAAGCCTGTCGACCGATACATAACCCATATCGAAGGGATCATCGAGCACGTACTGGCGATAACGGCTGTAGAAATTACTAAGACGAAAATCAAAATACGTGCGAGAACTGAATACATGCGTCCACGTCAATCGGTGGTTGTAGCCTCTTCGCTTTCTCTGGTAATTCCCATCGGGATTTAGAAAGTACTGGTGGTGATAGTCCTGATAGTCGTTCCTCTGAAGAAAAAATTCATAGTTCAGGTTATCCGTAGAAGCAAGCTTGAAACTGACTTTTGTCTGGAGCGTAAATCTTTGACTTGGATTCATGGACACGGCTTCGGCGCCATCTATCAGAGAACGGGCCTGGGCCTCTGTGAATGCATACTCCTGTCCGTTGGATTCGACAACCCAATCCTCGGGATCATCTGCCGTGAAATCGGAATGGTCCGTCGGAACAAAAACGCGCTTCCCGTAAATATAACCATCTGTATCGTAGAACCTGCCGGAGGCGAAGAACTTTAATTTGTCTTTTAAGAACGGCACAGGTCCGCTGAGACTCGCCTGCAGGTTGTAAATGGGATTGATTTTATCGATGTTATGAAATAAATCGGAATGGCCGCTGACATAATCTCCGAAATAGGACGATATTTCACCGTGGTATTCCCCTCCTCCTTCCTTGGTAACGATATTGACGACACCCGACATGGCCTGTCCATACTCGGCATTAAACGTACCGCTGATGACTTGAAGTTCGGAAACCGCGTTGTTCTCAACTTCAAACGCTGCTTCGCCTGAATAGACATCGTTCACCGGCACGCCATCGATCATATACATCACTTCCCCCCGTCTTCCACCCCGTACGTGTCCGTCTACCACACCCGCCTGAAGATTAATAACATCCTCCACACGGTCCAGGGGTAATTGATCAATGACCTCTGAATTCACAACGGCCTCTGTGGACGTAAGATCCTTCTGGACGAGAGCCCGGGTGGCCACCACTGTCACGGTTTGCCCCTCTACGACTTCCGGAGTGAGCTCGAAATCAATTGTTGTCGTCTTATCGATGGAAACCAGGATGTTACCCATCGTCACGATACCATAACCGATCATCGATGCCCGTACCGTGTAAACACCGGGCGGTATCCTTAAGATGATGTAATTCCCATCAGGATCAGTTGCAGCACCCAGATACGTGTCTTCCACGATGATGTTTACACCAAAGAGAGGTTGGCCCGTTTCCTTATCCACCACCCGGCCCACGATCTTACCCGTCGTGCCTCCCCAAACGGCGGACGTTCCTATCCCCAGGATCAGAATAAGACAGGTCCATCTGGCAAATACTCTCCAAGAGTGCATGCGACCCTTCCTCCTCTTATGGAATAACATGTTTCCGATCATGGATATCCATAAAAAACGGGGCTGTCCCTTTACATGCAGGGACAGCCCCCTCACTATCTATTTCAGTAATATCATCTTCCGCGTAGCCACCGCATCGTTTGCTCGGAGTTGATAAATATAAACACCTGAAACGGCACGATTGCCCCGGTCGTCCATTCCATCCCATACGACCTTGTAGGATCCAGCGGAACAGTACTCATCGATCAATGTTCGAACACGTTGACCCATCAGGTTGTAAATATCCAGTTTGACTACACCGTTTCTTTGCAGTGTATACCGGATACTCGTTTCCGGGTTAAACGGATTCGGATAGTTTTGTTCCAGTGAGAACTGTACAGGTATATCGGCTTCATGGACGAATGGTTCGTCAGGCACACTGGTAATATGAATAATTTCTTCGACGGATAAATCGTCGAACCAGGCCGTGCCCGTGGCATCATGATTAAACCGGGGTCTCATGGTAATACCCACGGCATCCTCCGGCGCCATGGCAATGGCCACATACTCCGTCCAATCCGTCGAATCAGTCACCTGGTTTACGTACATGAACTGATCCGATATCCACGGCCAATCCGTTGCCCAGCCATCTCTCATGAAGCTGTAGCAAAGGGCCACTCGTGGACGTATATGATCGCCCACAACCGCGCTGGGAATATAGTCCGGATCGGTATTCAACCCCGCTGTCTTCACCCAAGCCGAGATCTTATAGTAATTCCCAGCCATGATTCCGGCATTCGGAACCGTCGACCACGTGATTTCTCCGCCCAGACTATCTTTATGCAACTTGGCCGAATACATACCCGAATGAGCCTGGTCGTCGGCATACTCGTAATCCGAGTAAGGAGGTCCTTGAGACCAACCGCCTCCCATACTCGCCGGAAACTCAACGCTTCCGTTGAACACCCCTCCCGACCAGGGATCCGAGCTTACCACGAAGTCGTCAAACCATACCGTACCCGTGGCTTGCCTTCCCATTTTCACAAAGCACTCTGCCATATCCGGTGTATCCGGCAGCACAACGTAACTAAACACAGTATCCCAATCCGTTGCTGCAACCGTCTGATCGATGGGTACAAACTGATCGAACACCAGCGGTATCCCGTCCTTATAAAACTTGAATAAATAACCAATTTGCTCGCCGGCTTTTGTGGGATTCACGTTTACACCTTCAGTCTTGTACCATCCCCCGACTTTGTATACAAGATCAGCCATCCTGTTCCACCAGTACTGAGAAAAATTCCAGGAACGCCAGCCGACATCATCGTTGCTCACCAGCGGTTTGCTGATTTTGAGCGAGCGGTGAAAGTGGTATGCTCCGTCCGTCGCCCACGTGAGTTGGGTACCACCGTCAAATTCATTGACTTTATCCCAGAACCAGGGCTCGGCTGTTTCCAGATCACCGTTAGCGATCAGGTTTGCACCGCTGAGCTGAACTTCCCGAACCGAAATGTCATCGAACCAGGCCGTACCTGTTGCATCGGGATTGAATCGAGGTCTCAACGTTATTCCAACAGCCTCATCAGGTGCCATGGCGATGGCTACATACTCCGTCCAATCCGTCGATGCATCCACTTGATTTATGTACATAAACTGATCCGATATCCACGGCCAATCCGTCTCCCAGCCTTCTCTCATGAAACTATAGCAAAGAGCTACTCTGGGATCAACACGATTGCCTTCTACCCCACTGGGAATATAATCTGGATTCGTATTCAGTCCTTCCGTCTTTACCCACACAGAGATCTTGTAGTACTTGCCCGCTTCGATCATGCCATTGGGCACAGTTGACCACGTAATCTCTCCACCCTGAGTATCTTTTTGCAGTTTTGCTGAATACATACCCGAATGGGCGTAGTCACTAGCATACTCGTAATCCGAGTATGGTGGTCCTTGAGACCAGCCGCCTCCGTGGCCATCTGGAAACTCCATGCTACCGTTGTGCATTCCAGCCGACCAGGGATCCGAGCTGACTTCAATATCATCGAACCATACCGTACCCGTAGCATCCTTGCCCATGGCCAAATGGCACACGGCCGAATCCGCTGTATCCGGCATCACCACATACGCAAACGCGGTATCCCAGTCCGACGTTGCCACTGTCTGGTCGATGGGGATGACCTGAGGTGCGACCAAAGGCGTTCCATCTTTATAGAATTCAAAGATGAACGCAATCCCTTGGTCAACAGCTGTCGGGTTTGTGTTCACGCCACTGGTCTTGTACCAGCCTCCGATCTTGTAGACCAGGTCGCTCATGTGATTCCACCAGAACTGAGAAAAATTCCAAGAAGTCCAGCCTACGGCATCGTTACTGGCTGCTCCCTTGATGATCTTCAACGAACGGTGGAAATGGTGAGCTTCGTCCGCTGCCCAGATCAGCTGAGTACCTCCGTCGCCCTCACCAACCTTTTCCCAGAACCAGGGCTCGGAAATCTCCAGATCACCGTTGTAGATAAAATCCGTCGGAACTTGGGCAAGACCCGATACGGCAAGAAACAAAAGCATGATCATGGCCGTGCCCACTCTCCTTATCCAATATCTATTCATTCTTTACCTCCCCGACTTGAATGGCTTACCCATTAGTAAAATTCGACACTTTCAATTATCCCACTTTCTCCATCACCTCCTTTCCTCTCTTTCCTCTCACCTCCTCATGGAAACATCATCGGTTCAACATCACCTCCTTTCATCTCATCGAGAATACACCTCAATCGTTCGTGGATCCTCTTAAGATAAGACGTACGGGAATTAACGTCCTCCCATATATAACCCGTCCTGTCTCTATCATCTCCATCAAACGCCGCAGGGCAACAGCGCCCAACTCTTCCTTCTCGACCCGAACCGTGGTCAGATGAGGTTCGACATGGAGTCCCGCTTCGATATCATCGAATCCCACAACAGCCACCTGGGCCGGAACATCCAGGCCGTTTTGCCGAAGGCATTGGATGGCTCCGATAGCCATGGTGTCGTTGGAGGCCAGCAAGGCCGTAAATTCGACACCGCGCTCCAGCAGGCGCTCCGTCGCTCGAAAGCCATCATTCCGTCCTGTATAAAGTTCATCGGTAGAAATGAGTGCTTCATCGACATAAATATGGTTTTCCTTCAAGGCTTCCTTGTATCCCAACAGTCGGTCGTTGATGCTCGGATGGTTGATTTCCCCGCCGATAAACGCGATCTTTCGGTGTCCCTTCTTGATCAAATGGGTAATAGCCTGACGGATTCCCTGAACATTATCGATGAGTATGCAAGAGAGACCGTCGTTCTTGAAGGCATAATCTACAAGGACACAGGGTATCCCGAGTTTCTGTACATGCTCCACCAATCCCAGGGCGACTTTTCCTGCAAATATCACCCCGTCTACGTTTGCCTCCAGGAGAAATCGCGGCACAGGCCCGCCGGACTTAAACGTTTTAGAAACAGTCGTGAGGAGAATATAATAATCGAATTTTCGGGCTTCGAATTCGGTGCCCAGGAAGATCTTGGTATAGAAAGGTTCGGCTCGTGAGAAGTGATCGTCCGTGAGGATAAAGCCAATGTTCCCGCTTCTTTTACTGGCCAATCCCCTGGCATGACGCCGGGGATGGAATTTCAAATCTTCGATAGCCTGATTGACTTTGAGACGTGTTTCCTCACTGACATTCTGCTTATTGTTCAAGACAAGAGAGACTGTTGAGAGAGAAACCCCCGCCCTCTTGGCAACATCTTTAATCGTGACGGCCATAGAAGAGAATTACTGATTTAAAACGTTTTAAATGATCACCCCCGCCTGATCATCAAGCGGTAACTTTAATTTGAGGATATAACTAAGAAGGAATCATCAGTAAAACTATCGTTTATCGAAACGCTTCGACGAATTATACTAAAAAATGTCCATTATGTCAAGGAGTTTTTTTATCGGTATCATTCCGGTAATATCTCAAAACGAGGCCACATCGGAACGACCAATTGACGCTGAAAATCCGTCCAGATCGCCAGCAAAGGAATATCCGTTATGGCTATGTCGTGCATTTTAGCATCTTGGATGTCGACAGGGATATCCCGATAAAGATGTTCCAAGGTCATGCTGATATCCTGCCCTTCAGATCTCAATGTGTTCTTATAGCTTACATACAGCAAATAGTCCTGCCACATTTTCGTCTCTCGCTGGACGGAGGATCGATTTCGTAATCCCTTTCGTATGCCTTCCTCTGCCAGCAGCGCATCCCTAGCCATGATGCCAAAGGCTTCCCGCATACCTTGGATGAAGTGCCTACGGGACTGCCGCTGAATGGGTACTTCTTGCAACCAGAGTTTTTCCAGAAACTCACGAATCGTCCACCCGCCTCCGCTAAACTCAACCAGCACATCGTCGAGATGGGACTCCAGTTCATTCTCCAGGGCAACCACCTCCGACTCTTCCAGGTGTTGTATCTTGGGCTTAAACCCACACTCATCATCAGAATCGAAGTCTATACGCTGTTCCAGTGCTTCCATCAGAATGGCGAAGGGACCTCCTTTCAGCGTCACCTGCTTGTCCTTCATGAAAGAAGACACAAATGCATCCGACCTTGCGGCTTCCTTACGATGACGGAGTATTTTCTCGATGGATCGTCTCTTAGAGGCAAATGCGAGATGGGTTTGCATAATATCCCGTGTCCGATTTTCCAATGTGAGTAGATAATACCCGTCGGACGCCTTTACGAGGGGAGAGACCTCACCGGGTGCCAGGGTATAGGCCGCGTCCTCCAGGTTCTCATCGTACTCTCCCCACGTAATCTCTATGCTATTCGTCGATGTATCCCCTGATACGGCTACGGCCTTATCCCACAACGTGTTGAACGAGATACCCTGCTCCATTTCTTTCTGCCACGTTTCGGCTTCCTCTAAACGGGTCGTACGAAGAAACCGGACCACACGCTTCTCACCCATCTTAGCATAGGCTTCCTGTATTTCAGACTCTTCGACCACCACCTTCTTCTGAACCTCTTCGCGATACAATTCCCGACCTACGGCGGCCATTTCCAGGGTGTGCAATTTTTTCTGCAGGATGGGCTCCTCCAGAAGCCCCTGTCGTTCCGCTTCCTGAGCAAACAATTTCTCAGCAATGAGTAAATCCAGCGCCCGTCGCTTGCCCTCAACTTCATCCTGCCGAATATCATCGGGCAGTGGACTGAATTCGCACCGCATCACAAATTCCTGGACGGTGATCACCCGGCTTCCCACCCGCGCCAGTATATCGGCATCGTCTTCGTCCGACTTACTACAGTGGATGGAGAACAATCCGATAATCAGTATTGGCCATAGTATATATCGACGGACCATACAGTCTCCCGAATGGAACGATTACTTGGTCACCTGAACCTTGCCCAATCGTTCGCCTTCGGCCAGACGCTCTAGAACCACTGGCACATCGTCCAACGGAACGGTCAGATCGATGACAGAATCGACATCGATACGGTTGGATGCCAGAAGTCGAACTGCCTGGGCAAATTCATAGCGATACGTGAAAGAACCGTAAATCGACCAACCGTTCAGGAACACATCGAAGGCCTTGAGCGACAGGTAATCTTCCCGGGGATACACGCCGAAAACCAGGGCCTGTCCGCCCTGCCGAAGATGTAAGAAGAGCTGCTGGAGAGCCGACACGGAACCCGTGGCCTCAACGGCAATATCCCAGCCCGATGGATTCTGATCCTTCAGAGCCTCATCGATAAAGTCGTCACTGACAAAACCATCCAAGGCCCCAAGATTCTTGGCTTTTTCGACGCGCTTGGCATCCTTATCGACAACCGTGACATCGGCACCCCTTAGCTTGGCACAGACCTGGACATGCAAAAGGCCAATCGCGCCTGCCCCCCAGACAATAACCTTCGATCCTGGAGTCACGCGGAGCCGACTCTGTCCGTACAGCACACAAGCCAGCGGCTCTGCGAATGCCGCAGTGGCATATTCACAACGGTTGAAGCGGTGTACATTCTTCACAGGCACACAGACCCGTTCTGCAAATCCGCCCGGGCGTGTCACACCAACGGCCTGGTAATTTTCACAGAGATTGATTTCTCCCGAACGGCACCGGGAACATTGTCCGCAACGGATGTTGGGATCTACGGCCACCGAATCGCCAACCCGCAACTCCTCGACATCATCGCCGACATCAACCACTTCTGCCGAGAACTCATGACACGGAATCACGGGATATTGCCCGATAAATTGTCCCTCGAGGATATGAACATCCGTGCCGCATACACCACCGGCCTTGGGATGGAGAAGAACCTCTCCGGGCTGCGGGACGGGATCCGGAACGTCTTTGAGTTCGACGCATCCCGGTTTTTCTATGACGACAGCTTTCATGAACACTCCTGTTTAGATATGGACATCTTGGGCAATGAGATCCAGGACCAAGGCAGCCGTCCACGAAAAACAATCGGTGCCATAGCCCTCCCCGGTGATGGGATGAAAGTATTCGAAAAAACCGTGTTTCCCCACAAGGTCCAATGTTTTCTCTGCCAGTTTCGTTGCCTCGGCAGAGTAGCCGTATCGTTGCAGACCCCGTATTAAAAGCCAATTCATGCTTATCCATACGGGTCCGCGCCAGTAGTTCTTTGGGTCGAATTCCGGCTCTTCCATCGATACGCTGCACAGGGGATAACCTTGCATAGGCCAGTACATCCGATGAGATATCAGGTTTTGGATCATACAGTCTGCCTGGTCTTGTGAAGGGATTCCCGCGTATAGCGGCATATAATTTCCTATCGCGTCCTTCATGATGAGTTGATGGAATATAACATCAAAATCAAAGAACGAACCGTGCTCATCATCCCACAGTTTGGTCCGAATACCTTTATTCATCGACTCGATCCACGTACGAATCTCCTCGGTGTCTTCCCCCAGAATATCGGCCATTTTCTCGAGACAGACATAGAATTCAAATAATAAACTGTTGAAGAGCACCGGCTGTACAATAAACGGAGTTCGTTCCCGGATCATATTTTCATCGTATTCTGCCTTGCGGAATACATCCACTAAGTACGAATAACGGTCGTAATCTTCATCACTGGGTCGCTGGTCAGCATCCACGATACAATGATCGATTCTCGTGTATTCAGGCTTATGCTTTATTTCAACCTGACTCAGGATCGTATCCCACGGGGGCGCGTTGTCCTGACCGCTTTCCCATGGGTGGATAATATACGCCAAACCTTCCTTATCGGGATCTCGGACTGTATGAAAATACGCATGGTACTGCTTCAATCGGGGAAAAACCGTACGCAGGAAATCGATGGCTTGGGATTTATCCTTTGAATTCTGGTAGATAGTATGGACAGCCGTCGCCAGTACGGGCGGCTGATTGATGCCCGACGTTTGCACATCATCCGGGGAATCTGGACTGATTGAAACATCCCAAAAATCGGCGTTGGGATGGTACCCCTCGCTTTCAGAATCGAAGATGATGTGGGGGATCATCCCGCTTTTCCATTGTCCGCGGAAGAGCGACAAGATTTCCTGCTGTGCGCGCTGCTGGTCGATGTGAGACCACCCGATGGCAGCGAACGCCGAATCCCAATTCCACTGGTGGGGATACAATCTCGGAGCAGGCTTGGTGTAACACCCCGTATCGTTCGCCTTTAGCACATCCATGGCTCTCTTCCTGAGCTCCGATATGGCCTTGTTGCTCATCAATGGTGTATATCCATTCTACGAAGACGAGTCCAGCCAAATTTATGGAGGATGAGGAAGATGTTTGTCATTTCATCATCAACAGCTTCCGGCTGGATGAAAAATTCCCGGCCTTCATCACATAAAAATAAACACCCGTCGGAACCGAATGCCCCCGTTCATCTTTACCGTCCCAGACGATTCGATGCAGACCCTGGTTCTCCTGACGATCAACGAGTGTTATAACCTTCCGACCCGTGACGTTGAAGAGTTCGATCAGGACAGGACCGGTACCGTCTATTCGATACACGATTTCCGTCTGTCCGTTGAAGGGATTCGGATGATTCTGATACAGTATGCACACATCAGGCTGTAATTTGGATGGCTGGTTCGGGATTCCCGTATCCTCGTTGTATATGTTCTGGATTTCATGCAATGACAATGCATACGAGTAGATGCGAACCTCGTCCAGCACGCCCTTAAAATTGTACGACGCATTCGCCGGCAGTACCTGGCCGATGGTCAGATCGATGGGTGTCTTCAAGATCAACCCGGACCATGCGGACGCAGCATCCAGCTCTCCATTCACGTAGATCGCGATATTCGTCCCATCATACAGGACGGTGATGTTGTAGCATTCGTCTTGAATGAACCGGGTCTGGGAATCCAAATCTTTAATGCCGTTGTCTGTCTTGACGGTCCACCGGATTCGTTTGTCTGACGCCGGAAGCACCGATACCTTCCACCGGTTCTCCCAGTTACCGTGAGAGATGGGATAAGCTTCGCGGTCGAAGAACTGCCCGATCTTCATCCAGAAGCTGACAGAGATGGCTTCCCGAAAATCCAGGAGGGGATGACTGGGAATCCGGATGACATCATTGCTCCCGTCGAATAAGTAAGCATGATCGGCGTTACCAAAACGATCTTCGGTGAGCGTAGCTCCTGATACGATGCCATGATGACCGTAACCGCTGGCATCATCGGCATTCCCGGTAAAAGGATAATAGGCCACAGGAATGCCCGTCCCGATTTTGGAAAAATCCTGGACGACGACATAAATACTGTCCGTCACGTGAGCGCCGTGCCCATCGTCTACGGTGCACGTGATGAAGTACAATCCCTGTAGGATTGGAGCGTTCCACGTGATCATCGAACCGTCACCGCTAAATGATCCGGCCAGTGCGCTCCATGAATATGTAAGATCATCGTCATCGGGATCCGAGGCCGTGCACGTGAGTTGCACGCTGCCGCCCAGATCCACGTTTCGAGGATCGGCGATCATGCGTTCTATCGTAGGCGTATGGTTGATGGCATCCAATACATCGATAAACACGCCGGAGGAATCGGTACCGCCCCGGCTATCATTCACAATACACGCAATACGAAAACTTCCTGCCGAACTGGGTGCTGTCCATACCGCGCTGGCATCCTGCAGTTGGAGCATCCCCCCCGATGCTGTCCAGGTATACGACAAACCATCTTCGTCACGATCCACAGCGGTGCAGTAAATTGTCGTGCTTTGGCCCATCAGCAGCGTGTCTCCAAATGCCGCCAGACTCTTTATACGCGGCGGATGATTGAAAACCGTCTGCCCGGCTCGATAGTCCACCACAACGCCGTCGATCAACAGCCGGTTTAATTGGTAGGTGACAGTACCCCCGGCCGGTGTGACGACGACCAATACAGACGCATCAGCAGGAATCACTAGTGAGGTCTCTCCAGTAACACCGGTATTTACAAAGGTATTCGACACCGCATCGTAAAGGTCGTGCATCCCCCCACTCACATCGATTTGAACAGTCTGATCCGCATCGTATGGATTAAAGTAGAGATACGTGGGATAAGCCTCCCCGTGGAAATAGTCGGTCTTCAGCACATCAAGCTGGAGCACACCCTCCACATCGGTCGTATCGATGATCCCCCCCAGGATTCCCACGTGGGATGATCCATAAAGAACCAGATTTGTGGCGCCCCAACCGTGCCGCATAAAATCGCCCGTTGCGTAGGGTCTTGTGTTTCCTCCTAGAGAGACTTCTCTCAGCGCTTCGTAAGCAATACAGGAATTCGGGTCGAACTGTTGGACCCAGGCTTCGTTATCCTGATGTGTATCGGGAAGGAATTCTGAATAGAACAATCGAGAAGCGTTGGCCGCATTCAACACCCACTTGCCTACGGCCCGGGCAAAACGGTCGTCATACCGGACCATGGGAACCAGGGTGCCTACCTGTTCGAACGTATTCATAGCAAAGGCATAGCCCGAGAACTCGGCCTCGCCCACCAGTCCGTCACAGTCATACCCACCCCAATTGCCCAGCGTCACACCCCAATCCCGCACATTATTCTCAGGATCGAAGCACCAGTTCACGATTTTCCCGAGATTATAATCCGTACCCAACTCGGCATTCATCCGGGCAGCTACGCAGGCTCCGTAGGGAAGCTGCAGTTCATACGAAGGATTCGAGGAACGGCCGTTCAGAAACTCCAGGGCCCACTCGGCGCCGATTCGATACTTGGAATCACCCGTGATAATGAACGCATGGTAGAGCAGCCATGCCAGGGCACCGGCTGCTTCGGGCTCGCGCACTCCCGACGACAGTCCGGTCATCGTGGAGAGAGACCATGCACGGTAGTTCATACTGGGAACCCGCCAGGGTGTCGTGCTACCCCCCATGGCAGCCAAGGCCGTCAACCACCGGTCTGCCACGGTACGGAATTGATCGTCAAAATGTCCGATATGCGGATACAGATCGTAGAGTTGATAGAAGAACACGTTGGGCATCGTATCGTACCACCAGTCTGAACCACTGGCAGCCACGGGTGCATTCAGGTACACGTTCTCTGCCGGCCTGCGATTGAAAAACTCTTCGCACATCAAGACCCAGTTTACGCCATCCTGTTGGCTCTTGTCGATCCCGGCCAGGCTGGCCCCGATTACGGCAGGCAGGACATTGATGGCTTCAGCATTACCCGGGGAGTACGTTCCCACGGCCGTGTGAAGCCCGAACCAAGCGTGCTCAGGATAGTTCACGCCGCTGGCTTCCATCCAGATCAGCGGAAGATACTGTCCTGAGAGGATCCTGTCGAATACCAGGGCATCGTAATCGCGGGCCACGGCTTTCCAATCCCTCATCATGTAAGGACTGGGCAGATTGGGCATCTGTTGGACTCTGGGGATTGCTATCTGTTGGGCTTGAACTCGGAAGGTAAACATGTAGAGTAACATTATCCACATCAGGACTCGTGACCACGGACGAACACGAATGCCCATGCTTATTGAGACGGACAACTTCACATTTCGTGCAGCAGGTCGTTCCATCATGCCCCCTCCTGGATCGGAATAGACCGATCCGTTATCCAACGACCATTATAAGCGATTGAACGGAACAAATCAAGAAAAATTTAAAGGCGGATGTTGAATCAAGCACGGCTATGCATGGACGAGGATGCTCTCGACGCGTAAGCGTGCTGAATTGCGGGATGCGATGTTGGCGGACGTTCTATCCATTCATTCTCATATCAGAGACGACTCGATACGCTAATCCCAAACTCGCTTCAACGGATGGATTTCTTCGTATTTATCCTTATTCGCTTGTACAAAATCCCATATATCGTCGGGTTGAGCAGCGTCTGGTTCAACCTCAAAATGCTTACCTGCTTTAGAGAAAGCGTGGGCCACGACCCAGGAGCATATCGGGTAATCGCCATCCTTGGTTAACCTTCGAAAGAAATAAGCGCCCATAAGGCACCAATCCAGAAAATGAGCGGCTATTTTTAAGAAACCAAAGTTCTTGCCGACCTGCTCTCTGGCTTCGGCGATGATGGTAGACATCTCCTCTTCGCTGATATTCAGGGGTCTGTAGATGGCGACAAAATCTTTTCTGGGAGGACCGTATCGATCCCACAGTTTGTGCTCGCGGACCTTGATCAGCGCTTCGACCACGACGCAAGTCTTCAGCGTTCCTTCATCCACCACCACGCCCACATGATTAACCTTTGTACGGCTTTCACCGATACCCCTGGAAAAAAGTCGCACGGCTTTGCTCAAGAGGCCATGTCCCCGTGTCAGGAACACATCGCATGGTTTGATGTTTAATGCCATAATAGTCACCTTTTGATTTCTATAACTGACGGGTAAAACATACTTTCTGGTGGCAGGTTAAGGCCTGGTGGTTGATTGACGTTTTGCTAGCCGAATTAACCAACTGATGCTGTCGAATCGACACACTTTATAATCAAAGTGAAATCGAGCTCATATCCGCTTTATTTTTAGCTTTCATTGACGATAATTTATATAAAGGGTAAAATTTAATTCATTGTACTAAACGTTGCTACTTCGTTTATCAGTAAGCAAACGTAAGGACGCATCATCTGTTTACTTCAAATTTATCTAATAAAAATTCTATTGTCTGTTGATCCCGAAGTTTGCATACTATATTTTGATTAGCAAAAATATGTTTGAAAAACTGTGCATTGTTTCTGTTAAAAGTTTTATACCATTTAATACCGACAAGCCACTCTGACATATCAATATCATCGGAATTCTCAGTTGCTTTTGGAGCCTTTAAAGGTTTGTTTATTATTTTATTACCGTTAATCTCAAATTCATTTATCGGTGTTGTTTCTCGAGTTACCTCCCCATATCCCACATATCCTAAACCCTTCATGTAAGCAAAGATTTTATCGCCTATTTTTAATTTCTTTAATGGCCCTGAATATTTCTGTCCTTGTCCTGCACTAATAAAATTATATTTACGATTATCGTCCCAATTTCTATATTCACCTTCGCCAACATTTATAAACCAATATCCTGTCCATGGCACATATTTTCTCGAATCAGATCGATCTTTTACAGATTCGGGATCCATAAGCCAAGCACGACCGATAAATTCTTGATTGTCTTCCTTGAAATAATTGAAATAAATAGCATTAATATCAATATCATATTCCTCGGAAAGATACTCAACAATTCTCTCTGATGAATCATCAAGTTGCGCAGCAACAATAATCATACTGTGCTTCGTATTAATATTTTCTGGTAACGACTGGTTATAATTATTTCGATATAGTTCGCTCAATGTTTTATCACTATATTTCTGAGTAATCAAATTGATCTCTGCATAAGTCAAATTTTTTATCCAGCTTGCATAATCTAAAATTTGAGCAACTACTTCACGAGGAGTTTGATCTTTTTTAAGCTCAATTATTATAAGATCACCTTCAATATTGATTCCGAAGAGATCAATCCTTCCTCCAAATTCTGTTGTAACTTGCCTACCCAATAAAAGCAGATCAATACCTAATATGTCAGGATATTTTACTATCCAGTCTTCAAGTCTTTGCTCAGTGTCAAGTTTCGTTTTATTGAGTGGTATTAATTCACCATTCTTAATTTCCCAAAAATTTAATGTCAAAGACATATTAGCTTACCTTATTTTAATTTGACAACCTCGGTTTATCCCAAACTCCCTAAAAATATCATTTCAGATTATCCACAACAAAACATCCTCTAATATTACCAAAATAACATATACAATAAAACAACTTACCTCATAACACCCATTCGCCTCTCCCCAGAGGAAAACAGTATGTTAGAGAACTCCTGTAATTTAGCTCTTGAAATACTGAGATTTTAGATGTGTTACTTTTTGGAGTATAAAATATTTTTTAGGAAAAAGCAAGTAAAATCTACGAAATTTTACCTGTTCGTCATTAATATAAGCATATAATTATAGATTATAGCATACGGCCTGCATACGATAAAAGCCCTGCTTGTGACAGGGCTTTAAAAGTCGGGGCGGTGAGATTCGAACTCACGACTTCCTGCTCCCAAAGCAGGCGCGCTGACCGGACTGCGCCACGCCCCGATGGTTCTGAAAGTCCTAATATATGAATTTCATCGTAAAAATCAATATTGATTTACATTATCATTCAAGATTTTTCAGCAAGTCCGCCATCTTCCGGAACGCATTGCCCCGGTGACTGATTCCGTTCTTCTCCTCGGTGGTCATCTCGGCGAACGTCTTGTTCTTATCGGGCACGAAAAACAAGGGATCGTAACCGAATCCTCCGCTGCCTTGATACCGTTCGAGAATAATACCTTCGCATATGCCTTCCACCCACCGCTCCCTTTCGCCGTCCACAAAAGCCACGACGGTCCGGAACCGGGCCATACGCAATTCACGTTGGACACCCTGGAGCAGGCGGAGCAGCTTCTCGTTATTCTCCCGATAACTGGCCTGTGCGCCTGCAAACCGGCTGGATCGAACACCTGGCAGGCCGTCCAGGGCATCCACTTCCAGGCCGGTATCATCGGCCAGTGACGGAAGGCTTGTCCATCGGAAAGACGCCTTCGCCTTTTTCAGGGCATTCTCCAAGAGGGTTTCCCCGTCCTCGACGATTTCACCGGCATCGGGGAACTCACCGAGAGAGAGTAACTCAAATCCCGTGGGCAGGAGAATTCTCTGAATCTCCTTCACCTTATCTTTGTTGAATGTCGCCAGGACGATGCGTTTTTTATTCATATATTAGACAAAATGAAAGGACAAACACCCGCATCAAGCCGCACGTGTTTATCCTTGACATGTATTGAGACATTTGGACGGATAATCAACCGGTGATTTCTTTTTCGTTACACTTGCAAATGCCCACGAAACTATCACGAAACCGCCAGGCCCCGGTCTTTTCCGAAAGCTCTGATGTCACCAACTTGATTGTTGTGATCGACTCTCCGCATGTCGGACAATGTGTCGTGAAATCCTGTTTTGATTTGGCCAACTTATCCGCAAATGTTTTTGCCTTTGCCATCGATATTCCTCCAATCCTACGAAAAAATGGTAATGTTCAATAACTCTTTATCATACGATATTTGATTGTATCATCCCGGTTTGGGTGGTCTTGATGCTAACGAAATCCGATGGAGCGTCTCGTACAAATGTCCAGCCAGTGTTTCCAATACCTCCTTACCCTTCTCCGTATACTGCCCCACGGATCGACTTTCAATACTAAGGCATCCCCAGACCTCTTCGCCTCTTCCCAGGGGTACACCGAGAAACGAACGCAGCGCGTGTTTCGAGTCCTCGCCGCGAAAGTACCGGGGCCGGATATAATCCCCTTTTTCCATATCGGAAATGATCATGGGCGCGTTTCGCTTGAGTATCCACCCGTTCAGGCCTTCGTTTAATGAAAAACGCAGTCCCCGATCCAGATTATCGATCTGACCATACACGTGCTGAATAACACCTTCTTCGCCATCCTTGATGCAAAGCGTTAGACGGTCGAAGTGGAATAACTGCCGGATCAGCTGGGCGAAGCACGATAAGGCACTCTCTGCATCATCCACGTCTGACAACATACGCTCCAGATCGAGATGCACCCGGTACACTTCCTGATCCATCTCCCATCGCAAGCCCCTGTGGCAGAGTGCCATCACCTGCTTCAGAAGGTCACTCCATATGACTAAGAAATCTTGATCCTCGACACTGAAACTCTCTGTGGTCTCGCCGCCCAATGCCAGAACACCCACAATCTCGTTTTCCCAGATAAGAGGGATTCCCAAAAAGGATCGGATTTCTGTACCCGGAATCCCATCCAACGATGTCCCGATAGGCAGATTATCCTCCAAGATCGGAATCTTCTGCTTTGCCA
>Ga0180438_10002359_pt1 | contig 31022 bp, 40 predicted proteins | sample SS_ome_12_FD_132455 | JGI IMG/M metagenome (GOLD analysis project Ga0180438, IMG submission 132455) | Hypersaline lake sediment archaeal communities from the Salton Sea, California, USA - SS_3_D_2 metaG | ecosystem: Environmental > Aquatic > Non-marine Saline and Alkaline > Hypersaline >...
CCCCGTGATGACGGCAACAGGATGGACCGATGCCCAAAAGCGCGCATACATCCTCGCCGACAACCAGCTCGCCCTGAACGCCGGATGGGATACCGAACTCCTCAAGGTTGAAATCGGAGAACTCGCCAGCGAAGGTTTCAGCCTTGACCTCATCGGCTTCGACGACGACTTCCTCGCAAACCTCCTCAACGACCCCACCGAAGGGCTAACAGACCCCGACGAAATACCAGAAACGCCCGAGGAGCCCGTCTCCGTCGTCGGCGATACCTGGATACTCGGAAACCACCGCATCCGCTGTGGCGATAGCACAAACCCCACCGACGTCGATGCCGTCCTCGGCTCCGTCAAGCCCCACCTAATGGTCACCGACCCGCCCTATGGGGTGGAATACAACGCCGATTGGCGCAATGCAGCCTTGGCTGGAAAACCACGAGCGGATGGCAAGAAGGGCGGCGGCGGTAGAGCAATTGGCAAAGTCGAGAACGACGACCGCGCCGACTGGTCCGAAGCCTACGCGCTATTCCCCGGTGACGTCATGTATGTTTGGCACGCCGGCAACAAATCACACGAAGTCGCCCAGTCTATCATCAAATGCAGCTTCGACCTGCGAGCACAGATCATTTGGGCCAAGAACCATCTCGTCATCAGCCGTGGACATTATCACCCACAGCACGAGCCATGCTGGTACGCCGTCAAATCCAGCAAGCAGGGCCACTGGTCCGGTGACCGCAAACAATCCACCGTTTGGAACATTGACAAGCCACGCAAGTCTGAGACCGGCCACTCCACCCAGAAGCCCGTCGAGTGCATGAAACGCCCCATTGAAAACAATTCATCCCCCGGCCAGGGCGTCTACGAGCCCTTCTCCGGCTCTGGAACTACCATCATCGCCGCCGAAATGACCGGCAGACACTGCTACGCCATAGAGCTAAATCCAGCCTACGTAGATGTCGCCGTCAAACGCTGGCAGGACTTCACCGGCCAACAGGCCATCCACGCCGATACAGGCGAAAGTTTTAACGATCGCGTAGAGGCTCAAAATGGAAGAGACGTCGCCGCCTGAACATCCCGAGGATACCGACCCGCCAAAGCGCAAGAAGAAGAACAAAGGTGGGCGCCCAAAGGGAGCAACGAAACTGCAGCACTCTGAGGAACTTGTCCGGCAAATCCGGGGCCTCGGGCAGATTCAATGCACACGGAAGGAAGCGGCGGCAGTACTCGGAGTAAATGAAGACACGTTCAGTAGTTTTCTCCGGCTGCATACGGATTGTTTTGAAGCATTCGAGTACGGGCGCCAAGAAGGCTGCGTGTCTCTACGAAGAACACAGCTCAAAATGGCCGAGTCTAACGCCTCAATGGCCATCTGGTGCGGCAAGCAATACTTGAACCAGTCCGATAAGTCTGAACAGAAGTCCGAATCCAAAGTCGATGCCACGGTGAACGGCGATGCTACGCTCGAACTCATCTACAGCCGAATTGATGGCATCGCTCGACGCCGAGACGAGGAGCCAGATACTTAAGGAGATGTCACCCGAACAGCGCCAGCACATGTTGTTCGACTGGCGTTTCTGGGGACGCAAGGATCAACACGTTCCCGACGGTGACTGGAATAACTGGCTGATCCTCGCGGGCCGTGGTTGGGGCAAAACCCGCACCGGCTCGGAAGCAATCCGCCAGCTTGTGTGTGGGCCAACACCAGAGGCGCCCGGCAAATACAAGCGTATCGCGTTGATCGCCGAGACAGCAGCCGATGCGCGCGACGTCATGGTGGAAGGTGACAGTGGCGTAATAGCAGTGCACCCGGCCGAGTTTCAGCCGGTCTACGAACCATCGAAACGCCGCCTGACCTGGCCCAACGGAGCCGTCGCTACATTGTACAATGCCACCGAACCAGATCAGCTTCGCGGGCCGCAGCACGATCTTGCCTGGTGCGACGAGCTGGCGAAGTGGCGATATGCGGCTGAAACATGGGACATGATGCAGTTCGGCCTGCGTCTCGGCGAGCACCCGCGTGTCATTATAACGACGACGCCGCGCCCGCTCCCGATCGTCAAGCGCCTGATAGCCGACCCGGACACGATCGTCACCCGTGGCAACACCTACGACAACAAGTCGAACCTGGCGCCGTCATTCATCAAGTCGATTGAGGCACGCTATGAGGGAACACGCCTCGGCCGCCAAGAGATCAGCGCCGAAGTCCTTGATGACGCACCCGGCGCGCTCTGGTCTCGATCCATGCTCGATGAAAAGCGTGTGAAGCCTCAAGACCTGCCAGACATGCAGCGCGTCGTCGTCGCCGTTGACCCGGCAGCCGAAGGTACCGAAGACGGGCACAGTGAGACAGGCATCATCGCCTGTGGGCTTGGCGTCGATGGTCGCGGCTATGTCCTCGATGACCAATCTTGCCGGCTGTCGCCACTCGGCTGGGCCAGGCGCGCGATCGCAACCTATGACCTGCATTCCGCGGACTGCATCGTTGCCGAGCTGAACCAGGGCGGACAGATGGTCGTCCAGACCTTGCGCTCTGCCCGTGACGGTATTCCGATCCGCGAAGTCCGCGCCAGCCGAGGGAAGGTGACCCGCGCCGAGCCGATCGCTGCGCTGTATGAACAGGGCCGCATCAGCCATGTCGGCAGCTTTCCAGAGTTAGAAGATCAGCAAGTTTTATTTACCGCATACGGAATAGAAGGGGATGGTTCGGCTGACCGCGTTGACAGTTTAGTGTGGGCTCTGACTGAATTATTTCCAAGGATTGTGCGTCGAGACGATACACAAGAATGGAACTACAAAGAATTTGGCTCAATGCAGGGCGGGGGATGGATGGCATGACGGAAAAGATGCCAACGCGCGGCATGAGTTTGGCGCAGCGCATAGACTATTACACCGACAAGACTGGCGATTGCTGGAGCTGGAAGGGGGTTAAGTTCCCGAACGGTCGGGCGCAATTGCATTGGGAAGGTAAGACGCAATCGGCCACGCGATTGATCATGCGGGAGCGAGTGGGCCGCAAGCTGGCTACAAACGAATTTGTCTGCCATTCGTGCGACAATCGTTGGTGTGTCAACCCCGACCATTTGTTCGTCGGCACGCCAAAGGAAAACAGCGAAGACATGGTTAGCAAGAACCGATCTTGCATTGGCGAGCGCAATCCCATTTCAATTTTGACCGAACAGGAAGTGAAGCGAATCAAGAGGTCACGACTTCCGCAAACAACGCTTGCACGCAGATACGGCGTATCAAAGCACGCCATTTGGCGGATTGTGCACGGCAAGAACTGGGCTCATGTCGATGGCTGAACCCAAGCGCCAGTGGACCTACATTCCGCCAGCCTGGACCGGCACGCAGGTCGAGGGCACCGGAATGCTGCCGTTTGGCCGCTACAGGATGCCCGACGGCACCGAGCAGGTCAGCTTCGGTCTGCCGCAGCCGCTCCTCGATGCCGTGCGCGCTGTGGGCTATGCCGGCGGTCGGGAACAAGACCCGGCAGCGCCGCAAGGCTACGTGAGCCAGAACGCATTGCAGCGTGGCGCCGAGGGACTGGCAGGGTCGGCAGCGGTTGGATCGCTAGGAGTTAGAGCGCCGAGGGGTGCGCTGCGGTCTGGTGCCGCGAGGAATGCCGGCGATCGCATACGGGCAAGCAATCCAGCTGGCTATGTTTCAGGACGAGGCGGTCCCGATCCCCAGATCACGCAATCGCAAGTCCTAGAATCGGCACGCGGCCAAGGGCTCGGCGGGCAGCTCTATCGCCAATGGGCAGAGGAAGCTGGCGTACCATTTCGCTCGGACAAGTACGTCTCGCCTGATGCCCAGGTGATCTACGACAAGATGTTCCCGAAATACGGGTACAACGTCATTGAGAACCCGGCAGCCGTTCGAGCAAAGGACGGCACGCTGTACGTTCCGGGCAATCAAGAACGCGGCCACGTCTACCGCGTCGAGCCTCCCGGCATGAACTCCACCGAATTCTACGCCAACCCGCTCGCCGGTGCCATCCCGCTTGCATGGAGAACAAACGAGGATGAGCGATAATGGCTGACCTCAACCGCGACACCGAATCCGACAAGCCCGACGTGGTGACCAAGGTCCGCCGCTGCCTTGCCGATGCCTACGAGCACGACCGCGACAACCGGGTGGAAGCGAGCGAAGACCTGAACTTTTTGGCCGGCAACCAATGGCCGGACACCGTCCGCCGCCAGCGCGAGATGGAAGGCCGGCCGACACTCACCATCAACCGCCTGCCGCAGTTCGTCCGCCAAGTCACCAACGACATTCGCCAGGCTGACGTTTCCATTCGCGTTCGCCCGACCGATGGCGCCGTGCTCCGCGCTGAGCGTGTCCGCAATCTGGATCAGGAGCGCAAGGCGCTCGAAAGCAACCAGCCCCAGGCATCGCAACAGAAGCCGATGCTGATGGCTGACGTGATGGATGGCCTGATCCGCGAAATCCAGTATCAGTCCAGCGCCTCGCACGCCTACGCCACCGCCGCCGAGCATCAGGTTAGCTGTGGCATTGGTCATTTCCGCCTGATGACCGACTACGTGTCCGACACGTCTATGGACCAGACGATCCGCATCAAGCCGATCCAGCGGCCTCTGAGCGTCTATTGGGATCCGGCAGCCGTCGAGATCGATCGATCGGATGCGCGGTGGTGCATCGTCACGGACCTGCTGCCGGAGAAAGAATTTAAGGAACGCTACCCCGACGCCAAGCCGACCGATGTCGAGCACTTCGAGGAGCGATCAAGCGAACTTTATTGGACGCGAGGCGACACGGTTCGCATTGCCGAATACTGGCACAAGACACCCGTGACGAAAGAGCTGGTGCAGATGCCCGGCGGCGAAGTGATTGAGCTGGGCAAGTTCTCGAAAGCCGACAGGGCTATCATCGACGAGGAGATTGCCGCCAATGGCTTGCAAACCCGGAAAGTCCAAACCCATAAGGTCGAGCACTACATCGTCAGCGGCGTCGAAATCCTCGAAGGGCCAAAAGAGTGGCCCGGCTCAGACATCCCGATCATCCCGGTCATCGGCTCGGAAATACCGGTAGACGACAAGGTTTTGCGGCATGGCCTGATCCGGTTCGCGCGCGATCCGCAGCAGCTCTACAACTTCGCGCGCACGAGCGCCGCTGAGAGCATGGGGCAGGCGCCGCGATCGCCTTGGCTCGTCACGCCGGCGATGATCAAGCCTTTTAAGGACGTGTGGGATTCGGCACACAAGGCGCTCCGGCCCTATCTGCCGTACATGCCGGACCCGGACCAGCCGCAAGGCCCGATTCGTCAGCCGCCGCCCGACATCCCGATGGCCTACTTTCAAGAGAGCCAGATCGCCGACGGGGACATCAAGGCAAGCGTAGGCATCTATGATCCACAGCTTGGCGAGCGGTCATCAGAGAATAGCGGCAAGGCCATCTTGGCACGTGAAGCCCAAGGCGATACGGGCACATTTCACTACTCGGACAACCTCAAGCGCGCTTTGGAGTTTGCTGGCCGCCAGCTCGTGGAGTTGATCCCGCGTGTGTTCGATAACGAGCGTGTGATCAGGATTTTGGGCGAGGATGACGCTGAATATTATGTGCCGATCAACCAGGCGGCCGGCTACGACGAAGCTGGCGAACCCGTCTACATCAACGATCTGAGCCAGGGACACTATGATTGCCGGGTGACCATCGGGCCGAGCTACAGCACGAAGCGCGCCGAGGCTGCCGAGTCGATGTATCAATTTATCCAGGCTTACCCGCCGGCGGCTCAGATCGCTGGCGACCTTATTGCGAAGGCCATGGACTGGCCCGGCTCTGACGCGATCGCCGAACGTCTCAAGCGGTCGATCCCGCCTGAAATCCTCGGCGAAGACGCCCCGCAACAGCAGCCCGACCCGATGCAGGAAGCGGCGGCACAGCTCCAGATGAAGGGCGCCGAAGCCGAGATTGCGCTCAAGCAGGGCCAGGCTGCCAAGGCTCAGGCGGACGCCGAGAAGACGCAAGCCGACACGCAGAAGATCATGGTGTCGATCCAAGAGCTAATGGCCAAGATGGACCTCATCTTTGCCCAGACCGGACACACCTACGCGCAGACCGAAAAGACTGCGATGGAAACCGAATTGGCCCCCGCCGAGCTGGTCATGAAGGGCGAGGATACGGCCGAAGAATTTGCTCTCAAATACCGGGAGCAAGACCTGCGACGCGATGAGCGCCGCGAAAGTACCAATGGAGGGGAATCCAATGGCAGAGAATGAGTATGCCAACCACGAGCTGTTTCAGCAGACCGAAACCGCTCCACCGCCGGAAACGGCGCCAGTGCAGCAGCCGCGTGACGATAGCGGTCGCTTTGCGTCCAAGAGTGACGAGTCCGCCCCCGAGAGCGACGAAAATCTCGAAGCGGTAGCCGAAGAAGAGGCATCCGAAGACCCCGCCGCCCAAGAGGCTGGCGACAGTGAAGTAGACGAGCAAGAGGACGAAGCGCGCGAAGACCGCCCGAAGCCCCGTCGCAAGGCATCGGAACGGATTTCGCAATTGACGGCCCAAAGGAAAGAAGCCGAGGCCCGCGCACAGCAAGCAGAGCAGGAGCTTTACGAGCTGCGCGAATACCTGCAACAGCAGGTTGATCCGAACCTAGAGTTCGAGGACCCGGCACGCTTTCAACAGGAGACCGTCAGACGCGCACTGGCCGAGCAACGCGCTCATGATACCGCTCTCACACGACAGAGGTCGCAGGAGGCGCAGATCGAGGCCGACCGGGCGATGTTCTTCGAACGGCTTGAAGATGTGCGGGATCAGCTCCCGGACTTCGAGCAGGTCGTTCTGAACAACCCGTCATTGCCGATTGATGCCGACATGGTGTCCTTCTTCGCTGAGTCAGAAGTTGGTCCCCAGATCGCGCATCACCTCGGCAAGCACCCGTCCCTGGCTCAGAGAATTGCGGCGATGCCACCCGCCCGGAAAGGCGTCGAACTGGCTCGGCTGGAAAGCAAGCTATCGACTCCACCACCGAGGCGGACAACCAAAGCACCGCCCCCGCCCCGTGCGATCCAGGCTTCGGGATCAGCCGGCGTATTCGACCCGCAACGGTCGTCCGTCGATGATTTCAAATCCTTGATCTACGGCAAGCGGGGCTAAATCAGGACGATAGGAAATGGCGAATACAACGCTTACCGCCTCCATCGTTGCCAAGGCCGCACTCGCGATCCTGGACAACGAACTGGGCTGGCTCAAGAAGCTGTACAGGGCTCACGAGTCGGAATTCTCGAACCGCGTCAACGGGTACAAGATCGGTGACACGATCAGCATCCGCCGGCCGGCAGACTTCGTCGTGCGTTCCGGCGCCACGATGGACCTGCAAGACGTGATCGAGGGCAAGACGACCCTGACCGTCGATCAGCAGATCGGTGTGGATTTCAGCTTCAACAGTCAGGATTTGACGCTGGAAGTTACCGACCTGGCAGAGCGTGTCATGCGGCCAGCGATGACCAATATTATCAACTACATGGCCAACGACGTTGCAACGCAGATGTACCAGGGCATTTACAACTGGGTCGGCACGCCTGGTAACGAACTCGGCTCTTATGCCGAATTCGCGCTTGGGCCGGAACGGTTGGATGAAATGGCTGTGCCGATGTCGGATCGCTGTGCGCTCCTGTCACCGGCTGACCATTGGGGCCTCGTCGGCAACCAAACGACCTTGTACGTCGAAGGTTTGGCCCGGTCTGCCTACTCCAATGGCAGCCTTGGCATGATCGGCGGCGTGGACACGTATATGTCTCAAGTCACGCCGACGCACACCACCGGCTCGCGCACGGCTTCCACGCCGCTGACCGACGGTATTAACCAGAATGTCAGCTATGACACGGCCAAGAACACTTGGACGCAGACGCTGATCACGGATGGCTGGGCATCAAGCACGACCATAAAGGCAGGGGACGTATTTACCTTGGACGGAGTATATATGGTCAACCCCAAGACCAAGCAGTCCACGGGCATCCTGCAACAGTTCGTCTCGACCACCGATGTGACGGCGGATGAAACGACCTCCAACGACACCACGCTCACGATCTCGCCCCCGATCATCCTTTCGGGTCCGCATCAGACCGTGACGCTTTCGGGTGTCTCGACGACCGATGGTCTGACGATCACCCCGGTCGGCACGGCATCGACCGCGTACAAGCAAAACATGGTTTTCCATAAAAACTGCATGGGGCTTGCGATCGTGCCGCTGGAAATGCCGCAGGGCGCCGTCAACGGGGCTCGGGAGTCGTACAAGGACATGAGCGTGCGCGTTGTCCCGGTCTACGACGGCGTGAACGATGTCAGCAAATGGCGTCTCGATCTGCTCTATGGGCGCAAGTTGCTTGACCCGCGCCTGGCTACCCGTCTCAGCTAACAGGAGAATTGATCATGGCTGTGCACTATCTCGATGACGGCAATGACGATGGCACCTGCCTCGGGCAGGCCGCCACGTCCAAGGTCGGATTTTTCGGCACCACGCCGGTGGTTCAGCAGGCAATCACTGCTGTGGCCACGGCTACTGCCACCACGACCATCAACGAGGCCCGGATCGCGCGCATTGAAACGGCGCTCGTCAATCTCGGCCTCATCACTACGGGTGGTTAATGTCCTTCCTTTACTGGACAGATGATCAGGGAGTGGCGAGCGGGCAGAAAATTTTGCTCGCCACCACCGCCTATGACAGCCCGGACGCATCGCACACGGCATCGATAGCCCATGCCCGTGCGGCGCTGTCCGAGGCTGGCATCGGGTCAGCGTATGCGTTGTTGAGTGGTAACTGCCACGTCGATGATGCCCGCAACACGATCGTCGCGGACTTCCTGCGCTCGGACTGCACGGACCTGGTTTTCGTTGACGCCGACGTGTCGTTCACGCCGGACCAGCTCGTGCGGCTGTGCACCCATGAGAATGTGGATGTCGTCGGCGGGATATATCCCAAGCGTGCCACTGGACACCGTGACATGCCGGTTCGGATGCTGCCGGACGTGTTGATCCCGGATGGTCGCGGCCTGCTCGAAGTCGAAGGCTTGCCGACCGGGTTCATGCGCATCCGGCGCACAGTCCTCAAGACGCTTGCAGGCGCTTCGCAGACCTTCCGTAAAGACCTGACCGTTGTGCCGATCATATTCGAGCGCACGTACATCGACGACATGGGCCGCGTTGGCGGCGACATCAATTTCTGCCTGAAGGCAGCCAAGGCAGGTTTCAGCCTGCACGCCGACTGCGAGCTTCGCCTCGGGCACGCAGCCAAGGTGATCGTCAAAGACAGCCTTGGCGCGTATCTCAGGCGCCAGAGCGGCAAGACGCTGGAATGGGTGACAGATCGCATTCGTGACGGGAGATGGCAGCCGGAAGACTTCGACGAGGCGGCGCAAGCTGTCGGCAACGAATGGGTAGCACCTCCCGAATCATTGATCGCAGCCATCAAAGTGCTGGAAGCCGAGCCTGGGCACGTACTGGAAACCGGAAGCGGGCTATCAACAGTCCTCATGGCAGCCGCTATTCCAGGCAACTACGTCTATTGCCTCGAACATGATCCGATCTATGCCGAGATGACGAAGCGGCTGGCTCGCCAAGCTAACGTCACCAACATCGGCATATGCCTGGCACCGATAGACCCGGCAACGGGATGGTACAATACAGCAGACATGGAGGGCTTGCCTGATAGGTTCCGGCTTGGGTTCTGTGATGGACCGCCTCGGACATTCGGCAGCCGGATGCGGTTCTTTTCCGGCGGATACGCCAACGCCTGTGATGTCGTCATCGCCGACGACGCACTGACGGACGGCTATCCACGGTTCTTGATGGACTGGTCGCGAGGGGCGGCTCGGGACATCGCCTTCGAGGGGAGTATAGCAATTGTCAAATGAGGGGAAATACGTCTGGATTGCCATACCGGCATACGGGGCCACGGTCACGTGCCTGACGATGAAATCCATCGTCTACGACATGTTCCCGATGGTTCTGGCTGGGCACAAGGTCAAAATCTTCGACGAGTGCGGTCACGCCGACATCTATTCCTTAAGGGCTCAGATCGTCGCGCACTTCCTGGCCGATCCTGACAAGCCAACTGATCTGGTGTTCGTTGATTCGGATGTCGGCTGGCCGGCCGGATCGCTGCATAAGCTCTTGGACCACGACGTTGATCTGGTCGCGGGCGCCTACCCCAAGCGGGATTACCCAATCCAGTTCATGTTCAGGAGTGAACAAGACCTCGGGCCGGATGGTCATCAGCAGATGATGGGCGATCCCGAAACGGGGCTCGTCGAAGTCTGGGGGATGCCGGGTGGATTCATGCGGTGCACGCGCAGCATGTTGGAAACCATGTGGAACCACTACGAGCCTGAACTCGGCATCTACGACCGCGCGGTGCCGGGCGAGAAGACGGTCCGCATGTTCGACCCGCTTCGGTTCAAGGACGAGCAGGGGCGGCTGCATTCACTATCGGAAGACTACGCATTTTGTCAGCGGTGGCGCGATCTTGGGCACAAAGTCTGGATGGATGCATCCATACCGATGGCCCACATCGGCACACACGCTTTCCAAGGGTGCCTCGGCGAATGGCGGGGCGTTGATCAAAGAGAGGCAGCAGAATGAGCGAAGATTTTTCAAAGATGGACACGGGCAAGTTCAAGCGGCAGTTCCGCGAAAGCAGCGGTTGGCCGAACGTGCAGCAAGAAATCGACGAGCGGCGCGGCATCGCCAAGGCTAACGCCAAGGAAGCGGCCATGAAGGAAGCCGGCGCGAAGCTGGCCGAAGCCGCCAAGCGTGGCCCCGGTCGCCCGCCAAAATCGAGCTATGAGGACTGATGTTCGGCTTTTGGGCCATAGGGCAACAGGCGCTCGGCGCGGTGGATGATGTCCCCTCCGCTCCTGCCGTGACGAGTCCTGTCTACACCGCGAACCTTGTGCTTTCGGGCACGGGGTTCGCGGTGACCTTGGGTGACACCCTTTCTGGCGAGGGGTTCACCCTCAACGTTAACACGGGATCAAGCGGGACGGGAACAGCGTTGACGTTGGACACCGAACTTACAACCCAAACGGATTAGACCATGGCCACAACCCGCGAAATCGTCACCCGTGCGCTGCGCCGCATCCGCATGGTGGACATCGTCGAAAGCCCGCCGAGCGAGTTGATGGGTCACGCCATTGACGTGCTCAACGATATGATCACGGGTTGGGAGCGGGGCTTGCAGACCGAAACCGTGACCTTGACTGGCAACACGCAGAACGGCAGCCGCACGGTTAGTGACCTCGACAACTCGACCAACCTATACAATGCGCGCGCGATCGTTCCAGGGACCAACGTATCCGGCACCGGGATCGCGTCTGGAACGACGGTGTTCGCGATCATCGACAAGGACAGGATCGAGTTGGACACGGCGGCGACGGCAAGCGGCACGGGTGTCAGTCTATCGTTCACGCCGATTCCGTTTGATGATAGTCTAACCGAAGCACTTGTATCTGTTCTTGCGGTGCGTCTGGCCGAGGATTTTGGCCAGCAAGTCGGGCCGATTCTTGCGCGCGATGCGCGGCGTGGCCAAGCCGAAATAGACGGCGCGTTCTTGTACATCCCAACAGTTGATCAGGTTGATAGAGCCCTCGTCGAAGTGCCTTCGAGCAGGTTCTACGACGGCAGCGACGACATCGTGAACGGATAGGACAATGGCAACAGCATCTAGCATGGTTTCCGTTAGCCAAGAGGGCTGGACGGAAGTGGCATCCGCCTCGGGCGCGAACCGTATCGTTACGGTCGAACTGCTGCGCGGCAAAAACATGCGGTTTGCATCGGATGATGCCTCCGCGAACATCCCGGCAGGCTACACGGGGCAGGAGTTTGTCACGCTCGCCAACCCGGTGGCGACGGTGCTGGTCGAGGACGGCGAGAAGCTGTTCGCGAAGTGCCCCTATCCTAATGCCCTCCTGGCGGTCTGGGCGCGAGACGAAGCCTAATGACAACAGCTCTCGCCAACATCGCCCGCATGACGACGGCAACGACCGGATCAGGCACGATCACGCTTGGTTCGGCTGTTGCCGGCTATCTGACGTTCGCCGACGCTGGCATCAGCAACGGCGACGTTGTCACGTATGCGATCGAGGAGGGCGACGAGCGCGAAGTCGGCCAGGGCACGTATTCCAGCACCGGGCCGACGCTGACACGAACCACGGTCTACAGCTCGACCGCGTCCGGCAGCCAGATCAGCCTGCTAGGCGCCGCCGAGGTGTTCATCACGCTTGCGGCCGAGGCCAACGGCGGGATTACGGTCCCCTACGTCAACACGACGCGCGGTTCCATCAAGATCACGAGCTACATGACCACGAGCAGCAGCTACGTGGATCAGAGCACGCAGCTCAAGCAGGCATTCATCGACTTCTTCGACGAGGACGTGACGCATCTGGACTTCGAGGGCCAGATGGTCGGGATTTCGAGCCAGATTGAGCTGATTTGCGGTGTGGACGGGTTCACGAGCACGCCATCGGCGCCGAAGAACTTCTCAAAACGGATTGTCAACGGCGGCATTCGCTGGCTCGGCCCGGACGCGGCTGGAACCTCGATGCTGTCGATGACGTGCCCGGTGGCGATTTCGTCTGAGGCGGCATTCAAGGAGCCCGGTTTCGAGTCGTTTCGGTTTGACGCCGGCGGCGGCGGCACCGGCTACAACATCAATTGCCTCGAAATCTCGAACTTTTATCATGCCAAGTTCAAGGACTGCATGTTCATCGACTTCGGCACCGAGATCGGGGTGTTTCTGTCCTCTCAGGACAATAACGGATCGTATACCGACGACAACGGCGCGACGTTCGAGTCATGTCGGTTCGCCTGCATCAATGGCACGCAGCACAGCGGCACGCCGATCCGTGCCTACTGCGGTGACATCCTCGTGGAGGGCGGCTGGTCAGACTTCACCGGCCCGATGGACTTTCATATTGGTTCGGTGACATTGGACCGTGTTCATTTCGTCAACAACCTCGGGACTCCAGATAACCGGCGTTACGCCGCGATCTTCCGCGATCCCCGCGCGATCACATTGCTAAACAACGACGTAGACGGCGGCGTCTTCAAGTTCACGAATGCGGGCTATCTGGACAGCTCTGGCATCACGGCGAACTCGCCAACGCACGGCGCCGAGACTTCATTCCGCAACATCATCGTTGCCCACAACCGGATCGAGGGCTATGCGCCGATTACCAGCGGCGAGGGCGTGATCACGTTCGAAACCGAGAATGCATCAACAACGCTGACGGGTGGTATCTCGATCGTCGATAACGTTTCAACGCAGTTCGATCAGGGCGACAACGCGACACCATTCTTGAAGGTCATCGAGACCGGCAGCGGGGAGTTTACGTCCCTGTCGGGCGTCTATCGCTACGTGGACGCTTTCGGGAGCACGCCTGGCGATACCGACTTCGGGGCGAGCGCCTTGGGCGTATCAAGCGGGACGCGGTTCTATTCCGACGACCAAGACGCCACGATGACGGGCGATCTGACAGTGGCCGGCGCCACCACGCTTGCGGGCGCCTCGTTCGGATCAACGACGGCATCAGGCGCGACAGACCTTTCCGAGCATCTCGCGCTGTTCGGCACGACCTATGGCTTAAGCGTTACGTCGAACAACCTGAACCTGGTTGCAAACAGCACGAACTCGCTTTCGGTTCGTTCCAGTGGTGTTGACAGCAAGGTTCAGCACAACTTCGGGTCTGTGTTGAGCCTTACCAACGATTACACGATTGCAACGCTTCCCGGCAGCCCGACGGGGGGCATGATCGCTCGCGTGACAGACGGTGACGCGGCGTTGACGCATGGCCAGACGGTGGTGAACTCGGGCGCCGGCGCGACACCGTATCTGGTCTGGTACAACGGCACGAACTGGACGGTGATTGGCATCTGATGGGCGAACTCGTTCCTATATCTCTGCCGTCAGCGCAGAACCAGTCCCGCAGTGGGCTCGTGGCCTCAACCACGCTGGTCAACTGCTACAGGGAAACGGAAGGCGGGGACGCCAAGAACCAGTTTTCGCTGGTCGCCGTCAACGGGTGGGAAGACTACGCGACCCTGACCGGATCGACCGGCGGCGTCCGCGCGATGATCAACCTCGACAACGAACTCCTCGTCGTATCGGGCCGGCAGGTCTATGCGGTGTCGCCCGCGCAGGATGTCACGTTGATCGACGGTTTGCCGTCGGACGGCTACGTCACGATGGCGCGCAACCGCCAGGCGCCTGATCCGCAATGCGTGATTGTCGCCGATGGCTCATGGTGGATTTATCAGTCCGGCGTGCTGACCGAAGGCAGCGACCCAGACCTCGAATCGCCGATCTTCGTGACGCAAAAGGACGGTTACTTCGTATTCCTGTCAGAGTCGGGCCGGTTCACGATCTCCGGGATTGACGACACCACAATCGACGGGCTCGACTTCGCAAATGCCCAGACGAGCGCCGACAAGGGCGTGGCGCTGGCCACCCGAGGCACCGACCTGTTGATCTTCGGCGAACGGTCAACGGAATTCTGGGTCAACACGGGCAACGCCGACTTTCCGTTCGAGCTGCAAGCGTATCGCGGATATGGCTGCTATGCCGCCGGCTCCGTCGATGAGATCACGGCCCTGGTCGATGGCCGGATGGTCGATAGCGTGATCTGGGCCGCGACGGACGAAAACGGCAAGTTTACGGGCGTCTATCTTCTGGCCGGATATGAGGCCAACAAGATCAGCACTTACGAGATAGATCGCGCGGTTGAAGCTGATGCGAACCCCGCCGGCATTCGAGGTTTTGCGTGGAGTGAGAACGGGCACGTGTTCTATACGATCACGGGCTCGACCTACAGCTACACCTTCGACACGGTGGAACGATCATGGCACACCCGCAAATCCCGCACCTATTCGTACTGGCGCGCCTGCGCTCACGCGACTTTCAACGGCGAGAACATATTTGGAGACTGTATCTCGGACTCGTCCGGCGCCTACCTCTACCGGTCGGATATTGATCTCTATCAGGCGGATGGTGAGTCCATTCAGATGGAGGTCCAAGTCCCGATCACGCACGCCTTCCCGTTCGAGATGAGCTTGAACCGAGTGCTGCTCGATGCGGTGACCGGCGTCGGATTGAATTCGACCGATGACGACCTGGCAAGCCCCGAAGTCGTGTTTTCGGTCAGCCGAGACGGCGGCAAGACGTTCGGCACCGAGCGCCATCGAACGGTCGGCGCCCAGGGCCAGACCTTGCAAACCATTCAGTGGTGGGGCTGCGGCCCGATCCCGAGGCAAGGTGCTGTGCTCAAGTTCGCGTATTCGCCCGGCGTCAAGCGGATCATGATGGGTGTCGCGGTTGACATCGAAAGGCGGGCCGCATGACCGCCAACGTCCCACCCGAGGCATCCAGCCGCGTCGTTGACAGCAACGGCAGGATCGACCCCGTGTGGAACAAGTTTCTGCGGGAGATTTGGCGCCTTGGCAAGACACTGACGGAAACGACAGGCACGCTGTCGAGCGGCAAGGCTGCGGCGTCTCAGACGTGGTCGAGTGGCGTCCTGATCGAAGTGCCAGCCGACAAGGCTTATAACTTCCCGAGGGTGGGCCACGACGGCACGATTGATGAAATCACGGTTGTCACCACAACCGGAACGTGCACGGTCACGATCTCTATTGACGGCAACCCGCTGATCGACGGGGCATTGAGTGCATCAACAACGCAGAACACGGAGACTTACACGCAAGGCAACGAGCTGTCCGCCGAGCAGGACATCACGATCACGGTTTCATCGGCGAGTGCGCCGGAGAATCTGTCCGTGACGCTGCGGGGAACAAGGACGTTCGCGACATGATGCTTCTCACCGTCATCGGCGGCCAGCGCCTCCCGGACCTGCAATTCACAGACTCGGCAACGTCCGGGACCGACAACACGACGATCACGTATTCGGATCGCGCCATTGGTGACGAGCCGGTGACGGGTGATCGGCTGGTTGTGGTGACGCTGGGCGCCTCGATTGCGACCCTGGCCACCTCCATGACGATTGCGGGTGGTGCTGCAACTCAGATTGCATGGGTGCGGCCCAATACGAACGACCTAGCTGCAATCTATGCGCGGGTGGTCAACAGCGGAACGACGGCAACGATCGAGATCACCAGCGCCAACAACTTCATCACAACCGGCATTGGCGTTTATGCGCTCTACAACCTGGAATCGACGACCGTCCGAGATACGGACACGGGAACAGGTTCGCAGTCGGTAACGGTCCTCGATAGCAGTGTGGCGATTATGTCGCTATACGGCGCTGGCACTGGCGTAATTAGCGGACTGACCACGCTAAACCTTGACTATTCTGATACAAACGAGGGTGTGCGATTTGCCTCTGCTTCGGGCGAAGAACTGAGTTCAGGTACGCTCACCGAAAACCCAACCAACGGGAACGCTGCCCGTTGTCTCGCGACCTGGAGATAATCGATGTTCGGTGACTTTCTCAATCCCGGCAAGAGCGACATCAGCAAGGGGTATCGGCAATATCGCAACTATTTGCGAGCTGGTCGCGATCAGGCGCAGCCCTACTTCGAAGAGGGCTACGGCGCCGCGATCGAGGGGCTTGACCCTTACACGCAGTCGGGCGCTGCCGGCCAGGGGATGTATGCCGACCTCCTTGGCATCAACGGGATGGAAGCGCGCGACGCGGCGCAGAACCTGCTGATGTCGGACCCGGCTAACTCGGGAATGCTTGCACAGGACCAGAACGCGGTTGCACGGGCCATGAATGCGCGTGGGCAGGGTGGATCAGGCGCCGCCGCTCTGGCCGCCGAGCGGGTCTTCCAGCAGGGCTATGGAAACATCCTGAACCGCTACGCCGGCCTCGGCCAGCAAGGACTCCAGGCGGCTGGCGCGCAAGGTCAATTCTCTGCACAGCAGGGTCAAGACCTTGGCAACCTACGGTTTGGCACCAACCAGCTAATTGCCAACGCGGCGATGGGCAAGGGTAACGCCATGGCGCAGTCGAAGCAGGCGGGGCTTAACAACCTGATTGGCCTTGGCGGCATGGGTCTCAAGGCGTTTGGTGCCGGCGGATTGTGGGGATCGAAGGGAGCATTTGGAAGCTGATGGCTGTTCGATTCCTACCGCAAGTCCTACCTCAAGCTCCGGGGGCTCTGAACTTCGCGCCGGTTGCCAACGCGCTTGACGGCATCCGCCAGCAACAGCAGCAGAATATGCTGATGGAACAGCGGCAGGCGGAGTTTGGCGCGCAACAGGAGATGCAACGAAACCAGCTTGCTGCGGCTGCCGGGCGACATAGTTCGTCAATGGCGCAACGCAAGGCAGAGTTTGAGGCGCAACAGGAACTTGCCCGCGAGCGTATGGCAGCCGAAAACGCCTATCGCAATGCGACGTTGGCTCAACGCCGAGCGGAATTCGAGGCTGGCGCGCCATTGCGTTCAGCGCAGGCAGAGCTTGCCCGTGGACGAGTCAATGACGCCAAGCGTGCTGCGGAACTTATGAAGCGGCTGAATATAGACCCGAACAGCCCCGAAGGCATCGCCCTAGCTACGACGGGAAAGCTTCCAGCATCCGCATATAAGTCAATGGAGGCTGACCGAAAAAGACAGGAAAGCGGGGCGAAGATCGCAGCCGGTCTGAAAGACGTAATGCAAAAGGCGGAAGCTGCCAACAAAGCAGGATCGCTCGAAAGTGCGATCGGCCCGTTTCAGGGAACGGAGCCATCGACGATGCTCGGAAACGTGCCGATCGGGATTGCACGCGCATGGGGAGAAGTTACGAATCTTTTTGGCGGTGGCAAGATGTCTCCTACGGAAGTTCGCTCCAACATTTCCGGCGCAACCGAGGCCATTGCAGCGTCGATCAAGCCGTTGATACGGCTGCCGGGAGAGGGGCCGTGGACCGACGCAGATCAAGCAAGGTTGGTCGCCATGGTTGGCAACCTGCCGGAAGCGAAAAACCTTCAGGAATTCAAGCGTCGATTGAATGCGCTTCGTGACCGCGTACAAGCAAATTTTGGAATGAGTATACCATTCGACGCGATGCAGCCGATGCCGAAGTCTGGATTGCAACCGCCGTCAGGCGCCGTTGAAATGCTGCGGAACAATCCGACGCCGAGGATGCGTGCAGCGTTTGAGGCGAAGTACGGCAAGGGATCGGCGCGACGGGTTCTCGGTCGTGGTGCTGGCAGCTTCTCTCCAGGAAGGATGAACGGTGGCTAAGAACCCATTCGACAAGTTTGATGCTGCCTCATCATCGGGTAACAACCCCTTTGATCGGTTCGATGCGCCGCCAGCAGAACGCGAATGGTCGGACGTGCCCGGCGAAGCCATCCAGAACCTAGGACCGAGTGCTGCGCGATTTGCCGAGTCTGTTGTTTATCCGTTCCTCAACCCGATCCAGACACTGGCAGCCTTTCGTGATCTCGGAATCGGTCTTGGTTCGAAGGTGATTGATGTTTTCATCGATATGGACCCGAAAACCAAGGCGGAACGTGAAGCGGCTGCCGACGCAGTCGGCAAGTTTATCGTGGATCGATATGGCAGCGTTGAAGCGTTCAAGAAGACGCTTGCAACTGATCCCGTTGGCGCGATGGCTGATATTGCAACGATCATGACGGGCGGCGGCGCAATTGCGGCTCGCGCGCCCGGTGTGGCTGGTCAGGTTGGCCGGGCAGTTACTCGCGTTGGGCAAGCAATTGATCCACTTGCCGCGTCGGTTCGCGGCGCTGCTGCCACGGGCCGGTTTGCAGGCAACCGATTGGCAGACGTTGGCGGCATTACAACGGGCGGCGGGGCCGATCCAATTCGCGGGATGTTCCGAGCAGGTCGTGAAAATGCGCCAGCGGCAGCGGCGGCTATGAGGGGCGCAAGCGATCCGACCGATGTCGTTTCCATGGCGCGTCGCGCATTGCAAATGCTGCGCTCGGAACGGTCGGCGGCGTACACGGCAAACACAGCACAGCTTAGATCGTCAACAAATCCCGTAAACCTTGCTCCAATAGATAAAGCAATTACTCGCGTTGATAGAAGTTTGCGGCGCAACAATTACATCACAGACCCTGGCGCCCTTGATCAAGTCAATGCGGTACGGTCGGCGTATCAGGAATTCCGCGACACAATGGCCAACCAAGGCCGGCGGCCAACGGCGCATGATCTGGACGCATTCAAACAACGAGTCGGTGCAATTCGTGAGGGGACCGAGTTCGGGACCAACTCCAGGCGCGTGGTTGGCGACCTGTACAACACAATTCGAAATGAGATACAGCGTCAAGTTCCTGAATACGGGCAGGCAATGCGCGCGTATGAACGAGACAGCCGAAGACTGAGGGAAATTGAAAAATCTCTATCTCTTGGCGACAAGGCAACAGTTGATACTGCCTTGCGCAAACTGTTGTCGTCGCAGCGATCCAATGTCAGCACGAACTTCGGGCAGCGTTCGCGGCTGGTTGAAGACTTGGCGCGTTATGAGCCGGACCTGCCTCGCGCAATCTCAGGGCATTCAATGTCGGAATGGGCGCCGCGCGGTTTGGCGCGCGTTCCGACTGCACTTAGTGCGATCTACGGAGCGGCAAACCTTGACCCAACGGCAGCCGCCGTTTTGCCTGTAGTTGCGCCTCGTGTATGGGGTGAAGCGGCATACGCGGCAGGTCGCGGCATGGGTGCGCTGGAAACAGGCGCGCAGGCTGTCGGTGCTGATCGTATTCCTGTCAACGCCTTGACAGCCGGCACGCGCGTTTCTCGGGCTCTTGGTGGAACAGCGCAGGCAGCCAGCCCGATGTCTCTGGAAGATCAGCAGCCGATGGCCATGACGCCAGATGACGAAGAAGCATTGCGCCGAGAAGCGTTTGTTCGCGCATATCTTGCAGAACGAGGAACATCTAGTCCGACACGGGTGACGATTACGGCGGGTGACGTTGAACGCAATCGGCTGCGATAGATCAAGGATCAATAATGGCAGACGCAACACTCGTATTCCCGCCCGGCTACCGCGTTACCGACGACAGCGGCGACGTGGTATCTGGTGCTACAATCGAATTCTACGACGCCGGCACTAGCGACAGTCGCACCGTCTACAGCGACGTGGACCTATCGTCTTCGCTCGGGACAACGGTCTACTGCGACAGCTCCGGCGCCCCTGTGGCATCCTCGGGATCGTCCACCCGCGTCAACGTTTACACCGGCACCGGCAATTACAAGGTGATCATCAAGGACGGATCGGGTGCCGAGATCGAAACCAAGGACAATCTGCTCGGTGCGCTCAACACTACGCCATTTGTTGCCGGTGCCGAGGCCCTGCCGACGTTCCCCGTGGTTTCCAAGTCCGCCGATTACACGATCGTCGACACAGAAGGATCAAGCGACCAAGCCAAGATCATCAATGTTAACCCAACGGCGGCCACACGCACGATCACGCTACCGTCGGCGGTGACGGTCGGCGATAATTGGTGCGTCGGCATCCGACATGTCGGGACCGCCAACAACGTCTCGATTGCCACCGTAGGCGGGCAAACCATCTCAGCGCCACTTGCCGGCGGCGCCCAGACCTCGATGCAGCTCGTCAGCTACGGCGACAGCATCATTCTTGTCTCGGACGGCCAGAACTGGCACGTGCCGATGGGGTATCTCGGGCTCAAGCTTGGCAGCGGGTATCATTCGAACGTCTACGACAACGGAACGGTGACCACGGGCACGCTGACGTGTGACCCCGAGGAATCAAACTTCCATCAAGTGATCAACGGCGGTGACTTTACCTTGGGTGTTCCGTCCGAGGACTGTAATATCATTCTACAAGTCACTAACAATTCTAACGCCGGAACAATCACGACATCGGGATTCACAATCGTGTCAGGCGATAGCTTGGACGAGACGGACGGAAACGATTTCTTTCTCAACATCACAGTTGTTGGATCATTCTCGCGTCTGTTCGTCGAGGCGCTGCAATGAGTTTCATCCCGTTCACAACGCCTCGGAAGTATCAGGAAAAGGTGGTTGTCCTCACGACGACCGGCAGCGTGCAGACTTGGGAAAGTCCGTCTGACGTGCCGGTCAGTGGCGGCGTTTCGATCCAATGCATCGGACCAGGCGGACGTGGGGTTGATGGTGGCTCGAACGGGCGCGCAGGTGGCGGGGGCGGGGCATACGCCCGGATTGATGATGTCACGCTGTCAGCCTCGACGGAATACGATTATCAGGTCGGCGCAGCGCATTCCGGTGATGATACGTGGATGCGGATCGATGCCGGCTCCACGGCGCCGTCAAGCACCAGCGAGGGCGTTCTGGCCAAGGCGGGGGCGAATAGCTCTGACCGATCGTCGGCGGCCGGTGGTGACTCGGCGTCATGTATCGGGGATGTCGTGTTTTCCGGCGGCGCCTCGGGCAACGTTGGATCGGGCGAGGATGGCGGATCAGGCGGCGGTGGGGCAGCAGGACCACGAGGACCAGGCGCCAATGGTGCCGGCGCAGATGGCAACAACGGCGGCGGCGGCGGCGGCGGTAACGGCGGGTCGGCCGGGTCTGGTATCATCGGCGGCGATGGGCCGTTCGGGGAGGGTGGTGGCGCAGCAGGCGCGGATGGCACGGCAGGCACCGGCGGTGGTGGTGGCGGCGGAACGGTTTCGACCGGCAACGGCGGCAATGGTGCTCAATACCCCATCGCAACGGATACGTCGTCTGGCCTCCTTGTCGGCCCTGGAGGCGGCGGCGGCGGCGGCCACGACAGCGACAACGGTGGCAATGGTGGGGGTTATGGTGCCGGGGCCGGCGGTGCGGGTAACGGCAACGGCCAGCGTGGATCAGGCACCCAAGGCGTAATAGTCATTCGGTATCGGGCGTCTTAGTAGGAAATCGCGTGCACGCAACACGAGACGCAGGACGATTACGCAATGCCGAGGAAGATACCACGCGATCCACAGCACGATTTCCCCACGCCGCGCGGCTATCGGAAGGTCGAAGCTGATGGTGAAAGATATATCGAGATCGATTGTCCGAATGATGATCGGATTGCGGAGATCGAAAGGCGGCTAGCTGGGCTGGAGGGCTCCGTCCCCGCCGAGGTTGGACCCGATCCGGTCATGGTCGAACAGCTTCGCGAGCTGCGCGACGAGGTTGGTGCCCTAGCGGCTCGTGAACCTGTTTCACGTGAAACATTGGGCGACGACCAGGGCTTGTTCTTGACCAAGCGCATCAACGCCATAGAGGCTCGTGTGGCCGATCTGGAGGCGCGCCCGGTCGTCTCGGACGAAACCCTCAAGCAGCTCAACGATGCCTTGCACGCGAAGCTCCAAACGCTGATTGAACAGCGGGTCAACAAGGCGCTCGGTGATCTTCGTTCACGAGTCGTTACGATCGAGAAGAATTCGACCAGCGTGATGACGACGAACCAAGACCCGGACAGCGCCAAGATCACCCGCCTGGCCACTATGATGCAAAGCTTCGGCGAGCTGATCCGCGAGGTTGAAACGACCGTCGATCAGCGCCAGACGGACCTAGAGCAACGCTATGCCGAACTCGCCGAACACATCACAGACAACAACCTTCAGGTGATGAAGATGTCCACGAGGTTGTATCGCGCCCTCGCGGCACTTGAACACGATGACGAGGAAAAAGTGGCATGAGTTATCTTCGCGATCTGCGCCGTGCCGTGAACGATCCACGGTCATTCTGGCCGATCAACGCTTTTGGTGGCGGTGGGGCTGCCTCATCGCTCGCGCAAACCCTCGTGACGACGTGGTCAAGTTCCGGCGATGGTCTGGCCATGGTGTTCGAAACCGCGCCGTCGATCTTCGTGGAAGACTCGGGCACGCCCGAGAACTACACCAACCTCAAGCTGTCTAGCAGCCTCAGCGACTTCAGCGCATATCTCACCTACACGAACCCGCACGTGAAGATCGTCAGGCAGGCAGACGGCACGTATAAGTATTGTGCGCATAATCTCTATTTGAACAGCGCGAGCCCGGCCAACCAAGCCATAACGGTTGTATCTGGCGCAAGCTACGCCGTCACGATCACGGGCTCTGTATCGGTAACTGCATCGGGCGCTGCCACGGGAACATGGACTGCGGGCACCAACACGTTCACGGCGGCGACGACCACGCTGACACTCGGCTCCACGTCAGGCAGTGGCACGGTTCACGTCTATAAGACACCAGCCGATGCGACCTATCTCGCAACGACGGGCGCAGCCCGCTACGCCTTGCCTATCAGCTACGACTCCAGTGGTGTCGCGGAGGGACTGCTCGTCGAGCCAGCGGCGACGAATTTGATTGTGTCTAACGACCCTGGTGACGTTGATGGAAATGCTACGGTCGTTGAGAGCGCGCAGGTAGCACCCAGCGGATTAACTGAAGCGGCAACGGCTGAGTTTGATGGCACGGATATTGTCGCACAGAGCATCACGATCTCTGCGAGCACTACCTACACATATTCAGTTTACGTCAAAAATATTGACTCTGTCGGCATAATTGAGATGCAGTGGCGAAACATATCCGCTGCAAACAAAGTCTCGGTATGGTTTAATCTCGCGAATGGCACACGCGGCACAGTCGGCAGTGCATCCGGAACGGTGACGTATGTTGACTCTGGCATCGAAGATGTTGACGGCAGTGGATGGTATCGCGTTTGGATTGCAGCATCCACTTCCGGAACCAACTGTACGCCGGTTTGGTTTGCCGTGACTGCGGATAACGGCAGCACCCGAGATGATTCCGGCGTAGTCGCCTTCTGGCGCGACCAGCTTGAGGCGGCGTCGAGACCAACCAGCTTGATCTTAACCAACGGTGCCATGGTGACAAGGGACGCGGATTTGATAGACAAGGCGGCAACCGCGTTCAACCTCGGTTCGGCTTTCAGCATGTATGTAAAGTATACCATAAGCAGGTATGCAAACTTCCCGCAGCCGATTGGTATAACAGACGGCGGCACAACAAACCGCGTTGACATCTATACAGGTGCGACCAGCGCCGTGACATACCGAGCTTCTGCATCTGGAACCAACATCAACCTTGGAAACATGACCGGATTAAACACGTCGCAGAAAGTGGCATGTCGAGCACAAGAAGATTCCTTTAACGCTGCATTGAATGGAACCGCCGGAACTGCCGACACGTCTGGCTCGATGCCGACAGGGCTGACCATCCTTGACATTGGCGATGGTCGCTCCGGGGTGAATCAACAGCTTAGCGGATTGATCAAAGAAATCCTAATCGTGCCAGAGGGATGGAACGACGCAACGCTTGAAAGCATCACGACATGAGCATAGACCTCATCCTCTACGCCCCGGCGGGCAAGTCGGCCTTCGCGACCTTCGCCCGCAACCACCCGCCCGCCAACCCATTGCTGGACGCGGACGGCAACACCCGAGAGGGCGTGTCCTATTGCTGGTGGGCGGGTAGCGGCAAGTTCATGACGCAAGCAGGCACCTACGACGAGAACGGCGACGAGATCACCCCGCCGACGTTCGCCCCCGGTCACGTCGCCCTGCTACGCATTCATTCCAGCTTCTTCGACGCCACCCGCCTTGCCGACCAGACCTATGACGAGGAAGGCAACCCCGAACTAGAACAGCACCAGCGCAGCGCCGTCGTCAAATACATCCGCGACAACGGCAGCTTTGGAACGATGGCTGGCGGCACGATCCCCTACTACGAACTGGACGGCGTGCGTATCCTGCGCCCGCAGGACGTTGAGGCGTATCTCGCCAGCAACAACATACCCGGCCACATTTGGGTGGGCGGCAACCGCTACTAGTAGTTATCCCGCAAATCAGTTAACGGATTCTATAGTGATGCGTATTCCACCGGAGCGCGGCTATGCATCACGAGATGGCCCATGCTGACATCACCGCCGTCGGCGGCCTGGATATCCACCACATCCTGCCGATTTCGAAGGCCGGGCTGGACTTGGTCAAGCACTTCGAGGGCTATCACACCCGCCAGCCTGATGGCTCCTGCACGGCCTATCTGGACGTGGCAGGCGTGCCAACGATCGGCTGGGGATCGACCCATGGCGTCAAGCTCGGGATGCGTTGGACGGCAGAGGAAGCCGAGAACGCCCTCATGGCAGAGTTGCAAACCTGCGCGATGGAAGTCCAGCGCATGGTCACCGTTCCTCTCAATCAGCAACAACACGACGCCCTCGTGTCGTTCGTCTATAACCTCGGCGCCTCCGCGTTTGGTCGTTCAACCCTCCTTCGAAAGCTGAACAAGGGCGATTACGCAGGCGCCGAGGCTGAATTTGGAAAATGGGTCTATGCGAGCAAGGGTGCAGGTGGTCCCAAGGTTAAGTATGCCGGCCTAGTCCGCCGCCGGAAGGCAGAGGCGGCCATGTTCGCCGATAACGGTATTCTCCCGGTCCCCGTGGATATGCCCGAGACGACCGTGGCCATGCCACAGGCACCAGCACAGAAACCCGTCAAGGTGCCGTGGTACAGCGCCCCCGTCGCCATCGCCACGTCCGTTGGCGCCTGGTTCGCCGACAAGCTCGAAGGGCTCGGCCAGTTGTTGAGCGGCGCCGGTGAGCAGTTCATGGGCTTCTCCGCCGTCGGCAGCATGGTGCAATCGACCGGGATCAGCCTCGCGCCGGTGATGGCCGGCCTCGCGTGCCTGTCGGTGTTCATCGCCGCGAAAACCCTGATGTCCGAACCGGAAACCGTCGAATGATATGGGCACTCGTCACAGGCTGGATCGCAAAACGCGGCATCATGATCGGCGTCATCGCCGCCATCGGCGCCGGGATCGCATTTTGGGACCACGGCAGGGCCAACCGGCATCGCGACGAAGGCGCCAAGCAGGTAGTAGATGCGTCGAAGAAGGAAGGGAAACGACGCAATGAAGAAGTTCGCAAGATTCGCCGCAGCATTAATCGCGATGGGGCTTGGAGCCGGCTGCGCAAAGAATATTCCGCTGATAACTGACACCGAATCGCTGTGCAAAGACTGGCGCGCCTACCGCCCCGTGAAGGGCGACAAGCTCACCAACCAGTCTGCCGAACAACTGCTTGAGAACAACGAAGCCCGCAAGGTCTGGGGCTGTCATCCGTTGGAGCCTCGACCTGCTGATGTATAACCTTGGTCTTGATGATCTGCCGGCCACCACGGCCGCCATGCGGTTCCTGGTGTGGTCCGTGGCGCTCGCCACGGCGATCGTCGCTGCACACTACGCCATGCGTACACCGGGGCGTGTGATCCCCGCACGGGCGATGTGGGGCGTTGCCTGCGAGGCGTTTGGCTGGTTCGTCCATCAGTTCTATTATTGGCTGTGGTGGCGCGCGAAGGGCAAGGGGCAGGACAACCTCCTTGAGGCGCTACAGGACATCCGGTCAATCACGAGCCTTAGCCTCGTGTTCGTTGTGATCGGCGCCGTGCTGATCATTTCGCCGTTTCTTGAAAAGCGTTTCGGTGCCCTCTGGCCTGTCCCCGCCGCCTTTGGCATCTGCGTTCTGTGGTTTGTCGGTTATGGGGATATTAGATGGATATGACAAACTCATCAGACTGGGACTCTATAGCTGATGAACTTCGATCCCGTCTCATACGCGCTCCACGTGACGGAAAAGCAGGCGGACCGGATTCGCCTGATCGAGCAATACGTCGAGACGGCCAAGGTCGATCGCGCGCGCCTGGAGGTCAGGCTCGACGCTCTGGAAGCCTTCCACAAGCGCATGGCGGGGCTGCTCAATCGATGGCCAATGGTGGTGGGGATCGTCGTGCTCGTCGCCCTCAACGTCGCGCCGAAAGAGACGGTCGAGGCGGTGGTGCAGGCTCTTCGGGCAATCACATGAAATACGATCAGCTTTGGCTGATCTTCTGGGGGTTAACGATCGCAACCCTGTTCCGCTACGGCGGCGCCTTCGCGTTGGTCCTGGCCGGCGTCTAAAGGAACCGGGCCACCGTCACCAAAGCAATCGCCCACGCGATCACGTACCATGTCACCTCATGGCGCACAAAAAAGCCCCGGACGCGCCGGGGCTTCTTCGTGTTCCTAGGCATCAGAACTGTATTTTGACGCCGCCGACAAACACATTCGCCGTGTCGTCAACGTCGGGCACGTCAAGGTCGAGATCATATTGCCGCGCCGAAAGGTAGACCGTGGCAGCCGCCCCGGCGATTTCCTGCTCAATGCCGCCGCCCCAGAATCGAGGCGTGAAGCCGGCGTCTTCAATCTTGAGTTGCCCATACTCGCCATAGATCGTGGTGCGTCCGAGGCTGTTGATGCGCTTCGAGAAGCCGCCCCGGCCCGCCATGATCTCCAGCTTGCCGTCCCCGATCGGGATCGTTGCGCTGGCACCGCCAACCGACAGACCTATCGTTTGCAGGCCATCAGAGCGCCCGTAAGCCCCATCCACGAAGATGCCGGTAGGGACATGCATGATCGAGCCAGACCCGCCCCAAAACTTGCGTGTGCCGTTGTCGCCGAATGTCGGTTCGACCTTCTCATCACGGTAGCCGATACCGGCGGCCACCCTGATCTGTCCAAACTCGCCGGCGTAGCGCAAGGCTGCCGACCAGTCGTCACCCTGGTTCCACGAGCCTGAGACTTGGAACCCGGCCAACGTGGCCGAATGGAACGTGACGGTTTCCGTTCTGGACCCATCGAACGGGTTGGTGACATCGAGGCCAGTCTCGCTCTTGATGACGCCATCGAGCGGTGCGAGGGATGTCAGCGTCATGCCGGTGGACGGTGCCAGGCTGATCTCGGTGATGCCATCGGTCGCTTCGGACGTATGCCCCAGCCAGACCGTGCCCAGTTCCTTGAGTTTGAGGTAGACGGCCTGGTGGCGGACATCGATCTCATAGCCGCCGAGTCCGAATTCCATCAAAAAGCCCGCCGACCACTGCTCAGAGGCTTTGACTTCGCCCCGGAACCGGAACCGGCTTTCCGAATTCGTGTTGTCGATGATACGGACCCGGTCAAGGTTCGCGCCCTCGATGTCGGTCGTAAACAGCGCCTGGTGGACATGGCCGGAAACGGTCAACGACACCTTCCGGTTGCCTTTGCGCGCGGTCGTCGCTTCCAGCTCCGCCACACGCTCCTCTAAATCCGCGCAGCACCCTCCCCCCAAATCGGCCGCCTGGGCCGTCCACGGGATCAGCAGCGCCGCCGCCATCAGTTTCAGTTTCATGGGTTCAGTCCTTAGTGATTGGCCAAATCACCGGACGCAAGCACTAGGTCGGTGCAATCACCAAGCGCTTCAATCATGGCCGACGCAAGGCGTGTAACATATATGTTGGGGATGCGTGTCTTAATTAACACTGAGGATTTGGAGCGGGTTTTTATCTTCTACTCTCGCAGGCTAACCGCCATCCCTGCTGTAAGCCGGGCGCGACCCGGTCATGCCCTATAATACCCCCGACGGGTCAGCAAGAACCCGCCGGGGGAGCGCACTCGGGAGATGGAAGCTAACGAGCACGCTATAGCAAGTCCACCGGCCTAGATAAGCCAAGTGGACCTGGATTGCTGTACGCGATGGCGTTGGAATTGAACCAACGTCGGGCGTTCACCCTATACCTGCTGCGCTACTGCGCCCATCAAACAGCTTCCAATCATCTCCAGACGGGTGTCCCGTCGAACCTTCTATATGGTATTTTCTGTTTTGGTCGGTCCGCCTTGGCCGCCCGCTTCTCTATACGCCGAGACTTGGCGTGCTTTGGGGCATCTTCGCCGCCAGTCTTCAAGGTGTGGCATCCTTTACACAGAACCTGGCAATTCGCGAGGCTGTTCCCGCCGTTGTAGAAGTCGCTGATGATGTGATCGTATTCCGGGCCGTCACCCGTTCTGATCTTCTTGCCGCACGACGCGCAACAACCTTCGCTTCGGCGCCACGCCTCCAGCTTCGTCTTCTGGCTGAATTCCTGTCTTTTCGAGCTGCTGCCGCTCATCGTCCCATCTCGCCATCACCAGAAAGCACCAGCCCGCGAATAGTATCACGAAACTCATCGCCGTAGCCATTAAAAGCAAACCAATACTCCACACTGACATAGGGCACCCCCGTTACCTGTGTGATCTCGTCAACCGTCAGACCCATCTTCGCCAGACGATGCATCCAGTCTATCGTGTCTTCGCCGACCTGCTTGTGCAACGTGTTGCAGGTAACACGCGCGGAATTCAGCAGTCGCTCGAATGTTGCAGAAAATGACGGCATCTTCCCACCCCAGCCCTTGTTCAATGCAATGGCGCAACCGACCGATCAGCTTCTTGTCGGTGACCGGCCTCAATTGATCTTCTCCCTCAAATCAATCAGCACATGCGCCAACGTCAGAGCGATCACCATCTGCCCCAGCCAGCACATCACGATGGGACCAACCCGCCGCGTCTCCATGATGCCGGCCGCCGTGATCCCCATGCCAACGCACACCAGGATATAGTGGCCGACGTATTCAGCCATCGTCGCCCAGAGCCTCCCTGGCCTTGTCCAATGCTTTGTCGTATGACTCACCCGCCTTTACGCTCATGCTGCCGATATACCACTGACTCGCAATAGCGAGGCCACGCAGCGCCGCGCGCAGGCGTTTGATTTCGGCAGCCGCGTCTCTGAACTTTGCTTCCGACACAGGCAAATCCTCGTTCCGGCAAGTATCAGCCTCAGCAATCAGCCAGTTTGTGATGTCACTCATGTCTCGGCCTTATCCATATCCAGAAGCTTGTCAGCCGGAACGCCGATGACATTCACGATGATATCCTCGACCTTGGAGGCAAGCGCCGTGAATTCGTCCTGCGGCATGTTCTGATAACTTACGCTTTCATGCTCAAACCAGACGTAATCCTTGCCAGTCTTTTGATCCACGATCCGGTTGACCTTCCCGAACCCGGCTTTGATCTGGAGAAACGCCCTAAGCCCTTGCCAGCTCCCCGCCTGCACCGGATGGCTAGACGGCCAATGCTTCCAAGCAGCCTGGCACAGGGCCATGTAACGGTTATGCTGCGGCGTGGATCGCTTCTTTGCCGATACCTGCGCCAACAGCTCCCGGATGCACCGCGCCGCTTCTCGAAGCTTGTCAGCCTTAGATGCCGACTGGTCCGCCTCGCGATCCAGCCAGTGCGCGATCTGTAGTGGTGGCGCCGTCATGACGTATCACCTTTGAACCAGTCTTCTATCTGAGTGAATTTGTCCTGGGGCATGTCTGTTTCCGGTCTCGTCTTGACCTCTTCCAGATCGTTCAGCCGCTTGAACACGTCCGTCAGCTTTGCGCTAAGGCTTGCCGTGTTGTTGCCAAGTTGGGTAAGTTGAGCGTTCATCCCATCAAGACGGCTCAAGGCTACAGCCAACTGTTGTGAAAGCTCATCAAACTTTGACGGTTTCGGAGGCGGCGCCGCACCTGGCGGTAACATCGTCCGAAATCCAAGTTCCCGCCGAAAGTTCGTCACCGTGTGGTGACGCTCAAGGCCAATTTCCTCGGCAATGCGCTGGTCGCTCCAACCTTCCTCGAACTCCCAAACCTCTATAACAGCACCGTCCGGCGACATAACTCTGTCTTTGATCGTCATATGCTCTTCAAGCAGCCTGTGGGCCTGAGCCTTCTGGTGGTAGTTCATTCGGACTTGCGTGGACATTGTTCATTCTCCTACTGAAGTGCTTCCATGCGGGCCATGAAGTCTTGCTGATACGTTTCGCGATCTTCATCGCTTGCGTCATCCCAAAGCTGCTGCAACGCATCCGTATCGCCTGCCGCATAGATCGCCCGCAGGAAGCTGCCATCGTCCTCGTCGTCCGCCTGCTCAGGCTCGCCGTCGCCAACATCACGAAGCTTGAAATGGTAGGTTTCCTGGAGGTTCTTGGCCCACCCGATCGGGAACCGGCCCCATGGCAAATCATGGTGCAGGTGTTCGTCAAACAAGGCATAAAGCTCTTCGCGCTTGTCACAATGCTCAATGTCAGATTGCAACACGTTGAACGTATCCGCGCCACCCGTCTCCTGGAACACCTTGGAGGTTGGCCGCCCTTTCCACGCACGCCCGATGTCACCGCCATCGCGGGGATCAATGTCAGCCTCAACGTCTACAGCATCGTGCGTGATGTCGATCGGCTCATCGCCTTCGATAATGCCGTCGCGACCA
>Ga0180438_10002361_pt1 | contig 31009 bp, 21 predicted proteins | sample SS_ome_12_FD_132455 | JGI IMG/M metagenome (GOLD analysis project Ga0180438, IMG submission 132455) | Hypersaline lake sediment archaeal communities from the Salton Sea, California, USA - SS_3_D_2 metaG | ecosystem: Environmental > Aquatic > Non-marine Saline and Alkaline > Hypersaline >...
GTATATGCAGCGCCCCAAATGTTCGGAAAAATGCCCGTAAATATTCTTATCGATGGTGTGCCGGCCCTGGTCCGCCCGGACGACAATCCGATTGACGTCGGGGGCTGAATCCCGGTCATCGATCACCGCTGAAGCCGCCCCGGCGATCAAAATCAGGCCCGCGGCTAAAACCCCCCCTGTTTTCGGACCACTCTCCATTTTTTTCTCCTCTAATGTCACTCGATGGGTTGAGGCCATTTTAAGGTCAGGACGGGATCCGGGTCAACCTCCGTTCGATCTCATGTCCCTCACTCTCCGTCTTCCGCGCAGAGATCTGCTGATTCCCCGGATCTGAACGCATACCATCCGCCTGTGGGAGGCGGCGGAAATCCCGACCTACATAACGGCATGAATTTCGAAGGATTTTTTTCTTGGGAAGAATAATGATAGAATGGGGCGAAAAGATGCCTCTGTTAATCACCCCATCCATCGTTCACAAGGAGAAGATCATGACTAGAGGACCCGCGGGATTGGAGCGGGGGGTGCAGCCGGTTCCTTTAGCCCGACAGTCATTCCTTATTATGCTTGGGCTCACCGCGGACCGGGGCGAATGGCGGTCTGGGTGAAGCGAGAGTAATGACATGGCAATCATTAGGTGCGGGAAAGAACCCGCCTCCGTCAGCCGGCGATCATCCTAGATCCATGAGCAAAAAAACCCGCCTCATGCTTTCCATCGCAGCGGTCTGCGTTGGGATTCTAGTGATATCGGTGCTGTGGCTCCTCCTGCGTGGATCGCCTTCCGAGGTGACATTTTTCCTTATATCCGACACACATTACGGGGTGAGTGACACCGTCGCCCGAGCCAATCGGCAGACCATCCGCGCCATGACGATTCTTCCGGGGAATCCCTATCCTCCGGATATCGGCGAAGGCTGGATCCGCCCGCCGCGCGGTGTGGTGGTGCTCGGAGACCTGGTCGAAGACGGCGGCGGAGAATCCGGTGAAGAGCAATGGCGGTCATTCGCCGCCGATTTCGGAGTCAACGGGGAGGGGCTGCTGCGCCATCCCGTCTACGAGGGATTCGGAAATCACGACGGCGGCGCCGAACATCCGGTCCGCTCCGGCATCCGCGAACGCAATCTGCGCCGTTCAGCGGTGAGCAATATTTCCTCCGACGGACACCACTACTCCTGGGATTGGGAACAGGTGCACTTCGTGCAGCTCAATCTATTCCCCGGGAGCCGGGGGGAAGACATCATCAATCCCTGGGGCAAGACGTTCGAAGGTTCCTGGAAGTATCCTCTCCACAGCCTCGAATTCCTGCAGCAGGATTTGGCCGAGCGGGTGGGAGAGAGCGGCCGGCCGGTGGTGCTCTTCCAGCACTATGGCTGGGACGAGTGGGGACTCGGCTGGTGGGGAGAGGGCGAGCGGGACAGGTTCCACGCGGTCATAAAGGACTACCATATCGCAGCCATATTCTGGGGACACTCTCATCAGGCCCAATACATTCCCTGGCGGGGGATCCCCACCTTCTGTGTGGGTTCGTCCCAACACGACCCCTCCCCCGGGGTCTTCATGGTGGTCCGCATCAGAGGGGACGAAATGCTGGTGGCCGAAAAAACAGCGGAGGGATGGGGACTGACACAAAAGATCCCGTTATCAAGGGCGGATGAATGATTTTTAATCCCATAGAAAAGGAGGCGGACATGGATATGTCCTTGCATTCGCGTCGTGAGTTTCTACGGACCATGGGATTCGGTCTGGCAGCGGCCGCAGTGCCTGCCTGGCTCACCGGCTGCCGGAGCGAACCGAGGCCGCCCAACATCCTGTTCATCGCGGTGGACGACCTCAACGACTGGGCCAACTGTCTGGGCGGGCGGCCGGGTGTGCACACCCCCCATCTCGACCGCCTGGCCTCAAAAGGGGTATTGTTCACCAACGCCCACTGTGCCTCTCCGGCCTGCAATCCTTCCCGCACGGCGGTTTTCACCGGCATCAGCGCTTCCACCTCGGGCGTCTACTTCAACCGCAACCACTGGCGCCGCTCTTCGGCTTTGGCGCAGGCCGTCACCCTGCCGGAGCATTTCCAGAGTCAAGGTTATCGGGCCGTCGGAGGAGGCAAGCTGTTCCACTGCCTTTCCTGGATCCGGACCGATTACGGCGCCAATCAGAACGACGCCTCGCTGTGGGATGCCTATTACCCTTCGGCGGAAAGACCCATGCCCGATTCCATCTGGCCGGAAGGCTATGCGGTCGACGAATTCGAGACCGTGACCTGGCCGCCCCTCGCCGGTGGAGGGACCCCGGAGCGCCCACCCTATTACTTCGATTGGGGTCCCCTGCCTAATCCGGACCGCGAAATGCCCGACTACAAGGTGGTGGACTGGGCGATTTCCGAACTCGCCCGGGAACACGACCGGCCCTTCTTTCAGGCTGTCGGTATCTTCCGCCCCCATCTCCCCTGGCTCGTCCCCCAAGAATACTTCGATCTTTATCCTATCGAGGACATCCAGCTCCCTCCCATCCAGGAGAACGATCTCGAGGACTGCTCCGAGGTGGGAAAGGGCTTCTGCCGCCGGTCGTGGCAGGAGTGGGTCCTGGCCAACGACCAATGGAAGGCGGCGGTACAGGGTTATATGGCCAGCATCTCATTCGCCGACGCCCAGCTGGGCCGCCTGCTCGATGCCCTGGAGAAGAGCCGCTACGCCCAAAACACCGTCATCGTGTTGTGGTCCGATCACGGCATGCACATCGGGGAGAAGGAGCACTGGGAAAAATTCACCCTGTGGGAGGAATCCACCCGGGTCCCTCTTATGTTCGTCGCCCCCGGCGTCACACGCCCGGGAGGACTCTGTGGAGAGCCGGCCAGCCTGCTGGACATCTATCCCACCCTGGTGGAACTGGCCGGGCAAGATCCCCGGCCGGAACTGGAGGGAAAGAGCCTGGTGCCCTGGCTTAAGGAGCCGAGCCTGGAGACGGGACGGGCCGTCGTCAGCACCTACGGCTATAACAATCACGGCATCCGATCCCGGCGCTGGCGCTACATCCGATACCACGATGGTTCGGAAGAGCTCTACGATCATCAGGCCGATCCGGATGAATACACCAATCTGGCCGGCCGTCCGGAGTATGCGGAGGTGATACGGGAGCTGTCGCAGTGGCTTCCCAAGATCAACAATCCGGCCGTGGAATAATCCTTGAACGGAGGCTATTATGGAAAAAAAGACGATCCGACAATGGGTATCGATACAGATAGCAGTGATGTTTCTGCTCCCGATATTTGCCGACGCCCAACGTACCGGATACTCAAAAGAAGAGTTCATGCGGCGGAGGGCGGCGCTCATGGAAAAGGTGACGGACGGCATCATCGTCCTGTTCGGCGACGCCATTCCGCCATCCGGCGCCCATTTTCGACAGGACAATGATTTTTATTACTTCTGCGGGGTGGAAGACCTGAACGCGGTCCTGGTCATGATCTCGGCCGCCCGGCGGACGCTGCTCTTTCTTCCGGTGCAGTCCGAGCGCGAAGAAAGATTCGGAGGCAAAAACCTCCTGGCAGACGAAGAGGCCCGTCAGCGGTTCGGCCTTCCCGATGTCCAGCCCCTTACTATGCTCGATGAGACCTTGGCCCGCATGGCCGGCAGGATGGGAGGGATTCTGCATGTCCGCCTGGCCCCCCGCGATACGGTGGACAACGCCCGCTATGAATATGCGCTCTTTCAGGCCCGGAAAAACCGGAATTTCTACAACGACCAGATCTCGCTGGACAACTACCGCATCACCAAGCTCAGGGAACGGTATCCCTACTGTGAGTTCAGGGATATCGCGCCTCATATCGACACCCTACGTGTTATCAAATCCGCAGAAGAGATCGCCGTCCTGCGCCGCAACGGACGGATCTCGGCGGAAGGTGTCAAACAGGCCATGCTGGCGGGAAAACCCGGCGCCTACGAATACGAGGTGGAAGCCGCCGCCATGTCCGCGGTGCTGAAACACGGGGCCCGAGGATTCGCCTATCCCCCGATCGTGGGATCCGGGCCTAACTCCTGCATCATGCACTACGAAAAAAACTCCCGCCAGATCCTTGACGGTGAGGTCATTCTGATGGATTTCGGAGCGGATCTGGACTACATGTGTATGGATATCAGCCGGACCTGGCCGGCAAACGGGAAATTCACCCAGGAACAGCGAGAGGCCTACCGCGTCGCCCTGGAGGTCCAGAAAGCCTGCATCGAAGCCTACCGCCCCGGGGTGACCTCGGCGGACGTCCGGGCTCATGTCGCCCGAGTCATGCAGGAGAAGGGCATCGATCCGCGGGGCCAGCGGGGAGGAATCGGGCACGGCGTGGGAATGGCGACCCACGACGTGGGACGGGGCGGACCCCTCCGCGAGGGAATGGTCTTCGCCATCGAACCGGGCCTCTACTACCCGGAGAAAAACCTGGGCATCCGAATCGAGGACACCGTCTTGATCACCAGGCACGGCTGCGAGGTCCTGACCAAGGATGTGCCCAAGGAGATCGACGAGATCGAAAAACTGCTGGCGTTACGCAAAGAATAGGCTAGACGGAGATTGCGGATCAATATGTTGAAAAAAAAGAAAGAGAATGCCCAACGGGGCGTCTAAAGAATATAGCGCACAATAAACAAGGAGGTCGTACGCATGAAAAAATCTGTCTGGACTCTTTTTCTGATTCTCGCCCTGGTCTTCTCAGTCGGTGCTCAGATGCCGCAGCAGAAGCCGGAAGATCTCGAGAAAAACCTGGTGTTGGTGGACTCACCCCAGGCCGTCCCGGATTCCTTGAAGACCGGATTCGATACGATTACGGCCGAGGGTTCCGTGGCCCTTCTCGCGTATCTTGCTTCGGATCTGCTGGAGGGACGCGATACCGCAACCCGCGGCTATCGGCTGGCGGCCGAGTACGCCGCTTCCCTCTTCGCAATATGGGGAATCGAGCCGGCCGGAGACGAGCCAACCCCGGCCTTCCGCTTCAGAGGCTTCGGAGGCCCGCCCGCCGCAGAGGATGCCAAGCGGACCTACTTTCAGGAAATCGTGTTCCGCGAAACATCGGACGCCAGCGGATCGATGACCCTGAATATCCGGAAAGGCGCGCTCGAAAAGTCGCGGACGTTTCAATCGGGAGTGGACTTTTCCATGATGACCTCCGCGGCGGAATCCCTTTCGGCTCCGGTGGTCTTCGCCGGCTACGGCATCACCGAAAAGACGGCCGACTGGGATGACTTCAAGAACTTGGACGTCAAGGGCAAGGTCGTGCTCATCCTGTCCGAAGCTCCCGGCAAAGACAATCCGGAGTCGCCCTTCCAGAAAATCAAGGAACTCAAGGAAAAGTATTTCCCCACCGGACCGGCCATGCGCATGTTCCGCATGCGAAGGAGAGGCGCCGGCAAGGTCGCGGATATCACCAAGCTCGAGCCGGCCGCCATCCTGCAGGTCGAGAACACCGGCCGGGATGAAGACATATACCGACAGCTGGCCAGCCCGCGCCAGCCCTCGGATGAGAGGCCCATCATCGACCGTCCCCGACGCCGTCTCTCCATCCCGGGCCTGGGGGGGATGATGGCCGGCGGGGGCCCTCCCGTCATCACGATCACGCGTGAGATCGCCGACGCCATCCTGGAGAGTACCGGGAAGACCATCGATGATCTGAAAAACACCATCGAGGCCGACCTCAAACCGGCCTCCATGGCCATCCCCGGAACCAAGCTCAGCATCGACGCCACCGCCAAGGTCGAACTGGTCAAATGCATCAATGTACTGGGCCTGATCGAGGGCTCCGATCCCGAGCTCAAGGACGAGGTCGTGGTCATCGGTGCGCACCTCGATCATCTCGGTCACAGCGGGGACTATATCTTCAACGGGGCCGACGACAACGGCTCGGGTTCGATCGGCGTCCTAAATGCCGCCCGGGCGTTTGCGGCCAATCCGAACAAACCCAAACGTTCCCTTTTGTTCGCGCTCTGGACCGGGGAGGAAAAGGGACTTCTCGGATCGCGCTACTACGTGGCCCATCCCTTCATCCCCACGGAAAAGACCGCCATGTATTTCAATATGGACATGATCAGCCGTGCCTACGACGAGGAGTCTTTCACCCGCATGGGACGGATGTTCCAATTCCCGGGCGGCGAGGATCTGACGAAAAAGATCCGGCTGTCAGATTTCCTCACCGTGAATTTCACTCCCGGCATGGACGGTATGGTCAGGGAGGCCAACCAGTATGTCGGCCTCCATCTGTTCCTGCGCGAAGCCGAAGAGGGGAGGATGGGCGGCGGGAGCGACCACGCCTCCTTTGCCTCGGCTAAAATCCCATATGTGTACACCATGGCCGCCATGACCTCGGATTACCATCAGACGAGCGACAGCGTGGAAAAGGTCAGCGGCGAGCTTCTGGCGAAGGCCTGCCGCCTGACTTACTTGGTATCCTTCGCCGCCGCGGACAGGGAGAAAGCGGAGACGACGGAGAAATAGGACTCGGCTCTCTTCCCGGCCATGCCTGGCAAGGGGTATTTCTCTGTGTCTGTGCCCGTCGGCCTGGGGCAAGGATTGTCCTCGGGGCCAAGGGGACTAGCCTCTGCCGGTGAATCCCGGCCCATGTTTGACAAATCCGATTCCCTCGAATAATCTCGGCTTGATGATATCAACCGAGAACAAGGAGGAGGCATGAAAAAAATTATCTCTCTGTTATGCGGAATCCAGATCTGTCTCTTTTTAATCTGCGTCACGGCTGACCTGAACGCAGATCCAGGTGCCGCGCAGCAGAGCATCAAGACCAACCAAGACCGTCTGCTGACCATCGCCGTACAGGGTAGGATCGCACCCGCAGAACCCGCTCGAGGCTATGTCACGACCTGGGATGGAAAGCCCAAGATGGCCCTGGGCACGGGAGGAATCAATTATAATCTGAAGATCGGGGCTGAGGTCTTCGGCTGGGCCGGAGGAGATCGTGCCACCATGGGGGTGGCCACGGTGGGTGTGGGGGAAGACCGCTTTCAAGCAGCCTGGGCCACCTATGCGGCCATCGGCAACGAGGTCCGGATCCTGGGCGGTGAAGCCAAGGGAGCGAAGGGGATCGTGATCGGCAAATTCGGCAGCTACGTGCTGGTCCACTTCGCCGACGACATTCTGGACAAACTGACCATCGGCGATACCCTCCAGGCCAAGGCCTGCGGAGTGGGCCTCGAAATAACCGGTTTCGAGGATGTTTTTATCCACAGTCTCGCTCCCGAGATCCTCGAAAAGATCCTGATTCAAATCCCAGAGGGACGCCTTGAGGCCCCGGTGGTCAAAAAGATCCCGGCGGAGATCATGGGCCAGGGCGCAGGCGGCGGCAGCCTGACCGGCAACTGGCACATCCAGACCTGCTATCCTCCGGACATCGAGAAATACGGCCTGGACGAGCTGCGATTCGGCGACCTGGTATACCTGCAGGATATCCAGACCGATTACGGAAAAGGGTATTTTCGAGGGGGCGCCACGGTGGGAGTGGTCTGCAGCGGTCCGAGCGATGTATCGGGAATGGGCATCGGGGTGACTCCGATCCTGTCCACCCGTTCGGGCAAACTCGTCTCCCGTATCGAACCGGACGCCAACATCGGCAAGTTCCTCGGTCTGCCCATGAGCCGTCCCACCTCCCAACCTTCTTCCGCCGCAGTGAAGACCAATCGCGACCAGCTCATCACCACCGCGGTCGAGGGCGTGGTCCAGCCGGCCGGGACCCGGGGATACAGGACGACCTACGACGGAAAACCCAAGCTGGCCCTCGGCGCGGCATCCATCAACTACACGGTCTCCCTGGGAGACTCGGCCTACGGATGGGCGAATGCCGACCACGTCGAGCCGGACGTCACCATCCAGGGCCGTGACCGGCCGAGAGCCAGTGACTGCGCCCTGGCAATCCTGGCCTGCATCGGCAATCGGGCCAAGGTGGTCTCAGGAGAGGCCCGCGGGGCCGAGGGCATCTACATCGGCCGGCATGCCGGCTCGGACGACCTGGTCTGGTTCCCCCGTGATGTTATCGAGAGACTGGCCCTCGACGACAGGATCCAGGTCAAGGCCCGGGGCGTGGGGCTCAAGATCCAAGGCTTCGAGGATGTGAGGGTCAACAAACTGGATCCCGATCTTCTGGAGAGGCTGGGCCTCAGCATCCAAGGAGATCAGCTCATCGTGCCGGTCGTCATGGAGGTGCCGGGGCATCTCATGGGCTCCGGGATCGGCGGATCTTTTCTAGAGCCGGTCGACTATGACATCCAGACCACTTGCCCGGAGGTGGTAGAAGAGCTGGGGCTGAAAAGGCTGCGGCTGGGAGATGTGGTGGCGATAAAGGACCACTACGACTTTTACGGGCGGGGGCGCTACGTCGGCGCCGTCACCATCGGCGTCGTCATCCACGGCTGGAGCGACAGCGCCGGGCACGGGCCGGGTGTCAACCCGATCTTGAGCGCTTTGCCGGGGAAGATCAAGACCCGCATCGATCCGGATGCCAACACCGCCTATTATCTGGGCATAAAGGACAAATCCGGCAGCTAGCCTCTCGGGACGCATCAGGCCCCCTGGCGAAGGACGCCCGGTGGATCGATTTGGCCGCCCGAAGGTTTGGAACGATCCGGATCTTACTTGTTGCGGACATCCGACGATCATTCCAATAGCCTGAGCTCGAGACGATGGATTTTCCGTTGAAGGTGTTGGGCACGGAGTAATCCCCCCACGGCGGTTCCGGTCTTTTACCCGCCCGTAAGAAGACGTTCGGCGGAAAAACTGATAACCCGGCCCAGCTTAGGTGCTCCATGAAGATGGGGGATTCCTCCGGCACCCAGCGCCCCTGATTGTCCTGCTCGCCGTGGGTGTGGGGGTATTGACCGGTTATGATGGTGTAGCGGGCGGGCATGCAGATGGGAGCGGTGCTGAAAAAGCGTTCGAATACGGCTCCCTCTCGACAGAGCTGATCCAGGGCCGGCATATCCAGAAAATCATGACCCAGGGAAAGGCCGTCCCGCCCGCACTGCTAATCGGTGGTGATGAGCAAGATGTTGGGTCGTCCCATATCATGCTCACGGCCCCTACAAAAAGGCATTCCAGCTGCGGCCAGCCCGGCCGCTCCCACGCCTGGATGTTTAATAAACTCACGCCTCGATTTGTTCATAGTGCCTGACCAGCCCCGAAGCATCGGCCGCGACTTCCGAATCCATCCCCGCCACGGGGAGCTATTCAGGATAAGGCAGGACCCGGGCCCGTAGGGCCCAATCCTGCCACAAGGATGTCATTCGCTGCACTCTGGCCGGATCTTGTGCGGAAAGATCCCGAGTCTCGGTCCGGTCGGCCGCCATGTCGTACAGCTCCCAGGAATCCCTACCGCGGCGGGATACCAGTTTCCAGCCGCCGGCCAGCACGGCCCGGTTGCGCTCGTGTTCGAAGTAGACGGCCTCCCTATCCAGGGGCTTACCCTCGAACGCCGGGACCAGGCTGAGTCCTTCTATAGGCAGTATAGGCTGTCCCCGGTGTTCGCGGGGATAAGCAGCTCCCGAAACCTCCACACAGGTGGCCATGATGTCGATAAGGTGACCGACCTGGCTCCTCCATTCGCCCCTGGCTTCAATGCCGTCCGGCCAGTGGATCACGAGGGGCGTGGCCACGCCTCCGGTGTGGACATGGGTTTTATAAAGCCGGAAGGGGGTGTTGGACAGATTGGCCCAGGGGATGCCGTAGCTCTGGTAGGTGTCGTAGGGACCGGGCATTATGGTGGGGTGGTTGCCCACCCTCATCGGTTTTCCATCCAGGGTGAATTCCCGGCAGATGTGATCCTTGCCGCGCAGAATATAGTCATACCATCCCTGTGTGTTGAGCTCTTCGGCACAACCCCCGTTGTCGGACAGGAAGAAGATCAGCGTCTGTTCCAGGATACCTTGGCGCTCGAGTTCCTCCACGATCCGGCCGATCGCCCGGTCCATGGCTTCGATCTGAGCGGCATAGACTTCCATCCGGCGGAGCTGCCAGGCCTTATCTTCGGCGTCCTCCCAGGGAGGGACGCGGGAATCGCGCTGGGTGAGTTTCCAGCGGGGATCGATGATTCCCAAAGCCCGCATGCGTTCGTAGCGCGCCTGACGCAGTCGGTCCCACCCCGGATCGAACCGTCCTCTCGTGGGGGCGATGTCTTTCTCTCGAGCGTGGAGCGGCCAATGCGGAGCCGTGAAGGCCGTGTAGACAAAGAAGGGCTGGGTGGGTTGTTTCTGTCGGTGCTCCCGGATAAAACGCACCGCATATTCGCCGATCCCGTCGGTATAATAGAAGCTTCCCGTCGGGACTTCTACCGGATCGTTGTCCAGAGTCAGGGTGGTGGGCTCGAAGAAGCTTCCCGCTCCCGTGATGGTGCCGAAATAGCGGTCGAATCCCCTCTGGCAGGGCCAGTTGTGCTTGGACCCGTCCGGTTCCATGAAGCGGGTTACATGCCACTTCCCGACCGCATAGGTGCCGTAGCCGGCCGTCTTGAGCACTTCGGCGATGGTCATACAGTTGCGGTTGAGGTCCCCCCGGTAGCCATCCACACCCCTATCGTTCATCATGCCTCCCACGCCGGCCTGATGGGGATAAAGCCCGGTGAGCAGGCTGGCACGGGTGGGACAGCAGCGCGCGGTGTTATGGAAGTGCGTGAAACGCAGCCCCCCGGCGGCCAGCCGATCGATGTGAGGAGTCAACATCTCGCCGCCGTAGCAGCCGATATCCGAATAACCCATGTCATCGGCCAGGATGAGGACAATGTTGGGAGGCTCCGCAGGTTTTTGGCTGCCGCGACGGCATCCGGCAAGCCAGGCCATCGCCGTACTGCCCAGAATCCCCATCGCACCGGTGGAAGCCCGCCGCAGGAATTCCCTTCGATCGATATTGATGCTCATGTTCTCTCCCAGCGTGATTTTTTTTCATTGTAGGCATTCCGGTCGGCGGATGCAAACTGCGCCGCAATTTCTCCGTTTACAGGCTGTCGTCGAAGTTTTATATTGAGGCATGTCATGACCAAACGCGAAGTGGTACGGCTGGTACTGGAGGGACGGGAGCCGCCCTATGTGCCCTGGTCTTTCGGTTTCACCAAGGAAGCCCGCGAAAAGCTTGACAGGCACTTCGCCGGCCGCGATCTGGAGGAAGCCCTCCAAAACCACCTTGTCCTCCTGGGCAGTGACATCGGCTTTTTCGAGGAGTTGGGGAACGATCGGTATCGGGATGTGTTCGGAGTGGTGTGGGACCGCAGCGTGGATAAAGATATCGGGATCGTGGAAACTCCTCTGCTCCCGGAGCCGGCACTCGTGGGCTATGAATTCCCGGACCCCCTGGATCCCCGGTTTTTCGCTGATATTCCTGGCAGGATCGCCGATTTTCCCGAGCGGTTTCGTGTCTTCCAGATCGGATTCTCGCTTTACGAAAGAGCCTGGACCCTGCGTGGGATCGAAAACCTCATGACCGATTTTTACGCACATCCTGATTTCGTGAACGAACTTTTCGCATCCATCTCCCGATACAACATCACTCAGGCCAAAGAGGCACTGAAATATGATATCGACGCGGTCTATTTCGGGGATGATTGGGGGCAGCAGCGCGGTCTTCAGATGGGTCCTCATATTTGGCGAGCGCACATCTTGCCATTCCTGAAGCAGATGTATGCGGTGGTCAGAGAAGCGGGGGCATTCGTTTTTATCCATTCCTGCGGCGATGTGGACGAGCTTTTCGACGATCTGATCGATCTGGGTGTGAACTGCTTCAACCCTTTTCAGCCGGAGGTGATGGACATCTTCGGCCTGCTGGAACGCTATCGGGGGCGCTTGACATTCCACGGCGGGCTTTCCACCCAAACGGTCCTCCCCTACGGCTCGGTGGAGGATGTTCGCGAGGCCTCGTCACAGCTGCTGCGGGCGGGGAGGAGGGGAGGATATATCTTTGCCCCCGCTCACGCGGTAGAGGGGGATGTGCCGCTGGAGAACATGCTGGCCTTCATTGAAACAGCACAATCCCAGCCCGGATTTTCCGGCACCGACCAGGAATAAATAGGGCGACGCTCAATCTCGGATTCCATTCCCGTTTACTTTTTTTTTCGGGATTGATAGACTGGGCGGCGATGGGAAGGAGGTTGACATGAAGAAACAATCCCACGCTACGGTAATGGTTCTCATCGCACTGTTCATGATGACGGGAAGTCTCCGGGGCAGCCTGTTTGAAAAATCAGAATACGCCGCACGCCGGCAAAGGCTCATGGATTCCATTTCGGACGGAGTGGCCATCATCCTCGGCGCACAAGCCCGGGGAGATTACAATGAATACTATCAGAACAATGATTTTATGTACTTCAGCGGAGTGGAGATTCCCAACGCCATTCTGGTTATAGACGGAATCCGCCGCGAGACGGTCCTCTTTTTCACCATCTCAGAACGCGGGGCTCGCAACGAGGGCATCAGCCTGGATTTGGTGCGGGAGCCGCGGGAGGTGACCGGAATCGAAAAGGTCCTTCCCGTCAAAGAGTTTGGGCTGTATCTCGAGGGTCTGGCGGAAAAAACTCCCATGTTTTACACCTCTTTCAAACCGGAAGAGCTGATGCGGCAGTGCACCAACGAATCGTATCGATCTCTCCAGGTCACCATGACAAACAACGAATGGGACGGGCGGCTGACGCGGGAACTCCAATTTGTGGAAAAGCTCAAGGAGCGTTTTCCCCAGGTGGAGGTCAAGGATTGTTCGCGCCTGATCTGGAATCAGCGCATCATCAAATCCCCGGCCGAAATCGCATTGATGCGCAAGGCAGCCCGGATTGCGGTCAGGGCCCACATAGAAATTATGAAATCCACCCGGCCGGGAATGCACGAGTACGAGCTGGCGGCCCTCTATGAATATCTCTGCAAAAAGGAAGGGGCACAGGACCTCGCCTACTACATGATCATCTGTTCGGGGGAGAACCACCCCTACCTTCACTACTACAAGCACGACCGCGTGCTGCAGGAGGGAGATTTTCTGGTGATCGATGTGGGACCGGATTTGGGCTATTATGACATCGACATCACCATCTCCTATCCGGCAAACGGAAAATTCACGCCCCGACAGAAAGAAGTGTACGAAGCCTGCAATGCCGTGCACGAAGCCTGTCTCAAGGTCTACCGACCCGGCCTGACCATAAAAGAGGCGCGGTTGGAGGTGAGTGAGATCCTGGAAGAGCAGGGCTTCGATCTGACCAAGGATTATTTTCAAAAGATGAAGGGCAGCTTCGGCCATTATGTGGGGATGGCCGTACACGATGTAGGGGGAGGCCCGCGCGTGCTCCAGCCCGGCATGGTCTTTGCCAATGAGCCCTTGATCGTGTACCCGGACGAAAACCTCGGAGTCCGGGTCGAGGACACCATCCTGATCACAGAGGACGGCTGCGAGAACCTGACGGCTGGAATCCCGCGGACCGTCAAGGAAATCCAAGAGCTCATGAAAAAGAAGGGGATCATCCAGGTGTTGGAAAAAGCCGGAGTCTATGCCTTGAAATGAGCGCCTCGCAAAGAAAATGGGGGAAATTGGGACTGGGAAATAGGGACTGTCCCCATTTTCTTAATGTCCCCATTTTCTTAAATGAGTTGACACCTCAGGTCGTGATACGATAAAAATAATCCTTATCAATCCATGATTTAAAGGAACGACCTAAATGCAGGGATTACAAACACTGGACTGGATCGTTTTGGCGCTGTATTTCGCCGTGATACTCGGGATCGCCTGGTGGGTGATCCGAAAAAAGCAGGAATCTTCCACCGAATACTTTTTGGCCGGACGCCATGTAGGATGGTTCGTGATCGGCGCCGCGGTGTTTGCCTCCAACATCGGCTCCGAACATATCGTGGGGCTGGCTGGCACGGCGGCAAAAAGCGGAGTGGCCATGGCTCATTACGAGCTTCATGCCTGGTGCATCCTGCTGCTCGGCTGGGTGTTCGTACCTTTTTACATGCGGACCAAAGTCTTCACCATGCCCGAGTTCTTGGAGCGGCGCTATTCCCCCACCGCCCGCTGGTTCCTCTCCATTATCTCTTTGGTGGCCTACGTGATCACCAAGGTTTCGGTCACGGTCTACGCCGGGGCGGTCGTGTTTCAGACCCTGATGGGAATCGATTTCTGGACCGGAGCGCTCATCACCGTGATCTTGACTGGGATTTATACCGTATTGGGAGGACTGCGGGCCGTGGTTTACACCGAAGCGCTGCAGGCATTTATCCTGATCCTCGGTTCTTTAACCGTTTTGTTCATGGGACTCAAGGCGATCGGTGGATGGGACAATCTGGTGGCGGTAGCGGGATCGGATCATCTCAATCTGTTCCCACCCCTGAGCGATCCGGATTTTCCCTGGTTGGGGTTGCTGTTGGGTGCACCCATCGTGGGCATCTGGTATTGGTGCACCGACCAATGCATCGTTCAGCGGGTTCTGGCTGCCCGTGACGAACAGGCGGCCCGCCGCGGCAGTATCTTCGCCGCATTCCTCAAGCTGCTACCCTTCTGGATCTTCTTCATCCCCGGTATCACGGCCTACGCCCTTGCAAAAACCGGTCAGCTTAACCTGGGGGCCTCTGATCAGGCGTTTCCCACCCTGGTGAAGACCCTCCTCCCCACCGGACTGCGCGGATTGGTGGTGGGAGGACTGCTGGCGGCATTGATGAGTTCCCTGGCCGCTGTTTTCAACTCCTGTTCCACCCTATTCACCATGGATATCTATAAAAAGATTCGGCCTGATGCGCCCGAGAAGAAACTGGTCCGGGTGGGTCGTATCGCCACCGGCGTGGTCGTGGTTAGCGGAATTCTCTGGATCCCGCTCATGAAATTCATTTCCGGTGAACTCTACCACTATCTGCAAAGCGTGCAGTCCTATCTGGCGCCCCCCATTACGGCAGTCTTCCTGCTGGGGGTATTCTGGAAGCGTATCAACTCGCACGGAGCCAACGCCGCCCTGTTCGGAGGTTTCATCCTCGGCATGCTGCGCCTCATCGCCGAACTCGGCAAAGATCACCTGTCCGGCTGGCTCTACACCTTCGCCGATGTGAACTTTCTATATTTTTGTGTGTATCTGTTCCTGGTGTGCATCGCTATCATGGTGGTGGTCAGCATGTTCACGCGGGCACCTTCCGTAGAAAGGATTCGGGGGCTCACCTACGCCACGACGGTAAGTGAAGATAAGCAAGCCACACGGGCCAGCTGGAACACCCGCGATGTGGTGCTTTCACTGGTGGTTCTGGTTGTTATCATCGTGGTCATGATTTACTTTTCCCCTCTGGCACTGGCTAAATAAATATAAAATGGGGATAGAAAACTTTTCCTCCCTAAGGGATATTGCCCATGAGGGCCTGGGGTGCCAATTCGAGGCGTCCTCGCAGCACACTCTCTTGGATAGGGTGGCACCTTGGGGGACGTCCCCTAGGGAAGGTTTGCCATGAGCAAATACGCTATCGGATTGGATTTCGGCACCAATTCCTGCCGTTCTTTGATCGTGGATCTGGCGGACGGCCGTGAATTGGCCAGCCATGTGGCGGCCTATCCCTCCGGCCAGGACGGAATCTGGCTCGATCCCAGAGATCCCAATGTCGCCCGCCAGCATCCGGGAGACTACTTGGTCGGGATGGCGGAGGCAGTCCGCGAAGCGGTCAAGCTGGCCGCCGATGCCGCTCCGGATTTCGACGCCGCATCCGTCATCGGTATCGGAATCGATACCACCGGTTCGAGCCCCATGCCGGTGGACCGGGAGGGTACGCCTCTGGCCTTGCGGCCGGAGTTTGAAAACGACCTGGACGCCAAAGTCTGGTTGTGGAAGGATCATTCCAGCCACGCGGAGGCGGCCGAGATCACGGCATTGGCGCAAAAGATGAGGCCGCAGTACCTGGCTAAGATCGGCGGCACCTACTCATCGGAATGGTTCTGGAGCAAGATCCTCCACGGCAAACGGGTCGCCCCCGAAGTCTTTGGGGCCGCCCACAGCTTTGTCGAAATTTGTGATTGGCTGCCAGCGGTCCTGACCGGCGAGATCCGGCCCGATAAGATCAAACGCAGCGTCTGCGCCGCCGGCCATAAGGCCATGTACAGCGCCGAATGGCGGGGGCTGCCGGACAAGGAATTTCTGGCCGAGCTCGATCCCGACCTGGCTGAACTGCGGGACCGCCTTTACGACCAGGCGGTTCCCGCAGATCGTCTGGCCGGGCCGTTATCCTCGGAGTGGGCCGACAAGCTGGGACTCGAGCCGGGCATCGCGATAGCAGTAGGGGCCTTCGACGCGCACATGGGCGGAGTAGGCGCCGGGATTAAAGAGGGCACGCTGGTCAAGATCCTGGGCACCTCCACCTGTGATATCATGGTCTCGCCCAAACAGGCGGGGCTGGCCGACATCCCGGGAGTGTGCGGGATCGTGGACGGTTCGGTGCTTCCCGATTACTACGGGATCGAGGCCGGACAGTCGGCGGTGGGAGATATTTTCCTCTGGTTCGTGAACCATCTCACACCTGATACTTACGGTACGACCACCGATGAAAGATTCAAGAACCTGGAGATCGAGGCAGCCAAGCAGCGGCCGGGCGAACACGGGCTGCTGGCACTGGATTGGAACAACGGCAACCGCACCATCCTGGTGGATGTCCGGCTGAGCGGGCTGCTGCTGGGACAGACGCTGCATACCCAAGCCCACGAGATCTATCGGGCGCTGATCGAAGCCACGGCCTTCGGCGCCCTCACCATCGTCAACCGCATCGAAGAATACGGCACACAGGTTAAAGAGATCGTCAACTGCGGAGGCCTGGCCAGCAAGAATCCCTTCCTGATGCAGATCTATGCCGATATCATGGGCCGCCCCATGAAGGTCTCACGCAGCGATCAGACTCCTGCCTTGGGCGCCGCCATCTTCGGCGCGGTGGCCGCCGGCCCAGAGATCAGTGGATACAAGACGGTGGCGGAGGCCCAGGCCGCAATGACCAGGATCCGGGAGGTCTTCGAGCCGGATATGACCAATCACTCCGTGTACTCCGAAATGTACCGGCTCTACCGGAAGCTGCACGACGCCTTCGGTACCCCGCAATGGACCGGGGCCATGTTCAATGTCATGAAAGATCTGATCTCAATCCGCGAACGCCAGAGGAAGCACACATGAGGCACGAAGAGCTCCGCCAGCGGGTTTTCCGGGCCAACCGCGACCTGGTGGACTTCGGACTCGTGACCCTTACGTGGGGAAATGTCAGCGCTTTGGACCGTGCCAGCGGCCTGATGATCATCAAGCCCAGCGGAGTGGACTACCAATCCCTGGCGCCCGAAAACATGGTGGTGCTCGATCTGGCGGGAAGCCGGGTGGAAGGCGAACTCAAGCCCTCATCCGACACCCCCACCCATCTGGAGCTCTACCGCGCCTTCCCCGAAATCTCCGGTGTGGCCCACACGCACAGCGATTACGCCGCCATGTTCGCCCAGGCCCATCGCGCCGTCCCCTGTTTAGGGACCACCCATGCCGATCACTTCAATGGGGAGGTTCCCCTGACCAGGGTAATCTCACAGAGGGAAGTGGAGGCGGATTATGAGGGACATACCGGCAAGGTGATCGTGGAGCGTTTCCGCCAACTTGATCCGCTGGAGATGCCGGCTGTACTGGTGGCCGGGCATGGGGCTTTCGCCTGGGGCCGGACACCGGAGGAGGCCGTGATCAACAGCCTGGCCCTGGAAAAAACCGCCAAGATGGCTTGGGGGACGCTGATTTTGAATCGCGATGTCCCTCCTTTCCCCGAATATCTATTGCGCAAACACTACCGGCGTAAACACGGCCCGGAAGCCTATTACGGACAAAAGACAGGAGAGCGAAAATGACCAATATCCCCCCGATCAAGCTGGGAATCGTGGCGGTGAGCCGCGACTGCTTTCCCATAGAGCTGTCGAAGACCCGTCGAGATAAGGTCGTCGAAGCCTGCAGGGCCAAAGGGATCGAAATCTTTCCCCTTTCCACGATAGTGGAAAACGAAAAGGACGGGCTGAAAGCGCTTAAAGAAATCGCGGACCAATCGATCAATGCCCTGGTCGTGTTTCTTGGAAATTTCGGCCCGGAGGGCCCCACCACCATCCTGGCACAAAAATTCGGAGGACCGGTAATGCTGGCCGCCGCCGCCGAAGAATCCATGCAGGATCTCATCCAGGGACGCGGCGACGCCTACTGCGGACTGCTCAATACATCATACAACGTGGGGCTGCGAAAGCTCCGGCCGCATATCCCGGAGTATCCGGTGGGAAGCGCGGACGAGATCGCCGCTATGATCGCCGATTTCATCCCCGTCGCTCGCGTGATCAACGGAGCAAGAGCCGTCAAGATCTTTGCCTTCGGCCCCCGCCCTCAGGATTTCTATGCCTGTAACGCCCCCATCAAGCCGCTGTTCGATCTGGGTGTCGAGGTCATGGAGAACAGCGAACTGGACCTCTATGACATCTTCCAAAAGGCGGCCGGCGATCCCGACATCAAAACCGTTGCAGCCGAGATGGCGCAGGAACTCGGTGCCGGAAACAAGTATCCCGGCCTGCTGGACAAGCTAGCGCAGTTTGAGGTGGCCCTGCTCAAATTCATGGACGACAACCTGGGTGCCTCCCGCTTCGGAGTCTTCGCCAACAAGTGCTGGCCGGCATTCGAAACCTACTTCGGCTTCGTGCCCTGTTACGTCAATTCGCGGCTCGCAACCCGGGGGATGCCGGTCGCATGCGAGGTGGACATCTACGGCGCCCTCAGCGAATACCTCGCCACCTGCGCCACCGAACTGCCCGCCACTCTGCTGGATATCAACAATACCGTCCCCCGTGATATGTATGAGGATGCCAAGGACGCCGTCGGCGACTACCGGCCCACCGACCTGTTTATGGGCTTCCACTGCGGCAACACCTCGGCCTCCTGCCTCATGGTCCCGGAGATGAAATACCAGCTCATCATGCACCGCCTGATGGAGCCGGAAAAGGAGCCCGAAATCACTCGAGGGACACTGGAAGGCCGGATACGTCCCGGGGAAGTCACCATCTTCCGGCTGCAGTCCACCGCCGACACCCACCTACGGTCCTACATCGCCGAGGGCGAGGTGCTGGACATCGCGCCTCGCTCCTTCGGCAGCATCGGTGTGTTCGCGGTCAAGGAGATGGGCCGCTTCTACCGGCATGTGCTGATCGGCAAGCGCTTTCCCCATCACACGGCGGTGGCCTTCCGCCATGCCGGACAGACGCTGTTCTCGGCCCTGAAGATGCTGGGAGTGGAGGACGTGTCCTTCAACCGGCCGATCGGTCTGCCCTATCCCGAGGAAAATCCGTTCGCATAAAACGAGGCCTCCTCTCTGGAAGGATGAAGCCTTCGGGCAGGGGCCTAGACTTGGAACTGAAACAGGACAAATTGAGGGGGAAGGGCCAAGGAAATCGACATCGGAGTTAAACTTGCCCATCGCAGGTAGAGAGGGATAACATGAGAGCCGCCCGGCTGAGCGGACTCCGGTCCCTCAGAGTCACCGAGGTTCCCGTGCCGGTCCTTTCGCAGGAAGACGAGGTCCTGCTCCGGGTGGGAGCGGTCGGAATCTGCGGGTCGGACGTGCATTACTACCGCCACGGCCGTATCGGTGATCAGCAGGTGGCGTATCCCTTCACTCCGGGCCACGAATGCACCGGGACGGTGGCGGCGTGCGGGCCGGCCGCCGGTGATCTTACGCCCGGAGACCGGGTGGCGGTCGATCCGGCGGTCTCCTGCGGTGCGTGCGATCAATGCCGGTCCGGGCGCCCCCACACCTGCCGTAGCCTCAAGTTTCTGGGATGTCCCGGACAGCTCACCGGGTGCCTTGCCGAATATATCGTTATGCCGGCCCGTAACTGCTTCAAGCTCCCGGAGGGCATCGGCCTGACCCAGGGAGTGCTGGCGGAGCCGCTTGCCATCGGGATCTACGCGGTGGATTTTCTCGCCGGGAGCGGTGCAGAAACCTTAGGAATTCTCGGGGTTGGCCCCATCGGACTCAGCGTGCTGCTGGGCGTTCGGAAGACCGGTATCCACAGCATCTTCGTTACGGACAAGGTGGAGGCCCGGATCAAGGCCGCCCTCGATGCCGGGGCGGCGTGGGCCGGAAATCCCACCCGCACCGATATTATCTCCGCTATCCGGGAACGGGAAACGGGACTGGACGCGGTGTTCGAGTGCTGTGGTGATCCGCAGGCTCTGGACCAGGCGGTGGAGCTTTTGCATCCCGGGGGAACGCTCCTTATCCTGGGGATCCCTGAATTCGACCGCGTTTCGTTCGATATCCACCGCCTGCGCCGCAAAGAGATCCGTATCCAGAACGTGCGGCGTCAGAATCACTGCACAGCCCGAGCCTTGACATCGCTGGCCGACGGCTCCATGGCCGCCTCCTTCATGATCACTCACACCTTCCCCCTCGCAGACACGGGCCAGGCCCTGGAAACAGCGGCCGCCTACGAGGACAGCGTCATAAAGGCCGTTATCACCCTGGAATAGAAGACGGCGGGGAAATAGTCGGGGTGCGGACAGTCCGAGGACAGTCCGAGGACGATTGACATCCGATCCCATCCATGATAACCAGGGGGCGTCCCGTCATGCTGAAGAATCGGATCACGCTGCAAATTCCCGATTGGGTGGCCGGATTCTTGGATCCAAGGCCTGCGGTCCATCCTTCCACCGAGGAAAGGATGCGGCTGGCCATCGCCTTGGCCGGACAAAACATCCGGGAGCAGACCGGAGGGCCCTTTGGGGCCGCGGTGTTCGGTCCTGCCGGAGATCTCGTTTCGGTGGGAGTCAATCTGGTGCTCAGCAGCGGCCTATCCGTATGGCACGCCGAGATGGTGGCCCTCTCACTGGCGCAGGAGGCGCAGGGAACGCATGATCTCTCATCGATCGGCGCTTTTGAGCTGGTCAGCAGCTGCGAGCCCTGCGCCATGTGTCTGGGAGCCATACCCTGGACCGGAATCCGGAGCCTGGTCTGCGGCGCCCGCGATGCGGACGCTCGGGCCGTGGGATTCGACGAGGGGGCCAAGCCGGCCGGCTGGCCGACCGCGCTGCAAGCCAGGGGAATCCGGGTCCTGACCGGCATCCTCGCCTCGGAATCCCGGCTGGTACTGGAGGACTATGCCCGCAGCGGCGGCGTCATCTACTGAACAGTCCATCAGATAGGAAATATACTAGCGGATGCCGTCCTTGATCACCTTCCCAGCCTGGATGATGATCCTGACCTGACGGAGATGGCGGATATCCTCGAGCGGATCGGCTTCCAGCACGAGCAGGTCGGCGGTTTTGCCCGCTTCGACGGTGCCCAGACGCTCGGCAGCATCCAGGACCTCGGCCCCGTTCCGGGTGGCGGCGATGATGGCTTGGTGGGGGGTAAAGCCGTTCTTCACGAACCGCTCGACCTCTTCGAAATAGAGGATCGGATTCTCCTTCATGACTTCATAGATGGCATCCGTGCCCACCGCCATTCTGACGCCCGCCTCCTTCATCTTTTGGAAGATGACTTCATACGGGTGCGGCTGGTCCTCGGGAATAGGCCTCCCACGCCCGGCATGGAGCTTCATCATGGCGGTCATGGTGGGAACACCGCGGATTCCCTTCTCCCCCATCATCCGGATGACATCGTCCGGCAGCGCATAGGCATGCATGATCGTGTCTGCCCCTAGTTCCACGGCCCAGCGGATATAGTCATAGTTCCCCAGGTAGCCGGAGTGAACCGCCACCGTCCTGCGCAGGGCATGGGCTTCCTCCATAGCCGCTGCCAGCTCCGCTCGGGTATAGGGAGGGAGGATCTTGATGACGTCGGCGCCGTTTTTGATCTGGAGGCGTACTGCCTGTCGAAATCCGTCTGCCCCGTCGGCCTCATGAGCCATGGGGAAGCGGGAGACGCCGTGGCCGCCGGTGGCATTGATCCGCTCCGCCACCACCACCGGCCTGGATCCCAGCAGAAGCCCTTCCCGGAAGGCCTGCTTGGCCATGATCCCCACGCTTCGGTAGGCCCCGGCATCGAGCACGGTCGTGATCCCGCTCAGCAAGTGGCGGCGCAGATGATAGGCCGCCCGGAAGGAGGCCACGGATTCGTTCAGAACGAACGGCTGCTCCCGGGTGTTGGGATAGCACATGTGAAAATGCGCGTCTATCAATCCCGGAACGACCGTCTTTCCATCCACCTCGATCAACTTGGCCCCGGAAGGGATCTCCACCTCACTCCTCGGGCCGACGGCCAGAAACCGGCTGCCCCGGATGACGATTACTGCGTCATTAAGAGGAGGCCTGTCGGTTCCGTCTATCAGACGGCATCCCTTCAGAGCCAGGACTTCATCCTGCGCCCTGACCGGGAAGGCCATCCCCAGCATCACCAGTGCCAGGATCACAGCTGTCGTATTCAGCAAGCTCTTCATTTTTCACCTCATGCCCTATTCTAGTCATTCCGCCTCGCATGTCGAGGGTAATTCTTGAGTCACCCTGTTCGGGTGATAGACAAATGGGGACAGTCCCCATTTGTCTCTTGCTTTCCCCATTTTTACCGGTTTGACCTCTCATTGGTTCTATGATAAAGCATAGGTGAAATTTCACAGAGGGAGAGATTCGGCCATGACATGCGATGGTCAACCTAAAAACAAGGATGGATACAGCCGGCGGGATTTTCTCAGAAAAGGAGCTGCGGCCGGATTGGGAATTTCCGTTGCTGGGGCGTCCTTGACCGGATGCCACCCACCTCACACCGGGCCGCCGGAACCCGTCCGGCACGCCCCCTTGGACCGGGTGCGGATCGGATTTGTCGGCGTCGGCCTGCAGGGTTCCTCGCATGTCCGCAACTTCCTGCGCCTTGACCGTGTGGAGATCAAGGCCGTGTGCGACATCGTGGAATGGAAGGTGCGACGCATCCAGAACTGGGTGAAGGAGGCGGGCCAACCCGAACCGGAGGGCTATTTCCGCTCTGAAACCGATTTCATGCGCCTGTGCGACCGCGAAGACCTGGATCTGATTTTCACGGCCACACCCTGGCGCTGGCATGTGCCGATATGCGTGGATGCCATGAAAAAGGGCAAGCACGCCGCCACCGAGGTCCCGGCGGCCGTCACCCTGGACGAATGCTGGCGGCTGGTGGAGACCTCCGAGAAGACCGAGAGGCACTGCGTTATGATGGAGAACTGCTGCTACAGCGACCGGGCGCTCCTGACCCTCAACCTGGTCCGGAAGGGCCTGTTGGGCGAGATCCTGAACGGGGAGTGCGGGTACCTGCATGACCTGCGGGGCGTAAAATTCAGCGGGCGCGACGAATCCCTCTGGCGGACTGCCCACTCCATCGCCCGCAACGGCAACCTCTACCCCACTCACGGCTTGGGCCCGGTGGCCGAAGCCATGGATATCAACCGCGGTGACCGTTTTGATTTCCTGGTCTCGCTGAGCTGCGGTTCCCGCGGCTTGAATCTGTACGCCTCAGAAAAGTTCGGGTCTACATCCCAGCAGGCCCTGCAAAAATATGCTCTGGGTGATGTCAACACCAGCATCATACAGACTAAAAAGGGCCGCACCATCACCGTGATCCACGACACCAACCTGCCCCGCCCCTACAGCCGTGTCGACCGGGTCCAGGGCTCCAAGGGCCTTATCGAAGGCTACCCTGACCGGGTCTACATCGAAGGCAAAAGCGAACCGCACCAATGGGACAGCTTCGAGCCCTATATGGAGCAATACCAACACCCGCTCTGGAAAGAAATGGCCGAGCTGGCCAAGGGAGCCGGCCACGGCGGCATGGATTTCCTGGAGGATTACCGTCTGGTCGATGCCCTGCTCAAGGGCCGGCATCCGGACATGGATGTGTATGACGCGGCGGCCTGGAGTGCGGTCTCCGAGCTCAGCGAGATTTCGGTGGCCCGCCGGGGACAGCCCATGGCTTTCCCCGACTTCACACGCGGCGCCTGGAAAAACAACTCCCGTATCTTTATCGCCGACATGTAGCGATCACGGATCCATCAGGGTTGCATGTTTGAGTTGATCTTGAGCCGGGCCTCTCCCCCTACTCGAAGCTTCATATCTTCGGTGAACCGGCGGGCGGAGGCCGAAGATGGAGGCCATATCGGTGGCAGCCTTGAGGCTCAGACCGGCTCTTCCGCTTGATAGAACTCGACATCCAGGTCGTCCAGTTTTTGGAGCATGAACGAACGGGCATCGCTTATTGCCTGGTTATAGAGAGGCGGCCCCAGGGATTCCAGAAAGAAAGCTAGGATCCGCTCAGCCCGGAAGGGGCTCAATTCTTCATCGAATTCCTCTGAGAACAATCGGCTCAAGGCACTCAACACGAGCCGCTTCCGCTCCTCCGAGAGCTTGAGCTGCATAGGTTTCCGCGCTTGTCCTGGTTCCATCCGGTGCCTCCCTCCCTGACTCTTCAACGGCACCCAAGGCCGTCATCATTATCATCCGGCGCTCGACCGCTCTTCCCGCCGGAGCAGCCATATCGCGCCGGTAACATATTTGTCCAGCGTATCGCATTCGATCTCCTGGTTCCGGATGTACTCCTCCACTCGAACCGCTATCCCGGGAGTGCGGGCTACGAGATCCCGGGCGTTTTTTTTGATGATCTCCAGATATTCCCGATTGATCGCCCGGTTCTCCTCAACGGTCAAGACCTCTTTCAACAGCCTGTCTCCATGCGCCGTAAGCTGCGATAGAGTCAGATCGTGAGGCACATAATGATCATAGCCCGTGCGGGCCACCGGTTCGCTCCCCTTTAAGAAGCCGTCGTCGATCAGCATGAAGCCTCCCGGCCGCACGGTCTTCCTCAGTGCGGCGACACACGGATCATAGGCCCCTAAGACACTGCCCAGCGAGGCCAGGATCACCACATCGAAGCCGGATGCGGTTCGGACGAAGCGCTTCATATCGTGGAATTCAAACCGGCAACGGTCCGAAACCCCATGCTCCTTCGCCTTTTCCGCGGCCTCAATCAGAAAATCCTCGCAAATATCTACACCCAGAACCCGAAAGCCCAGCTCCTCAGCCAGAACGACGGAGACGGCCCCCTTGCCGCAGCCCAGGTCGAGCACCCGGGTTCGGGCTGAGTCAAGGCGCAGCGGGCGAAGCAGATCGACCACCAGCTCGGGAGAGCTTCCCAGCGCCCACATTCCCTTGAGAAGATCGGGCACAAAGGGCAGCATATCGATGCTCATCTCCAGCGATCGGGCGAGAGAGGCCTTGAGGTCGTCATCCACCGTTAACCCATCTTTCTTGACCATCTTAGCAGGTTTCGATTCATCAATCCAATCCCGTGAGCCTCAGTAGATATCTCAAGCTCCGGGTTGATCTCAGATCACTGGAATTAATCTGCCGGGAAGCCGCTTTGAGAGGCGAGCCGGCGGACAATCCCTCGGGGAGGAGGGCGAAATCACACCCTGGTGAATTGAAAATCGGCGGCCGAAGTTCCTATGATGAAGGTTAGGAGGAGGGACGGGATAAAAGCAGCACCCAAGGACGCCTTCGCAAAGGTCGAAGGCGGGTTGGATACTGCGGCATTTGGTGCGGCAGTTGTGTGGCCGGAAACGGACCCCTGCAGGAGCTTTCCATGCGTTATTTGCGGCTGACGGAAGCCTATGATCTGAAGCAATAGGCGCCCCAGGACTTCGATTGCACCCAGTTTTCCCAAAGGCTGGCGTCGATCGCGGCCATGGCCCCTTGTCCAGGCTGCTTGCAGGGCGGGGGCAATCCGAAGTGCCGCATGCGGGAATGCACCCGAAAACTCGGCCTCCACGGCTGCAATGAGTGTGATCGGGAGGAAGGCTGTTAGCACCCGGAGGAACTGAGCCGGATGCACTCGGGGGTCCCTGCCGCCGGTCTATTCGTCAAGGATCATGATATCAGCGAGGGCCCGCTGATCCGAAAATGGTCGGCGGAACTGCGGAGCCGCTGGCCGTCGCTACTGATCTTCAGGGACGACTAGTCGATCCGCCCGGACTCACGCTATTCCTTCCTTAGGCCCGGCACCTCAATAACACTATTCGTATCCGCGAAGAAAATCCGGCATTCGACCACCGCAGGAGAGGCGTGGAAGCTGTCTCGCAGAGTATCTATCGCCGGGATCTCGATTTTGCCGCTGCCTTTTGTCTATCGGTCTGTAATGCCTCCAATCCCCTATGACTTGCCGATGCAGTACACATGGGTCCCGGTGCGGATAAAGACCTGTGACCCGGACACAGCCGGGGAAGCCAGCGTGTATGAGCCGTCGAGCTCGTTGGACGCCAATATCTTGAATTCGGGACCGGCGGCGATCACGGTTGTTACACCAAGTTCATTCAAAATGTAGATTCTTCCGGCGGACAAAATGGGCGAGGCGCTCACGATACCCTCACGGGTCGGTTCCGGGCCGTAGACCGGCGTGCCCTCGGCGGCATCCAGGCAGGTCACCAGGCCCCTGTCATCCACCATGTAAAAGTACTTTCCATCACAGAGAGGAGAGGGGACATCCGGCGCTCCCGAACCCTCATATTTCCATACCAAGTGGCTGGTGGTGACATCTCCGGTCCCCCCGGCACGCAGCGCCAGCAGCGGATTTTTTCGGGTGGGAGCATAGATGATGCCGTTGCTGAAAACGGGAGTACCCACCACCCGGTAATTGGACCGCCTCAGGGGATTCAGTCCGCCGGCCCGCCAGATTTCCTTGCCGGTCTGAGGATCGTGGCCGGTGACATAATCCGCGCCGGAGATCACGATCTCGGTCCGGCCCCCATGCCGCACCAGGACCGGTGTGGTGTAGGCATCGGGCGACTCCCTCTGGGCATCCGTGGGCCGTTCCTGCCTCCAAATCACCTTTCCGGTGGGGGCGTCGAACGCCACGACATACGAAGGATCATCGGTTTTCATGCCGTGCAGAACCTCGACGAAAAGACGTCCGTCGTACAGCAGCGGTGAAGAGGCGTATCCCCAGTTGTGCCCGAAGGGGCCGTAATCCTGCTGGAGGTCCTTTGTCCAGATCCGCTTTCCCTCCATATCGTAGGCGGTCACTATCCCGGTGCCGGTGACCGTCCAGACATGCTTTCCATCGGTCACCGGAGAGGGAGAGGCGTCGTTCTGTTTGCGGTGGATCTGATTCTTGTCGTCCAATTCACGCTGCCAGAGCACCTTTCCATCCTTTTTATCGAGACAGATCAAATAGAGCAGGGGACCTCCCGGATCCAATCGGCTCCCCCCTCCGCGACGCCTCCCCTGCGGAGAGGAGGATGCCGCTTCCGCCGGCTTCGAGGCATCGGCCTCCGGCATGGAAGGGGAGAGAACGAAGACCCTCGCCCCCCATATGATGGGAGTCGCCGCGCTCCAGTGGGGAAGCGGCGTTTTCCATTGGATTTTCTCGGACAGGCTCCAGGAGGTCGGTAGATCCAGGGAATCACAGATCCCGTTTTGATGCGGCCCCCGCCACTGCGGCCAGTGTTCCTGGGAATAAATTGGCCCGCCCAGGGCCGAAAGAATCAAGGCCGAGGATAATAAAACGCCCAGCTTCTTCATGTTCTTCTCCTTCATGGTTCCTGACTGGCCGGCGGACTATTACGCCTCCCGTCCAGTCCTGATCTATGATTCCCTGCGCAGGGCCGAAATCAGATCCCGCTTAAGCGCCCCATCGGCCGCGGCGAAGGTCCACAGGGCCCCGTTGATCAGGACGATCACCAGCAACACCAGGATGGTCACATACGGAACCCCCGCACCCGGCGCCGCCAACGCCGGCAGCGAGGCCAGGAGGGCGGCCGCCAAACCCAAAACAATCCCCGCCAGGATCAACGGCAGATGTTCGGACAGGATCAGATGTTTGATCGACCGCCGGCTGAATCCTACCGCCTGCAGCAGGGCCAGCTCACCTTCCCGTTCCTTGACGTTGCGCCGGACCACGATACCGATCCCCACGCTCCCCAGCACCAGCCCGAAGCTGCCCAAGATCAGAAAGATGGAAAGATAAGTGTTCTCCACTCGATTGAACTCGGCCAGCCTCCGTGAAGCCGGAAGGAGATCCACTCCCAGGTCCTGTAGGGCCCAGGCGATGTCTTGGGACACACGATCCGCGGCTGCGGACGGGGCGTCGACCAGGAAAAGCCGATAGCCGCTCAAGGAAGGATATTTCTGAAGAAAAAACCGGTCCGAAATGATGATGTTGCCCTGGAAGATCGAATTATCCAGCCCTCCCACCAGCTTGACTCTGAAGGTTTCGCCGTATTCATCGTTGTACTCGAGGAAATCTCCTACGGATAATCCCAACCCCCACTGGATCACCGTGTTGTCCGCCACCGCCGGAACAACGCCCTCCGGAAGGGTGCGGTCCAGCACCGACCAAGGATCAAGTCTGTCGACCTCTCCGGTCATCCGCACGAAGCGGAATGCTCTCCGCTCGGAGAGCTCATGCGGGGCCGCACCCAGAAGCTGGGGACGGGAGACCCGGTTGAGGTTCAAGCAGCTGGCATCATCGCCTGCCTTAACCCGAAACTGCACAAAGCTCACATCGGCCTCATCCAGCCCCTCCAATCCGTAAAACCGCCGGCCCCGGCGGCTGTCCAGGTCATAGAGAATCGGGACCGTACTCTGTCCGAACAGGGCGAATCCTCCGGTACCGGCGCCGCGCTTTTCTGCATCCTGGACGGCATTCTGCCGGTTGGCGCCTACCGTGAACACGATGAATAAGCCGCTGGCGAGCAGGCCGATCAAGGTAAGGGTGCGGGTGCGCCGCCGGGCATTGCCGCGGATGCCGATGCGGCGCAGGCTCATGCGCTTGTCGAGAGCGGTCCTCCCCATTCGCAACAGAAGCAGATTGGTCATCGCGACACCGCTCACCAACAGCAAGATCCCGGCGGAAAAAAAGACCGCGAACGCCTCCCGGCCCCGGCCGAAGTCGGCGGTCGCCAACAACACAGCCACACCGACCAGCGAAAGGAGGCTGATCCACTGGCTGGCTTGCGGCCGTTTCCGCCCCACCGAATCGAGCCGGGTGAGCCCCCGCTGCAGCTCGGCGACCGGCATCTTGACCATTCTTCGGGTCACGAACCAGATGGAGAAAAACGCCGTGATCATTCCCAGAAGCGAGCCGATGAAGATGGTCGCGGGATTGAAATGCATGCGCAGCGCAGACGTGCCGACCGCCCCCCTCCAGACCGTCTTCAAGGCCGCCAGCACCAGCAGGTTATAGAACAGGCCTGACAATCCGCCTAGAAGTCCTCCCATAAACACCAGCAAGGCCCCTTCACGCAATAGGAGCCGCCGGACATCTTTGCGGGGAAATCCCACGGCCAGCAGCAGCCCGCTTTCCGGTCCCCGCTGCTCGACATTGAAAACGAACAGCAAGCCGGTCAGCAGAAGGGCCGCCGCGATGATGAAAAAGCTCAAGCCTAAAAACAGCTGGCCGAAATCCACCGATTGCGAACTGGCGCGGAGGCCCTCTTGCTTGACATCCAGCACGACAAAGCCGAGCTGTTTCGGATCGAGGGCGCGCTCAAGATCCGCCTCCAGCGCCGGCTGATCCCTTCCCACAAATCGGACCGCGGTGACATTTCCGAAACGGTTGGCCCACATCCGCTGAGCGGCCTCAAGGGTGATGAAGGCCTTGGGAGTGCCGCGATATACCTCCCAATAGGCCTCATCCCGATTGCGGATGCGGTCCAGATCGATGGGGATGCCGGGCCGCCAGTCGCGTGTGCTTTCGATGTCGGACAAACCGGGAAAGTCGGGCACAAGCTCCCGATCGGCGTAGATCCCCTGTAAGGGCACCACCTCCCGCACCCGGAACTCCGAGCTGGTTTCGCGCAGATCGCGGTCCGGGCCCAAAACGAAATAGGTCAGGCGGACCGAATCACCGACTCCGGCCTGCAGGTCATCTGCCAGCCATGAGTTCAAGACGATCTCGTCGTCACGCATCCCGGATGAAACGATGGGTGCGCCGGGAGCGGAAACAAAAGAATAAGGGGTGGTCCGGTCCCCGCAGCGGAGCTCGTTGACAAGGTAGGTCAAGATTCGCTGGGCCCGGTCCTGCAGCTCGAGCGCGGTTCCGGAGACCACCGGCTCCATGAATATTCGAGAGGATGTCAACTCGAGCATCGGCCGTCCGGCCAACACCTGCAGTTTGAGGCCGGCATCGTCCAGCGTCCAGATCCGATGGAAGGCGGCCTCCACGTCCGCCGGATCGAGAGGGTCGTTATCCCGTTGGGAAATGAGCAGCACATTGGCCCGGCCCATCCGGTCGAGGATACTGGATAGGCTGTGCAGAGCCACGAAAGCGGTCAAGGGAGCCACTTGATCGGCCCTGAGGTTGAACCGGCCGAACTGATCATCCGACGCGAGGGCCTTGACCCGAAAACGGCGGGCCAAGGTACTCTCGCTGTCGAGTGCCAGCGGGGCGTCTTTGGGCATCGCGTCGGGAACCTCCAAACGGAGGACCAATTCATCGCCGGGACCGACTCCCAACCGGGATGCCAGATGAATATTGAGGATGGCTTCATCCGCGCTCAGCGAAGCGAAGAGGCCGGTCTGACCGCCCATCCCTCCGAAGCGCTCATCCACTCCGATAACCTGAACCGCGCTGACCCTCTGCCGACCGCCCTGGGAGCTGGCGATTCCCTGGATTTGAAGCAGGGGAGCGACCGACACCCCCAACCTTTCGGCCATGGCATCGGCGATCCGGCAGCGGAAAAACCGATCCCCGGATACCAAGGCGAATTCGGTCCTGCCCAAACGCTCGAAAACCAGGCGGCGCAGGCTGTGACGCACGGAATCCCCCACCACCAGTGCTCCCACCAGGATAGCGGTGCTGACGGCGCTCCCCAAGATCACCCAGAGATGACTCCGGCGATAAAATGTCAGGCCACGGCGCAACAGAGTCCGGGAGTTCATGGCCTTCCCAGTTCCTCCAGAGTGTGGTTCTTGATGGTGTAAGCCTTGTCCAGGAGTCCGGCTAACTCCAGAGAATGGGTGACCACGATCAAGGTCGTGTTTTCCTCTTTATTCAACCGAATCAACAGCCGGGCCAGGTCGGCAGCGGATTCCCGGTCCAAGGAA
>Ga0180438_10002362_pt1 | contig 31004 bp, 27 predicted proteins | sample SS_ome_12_FD_132455 | JGI IMG/M metagenome (GOLD analysis project Ga0180438, IMG submission 132455) | Hypersaline lake sediment archaeal communities from the Salton Sea, California, USA - SS_3_D_2 metaG | ecosystem: Environmental > Aquatic > Non-marine Saline and Alkaline > Hypersaline >...
GATCTCGATCCCGACGACCTGGCTTCGATCGTTGTAGTCGAGCACGACGCCGGCAGCGGCCTCCTGCGACTCCGTGATCTCCGAGTCGTCCAGCCGCAGATACAGCGCGTCGCTCTTCTCGTCGACCGTCAGCTTCATAGCCTGCCCTTCATCGCCCGGTCGAAGTAGGCCGTAACCAGCCGCACCGGGGTCGTCGTCTTGTTGATCATAACGCGCGGCACCCGTCCGCCGTGCTCTTTCACGACGCCGAGCCGATGCTCCAGCTCGGCGTCGTCCCGGTCCTCCCGCACGAGGTCCGGGCGATCCAGCACGCGTTCGACCCACTCCGGCTGGATCCCCCGCTCCGAGATGACCGTCCGGGCATGACCCGAGAGTTCATACTTCACGTCGCCTCCTCCACGATCCGGACCCCTTCTTCCCTCCGGCTATGGTGTCCGCAAACGAAGGCTTCGATCCTGTCGCTATTCATCGGCAGTGGTTCCGGATGAGATCCGGCAAGAGATCACAAGCACTTTCGACAAGAACGTCTACCTCACGGCAGTCAGCAGGCGGGGCGCCCCCACTCATGCGCAGGACTTTGAGGATCATCTCATGGATGGGCTCCACCACGGCCCTGGGAAAGTGCGCGGTGAGCAAGCAGGTCGTAACTCGCAACGCTCCCCTTCCCCTGTCCACTGCGCTCTGCAGCTGAAGGTAGACCGGATCAGGTTGTTCTCTCACCGGTTTGGCATAGTGTCCCTTCGCTGCTTGTGCCAGAGGAGAAAGGTATTCAACGTACCACTGTGCATAGACAACGCGGTAGTCCTGTAGGGCTCTGCCAGCTTCGACAAGCGTACGTCGTCTCGCCTCGTTGCGCGCTCCCACCCTCGCAACGCGCCATGCGAGATATCCACCTGCGCCCGCGCCAAGCACAGCGCCGATCAGTCCCACAAGCAAGTCTATCATATCCCCGCCTCCACGATGGCGATCTCCTCGTCCCTGAGGCCGTACAGCTCGTAGACCAACTCGTCAATCCGACGGTCCGTCGCGTCAATCTGACGCTGGATCGCCGTCCGCCCGTGCGGCGTCTTCGCCGCGGCGAGCTGCTTGTGCAGGTCGAGCATGGCGTCTCCCAGGAACACAAGGCGACCGTGGTGCGCCGAGCCGACACGGCCGCCTGTATGAGGTTCGGGGATGGGCAGAGACCTAGTCTCCCTCAAGACGATCTTCGGGAAGTCGTCCCGTTGAGCAACGCTTGACTTGCGCAGGAAGTACCACGACATGAGCTTGCTGTTGAGGACCGCCAGAAGGTACTCAAGAGCAGGGCCATCGGGCGTCGGCAGAATTGATTGCATGGACTTGTTTGTAACGAAGTCGTCGACCACCTTGACAGCTTGAAGCTGGAACTGCCTGCTAATCAGTTCGCGCAAGAGCAGCCGAGGGCCTTGGAAGTACCGCTCGGGTTTCGGTTCTGCCAACGTCTCGTCGAATCGGACGTAGACGTTGGGGCCGCGATCAAACTTGTATCTTCGGACTGTCCCCTTGAATGCTAGGCGACTGCTTGGGTGTGTCGCCTCCGGGGTAGTCTTTAGCGGGGTGACTCCACGCTGGATGTCCGCAAAAGCGCAGAAAGGCCGACCCACCTTCTCAATCTTGCGGATGATCGCTGTCGCGGCCTCATCTGCGAACGTAAGGTATTGGTCTTCTCCGTTGATGAACCAACTTGTCAGCCCGACCTCGTCGGTCCCTTCACTCATCTCAAAGGCATCTGCAATCCGGTGTCTCTTCGAAAACGTCTTCAGGACAACTTTGCATTCTTCTCGGCGCGGCCAAGCAGTTGCCACCGATCGCTTCCGCACTACGAAGACCGTTGTGTCGACCCAGGCACGAAAAACGTCGTAGGGGAGGTTCACAAAGCCCACCGGGTCAGAGGCGCAGGCGACATGGCGCCGGATACTTGAGAAGTCCGCACCTGTATGCCACCCCGTCGGGACGATGAAAGACACATAGCCCTCAGGCCCGCAGAGCCTAAGGGCGCACTCCATGAACAGCACATAGCTATCCAGGCCCGAACTATGTGCGCTGTAGCAATACCGGAGGTAGGCATGCTCCTCACTTCCGAGCGCTGCTCCATACGGCGGGTTTCCGATGACGGCGTCGAAGCCGCCGGATTGCATGATGTGGGGGAACTCGGCGTTCCAGTCGAAGGCGTTGATTCGGAGGCGCTGTTCCTCGTCGAACATGGCCATTTGCCGGCCGTGGTAGAAGTCGGGGCCGATGAGGCTGTTGCCGCACTTGACGTTGGCGGCCAGGTCGGGCAGGGCGCGCTCGTGGAAGAGGCGCAGCGACGCGCCGATCGTCTCGTCGGACTCGCCCTCCAAGACCTTCAGCAGCAGCGAGAGCTTGGTGGTCTCGACGGCCTGGCTGTCGATGTCCACGCCGTGGATGTGGGCCAGGAGGATGCGCTTTCGTTCGGCGGTCGTCAGCCGCCAGTCGCCCGCGGGATGTTGGAAGAGGCGCGGGCTGTTCCCGGCCGCGTGGGCGGCGGGGCCGTCCTCCAGGTAGCGGTCGCGGTACCAGTCCAGCAGGTACTGGTACGCCCCGAGCAGGAACGAGCCCGACCCGCAGGCGGGGTCCAGGACGGTCAGCGGGCGGGCGCCCTTGGCCTTGGACGGCCGGTAGCCCGCGGTCAGGGCGCCGACCTGCCGGGGCGTCCGGCCCTCGACGAGCTTGCCGACGGTGTGTTGGACGATGTAATCGACGATGTAGGTCGGCGTGTAGTAGACCCCGCCGGCCTTGCGGACCTCGGGCTTGGCCTCGACGACGGCGCGGTGGCCCTTGGTCAGGCGGATGACCTTGCCGAGGAACTGCTCGTAGACCTGCCCGAGGATGTCGGCCGGCAGGACGGAGAACTCGTAGGGGCTCTCGGGGTAGTAGAGGCGCGCGAGGATGTCCTTCAGCGGCTTGTCGTCGACGGTCAGCGAGGGCGTCAGGTCGTCCGGGGCCTCGGGCCGGCCCTTCTCCGTCTCGAAGTGGAACAGCCCGGAGTTGTAGCGCTCGTCGGCCCGGCGGAACCGCTCGAAGAGGCGGTCGTAGACCTTCTCCCCGTTGGTCAGCGCCAGCAGCGTCCCGTAGGGCTCGATGGCGCGGTCCTCGCAGATCCGCAGGAAGACGATGCGGTCGATGGTCCGCTGGACGGCGAAGTTCAGGTCGCGCTGCGTCAGCCCGCCGTTCCGCAGGGCCAGGTTGCGGGCCAGCGTATCTCGCCACTGCTCGATCTCCGCGAGGAAGGCGTCGTCTACTTCGGCCGTCCCGCGCTTGCGACGGGACGACTCGACGTACTTGTCGAACGAGCCCTTGAGGATCGCCTCGCGGGAGAAGATCGCGGCCAGCTCGCCCCAGCGGCCGGGCAGCTCGCCGTAGCGGAAGTAGAGCGTCCGCGCCTTGCTGGGCTTGTCGGTCTTGACGGGTCGGACGCGGCAGTCGTAGACGGCGAGTTCCTCGAAGTCGGTCAGGATCGACAGGGGCAGCTTGGCCGACCAGGCGTATCGGCGGAGCTGGAAGGCCGGGCCGGGGTCGGCCTTGATGTCGACGGCGGGCTTCTTGGCCTCGACGAAAAACTTCCGGACGCCCCCGATGCGGAAGCAGTAGTCGGGCGCCTTGGTCGCCCCGCCGATCTTGATGGCGTCCTCGTGGATGACGTCCTTGTAGGCCTCCGCGTAGCCCTGTGAGTTGTCGACGTCCCAGCCGAGCGCCCGGAACAGCGGGTCGATGAACTCGCGGCGGATCTGGGTTTCGTTGTACCGCCCGGCGTGGTAGGCGTCGGCGTGCTCGCCGAATCGCTCGACGAGGGCGGTCACGGCCGGTGGCGTGGTGGTCTGTGCCGGCTTCGCGCTGTCGTCGGGCATGTGGGCCTCCCCGGTTGTGCATGGATGCCGTGGCGACGAGGGGCATTCTACGTCAACGGGCTGGTTGACTCAACCGCGGTGTGGCGGGGCGGCGGCAGTGGGGGGGCGGGCAAGGCACGCCGGTCGGGGGCGGGTCGGCCCGGTATTCGAGGATTTGCGCTTGTGGCGGCCGTCGGCAGTGCGTTACTATGTGATCGATTGGTAACGTAGTCTCTCCGGCGGCGGGAGCGAACAGATGGATGCGGAGACGCGGAAGCTGTATGAGATGAAGGCCGAGGTGCTCTCGGCGCTGGCGCATCCGATTCGGGTGGCGGTCGTCGAGCTGCTTCGCGAGGGCGAGCAGTGTGTCTGCGACATCGCCGAGCGGCTCGGGGCCGAGCGGTCGAACGTGTCGCGCCACCTGGCGGTGATGCTGCGGGTGGGCATCCTGCGGCAGCGGAAGGAGGGGCTGCGGATGATCTACCGCCTGATGACGCCCTGCGTGGCCGACTTCCTCCAGTGTGCGACCACCGTACTGCGGGCGCAGATCGAGGCGAACAACGCGGCGCTCGAGAGGCTCTGAGCCCTCTGTGGCTCTGTACTGCTAACGTTTCGTTTCTTGTTTTCCTGAGAAGGTCTCAGCATTCCGAAGACATAAGACTCGCTTAGCTAGGGTTTTGCCGCATTCAGCCCAATGGCATGACGTGGCGCCGAGCGCGAGCCGCAGCAGGGAAAGATCGATGGGTAGCCGCGGAATTCGGGCGAGTCTTCGAGCCACACAGGGGGGGCGGATTCCGCGGCGGATGGGCCCCATCGAGCTTTCCCGGTCCATGGCGAAGGTGTTGGGTGCCACGGCCGCGGCGTTCAGCGGCCGTGCTCTTCCCGTCCTCGAAGACACGGCCGCACACTCCGCGGCCGTGGCACGCGGCGGGTCCTGTCGCCCCTGCGGGGCTCATTTTCATAAAGGGTTCGCTACCGGGGGCTTGCGCCCCCGGCTATTGCCTACCGACCCTTCGGGTCTCCGGAGGCGGTCGCGGGGGGCCGCCGCTGAACAGCACCCGGCATCCAGCATTGGGTTGCGGGCAAAGCCCGCGCTGTGGTAAATGCCATCCTCTCCCTACGTGCGAGGCGCTGGAGACGCGATGACCTGGCAGACCGAGTGGAAGAAGCTGGCGTGGATGGTGGCGGGCGTGGCGGCGTGCTGGCTGCTGCCGGTCGATTGGCCCCGGCTGACCGGGGCGATCGTCGAGTCGCTTCGCCTTCTCCGCTGGTACGCCCGCGAGCACGTCCTGCTGTGCCTGGTCCCGGCGTTTTTCATCGCCGGGGCGATCGCGGTGTTCGTCAGCCAGGCGTCGGTGATGAAGTACCTCGGCGCCAAGGCCAACAAGGTGCTGGCCTACGGCGTGGCGAGCGTGTCGGGCTCGGTGCTGGCGGTCTGCTCGTGCACCGTCCTGCCGCTGTTCGCGGGGATCTACCGGATGGGCGCGGGGCTGGGCCCGGCCTGTGCGTTCCTCTACGCCGGCCCGGCGGTCAACGTGCTGGCGATCATCCTCACCGCCCGCGTGCTGGGCTGGCGGCTCGGCGTGGCCCGGGGCGTCGGGGCGGTCGCCTTCAGCCTCCTGATCGGCGTGCTGATGCACCTGCTGTTCCGCCGAGGCGAGGCCCGGCGGGCCGAGGCGCAGGCGGCGATGCCCGAGCCGGAGACCCACCGCTCGCTCGGCCGGAACGCGCTGCTGTTCGGCTCGATGGTGGGCATCCTGGTGTTCGCCAACTGGGCCCGCAGCGGCGACGTGCGGGCGGTGTTCCTCTGCTGCCCGGGGGGCCTGGCCACGTACAGGGTCGAGGGCACGATTGTCGAGCGGAGCGAGCAGGCCGTCACGATCCTCGACACGACGGGCAAGGAGACCGAGATCCCCGCCGACCAGCTCCGGCAGCTCGACGAGGCCCCCGACCGCACGGTCAGCGACTGGATCCACCGGGTCCGCTGGGTCCTCGTGGGCGTGCTGCTGGTGGGCTTCGGGCTGATGGTCGCGCGGTGGTTCCGGCGCGGCGAGCTGGTCGAGTGGGCCTCGTCGAGCTGGGACTTCGCCAAGCAGATCATGCCCCTGCTGCTGCTCGGCGTGCTGCTGGCGGGGCTGCTGCTGGGCCGGCCCGGCCACGAGGGGCTGATCCCCAGCCGCTACGTCGAGATGCTCGTGGGCGATCGGCCGGACGTCTTCCTGCGGGCGGCCGGCCTGGCCGGCGGGTCGGCGGACGGTGCGATCCGCGCGACCTGGCCGATCTGGGCGAACCTGGCGGCCTCGCTGGCCGGGGCGCTGATGTACTTCGCGACGCTGACGGAAGTGCCGATCCTCCACGGGCTGATCGGTGCGGGGATGGGCAGGGGGCCGGCGTTGGCGCTGCTGCTGGCCGGGCCCGCCCTGTCGCTGCCGAACATGCTCGTCATCCGCAGCGTCCTGGGCACGGGCAGGACGCTCGTGTTCGTCGCGCTGGTGGTCGTGATGGCGACGGCCTCCGGGCTGATCTACGGGGCGATTCCGTGAGCCGCGCGGCGGCGGCGCTGCCGGATCACGCCGAGTGAGCGAGAAGGGCATTGAGAGGACGTGAGAATGAAGAAGTTGCAGGTGCTGGGCACGGGATGCCCCAAGTGCGCCAAGCTCGCCGCCAACGCCGAGGCGGCCGCCGAGGCGGCGGGCATCGAGTACGAGCTGGTCAAGGTGACGGACATCAACGAGATCATGGCCTTCGGCGTGATGATGACGCCGGCGCTGGCGGTCGACGGCGAGGTGAAGGCTGTCGGCAAGGTGCCCGACCCGGACGCCATCAGGGAGATGCTGGCGTGACGGGCCCCGGGGCCGTCCGCTGCACCGCTGAACCGGTGGGCGCCGTCGTCGCCGAGGCGACGGAACCATTTGTCGCAAGGCAGGCTTGAGCGAGGAACATGGCGCATGGATGCAGCGGGTGTCAAGCGAAGGGTCCGGCTTGTGATTCGGACGTTGGCCGGACGGGGCACGGCGGCGGGGTTGGCATGGCTTCTGGCGGTCGGCGGGGCCGTCGGGCGGACCGTCGCGGCGCCTCCGGCGGGCCGGGCGGCGGCAGACTCGCAGGCCGCGCGCCACGGCGTCTGCCCGCCGTTCCACCTGCTGGATGAAGACGGCAGGGCGATCGACCCGGTGAACGGGAAGAACGCCGACAAGCCGTATTCTCCCAAGCAGACGTGCGGGGCCTGCCACGACTACGACAAGATCACGCGGGGATACCATTTCCAGCAGGGCAGGGGCGAGCAGCCGACGGCCGACCAGGCGGCGCGGTGCTTGTGGGTGTCCACGCCCGGCAACTGCGGGGGGAGCTGGTGCTCGCCCGCCCCGCTGTACAGGTATCTCTCTGCGAAGCGGAACAGCACGGCCGGCACGATGGACCTGACGTCGTTCACGTTCCTCACCGCGGGCTGCGGGAAGTGTCATCCCGGCGGAGGGTCGGCCGAATACGACCGCGAGTCGAAGCGCTACGACCGGTGGATGAGCGACCCGAACAGCGGGCTGAAGCCGGGCGGCGAGAACGGCCTGGACGGTGACTACTACAAGGCGCGCTGGTCCGAGACGGGCGTCCTGGAGGCCGACTGCCTCCTGTGCCACCTGCCGGGATACGACCACAAGCTCCGCGGCAGGCAGGTCGCCTCGCTGAACTTCCGCTGGGCGCCCACGGCCGGTGCGGGCTTCGCGAAGGTGACCGGGACGATCAAGAGCGGCGGGCCCGTGAAGGTCGAATACAGCGCGGGTCTTTTCCGCTCCGACGGCAGGATCGAGCCGCACATCGTGCGGGAGCCCCGCAACGAGGCCTGCCTCAGTTGCCACGCCAAGCCGGGCTGGAAGAAGCGCGGGGCGAACTTCCGCCCGCGCACCGACGTGCATCTTCGGGCCGGCCTGAAGTGCGTGGACTGTCACCCGGCCGGCAGCCGGGCGACGGATGAGCGCATCCGCGGCAAGGAGATCCACGACATCGCCAAGGGCGACGACCCGGGCGGACACGTGCGGGACGATCTGAACAACACGATGCGCACATGCGCCGACTGCCACCGTACCGGTCACCTCGGCGCGCCGATCGCGAAGCACCGCTGGCTGCCGCCGCTGCACCTTGACCACATCGCCTGCCAGACCTGCCACATCCCCCAGCGGGCGGTCAAGGCCGCCCGGGTCCAGGCCGGCGACGTCTTCAACCCCGGCGCGAAGATCCCCACAAAGGGCAAGCACCTGTGGACGTTCTACGGCCCCGACGGGACCTACTGGAACCACTACGGCGACCTGGAGATGATGGGCTACGACGACAAGCCCACCGACACCTACCGCCCCGTCCTGACGCGATACAAGGGGAAGATCCACCCCGTCAACCGCGTTCACACCGCCTGGCCGGCCATCGAGATCGAGGGCAAGCCCGGCCTCATGCAGCCGAAGATGGGCGACATCCACAAGATGTGGGCTGCGCACAAGAAGGACCCCACGCAGTACCCCGAACTTGCCAGGATCAAGGACGATAGCGGCGACGGAGTCATTGAGGTGAATCGCCCGGAGGAGGTCGACGCGCTGATCGCTTCGGTCACCAGGATGCTCGAGGCGACCGGCCATCCGATGGAGGGCAAGCGGGTGCTCTGGGTGATGGACGATCGAGCCTACAGCAGGGGCACAGAGTTCCGTCAACTGGCGAAGCATAGCTGGGAGGCCTCCCCCTATGGCAATGTCCACAAGTACAACCACGACGTCTTCCCTGCGCGGGCGGCGTTGGGAACGAACGGATGCACGGATTGCCACCGGCCCGACTCGCCGTTCTTCTTCGCGAGCGTGTTGAAGCACCGGTTCGACGACTCGGCCCGGGCGGTCATGGAGCCGCAGTATCGCCTATTGGGAATCGCCGGCGCGTGGGCGATGGTCGGCGCGTGGCGCGAGGCATACCTGAAGGTCGTGTTGTACGCCCTGTGGATCGTGTTGGCGTGTGTAGGCGCCGGCCTTGCCGCCAGGCGAGCGATGGAGCAGATCCTGCCCGGTCTCCGCCCGACACCGGCCCGGGCTGCCGGGTTGCTCGTGGCCATTGTATTGGGCGCCGCGGCGGTGCTGCTGGCAGGCCAGCCGGATCTGATGGGCTATATGCTCCCCACACGATTCGCCCTGGACGCCAACCACTTCCTCGTCGCCGCGGCGGCCATCTTGGTCGGCCTGGCCTTGCTGGCTCTGGAGTTCCGCCACAACGGCACGATGCGCGGCCTCCTGGCCTTTGTGCTCCTTGCGGTTCTGGTTCTGGCGGGCGCGAGCGGCAGCTTGATGCTCCTGAAGCCGAGCTTCCTTCCATCCCTGACACGGGCATCGTACACGGTGTTTGACCTGGCCCTCACGATCCTGCTGGCTGTTGGCGTTCTCGCCGCCTTGCGGCGCGTCCTGGCAAGCCGAACGGAGCGCGGGGCCGGCGGAAACGAGGCAGACACGTAGCTGACATTCAAGATACCGGGCGGAAACGAGCGACCGCCACGGGATCGGCACGTTCGGCGGCATGATGCTGTTCGCGCCGGTCGCTGCCTTGTGGCAGGCCGTTCTCCGGGCTCGGTCAACAGGCAAACAGGAAGGAGCAAGTGCGATGAACCGATGGACAAGAGTCGGCCTGGCGGTGTGGTTGGGCGCCTCAGCGGTTGCGCTGCTGGGCTACGAGTTGGGGCAGGTTCCTCTGACGGCCGCGGAGCCGTCGGGCTCCGGCGCCAAGAAGCTGCCGAAGCTCCTCGACCTCGGGTCGAAAAAGTGCATCCCGTGCATCAAGATGGCCCCGATACTGACGGAATTGACGAAGGAGTACGCCGGCAGGTTCGACGTTCAGTTCATCGACGTCTGGCTGAAGGAGAACGCGACGGCCGCGCAGAAGCACGGTATCAAGCTCATTCCCACGCAGATCTTCTTCGGCGCCGACGGCAAGGAGCTCTGGCGGCACGAGGGGTTCCTGTCGAAGGAGGCCATCCTCGCCAAGTGGAAGGAGTTCGGCTACGACTTCAGCGGCGCGGGTCTGCCCGAGGTGCAGCGCTGGGAACCCGCCGAGAGAGACACGCGCGCCAAGGACGCCGTCTGCTACATGTGCGACGGAGACGTGCGGGCGAGGACGGCCGTGGTCGTCAAGACCGACAAGGGCGATGTCCGCGTGTGCAGCCCCCACTGCTACTTCATCGTGTACTCGGCCCTGACGGAGGACAGGACGGGCTTCGAGAAGAAGGTCTCTGTGGCGGAGTGGGCGACGGGCAAGCTCATTCCGGCGGCCTCGGCGGTGTATCTGCGAGGCGTGGATGCGAAGGGCCGGCCGACCGTCAAGGCGTTCGCCTCGGAGGCCGCGGCCCTGACCCAGCGCAGCGCCTCGGGCGGGAACGTCATGTCCTACAGGATTCTGAAGGGCAAGGAGCTGTCTCACCGTTGCGGGTTCTGCGACCGGGCGGTATACCCGGAGGACTCGTCGCTGGTGAAGGTGGCCGGCGTGCACACGTGGGGCTGCTGCCCGCATTGCGCGCTCGGGGTGGCTTCGCGGACGGGCAAAGACATCGAGGTCCGTCAGCCGGACGCCCTCACCGGAGAGATGATCGTCGTCAAGACGCTCGACGGGCAGCTTGCCTCGCTGGAGCCGAAAAGTGCCGTGGCCTGGTTCGGCATGCGCAAGAAGGCCGGCGGCAAATGGGGCTCGGCCGGGTGCTTCCATCAGGCGAACTTCACCACAGTCGAGAACATGAAGAAATGGCTGGCGCAGCATCCGTACGAGACGGGCAAGATGATCCCCATCGCCCAGGCCTTGGCGGCCAAGATGAAGATGACGCCGCAGCAGATCTCCAAGGCCTGCAAGATCGGCGAGTGCGCCCCGAAGTAGCGGCTGTCCCCGGCCGGTTGGAGGCCCACCGATGAAAGACAAGCTGAAGAAGGCGACGGCGGGCGTGCTGCTGTGCTTCGTGCTCATCAGCATCGGCTACGCGATCGGCAAGGAGGTGACGCTCCATAGGCTGGCGGGGCGAGCGGCTGCCGTCGGCCCCGCCACGGCGCCGGCCTCGGGCGACAAGGTGATCGTCTACTACATGCACCCCACGCTGCGGTGCGTCACGTGCAACGCCATCGAGAAGGCTGCCCGGGAGGTGGTGCAGCAAGGCTTCGCCGCGCAGCTCGAGACGGGCAGCGTGCAGTGGAAGGTCGTGAACTTCAGCGAGGATGAGGCACTCGCCAAGGAGTATAACGTCGCCTCGAGCACGGTGGTCGTCGTCCACCTGCGCGACGGCGAGGAAGTCGGCTACGAGCAGCTCGAGAGGGTCTGGGAGCTTTCGGACAAGCCTCAGGAGCTTCGGTCTTACATCGCGGAGAGAGTTCAGGCCTGCTTCCGGCGGGAGCCCAGGGAGTTCTGATGGAGTGGTTGGCCATCGGCACGGCGCTGTGGTTGGGCATTCTGACCTCGATCAGTCCCTGTCCGCTCGCGAGCAACATCGCGGCGATCTCCTTTATCAGCCGGCGGGTCGGGCAGACCCGCCAGGTCCTGCTGTCGGGCCTGCTCTACACGATCGGCCGGACCGTCGCCTATCAGTTGCTGAGCGTCGTGATCGTGGTGGGCCTGCTGGCCACCGGAGAGATCGCGCGGTTCCTTCAGCGGTACCTCAACCAGCTCCTCGGGCCCGTCCTGGTCCTGGTCGGCATGGTGCTGCTGGGCTTGCTGGGATTCACCTTCTCCCTGAACCTCGCCGGGCAAGGCGTCCAGCGGCGGGCCTCCAAGGGCGGCGTGCTCTGGTCGCTGCTTCTGGGCATCCTGTTCGCGCTGTCGTTCTGCCCCGTCTCGGCGGGGCTTTTCTTCGGGGGCCTGATCCCGCTGGCGGCGGCCAAACAGTCACACGTCCTGCTGCCGGTGCTTTTCGGCGTGGGCACGGCCCTGCCGGTCATCGCCTTCGCCTTCCTCATCGCATTCGGCAGCCAGTATGTCGGCGCGGCCTTCGACAAGCTCACGCAGGTGGAGCGCTGGGTCCGCACGGTAACGGGCGCTGTGTTCCTCCTGGCGGGGCTGTACTATTGCATCACGCACATCTACGGCGTCTCGCTGCTGATCTGGTGAAGCGGACCCGTGGGAAGACGGCACGAGTGTCGGATGGTATTCTGATAGCGACAGACATGAAGGAGAGAGACGGTGAAACGAGACATGAGCAGAAGAGGGCTTCTCGGGGCCGCCGCGGCCACTGCGATCGGCGGAGCCGCCCTGCACGCCGCAGGCGCGGACGACGCCGATAACGCGGAAGCCTCCGCCGGCGTGAAGATCGTCGCCGTCTCGTGCAGCCCGCGGAAGGGCAAGAACACGGCCGTGTCGCTGACGGCCGCGCTGAAAGCGGCCGCCGCGGTCGGTGCGAACGTCCGGACGGAGCTGATCGAGCTGGCGGAGACGGCCATCGCCTCGCCGGGCGAAGACGGCGACAAGGCCTTCGCCGCCGTCGCCGCCAAGCTCGAGGACCCGACCGTCGCGGGGATCCTGATCGGCACGCCGGTGTACTTCAGCAGCATGACGGCGTTGTGCAAGGCGTTCCTGGACCGGTGCATGTATTTCCGCCGGAAGGACTTCGCCCTGGCCGACCGCGTCGCGGGCGTGGTGGCCGTCGGCGGCGCGCGCAACGGCGGGCAGGAGATGACCATCCAGTCGGTGCAGGCGGCCTTGTTCACACACGAGATGATCCTCGTGGGCCCGGCCCGTCCGGCGTGCCGCAACGGGGCGGCCGTCTGGTCCGGCGTGCCGGGCGGCGCGTTGAGCGACAAGATGGGCATGGCGGCCGTCGAGTGCCTCGGCCGGCGGGTCGCGCAGGTCGCCCTTCGCGTGGCGGGCTCGGCGGGGCCCCCGAAGCAGAAGTGACGAACCTCCCGCCTGCCGGACGTGTCCAACACATAGAGATGACAGGGAAAGGGCAACGCCATGGCGGAAAACGGCGACCAACCTGAAGGCGAAGACAAGAAGGTCCTGCTGTTCTCGTGCAGCGGCGCGGCCAACGTCGCGGAGGCGGCCGACAAGGCCTGCCGGTGCCTGACCTACGAGGGGTGCGGGTCGATGTTCTGCCTCGCCGGGCTCGGCGCGGGCGACGACGAGATGATCCGGGCGGCCCGGGAGGCCGACCTGAACGTCGTCGTCGACGGCTGCGACACGGACTGCGGCAAGCGGATCTTCGATCGCATCGGCATCGGCAACTACGTCCAGATCAAGGTCACCGACCTGGACGTGCCGAAGCGGACGGGCGTCCCGGCGACCGACGAGCAGGTGGCCGTCGTCGTCAAGCGCGTCCGGCGCGAGCTGGACTGAGCGCGGCGGAGACGGGGACAGGCGCCCTCGCTTCGCCGCGGAGCCCGCCTCCCCGTTTCGCTCCCGATACGGCGCGTATGAGCCTGCCTCGACGCCCATGACGAAGGAGACCGGATGAAGATCCTCTTCCTGTGCACGGGCAACTCCTGCCGCAGCCAGATGGCGGAGGGATGGGCCCGCCACCTGAAGGGCGGGCAGATCGAGGCCTGCTCTGCGGGCATCGAGACCCACGGGCTGAATCCGCGGGCCGTGGCGGCGATGGCCGAGGCGGGCGTGGACATCTCCGGCCATCGGTCCAAGCACGTCGACGAGCTGGCGGACGTGGCGTTCGACTACGTCGTGACCGTCTGCGGCCACGCCCGGGAGAACTGCCCGATCTTCCCGGGCAGGGCGAAGGTCGTGCACGTCGGCTTCGACGACCCGCCCGCCCTTTCGGCCGACGCGAAGACGGAGGAAGAGGCCCTCTGCCACTACCGCCGCGTCCGCGACGAGATCCGCGCCTTCGTCGAGGCCCTGCCCGAAGCCCTGACCGAACCGTGATCCCGGTGGCGCCGGGCCCCATCGACCTTCCCCGGTCGAATGGGCCGGGAGCTTCGGCGGCGAGGGGTTCGGTCTGCCCGCATCGACAACGCAGGCCTCTGCGCAGGCCGCTCGGGGCCAAGTTGTGGCCCGGAAACTGCCGATGATCTTTCCGTCGAGCGAAAAGGTGCTTGCGGGCCTCGCGAGCAATGGTAGAATCGTTACGGAAGCCGGCTGCGGTGGTTGCCCGAAGGCTATCCGGGAGGTCCCGGGATGATTGGGATCAGGGCGAGAAAGGTGGGAACAGTGCATAGACAACTGCTCGCGGTGGTCCTGGCACTGTGCGTGGTGACGTCGGTCTGCCGTGCGAGGAGCCGTCACTCCGGCAGGTCCGACAGGTACAGGTCCGACAAGTACAGGAGGACCGGTTCCGGCTCACCGAGCGAGGGCTCGGCGACATTGAAGCCGCTCGTCGGGTACAATCCCGGCGTCGAGCGGAGCAAGTTCTTCACCGCGGCGGGCAAGGACAGTGAGCTGGACGAGAAGGAGTACAAGTCCAGCCAATCCAAGGGCAGCGGGTTCGTCCGCAAGACGGACAGTTGGTCGGCCATGCTGCGGTACGACAAGGACCGCAACCGGACCATCGACTGGTTCGAAGCCGACGCGTACAGGCGCGCGCAGCACAGGGCGGCCACTGCCCAGGCCGCGAAGTCCGGCTCCGGTTCGTCGAGCAAGGCCGCGTCGACATCGAAGTCGTCCGCCCGGTACAACCCCGCCGTCGAGCGGAACAAGTTCTTCGCCGCGGCGGGCAAGGACAGCGAGTTGGACGAGAAGGAGTTCAAGTCCAACCAATCCAAGGGCGGCGGGTTCGTCCGCAGGACGGACAGCTGGTCGACCATGCTGCGGTACGACAAGGACGGCAACCGGACCATCGACTGGTTCGAGGCCGACGCGTACAGGCGTTCGCGGGACAAGACGGCCATTGTCAAGGTCGCCCCGGCGGCGGAGGCGTCCTTTGGCGGGCACCGCTACAAGGTGTTCAAGAGGCGCGTCTCGTGGGAGGACGCGAAGGCAGAGTGCGAGGCCCTGGGCGGTCACCTGGTGACCATCGAGTCGTCGGACGAACTGGCCTTCGTCAAGAAACTGGCCGGGTCGAGCCGCCTCTGGGTGGGCGCCACCGACCGGAGCGATGAGGGCAAGTGGGTGTGGATTGGCGGCAAGCCCGTACCGCAGGGCGGAAGCATGTGGGCGTCGGGCGAGCCCAATGGGGGCAAGGCCTGCAACTACGCGTCGATCACTTCGAGGGGGCTCTACGACAGCTCCAGCCCCTACGCCAGCGTGTTCGGCCTGATCTGCGAGCTGGACAAGTGACGTTCCGCCTGCTTGTTCGCCTAGGCCGGACCGCGGCCGCCGCTGCCGCGGCTTGTCAACTCGGGAGCCCCACACGTCTGCCTCGTCTGCCTCGTCTGGCCTGCGGCAGGGATGCCGCGGTGTCTGTTGCGGCCCGGAGGGCCCGCCGCGCTTAGCCCAGGGCGCAGCCGAAGGCAAGCCCTGGGTTCTGTGCCGACCAGCACCAAGCCCCAGAGGGGCGGCCGTGGACACGCTGGGGCAGCGCCCACCGTTCGTGGGGAAGCCCACCCGGCGCGGCCTGCCGGGAGAGCTCGATGGGGCCCATCCGCCGCAGTGCAGAGGTGCAATGGGCTCCATCGGTCTTTTGCCGGTCCAGGGCGAAGGCAGCTCCGGGGGCGTGAGCTTTGGGTGCGGCCGAAGCCTGCGCTGTGCCTCTGTGGCAGTCCCCCGTCGGGCCGCCTTGCGCTTACTCGAGGTTGGCGTGGCGTTGGCGGAAGGCTTCCTGGTCGACCTTGAGTTTTTCGGCGAGGACGTTGAAGACGGCGTCGAGGCAGAGGCTGGCGGCGTGCTCGAAGACGGCGGCGCGGATGACGATGTCCTCGGCGGTGGCGGGCACGACGATCAGGTGGTCGCCCTCGTGGGCCAGCGGGCTGTCCGGGTCGGCCGTGACGACCGCGACCGTCGCCCCCAGCTCGCGGGCCCGCCCGGCGATGTAGCTGGTGTAGCCGGTGTGCCCCGTGCAACTGATGCAGACGACCAGGTCGCCCTCCCCGGCGGCCGGCGTGACCGTCTCGGACGGGATGAACGCCGGAAGCCCCGCGTGCATCAGCCGCATCGCGAAGCTCCGGGCCACCAGCCCGCTCCGCCCGGCCCCCGCGACGAACGTCCGCCGCGCGCGGGGCAGCATTCGGCTGAGCTGCATGAAGTTGTCCCAGTCGACGCGGCCCATCACGTCGTCGATCCGCCCGAGCAGTTCCCGTCCGGCCGTCTTCAGCTCGTGTCTATCCGGCATCACCGCCGCTGCCTTTCTTCTCCCATTTTAGCAGGTTGACGACCTTCGCGAGGGTGGTGCGCGCTTCCCGGATTTCCTGGCGAATACGGTTCTCGGCCTCGAGGACGTCGGCGGCGCGGTTGGCCATCTCCACCGCCCGGGCGCGGGGGAGGACCATCACGCCGTCGTCGTCGGCGCAGATCCAGTCGCCCGGGCAGATCCGCTGGCCGGAGATCTCGATCGGGCGGTTGATCTCCCCCAGCCCGTGCGGGTCGCCGGCGTGGCTGGTCACCTGCTTCGTCCAGACGGGCAGGCCCAGCTTGCGGATGTCGGCCGTGTCGCGAACCGCCCCGTCCACCACCAGGCCCGCGAGGCCCTTGTTCTTCGCGCTCTCGCTGGCCAGCTCTCCCCAGACCGCCGGCGGCCGACCCCCCGCGTCGATGGCGATCACCTCGCCCGCCTTCGCCACGTCGATGGCCTCGACGGGCTTGGCCCAGTCGCCGGCGACCGTGCGGACCGTGACGGCCGGGCCGCACGCGCTCAGGCCCGGCCACAGCGGGCGGATGCCCGCCAGGCACGGCTGCCGGTGCGCGCCGTCGGACAGGTTGCTCGTGCGGACCCGTTCGAGCACCTCGCGGAGGCCTTCGGCGCCGGTGCGGCGGAACAGTTCGGTGTCGACGCCCTCGCGGGTGTCGATGGCCCGGCGGATGTCGGCGGCGGCCTGGCGGGGGTCGACGGCCTTGGTGATCGCCCCGCCGACGATGATCACGTCGGCCCCGGCCCGGGCGGCCTCGGCGGCGGTCTCGCTGTTGAGCCCGCCGGCCACCGCCAGCGTCAGGTCCGTCCGCCCGCGAAGCTCGCGGAGCCCGCCCAGCGGGTCGGCCCCGTGCATCTGGGCGTCGATGGGGCAGTGCACGTCCAGCCAGGCCGCGCCGATCCGTGCCGCCTTCTCCGCCAGTCCGATCGCGTCGGCCACGCCCAGCAGGTCGACGGCCACCTCGATCCCGTAATGCCTGCCCGACTCGACGCACTCGCGGATCGTCGCCTCGGAGGCCGTGCCGCAGACCGTCATGACGTTCGCGCCGGCCTTGGCCGCCGACTCGGCCTCGATCTTCCCGGCGTCCATGGTCTTCATGTCGGCGATGATCGTGCGGTCCGGGAACATCTCGCGGAGCCGGCGGACGGCGTCGAGCCCCTCGCTCTTGATCAGCGGCGTGCCGGCCTCGACGTAGTCGGCCCCGCCGGCGACGGCCGACTCGGCCACCTTCAACGCGCGGTCCAGATCCACGAAGTCCAGCGCGACCTGTAGCTTGGTCTGGGTCATATCGGCTCGCTTTGGGGCAGATGGCTCCTTCTCAAGAACGGCCCGGTGCTGACAGGTCCTCCGGCAGGACCATCTCGCCGACTCTGAGGTCGCCGTCAGCCTTCGCCAGCCACTCCTGAACCAGTTCGTTCAGCGGCGTCATACAGCAAGCGTCCCTTCTCGGCAACCGTGTGCAGCAGGTTGCACGGCACGGAGGACCATTTCTCCATGTCAGCCGTTGTGCAGACAATCAGGTCCACCGGGATGCAAAGCCCCCACAGGCTCATCCGCCCGCGATGGGAGAGTTCCGACGGCGGGGCATCTGCCCGGTCGACGACGACCAGCAGGTCCACGTCGCTGTCTTTGGTCGGCGTCCCGCCGGCGTGCGAGCCGAACAGATAGACCCCGACCGGTTGCAGCGCCTCGACGAGGCGGCGGACGATCTCGTTCAGCAGCTCCGGTGACAGGTCCTTCATCGCGGGCTCTCCCAACGATTCTCCGGCGGGGGCGCGGCGACTTCAAGGGAGAAGTGGGTGGTCCGCGTCGGCACGGGGGGGGGGATCCTCAGGCCGCCCACCAGTCGGTCGGTCGGCCGGCGGCGTAGGGGTCCAGCCGCCGGAACGTCTCGAGCATGAACTGCTTCGTCTCCGCCTTCGTGCCGATCGCCTCGTGGTCGCCGTAGTCGCCCAGCACGAAGCCGCCTTCCGGCGCGGACCACTGCCTCAGCAGCGCCTCGGCCTCGGCTTGAATCGTCGGCCGATCGCCCGGCGGGAGCGTCTTCTGGATGTCGCAGAGCGTCTCGAAGCAGATCCGCCCGCGGAACTGCCGGCCGATCTGTTCGATGCCGTTGGTCCGCGGCTGCTGGAGGTTGATCACGTCGCAGCCGGCCTCGATCAGGCCCTCGATCGCCTTGTTGATCTTGCCGCACGAATGCATCCAGACGTGCCAGCCGCACTCGTGGATCGCGCCGAACAGCTTCCGGTATCGCGGGAAGAAAAACCGCCGCCACAGCTCGGGCGAGATGTGCAGGTCGATCTGCGTGCCCCAGTCCTCGGTGAAGCTGAAGCCCTGCACCCGATCGCCACAGCAGCGGTGCATGTTGCGGACGATCGCCAGGTCGTACTCGAGGATGCGGTCGGCCAGCTCGTGGATCTCGGCGCGATCGTCCATCAGGTCGAGCATGCAGCTCTCGAAGCCGTGCAGGCTGTGCATCCGCTCCCAGAGGATCATGAAGATGCCCGTCGTCACGTACTTGCCGCCCCGGGCCTCCTCGGCGTCGAGTTCGGCCAGCCGCTGCGGGATGCCCTCGTACCGCCGCGGGTCGTCCCCGTCGGGCCAGGGGAAATCGGCCATCGCCGCCAGGTCCTCCAGCGGATGGCCCTTGACCTGCCCCATGTTCGGCGTGTCGGTCTTCGCCCAATGGCACAGCCACTGATCGACCCGCGGATCGTCGTCGGCCCGCGGGGGCTTGACCATCTCGTAGGCGACCGACGTGAAGTCGCTCGCCTCGCCGAAGCCGCGGATCGGCAGCCGCCCGGGCCGCCCGAACTCCACCGCACGCGTCACCACTTCTCGAGGAGTCATCGCATCTCCTGTCACGCCGGTTCATTCGGCGAGCCCGCGACAGAGCGCGGCCCTCGCGGGTAGGCGATCGGGTGATTGTACGCCGGTCCGGCCGTCGGGGGGGCACGAAAAGGGGGACAGGCACCCACGTGAAGAGGGGCCTTCTTTTTCGGCTCTTCCGGAGAATGTGTGGTTCGTTTGCTCGGCGCGAGTTCTGCCCGTGGGACCGAGATGCATCTGGCCGCGTGCCCGAAAAAGACGCGGCTGCGCCGCGGGGTTTTCTGAGGTATGGCTCGGGTGTCCGATGCCGTGCATCCGACCTCCCGCGGTTTCTGCCGCGAAAGTCCGTATTTCCTCATCGCCATCGGACACCGGAGCGATGCCTCGAAAACCCCGGGGGGCACGGGGGGCTGGCCCCCCGGACGCCGCCGTGGGGGCAGGACGGATCGACATGGCGAGATTCGCTACGAGGAAAACGCACGGCTTTCGGACGTTCGAAGCGTTGGAACTTGCTCTCTGTCATACACTTGGAAACCTTCCCGAGCGGGCGATCGCCCACAGGTTCTCCGGAGGAGCCTCCTTTTTCTTCTGCTCGCCCGGCCCATCCCCGACAAGACAGCGATTACAATAGCGCGCAAGCTCGGCGGCCGTCGCCGGGGCAGAGGCGATCCAGCCCGTGCCGCAGCAGGGCAACTGACAGTTGGTCCGGCAGATGCATGCCGTCGGCGGCGAGGACTCCGGCGGCTTGAAGGACACGGCAAGGCGAAGGAACACCCGATGAAGAAAGCAACGCGGCGCGAGTTCCTGCGAGACACAGCGCTGGCCGCCGGAACGGTCATGGCGGCTCGTGTGGCGGCGGAGGCGATGGGGGCCGGGGCCGCGGCGGCAGCCGGGCGCGGTCGGCCGGCGCGGGAGCGGCCCAACATCATCTTCATTCTCTCCGACGACCTGAGCTATCGTGATCTGGCCTGTTACGGGCAGGAGCACATCGATACGCCGAACCTGGACCGGCTGTTCGGCGAGTCGATGCGGTTCACGCAGGCTTACGCCGGGGCGGCGGAGTGCGCGCCCACGCGATGCAGCCTGATCACCGGCAAGCACATGGGGCATGCCCGCATCCGCCTGAACCGCAGCGTTCGCGGGCAGGACCACCTCGAGGCCGAGGACGTCACGGTCGCCGAAGTGCTCAAGAAGGCCGGCTACACCACGGGCTTTGCCGGCAAGTGGGGCATCGGCACGCCGGGGACGCCGGGCGTGCCGTACAAGAAGGGCTTCGACCTGGCCTTCGGTTACTACGACCAGCGCCGGGCCCACACGTACTATCCGGAGTTCCTCTACCGAAACGCCGAGAAGCTCCCCTTGCCGCAGAACGTCGGCTTCGACATGCGGCGGGCCTACCGGCACACGCGCGAGGACGAGGCCCACGAGTACGGCGCGGACGGCCGCTTCGTCCCCCGCGGCGTGAAGGAACCCGACAAGGCGTCCTATTCCGAGGACCTGATCCTCGCCGAGGCGCTGCGGTTCATCCGGGCCAGTCGGGACAAGCCGTTCTTCCTCTATTACGCCACGCAGCTGCCGCACGGCCCGGTGGTCACGCCGAACCTGGGCCCGTATCGCACGCGGAAGGGCTTTCCCACGCTGCGGCATCGCGAATGGGCGGCGATGGTCACGCACATGGACCGGTCCGTCGGCAGGATCGCGGGCCTGGTGAAGCAGCTGGACCTGGATCGGAACACGGTGATCTTCTTTGCGGGCGACAACGGCTACAGTCACTGGGGCTACATGGCCCGCAAGCGATGGCTGGATGATCCGTTCTTCCGCAACAAAGGCCCGTGGAGAGGAGGGAAGTTCATCTCAACGGAGGGCGGGCTTCGCGTGCCGATGTTCGTCCGTTGGCCGGGCAAGGTCCGGCCCGGCACGAGCGATCACGTCTGCGCGTTCTGGGACTTCCTGGCCACCGCCGCCGACCTGGCGGATGTCCGCCCCCCCGAAGACACCGACGGGATCTCCCTCCTGCCCACACTGCTGGGCCGACCGGGCGAGCAGAAGACCCACGAGTACCTCTACTGGGAGAACCGACACGTTCAGGCGGCCCGCAAGGGGCGGTACCGCGCGTTCCGCTCGCACCCGTCCAAGCCGATGGAGGTCTACGACATCGTCACGGACATCGCCTCGACGAAGGACCTCGCGCCCGACCGGCCGGACCTCGTCAGGGACTTCGAGCGAATCCTCCGTGCCGCCCGATTCGACAGCAAGTGGTACGTCAACCCCGGCGAGACCCGGGCCCAGACCGACGCGAAGCGCGTGCGGGCCCGGCAGGCGGGGCAGCTCATTCAACTGATCGCGCCCAACGCCAGGTCGCAGTAAGCGCCGGAAGGGCGGCGCGGCCCCCTGGGAGACCATCCATGAGTTCGGTGTACACCACGCGATGCAGGTACTTGCGAGGCGGAGTGGTTCTGGCGCTGCTGCTGGGTCTGCCCCTCTGGGCCCGCGCCCAGGGCACGCGGGCCGACTACGCCCGAAGCGCGGGCCTGAGATCGCTGACGCGGGCCAAGGTGTTTCGGGACCGCCTCTCGCTGAACTGGTCGGAAGACGGACGATGGCTGTGGTACCGCGTGCAGACGGGGGCTGATCGGCACGAGTTCGTGAGGGTCAATCTGGCCGAAGGCACGCGCGGGCCGGCGTTCGATCACGCCCGGCTGGCCAAGGCGATGGTCGCCGCCGGCATCAAGGGGGCCCGGCCGGAACGTCTGCCGATCACCGAATTCGCCCTCGCCGCCGACGGGCGGCGCGTGAGCCTTCGCTGCGGCGGGACCTGGTGGGAGTGCGACCTGAAGACCTACCAGCTCCGCAAGCCCTCCGGCGGCAGGCCGCGAAGCCGGGCCGAAGCGCTGCAACCGGTGGCGAAGGGGCCCCGGGCCAGTCGGCAGAGCCGCACCCACACGCAGGTCACGTTCGTCAACGCGACCGGGGGCCCGGTCGAGATCGTCTGGCTGGACACCGAAGGCCGCCGCAAGAGCTACGGCAGGATCGCCCCCGGCGCGTCGCGCGATCAGCACACGTACGCGGGGCACGTGTGGCTCGTGCTGGACGCGAAGGGCAGGCCGATCGGCCTGCACCAGGCCCGCGCGCAGCGGACGCTCGTGGAGGTCGTCCCCGCCCGCCGGCCGACGGGCCCGTCGCAGCCGAAGCGGCCGCCAACCCCCGCCCGCCCCAAGCCGGCCGGCAGCCCCGCGTCGCGCCCGAAAGAGAAAGACGGCAAATGGCGCCCCCTCATTCGCGACTACAACGTCTTCCTCCGACCCGAGGGCGGGGCCGGGGAGATCCAGCTCACCAAAGACGGCACGGAGAAGCACGGGTACCGGGGCAGGCTGCACGGGTCGCCGGACCGCACGAAGTTCGTGGCCTTCCGCGTCCGGCCGGCGCAGGAGCACAAGGTGCACGTCGTCGAGTCGTCTCCGCGCGACCAGCTCCAGCCGAAGCTGCACACGTACAACTACCTCAAGCCGGGCGACCGGGTCACGGTCTCCAAGCCGCACCTGTTCGACGTGGCGGCCCGAAAGGAGATCCCCGTCTCCGACGCCCTGTTCCCCACACCGTACCGCATCACCGACCTGCGCTGGTCGGCGGACTCACGGCGGTTCACGTTCCTTTACAATCAGCGGGGCCACCAGACGCTGCGCCTGCTGGCCGTGGACGCGGCCGACGGGACGGTTCGGCCGATCATCGACGAGACCGCCAAGACGTTCGTTCACTACTCGGGCAAGACGTACCTCCGATGGCTGGACAAGACGAATGAGATCGTCTGGATGTCCGAGCGGGACGGCTGGAACCACCTGTACCTGATCGACGCGACAACGGGAAAGGTCAAAAGCCGGATCACCAAGGGCCCGTGGGTCGTCCGCCGCGTCGACCGGCTGGACGTCGAGAAGCGGCAGGTCTGGTTCCGCGCGGGGGGCATTCGGCCGGGGCAGGACCCATACTACATCCACCACGCGCGCGTGAACCTCGACGGCTCGGGCCTGACCGTCATGACCGAGGGCGACGGGACGCATGAGATCGAGTACTCGCCCGACAGGAAGCTCTTCCTCGACCGCTATTCCCGCGTTGACATGCCCACCGTAACCGAACTCCGCCGCACCAGCGACGGGAAGCTCCTCTGCGAGTTGGAGCGGGGCGACATGTCGGCCCTGCTGGCCACCGGCTGGAAGCCGCCGATCCGCTTCGCCGCCAAGGGGCGCGACGGCAGGACGGACATCCATGGTGTGATCTACAGGCCCACGACGTTCGACCTCCACGGTAAGTACCCGGTGATCGAGTGCATCTACGCCGGCCCGCAGGGCGCGTCGGTGCCCAAGAGTTTCCGGTCGTGGCATCATCCGCAGGCGATGGCGGAACTGGGGTTCGTGCTGGTGCAGATCGACGGGATGGGCACGAACCACCGCTCGAAGCGGTTCCACGACGTCTGCTGGCGGAACCTGGCCGACGCCGGCCTGCCCGACCGCGTGCTGTGGATCAAGGCGGCGGCGAAGAAGTACCCCTGGATGGACGCCGCGCGGGTGGGCATCTACGGCGGGTCGGCCGGCGGGCAGAACGCCGCCGCCGCGGTCATGACCCACGGGGAGTTCTACAGGGTCGCCGTCGCCGATTGCGGCTGCCACGACAACCGCATGGACAAGATCTGGTGGAACGAGCAGTGGATGGGCTGGCCCGTCGGCCCGCACTATGCCGCCAACTCCAACGTCACGCTGGCCAAGGGGCTCCGGGGCAAGCTGCTGCTGATCGTCGGCGAGCTGGACCGGAACGTGGACCCGGCCTCGACGATGCAGGTGGTCAACGCCCTGATCAAGGCGGACAAGGACTTCGATCTGCTTGTCATCCCCGGCGTCGGCCACGGCGCGGCCGGCACGCGCTACGGGCGCCGCCGTCAGGCGGACTACTTCGTCCGTCACCTTCTCGGCGTCGAGCCGCGGAGCGAACCGCAGTGACGGGACCCGCGGCCGGCCGCACCCACGTCGTCAAGGAGGCAACGCGATGGCTGGGCAACATGGAGCGCGGTGGCTTCGACACCGCACTCCGCGGGGAGACGGCGCTTGGGCGGCGGATTGACGTGGCGGATCGGCAGATTGACGAGTACGCTTACGAGTTGTCCGGCCTGACGGGCGAGGAGATCCGCATCGTGGGGGAGGCGACGACACATGGTTGACTCACACGTTCAGGACCCGCTCGGGCGGTCGATCGTGCTACATGATCGCACTTGGCATGGGCACATCCTGAAGGCTCATCCAGATATGGAGCCGAACCGCTCACTTGTCGAGCAGGCCTTGCGGTCGCCCGACGAGATCAGGCACAGCCGCTCGGATGCTGACTGCCGGATTTACTTCGCTCCCGGGCCGAGAAAGGGCGTTAGAATAATGGTGGTGGCCGACGTCGCGCTTGGGCTGGTGAAGACGGCCCATCTGGCGAAGACGATCTCGGGAGGCCCGCAAGAATGGTCAAAGTAGACACGATCGAAGGCGTCCTGGACGACATCCTGTGGTGTCACTACGACATCACGAACGACGTGCTCTACCTTCAGCTCGTCGAGCACCGCGGCGCGGGCACGTACTCGGAGGAGACGGACGACGGCCTGCTGCTCGTCCGCCGGCTGGACAGCGACCAGGTAGCCGGCATGACGATCGTCAACTGGTGGAAGCGCTTCGGTACGGGCAAGCTGCCCGACTCGATCGCCGAGCTGGAGCAGGCCATCGAGCCGTGGGCCCGGAGGGTGGCAGCCTGACGCACGAGTGGGCGCGGCGGCATCCTGAACCCCTCCGGCACGGGGGGACGGCGGCTCGACGCGGCGCCCTCTCGCCGAGCTTCGACCGGGCGATGGAGGACCGGGACCTGAACATCGTGACGCCCGTGGAGGCGGCCTATGGAGCCTGCGGCAAGGAACAGCAAGTCGTTTGACTGCGTCGAGCAGAAGCGCAAATCGCAGCAGCGGATCTACCGCCGAATCAAAGGCCTGAGTCACGAGCAGGAGATTGCCTCCTTCGAGCAGGCTGTCCAGTCGGGGCCGCTGGCGGACTTCTGGCGGCGACTGACGCGGCGTTGAGGACGAGCGGGGGCGGGGGCCTTCCGGGGGTTCGGCCTGCCTGCCGGCAACAGACGGCCGCCTCGTGGCATCCTCAGCCTGTCGGCCCGACACGGCCTCGCCGCGGTCGCGGCCGTCCGCTTGACCGGGCGGGGCCACGCGGCGACAATGGGCCGCACGAGAGGCGACTGCCCTATGGGAGAGAGTCCATGAAGAAGCAGGCAATGATGACGTTCGGGATGATCCTGGCGGTGGCGGGTGCGAGACATGCGGCCGCGATCCCCTCGGCGGCCGGCGGGAACGAGGCGGCGCGGCTCGTGAAGGCCGCGGGGCTCCGGGGCGGGCTGATCGTCCACGTCGGATGCGGGACGGGCGAGCTGACCGCCGCGCTGGGGGCCGGCAAGGGCTTCGTCGCGCAGGGGCTGAACGCCGACGCCGGCGCCGTGGCGGCGGCGAGGGAGCGTGTGAGATCGGCCGGGGCGTGCGGGACGGCTTCGGTGGCCGGCTTCGACGGCAAGCACCTGCCGTACGTGGACAGCCTGGTGAACCTGCTGCTGGTCTCCGAGGCGGGCGGGCTGGCCGCGGCGGAGGTCAAGCGGGTGCTGGTCCCCGGCGGGGTGGCGTTGATCGCCGGCGGGCGGAAGATCGCCGGCCTGGCGACGCAGCCGGCGGAGGGCCTGGAGGGCTGCCGGATCTACCGCAAGCCCCGCCCCGAGAGAATCGACGACTGGACGCACTACCTGCACGACGCCCAAGGGACGTCCGTCTCGGACGACCTGGTTGCCGGGCACCCGCGGGGCCTGCGGTGGACCGGCGGGCCGTTCTGGGCACGCAGCCACGAGCACACGGCCAGCATGAACGCGATGGTATCCGCCGCCGGGCGGGTCTTCTACGTGATGGACGAGGGCCCGACCGACTCGATCCAGCTTCCGCCGGAGACCTTCCTGACGGCGCGGGACGCGTTCAACGGCGTGGTCCTGTGGAAGCGGCCGCTGCGCGGCTGGTGCAACTCTTTGTACCCGCTGAAGAGCGGTCCCGGCTGGCTGCCGCGGCGGCTGGTCGCGGTGGGCGACCGGGTGTACATCGCCCCGGGGACCGGGCAGGAGCTGCTCTGCCTGGACGCGGCCACGGGGAAGGTCGTCCGCAAGTACGAGGCAGCGATCGACGCGTTCGAGCTGATCGTCTCCGACGGGGTCATCTTCGCCGCGGTCGATCCGGACGCCAAGCCCGTCGACTACCGCCAGGAGAACGCCAACTGCTGGGCGGAGCGCTCCCGGGCGAGCCGGCGGTGGGGATGGAGCCGCGACACCGGGGTCCGCGTGGTCAAGGCGATCCGGGCCGAGGACGGCAAGCTGCTCTGGCAGCGGCGCATGCCCGTGACCCCGATGACGCTCGCCGCCGACGGGAAGAAGGTCTGCCTCCACGACGGCAGCGCCGTGATCGCCTTCAACCGGGCCACGGGCAAGCAGCTTTGGCAGGCGGACGTGGCGGACGTGAAGCTGGTCGGCACGGGCTACGGCGGCCCGAGGCTGATCCTCTGCGGCGGCCGCGTCGTCTTCTCGCCGATGGGCAGCATCTGCGCGATCTCGGCCGAGACGGGCAAGGTCCTCTGGTCCGTCAAGGGCAAGCCCCGCTCCGGGCACTTCAGCCTCGAGGACTTCTACGTCCTCGGCGAGAAGATCTGGGCGCTCCAGCGCAACAACCGCGGCGCGTTCACGACCTACAGCCTGGCCGACGGCAGCAAGCTCGCCGACCACAGGAATCCCATCAAGTCCTTCTACATCCACCAGCGGTGCTACCCCGGCCGGGCCACCCGCAAGGTCCTCCTCCCGCCGATCATGGGGATCCAGGTCTACGAGATGGAGACCGACAAGTGGTTCAACAACCACTGGGTCCGCGGCGCGTGCGTCTACGGCGTGATGCCCGCCAACGGCATGGTCTACGCCGTCCCGCACGCCTGCGCGTGCTACTACCAGTCGAAGCTCAACGGGTTCAACGCCCTCTCGCCCGAGCCGCAGCCGTCGAAGGCTCCGCCGGCGGCCGAGAGGCTCGTCAAAGGCCCCGCCTACGGCAAGTGCGACAAGTCGACGAAGCACGCGGCCTCGGCGTGGCCGGTCTTCCGCCACGACAACGCGCGCAGCGGGTACGCCCGGACGGACGTGCCCGCGGAGGTGGGCCAGGCGTGGCAGAAGAGCCTCGGCGCCAGGCTCAGTCAGCCGGTCGTCGCGGGGGGCAAGCTCTTCGCCAGCGCGGTCGACGAGCACACCGTCTACGCGCTGGACAGCGAGTCGGGCAAGGAGGTCTGGCACTTCGTCGCCGGCGGGCGCGTCGACTCGCCCCCGACGCTGCACGAGGGCATGGCCGTCTTCGGCTGCGCCGACGGCTGCGTCTACGCCCTCCGGGCCGACGACGGAAAGCTCGCCTGGAGATTCCGGGCCGCCCCCACCGACCGCAAGCTGATCTCCTACGGCCAGATCGAATCCGTCTGGCCCGTGCCGGGCAGCGTCCTGATCCGCCCCGACGCGCCCGCCGGCGGCGGGAAGGCCAGGCTCTACTGCGTGGCCGGGCGATCCATGTTCCTCGACGGCGGCCTGCGCATGGTGATCCTGAACCCCCGGACGGGCGAGCTGATCGCCGAGAACGTGATGGGCTCGACCGTGCCGGGCACGGACAAGGGCCTTCAGGACCTCGTGATGGGCAAGCACCTGCCCGTCGCGATGCCCGACATCCTCTCCAGCGACGGGCGGTACGTCTACATGAAGTCGCAGACGTTCCGCCCGGACGGCAAGCGGGTGCGGGTGCGCCCCCAGAGGCCGGACACGCAGTACGACGAGGAGGTGCACCTGTTCGCGCCCACCAGCTTCCTCGACAGGTCGTGGCATCAGCGGACGTATTGGATCTACGGCCGGGCCGCGGGCGAAGGGTGGGCGGAGTTTCAGTTCCCGCCCAAGCGCGTCCCGTGCGGGCGGATCATGTGCATTGACGAGAAGAACGCCTACTCGTACGGCCGGGACCCGGAGTTGGTGTGCAACACGTCGATCGTCGAGCACAGGCTCTTCAGCGCCGCCAAGACGCCGACGCGGAAGGTGGGCATTCCCCGGCTGGAAGGCACGTGGATCAAGGGCAAGTACCCCACGGCCAAGGAGGACCTGCTGGCGAGCAATTCGGTGGACTGGAAAGGCCTCGCCAAGCTGCCCGCCAGGAAGCTCAGCGCCCTGGACTACAACTGGATCCGGGAGGAGCCCGACGTCATGGCGAAGGCGATGGTCCTGGCCGGCGGTCGGCTCTTCGTCGCCGGCCCGCGCGACGTGGTGGACGAGAAGAAGATGTGGGGCCGCTCCAACGAGGAGGCCTTCCGCAAGAAGATGCAGGAGCAGGCCGGCCGGCTCAAGGGCACCCACGGCGGCGTGATGCAGGTCTTCAGCAAGGCCGACGGGAAGAAGCTGGCCGAGCACAAGCTCGACTACCTGCCCGCCTTCGACGGCCTGATCGCCGCGGAGGGAAAGCTCTACATGGTCACCGAGAACGGCTCGATCATCTGCTACAAGGGCAAGTGACGAAGGGCGAGGAATCATCCTTGACTATTGGGAGTCAGCCTCCCATAATAGCATGATGATACCGAGGTCGATACAGGCTGACCTGGAGCGCTCGCTGGGGTCATTTCCGGCCGTGGGGCTGGTCGGGCCCCGGCAGGTGGGCAAGACCACGCTGGCGAGGATGATCGAGGCCGACTGGCCGGGTCACGTGCTGCACCTTGACCTGGAGAGCCCGGACGACCTGGCCAAGCTGGACAACCCGGAGTTGTTGCTGGGACAGTACGAAGATCGGCTGGTGGTGATCGACGAGGCGCAGAAGAAGCCGGAGCTATTCCCCGTGCTTCGCGTGCTGATCGACGGCAACCGGCGCGCCGGGCGGTTCCTGATCCTGGGGTCGGCCTCGCCGGATCTGAAGCGCCAAGCCTCGGAGAGCCTGGCCGGGCGGATTGCCTACCACGAGCTTTCGACGCTGACGCTGACGGAGGTCAGCGGCGAGGCCGGCGAGCCGGACACGATCGGCCGCCTATGGGTCCGCGGGGGCTATCCCGAGAGCTACCTGGCCGACGACGACAGGCTGTCGATGCAGTGGCGGGAGAGCTTCGTCCAGACGCACCTCGAGCGCGACATGCCCACCCTCGGCGTCCGCGTGCCCGCGACGACACTGCGGCGGTTCTGGACGATGGTGGCCCACTGCCACGGCCAGACGTGGAACGCCAGCCGCATCGGCGAGAGCATGGGCATCGACCACAAGACGGCCCGACGTTACCTGGACATCCTCTCGGACACGTTCATGCTCCGCCAGCTCCCCCCGTGTTACGCGAATGTGAAGAAGCAGCTCGTCAAGTCGCCGAAGGTGTATATCCGCTGCCCGGGCCTGCTGCACAGTCTGCTGAAGATCGGAGATTGGCAGACGCTCCACGGGCACCCGATCCGCGGCGAATCGTGGGAGGGCTTCTGCGTCGAGCAGATCCTGGCGGCGATTCCCCCCCGGTGGGACGTGAGCTTCTACCGTACGCGCTCCGGAGCCGAGATGGATCTGGTGATCCACCCGGTGGCGATGAAGCCGCCGATCGCCGTGGAGATTAAGGCCGCCACCGCCCCCAAACTGACCAAGGGCAACTGGACCGCACAGGAGGACCTCGCGCCGAGGGCCACTTACGTCGTCTACCCCGGGCGCGACCGATACCCTATAGCCGAAGGCGTGACGGCTCTGCCCGTCAGCGAGGTCGCGACGATCGCCGGATCGGCGTGAGGGGGCGTGATGGTCTGGCTGAATCTGCGACTCCGGATCTCCGACTGGCCGGATCCCGCTTGAGAGGGTGTCTTTGGGCGTATCTGACAGCCCCTGCCATTGGAGCCGGTAAGGGGAGTCACGTTCATGCCTGGTGATCTGATAAGCAAGAAGACTCGGTACGAGTTCAGGGAGTACTTCCACAGCACAACGCTGGGCGAGATTGAGTCCGAATTCGGCGCAGCCGACGTTCCTCTCGACGCATCGCACCAGCCCTCCACGTCCGGGGCAAGAAGGTCGCTGGTGGAACAGTACTATCATGCCGTGGACTTCACGAGATGGCGCGACCTCCGTACAGTGGTCCAGGGCCTTGGCGAACTGCGGAATCTCAATGGAACTGGACATGGGCGTGGAGGCCGGACGAAGGGGCTGGGAGCCCGTCATGCCAGGCTTGCGGTTGGTGCAGCTGCCACTTTGGCGACCTTCTTCTTCGAGACTCACCAGGAACGGACGCTGTGACGCCGTCCTGGCATTCCGAGAGGCAGACGGTTCTTCTCTTCCGCACCTTTGCGGTGAGAGGCGCAGACCGGCAGGACCTGACAGCCCGCGGCCGCTCCTGCCGGGGCTCGTTCGTGAGCGAACCGATCCTCCGAGGCTCCTGGCTCCGCCTTCGGCGAACTACCGTCGCCCCGGGCCAAGCGCGCCAGGCCCTCCGGGCCGAAGCAGACACCGCTGGCCCTCTGTCGCCGGTGAATCGATGGGTGCCGTGGCTTGCGAAGCGAAGCGCAGCAACCACGCGCCGCCGCCCCCGCGTGGTTGCTCCGTCCCTGTCGGGACTGCGCAGACCACGGCACCCGATCCATCGAAGGACCCGCCACAGAGCACTAGCCTGCGCCAACCGCCGCGACGCACGGCTCCGCATCGCGCCGCGGCAGCCCCCCCCCAGCGGCGACCCGGATGCTCCCCCGCCGTTGCTTCTCGTCCGGTATCTGGTAGACTGAGGGTATGGTACGGGCAGTGGGGACCATCGACGCCGCCGCGGCGGACAGGCGGGGGCCCGGGGCGGATGCCAACGGCTACGCCGCCGACAGGCCCACCCACGACGCCGCCGGCAACCTGACCTGCGACGGCCGATACGCCTACACCTTCGACGCCTGGAACCGCCTGGCCGCCGTCGCGCGGGCCTACCCGACCTCGTCCGGCCACGCCACCGGCTCGGCCGTCTCGACGATCCAGTACGACGGC
>Ga0180438_10002363_pt1 | contig 31000 bp, 32 predicted proteins | sample SS_ome_12_FD_132455 | JGI IMG/M metagenome (GOLD analysis project Ga0180438, IMG submission 132455) | Hypersaline lake sediment archaeal communities from the Salton Sea, California, USA - SS_3_D_2 metaG | ecosystem: Environmental > Aquatic > Non-marine Saline and Alkaline > Hypersaline >...
AATCTCATAGAGAGAACCGGACAGGGTTTCAATGACTGGGAGCTAGTTGAGCTCAATGAGGCATTTGCTAGCCAGTTCCTAGCGGTGGAAAAAGGCCTTAAACCCCTTGGATTCGACAGAGAAAAGGTGAATGTCAACGGATCAGGAATAGGGCTGGGTCATCCTGTGGGATGTACAGGCGCAAGAATCGTTGTGACATTACTCTATGCAATGAAGAACCGCGGTTTCAAGACAGGCATGGCCACACTGTGTGGAGGTGGAGGCATCAGTACAGCTACAACATGGGAAATGATCTGATAGCACATTTTTACCAGACCCACAACTTTAACAATAAGTAAACAATTGTTAATAACTATGAAGGAGTATGATCTGATTGTCATAGGTTCAGGAGCCGGCATGAATGTTGCATCCTCTGCCTATGAACAGGGACTGAGAGTGGCGCTCGTAGAGAATGGACCAATGGGGGGCACCTGTTTGAATAGAGGATGCATCCCAACAAAGATACTCACCTATGTGGCGGATATCATAACGCAGTCGAAACACCTTGAGAATCTAGGGGTCCGAATGAAAATCGAGAAGATAGACTATCCTTGGATAATGAAGAGAATGAGGGATGAGGTTGATGGTGACAGCACCAGACAAGGAGAAGCGGTTGATGCAGCTGAAGGCATAGATTGGTATAAAGGAACAGGCGCTTTTGTCAGCGATTATACACTTGAGATTGATGGCGAGAGAATCAAAGCATCGAATATCATTATCGCGGCAGGCTCCAGACCATTAATCCCAGACATTAAGGGTCTCGAAAAGGTAGACTATGTCACAAATGATGGAGCACTCCATCTCATGGAACAACCAAAGTCAATGGTGATTGTTGGCGGAGGCTACATAGCAACTGAGTTTGGACACTTTTTCTCTGCAGTCGGCACTGATGTCACCATCATTGGAAGGAATAGGTATCTCGTGAAGAATGAGGACCCAGACGTTTCAGAGATTCTTAAGGAAGAGCTTTCTGAGAGGATGAATGTTATCACCAACCATGAGGTCATTGAGGTCAAGGAAGAGGGTAGGGACAAAGTGGTCATCGCGAAGGACCGAGATAATGGAGAGAAGAAAGAATTTCGAGGGGAAGTCCTTCTCATTGCTGCGGGTAGACGCTCTAACGCAGATCTCTTCAAGCCTGAAAAGACAGGTGTGAAGACAGACAAGAATGGGTGGGTGATTGTCGATGAATACTTCAGGACAAGCAAGAAGGGAATTTGGTCTTTTGGAGATGCCATAGGTAAGTACCAGTTCAGACATGTGGCAAATGATGAGTCACAAATAGTCTGGTACAACCTTGTTCGAACACTCAACGCACAACATGAGCAGAATGAACCAGAGTTATTGACCATGGATTATCATGCAATCCCACGTGCGGTCTTTTCCTATCCACCAATTGCTACTGTTGGAATGACTCTTAGTGAGGCTAAAAAATCAGGATTGAGTTTGTTTGTGGGACAGGCTGACTACTCCATTGCAGCCAAGGGTTTTGCCATGGGCAATCCAAACTCGTTAATTCGAGTGATTGTTGATGGAGATAGTCGGAGGATTCTTGGAGCCACAATCATTGGTCCATATTCACCCATTCTTATCCAGGAAATAATCAATCTAATGTATACTCCTGAGGGGAGTTATCAACCCATGTTCCAAGCCATGCACATACATCCTGCATTGCCTGAGGTCATACAACGAGCCTTTGGGAGATTGGCTCCTATTGATGGTGAACATGCACATCACCATCATCACTAGCCATGAGAGGAGAGTCGAGAGATCATGGACATTTTCAAAACAGTGGAAGAAAGCTATGACAGAATGGGAGAAACATACCACAATTACCGAGATAATGAGAAATTCAATAGTGAGTTGGGGAAATTTGCAGATTTACTACCGAAGTCAGGGAAAGTACTAGATGCGGGTTGCGGAGTTGGGACGCCAGCTTCTCGATTTCTCGTGAAGAAGGGATTCCGGGTGATAGGAGTCGATATCTCAAAGAGAATGATTGAACTGGCAAAAGAAAATGTTCCTGAAGCTGAATTCTATCATCATAACATTCTCACATTGGACTTTCCGGATGAATCCTTTGATGGCATTATCTGTGTGTACACACTATGGCACATTCCACGAGCGCAGCATTCATCCATCATTAAGAACTTCCATCGGATGTTGAAAAATGATGGAATACTGGTTTTGAACACAGGCATCCATGACTCTGAAGGAATGAGTGAATTCTTTGGAGAACCTATGTTGTGGAGTACAAACGACCCGAAGAAGACCTTGGCATTTGTAAAATCGATGGGATTTGACATAATATTTGAGGGGGTTTTGACCCTAGGTGGAGAAAGGCAATACTGGGTTTTTGCTAAGAAGACAACCTAGACAAATCCTATTTCTCTATGGATTGCACAAAATACTCTCATAAGGGCTGACTCGGTACATACATTCCACAACATACTGGATGAGTCATTTTGTCTGAAGAACCTCAGAATATACTAGACCGTACAACGTCACGCAGTGTCCCTCTGGTTGGTGAGTCGATTCTGAATGATATCTTCATGAAGTATGGAACCCCTACTGATAGCAAGATGTCTAGGCTTGAAACTATGTATGAGTCAAGAATTAGGACTCTCGCAGATCAAAAACGGCGCAATTCAAATATCAGAAATAAGGACTTGCTTCTTGACTGCGCAAGTGACCTATTTACTGAGATGGTCTTAGCATTCAACATTCTACTCATAGGAGTAATAAGCCCCAAAGAGCATCTGAAGTTCTTTTTCGGACCAACAGCTTACATCGACAAGCACATGCTGGAGCTGCCTGACCTTATTGAGGATCGACTCCGTTCGATGGTTCTTTTTGGAATTGATGAGCGTAAGCTTGCTCGGGCATTTATCAAACTAATAAAACAGGCGTATTATAGCGACGTGTCAGGAAGACAGAGATTCTGACATTGTCGAAGGACTTTTCTTGAAGCGTGTCAGTGAATGACCAATAGGTGATTGTAGAATGGGAAACAAGAAAATAGGAGCAATCACGAGATATTTCCATAAAATCGGTGTTGCAGCCATCATGCTTGAGGATGCCTTGAAAGTGGGCAGCAAGATTAGGATTGCAGGTGCCACCACTAATCTTGAGATGACCGTGACATCGATGCAGGTGGATAGAGTTAACATTGACACCGGATCTAAGGGGCAAGAGATTGCTATCAAGGTTCCAGAACGAGTAAGGGAAAAGGATTCAGTCTATCTCCTTGAGTAAAATCGACCTCTAATTACCTAAGATGTAATTGGAAATCCAACTAAAGTCTGAAACCGGATATGCTGTCTACCTTTTTTGCGACCGGACCCCTTCACGAGAGATAATAGTATCTCCTTCACCCATCTCAAGGTTCTCATATCTTGCCATCACAAAGAGCAGGTCTGATAGACGATTTATGTATCTTATCAGTTCCTCATTCAAAGGGTGAGATTCAGCTAGATACACAATACGTCGTTCCGCCCTCCGACAAACAGTACGAGAAACATGTAGAAACGACGCAGCCTTTGTCCCGCCTGGGATTACAAAGTTCTTCAAAAGGGGTAGTTCTTCTGAAAGCTCATCTGCCACCGCTTCAAGGAATTCTACATCTTTTGCATCTATCCTTTGTAAACTCTGTAGCGGGTCATGTTCTTTCAATGATTCAGGAGTTGTTGCTAGCTCCGCATTAATCATGAACAACCTTTCTTGAATACTATGGATGACTCTCGCGATTCGTTCTGATGCATGGATCTTTGCCACCCCAAGGGTTGCTCCAAGCTCATCAACGGTCCCATATGCTTCGACACGGGGATTAGCCTTGTCAATTCGTTCTCCTGAAAGGAGACCTGTTTCTCCTCTGTCTCCTGCTCTTGTGTATATTCGCTTTGACAAACTACCACCAAGACCTATTTCAAGTCATCCGCATGATTAGCCTTTCCATAGGTGAATTACTAGGACTTCAGGAGCTAGCCCATTCAAACAGACGTTCAGAAGCCTCGGTTTCTTTCCGATAGAGACCTCCAAGGAGACCATCAACACCTTGAAGTATCTCATCAAACCTCTCAACCTCAGCAGTAGCTCTCTCCATCAAGGTAGGCACATCAACCAAACGTGATTTGACCTCATCAAGTGAATCAATACCCCTCTGCTCCATATCCTGGTTGTTCTGAACATAGATCTCTCTCAACCTTGCCAGACTCTCCATTTCAGGAGGAGTAAGCTGAATTGCTAATTTAGACCAGTCTTCACAGATGTCATCATAGAGAATTGAAACATTTTGAAGTTCGGGATCCTTCATAATTTGTGACGCCTCCTTTAGGAAATGAGCATACATCCTACGAAAGAGAGATCCACCACTACCACCGACCTCTATATACACAAAGTGCTCAATCAGTGCCTGAGTGATTGTTCGATAATCAGGTAGTATCCTTGGGTATTTTGGTAGTTCTTCTCTCCACTTCTTGATACCCCTTGCACCCATGTTTGATATTGGAGGATTGAGCATGAAGTCAGCATTCTCACGAATTGCAGAAGTGATAATTTTTTCCAGTGGTATCATTTCCTCTGGCATAGAAACCTGGAGCAACTGGTTCTTGGCAGGGAATGGATGATATTCTGATGCACGTGCCTTCTGAAGACGAGAGAGAGGGATTGTGATAGGCGTGGCAAAACGGTCAGATATGAGTGCTTCATCCCTACTCTCGTCAATTCCATAGACTAGAATAGTATGCATACCGAAATGGTCGTCCCCACCCAGTGACAAATAGTCAAGAAATCCAAGATCAGCACACACAAGAACTGGTTGATCCTTCTCAAGAGTGTCTCGGAGATGCTGATGAGCACGTTTTATCGATGATGACTTCAAGACTCTCCATTCTCCACCCAATCGATCAACAGCCAAGCCCAGAATTGTTGGGAACCTTCCTCCGTTCATTCCACCAACAAAAGGAGTAGGCATCTGCTTCATCTTCCAATAGATGAATCCCAGACCAGAAGATATTCCTACAAGCATCTCCTCAGAGATATCATGACCAAGATGATGTAGTAACTTCCATAAAGAACTGGTCATGCAGTTCTTCCCACCAGGAAGATGCTCAAAGTCCAATACAATTCTCTCATTCATTGGTACATTCCTCTTTATTTTCTTTGAATGTGAAACCATCGCTAGCCTCAACTTGTTTGATGAAGGAGTCCAGCCATGAAATCCGACATCTGACTGACGATGCAGGTCGGTCGAATAATGCTCGGACGGCTCCGATATTCTCTATGTTTTCATACTCTCCGACAGTGATTCGCCCTACTCTGCTTGTGGGAGCTTCGTTCCTGAGGCGTTCCAGGTTGTCTAGGTTCTGGACGTTATATTCAAGGAACTTCAATCCATTCTCCAAATTGCTCCTATAGGAATGTAGAGCATCGAGAACATCCTCTTTGGGCAGGAGACTCATAGCAGACACTCCGAGATCAAACAGAGTGTTAGACCGAGGAGGTTTGCTGAGACACATCTTGATTTGTTTGTTAAGAACGCTCTTCCCACTCCTAGTCAGACGATAAGTCTTCTTAGATGTCTGTACAGATTCATCCTTCTTTTTACCCTCAATTAGACCTTTCTTCTCAAGCTCTGAGAGAGCCTTGTAGACAGAGGAGAAACGTAAGTCGACCCATTCGCGATATCCGAACTTCTCAATTACGTTATTGACCTCATATCCATACTGAGCGCCTTGTCCAAGAATAGCCAACACAGTCAGATATGTAGAAGGCAGAAACTCGAACTCCTCTGGTTGCGTCATAATGTTCACGTCACAGTATTATACCAGTATAATAAAATTATTATACTAGTAGAATATATAAGTCTTGTTGACAGCAGTGCATGAAACCTGAACTGACGAAGTGGGACTAGCATACTAGCGTTGCTCATACTCATAGATTCGATTCTGTCTTTGCAAGAGTGCGACAGTCTTGAAGTCAGAATGCCTTATGATCTGGTGAGGGAGGCCAGTCACCTAATGCTTGACGGATGGCAACAATTTCACCGATATGATATGCATTATGTTGACCAAAGACCATCAATGCTCTGAAGGCGGGAACCTTCGGCCAAGCAGGAAGGTTATCAAGAGAATCGATATGCTCAGTGAGTTTATATCCTTCCTCTAAGCCTGCTCTGAATCTCTCCACAAGCTCATTCCAGTGCTCTTCATCCTGTGGTAACTCTTCTGGCCAGCTCGGTTCGTTGTTTGTTGGCCAATCAACACTCGTATTCCCTCTAAGTGCTTCCAGCATGAGGTCTTGCCAGAAGACAACATGATACAAAATATGCCAGCATGAATGCTCACTCTTCTCTGGCTTCTTGGCTGCCATCTCAGGAGTCAAGTTTTGTAGGGCAATCATAGGATCGACATGGATATGCTTACCGCGAAGAGAGTCTTTCAGGGAAGCGCTCATAATATCGAACATAATTACACTGAAGTGAGGGTCCCAAATGAATCTACTCCTAGCAGTATTTCACTCTAACCAAAGGGAACGAACAGAAGAGCTACAGCAAAGCAGTACAGAGTGCTGATAACTAGATGGATGAATCCCAGCGGTAGAGCTACTCTTGTAAATTCGATAAAACTAATCGGACGACCCCCTTCCCTTGCCTGAGTCACTGCTATCATGTTCGGCGCGTCCCCGAAGGGTATCATATATCCACCAACATTGACACCGATGAGTAGACTGAGTGGTACGACAGGATTAAGGACTCCTAGACTCTCTCCAATGGGAGCTAGTAGTGCGGCAATTGGTACGTTATCAATCACTGACAACACAAACCCAGGAATCCATATCAGAAAACTCATTCCTATGAAGATATTATTCCCAACAAAAGTGGTGACTCCATTCACAAACTCATCAATGACACCTGAACGGTTTAGGGCCGCGATTATTCCGAACAAACCCACGAGGAAGAAGATCGTACCCCATGAGAGTTGTTGAACGAGTTTTTCTGAACGCTGGTGACTAAAGACTAGCATCCCTGAAGCTACCATCATGGCAATGAGTGAGGCTTCAACTCGCAATGCACCTATTGTGAAACCAAGCACAAGAATACTCATCGCAATTATTGAGAGATAGAAGTCATGTTTTGATTTTATCATGGAGATGGGCTCTACTATGTACAATAGGTTCCAATCCTCACAACTCTCTTGCGCCAGTTGCGGACCATACCATCTGAGAAGAATGTAGATTGTGACTCCAAAGAGTATGAACGAGAGAGGGAATAGTACTAACGCCATTAAAGTAGTATCAATGTTCGCTGAGAAGGCGATAACGAGGTTAGGAATAGAACCAACAAACGATGGTATTGAGGCAAAGTTGGCAACCACAACCTCAGAAATCAAAAGGGGCCTGAAATCCATATCAATTACCTTGCAGACCTCAACCGTGAATGCTCCCATCACAAGCATGATTGGCAAAGGATCAAGAAACAGAGAAATCACATAGACAAAGATGTTGAATGTCACGAATATCCTTCTAGGATCACCCTGCGTTCTCTTCAACAGTATCAGAGAGATATACTGAAACATCCCAGAGGTTGCAGCGACTGCAACCACAATGAGCATGGCAGTGACGAAAAGAATGGTGTCCCACTCCATCAGGAGTACGAACTCTCTGAACGTGAAACCATATGCGATGTAGAGCACTCCCCCTGCCACTGACATCGCAAAGAGGGCTGCTGCGGTTTCGTTGATACGTTCTGATAGAATAATCACTAAGGTCACTATCAGAATGACTACCACAACAAAACCTGCTAGGTCCATCTTGGACTTTTCAGCTCAGCACGGGTATTAAAAACACGCGATGAGTCACTTACTCCTTTAGCTAGTTTATGGGGACATCATAGAGAAATCTATATCCTATGTTGTAGCCACAGAGTTGGAGACCGATAATGTCCTCAGGGAAACGAATTGCATCCATGGTCATAGGTATGATAGTTATGGTTGGCGGCTTTTTTGGAGGGTTCATGGGATTCTTTTGGTTGGATGACCCAGATGTCGGAACAATTCTGTTTTACATGATGGTCATTCCAATGATGAGCTTCCTGATCGGAACTGGAATCATCATGTATGGAATGAAAGACACAATGAGAAGAACCAGATTCGGACTTTTCGGGATGATGACAGATGCATCAAATGACACCCCCAAGGAGAAGACCTACATTCATGAGCCACCACGTTTCTGTACAGACTGCGGCGCTGCATTGAGTGCTGAGGGCATTGAATGGGTTGGTCCTCTCACGGTAAAATGCCCATACTGTGGAGCCACTCATGCGACAGAGAAACGTGAGGTCTAGTTTTTGCCTCTGATTTGTACCATTTAGCGGCAAATGAAAATTAGTTTCGAGTGCAAAAGACTAATGGCTTGTCCAATGTGAAATAATAATCGACGCACTTAAAGGGAGGGTGTATGTGGAGAAATTGGGATGGGCGGTTGAGATGAGATATCAGAAAAGAATACTACTTGTGATAACAATCAGCTTCTTACTGATGCTAATACCTAATGGAATTTCAATCAACCAAACAATCCCAATAATCGCAAATGAAGCTGAACCTGCAGCCATAGATATCATGCAGATGATTCCTGATCTTTATCTTGAAACAGAACCCGATGCTTTTGTCAGTGGTACTTCAAATGAGTTCGAATACAATTACAACTCTAGCCATGATATAATGCAGCTTAACTGGACTCATACAAAAGGAACGACTCTAGAGTTCATTTCTGATGACGATGAAGAAACACCATGTTACAATGACTTCGTCTTTTTCACTCAGTCTTTTGAGTGGCCTTATGAAGAAATGCCAGAAAAAGCTGAGGGGTATATGAATTACAGTGTGACCCTTACTGATGGGTTTACCAATAGTTCAACTCATAGCATGTTCAAGGTATATGCCTGGTTTATTGACTCCTCTGCCAATTGGAGGACTATTTACTACTCAAACCCTCCCTATAGCTCTAACTTCCTAGAGAAGCGTATGCAATTCAACTATTTTTCTCTACTCGATGGATTTGGAGGAATGATTGAATACACACCTGGGATTCAAGAGGATCCTCAAGATATATTGAAGGTGGGTATTGGATTGGCTCCAACGATTGATTTCCAGAGCTCTCTTGACAATGGTTCGGTTATTGTTGAAGTCACTTCGATGACACTCTATGTGGTGATGGAGGCAGAACCAGACCCAGCCACCCATCTGACTCATCTCTATAATGACACATATGGCTCGATAATAGGGGATACATTCCCGTTCGTCACAACAGCAGCTAATCCTTGCATGGATTTTCTCAATGGAATGACCATTGATCCAATGGGAGATATCTATGTTACAGGAGCCTCCTATACAGGGTATGAGCTCAAGGCAGAACAAGGGCTGTATGGAAATTTCCAGTATCTAATAAAGTACAGTCCAACACTTCAACGTCTTTGGTTGGTGAGAAATGAAAATCTGACGAATGGTCGAGCAATCACCTATCATGATGACTACATCTATACAACTGGATATATCAGAAAATACAATCCATATCATTACAATCTGATTTTAACAAAGTGGACACTTGGTGGGCAAAGAGTGTGGCAAAAGGAATGGGGAGGAGATTATGATCAGATTGGAGTGGCGATTGGTGTACATAATGATGGCTCTATATATGTCGTTGTGAGTGACTTGAACTTACAAGGTTCTGAAGGAGAGGGCTATATGAATTCAAGTCTACTCAAATTTGACAGTTCAGGGGAGGTCATTTGGAATAGACCACTTCCCTTATGCACATACTTCGATGCTTCAGGAGATCTCTGGGTTTTCGAATCGCACATTGTCTATTACCTCAGTGGAGTTCTGATGTGTTGGGACCTTGATGGTGCTCTAATTTGGGATGAGGCTGCATGGGCTGCGACCTGTGATGAGAATGGAACTGTCTATGCAGGAGAAACAACAGGCATTGGTGTTGGCATCGAGCATTTGGATCTACAAGGGAATCGGACATGGTCGACTCTGTACCAGACTGAGTATGAAAATGGGTGGTTTGAGGACCTCAGACCTTCAGACATGGCAATCACAAACCAAAATGAACTCTTGGTCTTAGCGCAGGGTAACCGGTATGATTCCTCATACTTGTTATTGAAATACAGCCTGAATGGAACTCACCTGCAAACTTGGTCAATTGGAAATATCGGGTGGCCGAGACCAGGAGTGTATAGTCCAATGATGGAAGTCACCTCGACAGGTCTCGTGTATTTCGCTTTCGTACCAATAACGAGCGATGTGTGGATTGAAGCCTATGCAATAGGAAACTATACCCTTCCACCCTTCAGTCTAGATGCTGTGATGATAGCTGCCATTGGTGGAGTCATCGGAGTGGTTGCCCTGATTAGTATCTATGTATACAAGAAAAAGCAATCATAATTCATAGTGGCCTAGTCCGGAAGCTATATGACAAATTAAATTGGGTAGGTTCATGAGGAAATCAACGATGGACCCCCAAGTCGAGAAGCATGCAAAGGTCTTAGTAGAATGGAGCACTGAAGTGAAAAAAGGGGACATGGTTTCTATATTTGCCTCACCAGAAGCTCATGAATTGGCAATAGCTGTAACCAAGGAAGTAGCTGGAGCTGGAGGAACAAGCATCATAGTAATGCAAAGCGAGGAGGTAAATCGAGCCTACTTTGATGGGGCTGATGATGAAACACTTGAATTATTCCCTAAACACATGATGGCATTGGTGGAAAATAGTGATGTCTTCATTGGACTCAGTGCTCCAACCAACACAAAGGCATTGGCCAATGTTGACCCAAAGAGAGTCATAGCACGGTCAAAGACAACTAGAGAGATTAATGAAAAAATAATGAAATTGAGATGGGTCACGACTGTACACCCTTGCCCCACTCTTGCTCAGCAGGGAAACATGAGCCTTGAGGAGTATCGTAACTTCGTGTACAACGCCATGCTGATTGACTGGAAGGAAGAGAGCAAGAACATGTATGTGATGAAGGAGCTCTTAGAGAGCAAGAGTGACATCAGGTACATAGGACCCGAAACTGATCTCTATGCTAAGACAGAGGGTAGAATTTGGATAGCAGCTGATGGCAAGAAGAATATGCCAGATGGTGAGATTTTCACTGCGCCCATCGAAGACACGGTGGAGGGTTCAATCTACTTTGACATACCCTTCATGGAGCAGGGAAAGGTGATTGAAGGCGTTCGACTAACGTTTGAAAAAGGAGAGGTCGTGGACTTTTCTGCAGAGAAGTCTGAGGTAACCTTGAAGACAATTCTAGAAACTGATGAGGGTTCCAGAAGACTTGGTGAAATGGCTATTGGTATGAATAGGGGTATAAAGCAATACACATTGAACATGCTCTTTGACGAGAAAATAGGTGACACGATACATTGTGCCTTAGGGAGGGCGTATCCTGACTGCAACGGGACAAACCAAAGTGCGATTCATGTTGATATGATCAAGACGATGCTCGAAGGCGAAATAATAGCTGGTGACGAAACTATCTATTCTAAGGGCAAGTTCTTCTACGAAAAATAAGGAGGCGTTGGAGTAAATATGGACCCGAGAATAATCGAACATGCAAAGATAATGGTGGAGTGGTGCACTGAGGTAAAGAAAGGCGATATGGTCGTCATCAGGGCGCCGCCCGTTGCTCACGAGTTTGTAGTTGCTCTCACTAAGGAAGTTGCAAGAGTGGGCGGTAGGCCAATTGTCCAGATGTCAAGTGAGGAGGTTGATCGGGCGTTCTTCGATGGGGCATCAGAAGAAACTCTTCAGATTTTCCCAAGACATGAGAAGGCTCTGGTGGAGGAGTGCGATGTCTATATCGCGGTGAGGTCGCCCATGAACACCACCGCATTGGCAAATGTCGACCCAAAGAGGATTATGATAAACAACAAGACCATCCATGAGATCACCACAATCAGACTTGACAAGAGGTGGAGTCTCACAGTTCACCCCTGTCCAACCTTGGCTCAACAGGCCAATATGAGTCTAGAGGAATACAGGGAGTTCGTCTACAATGCTACTCTGATTGATTGGAAGGAAGAGAGCAAGAACCTGTATCTCATGAAAGAACATCTTGAGCGTCACGATGACATCCGATATATTGGACCTGAAACTGATATTCATGCCTCGACCAAGGGGAGGATCTGGGTGGCGTCTGATGGCAAGCACAACATGCCTAGTGGAGAGATTTTCACCGCCCCAGTGGATGATTCGGTTGAAGGCCGAATTTACTTTGACATTCCCTTCATGCAACAGGGCAAAGTGATCCAAGGTGTACGCCTGACCTTTGAGAAAGGAGAAGTTGTGGACTTCTCTGCAGAGAAGGAAGAACCAACACTGAAGAGCATCATCGAAACAGATGAGGGGTCTCGACGACTTGGAGAGATGGCTATAGGCACAAACCGTGGAATCAAACAATACACTCTCAACATGCTCTTCGACGAAAAAATTGGTGACACTATACACTGCGCTCTAGGACAGGCATACAAGGACTGCAATGGTGTCAATGAGTCTGCAGTGCATGTCGACATGATAAAGACCATGCATGAGGGTGAGATCTTCGCAGGTGATGAGCTCATCTATAGCAAGGGTAAGTACTTCTTCGAGATGTAATTGTCGGATTAAGTTCCCTTCAGACTAGAATTGGAATATCGTAGTAGATGAACCATATAAAACACGACAGCTATTCCAGTCAAAAATAATCCTAAACTAGGCAAAACTTGGATCAAAGCAGTAGTTAGCTCGAGATGTACCAGGTAAATACTCTGATAAATTATCGGGCCAACAAGGAGAATGAGGAACAGACTATCTCTGGATTCACTTGGACGTGAGCTAATTCGATATAACATTGAAAAAGCAAAGAGCCACGCAAAAGCCGTTATCCAGACCTCTAGGTCAAGATACCTGCTGTGAATGAGCAAGAGTGATGAGTCGTCAGTCCACCATAATCTAAGTGCCAGCCCTCTGAAGTCAGCCAGATATACCAAACTTGATTGATTCGCCTCAGGTAATGATGCATGAGCCCACGGACTCAATAAACCTAAAGTGTAAAGAGCTAAGGGAATGAAACGTTTATCGCGGACCAATTCTTTTCGATTTGAATAGAGAGGTCTTAGAATACGAAGGAATGCTGGTAAAATCAGAATTAGAATTAAGACTAAAGACAGCAGTACTCCTCTCTCTGAGAAGGCTAAGGCTCCAAGCTGAAGTAGCTTGAAGTCCACGGATACTAGTACATTCGTCGTCGAGTTCAAATTGAATCTTGCTATATGATACCCAAACTCATCATGTGGGACATCGATATAACTTCCACCTCCAGTCAGTGAAAATCCAATCTGTTGATTTGCAGGATAGTACATTATAGCATCATCAAAAGGTGAAACTCGCTTGTAGTTGATTTCTGTTCTAAGAGCATATGAAATAATCCTCGGACTGAAGGCGAATTCAATTTGAACTACATCCAGCACGATAGTCCAGTTGGTAGAATGAGATTCATTTACTGTAAGATTGAATGGAATAGTAATTCCCCATCGGAAAGATCCCGAATAATTGCCCGGACTCAGGTAGATAGTTTCCGAGGAAGACCAAATTCTATATTCATGATTAAAACCACTATTGTTGAATTCTCTAAAATCTAATTTCGGTCTGAACTCCCAATCAGTTGGATGGCTTTGAATGTCCTCTCCATTTGTTCGTGTCAAATCAACCCTAACTGGAAAAAGGGATACAGCAGATTGCGCCCACATTTTAAAGGAGCGAACTTCCACATTGCCAAAGTAAGAACTGCTGGTATACAGACCGATATAATATGTCCACGTGTAATGAACATAGTTCACAATAGGGATTTCAATGGACAACATTGCTTCTGCGTCCGATTCAACGTTGTCAGATACTTCTTGATCATTGAAAATTTGTAGTCCAACTACACAGGGCCCATTCTTAACATAGAATGTGACCTCACAGACAAGTCTAGTGAAATTTGAGAGAATCACATCGATGCTCCGGTGTAATGTTGAGTTTTCAGCTCCGTATGTTGTTCCAATGTACCAATCCTTTTCCATAATGGGAGTATCATTTAGGATGTAAAGTCGCGAGGGCTCATTCCATTCAGAGTCTGAAAAGTAGTGGCCTGGGGCTATCGATTCCTCAACTGAGCCAATTTCTTGAATTGATATTTCCGGAGTTGGAATCAAATATGGAGTGAGAATAATTGGTGGTAGTAGAATTATGCAAATCAATGTATAGATTGAGAAAAGCATGACATTGTCTTTGTTTAAACTCACCTCTGCCCGCCACTTTGAAGTATAGCATATGCTTCACAATAATCTTTCGCTAAAGAGTTGCTATTGAATGATTCAGTTTTTTACTTCATCAAGACCTGAAGTTTCATCAAATCAGGCATAGGACCTTTAGCCTTTATTTTCCCGGCCATGAATGCTCGAGTTGGACTCAGAGTTCCCTCAATGATGGCTATGATTGTTTCAGTCGATGTGGTGATTGTCAACTCAGCATTCTCATCAATGCCATCTATAATTGTGAATGCGCCCTCTTTGAAAACAATATGACATGAAGCAGACCCATCATCTTCAAAATCAAACTGGAGTGTCTTGTTATAACTTTCAAACCGCTTCTTGTTCTTCGGAAGATCTATCTTTCGAACCATCTTTTCTAATGAAGCCTTCAGTTCTTCCTTAGATGGCAATCAATACACATCCTTGCTTAACCATAATGCAGATTAAATCCGACTTAAATAATCTTGTAGACGTACGCTATATTCATAACATCCACCTATAGAAGAACTCAACAAAGTAACATCTTACGGAGCTTTAGAATGACAGACCCTATCAGTCGAATGATTCTAGAGAAGCTAGAGGTAAATTGTAGAACTAGTTTGCAAGACCTAGCAAAATCGACTGGGATTTCAGCCAATGATGTGAAACGAAGGATTGAGGACCTTGTCAAATCTGGAATAATTCAGAATTTTGTCGTTATACCCTCCCCCTTGATGACAAACGAAAACAGAGTAATCACCATTCTTGAGTTTTCGAATGAACCAGAAGAGAGGAAGCTCCTAAGGACACTAAGATTTAATCCTTCAGTATATAGGGTCTCCAGACTTATTGATGGGCGATATATCGTGTATGGAATCTATTTTGAAAGAAAAGAGCTCGTGACTCTAACATCATTCTTGCGAACACTAGATGGGATAAATGAAGTTGAGCTCTATTCAAGGTTCAAACACTACTGGGGCGGCAAGATAGAACTGACAAACACTCACCGAGGAATCTTAAGATGCCTCATTTCAGACCCAAGGATGTCTATCAGTGATATTGCTAAAGAAACAGGATTCCTAACCAGTGACATCAAGAGGTCAATTGATCATATGAGGGAAAGTGAAACCGCTCTCTTTACTATAAGAAAAAATGAGGACATGAACGAAGGAAGAGCAGAGGTACTATTGAAACTTCAGTGGAATGTTAGTCAAACAAGCCACGAGAATATTCTAAGTTGGTTACAGGATAACTTTGGAAGTCTACGTCTTGATGAGTATGTTTCAGCAGCCGAACCAACTCTCTTCTTCCATTTCTTGGTGAATCATGTGCAGGACGCGCAGATTATATTGAAAAAAGTCGGTGAGTCGGGACTAGTTGTTTTCGTCGAACCATTCATGATCTTGTCTAGTACAGACTTTTCAGATCCTCGCGTGCGAAGAATGGAAGAGATGTTGACAGAAACAGGATTCAGTAAGTGATTTCGTGAAATGTATTGAGTCAATATTGGGGAAAAAAGGGGGAGTGACGAGAGTAGGTTCGTCACTCCGGGCTCAAAGCAACTTGCTCAACTTCTTCAGCAAGCTCTTCTAGAAGCAGATCAGCTTTAGAAGTGTCATTAAATTCGTTGGTAATCCCCAGCGATTCTTCCTGTTCGGTTTCAACAGCAACAAATGGTTTCTCCAGCGAGAGTGCATGCCTTATGATTATGACTCCAGCAAGTGAGATCATTGCACAGATTAGTAAGGTTGGAGGGAAACCAACGATTGGAATTAGCCAGCCAAAGAACACAATCTGAGGCGTAGATAATAGCAAGAGAATAGTTGGCTGGAGTGAGTACAGCGAGTTCCTATTACGATTGGGGATGGCATCCAGAAGCTCTCTCTGGGTAAGGATTTCAGCAAACCCCCCAAAGAACATGGTCACTGTAAAGAGACTGAACAACATGACTATTGGAATGATATGCTGAACTGGAAGCTCGATTATGACGATTGATGTGAATGGTAGATACACTGTAGCCATCACTGCTGCATTTCCCACTGGAGGGAAGAAGAACATCATTGCAGCTAGAATGATGTAGAAGACAAATCCGCATGCCTGAAGGAGCCTGAAGCGTGGAATCCATTTCTTGGGCTCAAACCTTTGCGACCAGACTCCAGAACGTTCATTTGCTGCCACTCCGGGGATGAACGCGATTGTTCTGTATGAGGCTACTGCCACATCAGTGATGAGATAGCTGAAGTAGAGCGGGAAGAGAATCAGGTTGCCCCAGACACTGATTGTACTTGCTGCCAACATCGAACCAATGCACAGATATTTGACATAAGGTGTATGCCAGAGATAACTCACTCCTTCTTTCAACAGGCTAGTATACTCACTCATGGATGGACGAGCCGCCCTCTGAGCCTCGACCTCTGGAAAGTCACGAATATACCGCATGACCATCATTGCGAAGATCACTGCTCCCACTGCCTCAATCTGAAATACAAATGGTCTGCTGAAGACCGTAGCTAGAATGCTCCCTGGTATGAGAGCTGCGGTCGATGCTATCTGGGCAATCATGCCCATTCTTCCCCAGAAGACACCGTACTGCTTTCTCTTAGTGTCATGAGGCATTGCCACCCTATAGTTATTGTCAAACCAGGCGCCCCAGGCTCCGCTGATTTGAGACTGAGCGACCCCTTGAAGCATGTAAATGAGCACCAAGTAGTAGAAGGGTGTAGAGGATGTCACAAAGGACACCATGAAGAAAACGACTCCGTAGAGTGAGTTTCCTATTGCAATGACATACCTTTGACCTATGGCATCCCCAAGGGCTCCGCTAGGATAGTCAAGAATGGTCTGTGTAATCATCTCAATAGCTATGAGTACACCTAAAGGCGCAAGCCCAGCGATGTAATCTCCACCGCCCAATGCCTCAGCTACGAAGATCATATAGAAGGTAGTGCTGAGGGTGAAGATGATATTAGCTGTGGGAAGAAGTATCATCAATACTCGCCCTAGGTGAAGAGCTTTTGCATCTGCTTCCGTGAAGCCCATGAAGCTTGAAGTCCTACTCATCGGTGCCATTTCCCTTCTTCAAGTGAATATTAACTATCGGAACTACGCTGGATTGTGGTATATAATGGAAAGGCACGATAAGGGGACACTTCAGAGGGTCGCATCTTGTGACTTCAAACTTAAGGTTGTTAAGTCATCCGAATCTTTTTTTCAGCACAAGTAATGTAGATGTCACTATGACAGACACATTCGGTAGAGTCATGAAAGCAGCACTAAATGGAGAAGATGCCAGCTACATTATAGAGAGAGATGATGGATTCATTCGCCACACATCAGGTTACAACTACATCAAACCATATGATGAGTGGCCTGAAGCAGAACAAAAGGCGATAATGAACATTAAAGGGCCTCTCTTGGACGTTGGTTGTGGCATTGCTAGAATTGGGGAATATGTGAAACAGAAGGGCATTGAGTATTACGGAATAGATCTCTCTCCACTCGCTGTCAAACTCTGCCACAAACGTGGATTCGAGAATGTTTACCTAATGTCCGCGGACAACATTAAACTCGATCGTTCAGACTTCAACACCATAGTTCTCTTTGGTAATAACTTTGGAATAATGGGCACTCCAGAGGGAGTAGTCAAGATGCTCAAGGGATTCCATGAAATCACTACCAAGGAGGGGGTGGTCTTGGCAGGATCAAGGGATCCTGCTGACACAGACGATGAGATGCATCTCTTGTATCATACAAAGAATAGAGCAGAGGGAAGACTAATAGGTCAGGTAAAACTCAGAAACAGATTCCAGGGAGAAGTTGATGATTGGTGGTACCTTCTAATGTGTGGAAGGGAGTTAATGTCTGAACTAGCAGAGAAAGCAGGATGGTACCTGGAAAATACTATTGTTGGTCAGAGGTACAATGTGGGCATACTAAAGAAATTGGACTAAATGCATTGGATTGGGTTGGATAAGAGAGTCTATCTAGTGTTTATGATGATAACCCAAGAAAGGTTTTGAAGATATTCATCAAATTTGTCTTATAGTGGATAATATGGACACGCCCCAATCACGACTCCTTTCATACATGCATGTGACCCCTGGTTTTGAAGTTGTGATCAGTGGTGATGATACAACCATAGGGAATGGTGGAGGAATCTGGAATCTCTGGTGGAATGTGCAACGTTCAGATGATCCGAGGAAATGGGACAAAGAGATACGAGCATTGAATACGATGCAAAAGGAATCAGGACCTCTGACCATGAATCAACGACGTGTGAGAATCCACATGGCCGAGTGGTGTAAAAACGACGATACCTTTCCAACTAGCCTTGATATTCTCTGTGCAGAGATAGGAAATGAGAAGATCACGACACCTTGGAATCTTGGGTGTGAGGGTAGAGGTCTGAGGGAAAAACTTGGAATTCACGCCCATTCCGATGATAGACTGGAACAGCGAGTGTTTCTCTTCAACTCATATCAGATTGCATTCAGGTTGTGGATAAACCAGAGTGAGCCTGAGAGCCTGATTGAGGCGAAGATTTTAAGCTACCTCGGAGAGATGACTCGGGAGAAACTTGCACTCGTGGACCTACTCAGGCGTCATCTCATACCGGCACTTGCTTCAACCAATTCCCTCAAGGAGATCTACAAGGAGCAGACTGAGAAAATCTTTGGTGAGTCGTTAACTCAGTGTATGGATTGTAGAGACGTGACTGAAACCATCAGAGGTCAGAGCTACCCCACTTGCTCTTGTTGTGAACGGTTCTATCTTGATTCATTACTTCTTGTCAATAGGTTCAACGAACAGAGTGAGATGTACAATGAGATGTTTCGTTTTCACCAAGAAAGTCTCCTAGGATATATGTTTGCGTTGAATGCTTGGCTAATTGATGACGCACCAATCTTGCTAACTGACATCTTGACACCAATCTACATTAACCAACAACTGGCTGAACAAATACCAAAGCAAGTAAAAAGGCTTCTAGGAACTAGGACACCAGTCAAGGAATGGCTAGCTGGATGTCTGCTAAAGACACTGAAAGGAAATAGGAGATGGACAACTCACAATCAGCTGATTGATGAGTATCCTGAAGCAAGTTCATGGCTCTCATTCATTCGGGATTGAGGTGTAGACTACTTGCGTTTTAGGTTTAGAAACCGTCCATCCTTGATCTGGGCAAGATACTTTCTCCCCTGCATCACCCACATGATTTGATGCCCCTCTTGTGCAAGTTTTGCCCATCGAGAGTCTTTGTGGGGATTCTGTTCGATGTAGGTGTAACCATCTCGCTCGACGAGTCGCACCTTACTTCTGGAGGTCTGGGTTACAGGATACACCCCTCCCTCTATTTCCACAGAATCAAGCCCTTCAAAGATTGCCTCATATATTCTGCTGGCAACGGATTCAAGCTTGTCAATTTCTTCCTCTTCAGACATCTTTGCTCAGTCATATTAGTAGTAAGACTGCTTTAGTCTTTACGAATTACCAGAAAATCATGCAAAGACTTTAAGTCCGTTCAGAAGCGTCGAGACCTGAGGAAAACTGGATGAGTCAGGGTTCTATGCCAGGAAAGATGGTTGGTATCTGTTTCATGATTCTCTGGTGCAGCATTGCCTTTGGGATGGGCATAACAGCACTCCAATGGGGAGCACCCTTCATATTCGTTCTAGCACCATTTGGAATGGGTCTTTTTGGAGTGGTTTTTTGCATTGCTCTCGCAAGGGGTGGGATGCCTCCTATGGCTAGGACAGTACGGCTTCGAAGATACAGTGATGAATATGTGACTCATACTGGAGATTCATTTGGTCGCGAATACACACCTCCGAGAGAAAAGCGCAAATCGATTTATCAAGTCCCATCCGTCTGCCCATCATGCGGGGCAGCAATAAGCACAGAGAGTGTTGATTGGGTCGGACCTCTAGAAGCACAGTGCCCTTATTGCATGGCAACATTTGATGCTGAAGAACGTACTCTTTGAAATAACGAGTGTTGAGTAAATAACACATCATCTAGATTGTGATAATAGATAGGCAGGGATGTTTGAGAGCAACCGTATTTCCACCCTAACTTCAAGAAATGCCTGATGGAGAGTTATAGAAACACCATAAAACAAGAAGGCCATCGAGTCTAAGCCTCGACAAGGTCCAATGTTTACCCGACTTTTAAGACTGTCTTGGGCACAACATGCACCCATTGATAGGTACGTATTGTTCAGTCTTTTCAATCGCTGGTCAGTCCTTGTGCTATCTTTTTCGCTTCGCCACCTACATACCATCTCAGTGACGTCACTTAGCACAGAACGACTGAGTACGCTTGTCGTGAGCGAACTCCTCGATGGCCAAATAATATTATACCTAAATTCCTTATAAACACTTGCCATTTGCAAAATAATCGAGACCAACATTTGCATATGCACACATAGGCTTCAACGAAAGTGATCTAAATCGTATGTTAATTGAATCAGCTGTGAGCATTTTCGGTTACTTTGTTTGCAAGTCAGGAATATACGGTAGACTCTTAGGCTGAATTAGTCGTGTCTGGAGTAAGAGTCAAAGAATTCAGTGATGCTCGATGACCAAGAAGAGATTCGTCAAGGATATGGACATCCTGCTCGAAAAGATAGAACCCAGCACACCTTCCTTTGTTATGAATCAGCTCTACCAAGTTCGAGAACGGTTCATCGAACTGAGTCGACGACGACTTGTGAAGATCAATCACAGTATCATGCAGTTACTTGTCGCAAAACATCTCATTGAGAATGGATGCAGGGTGGAAATTGAATACCCTCTCAATGGAGGTGCTCTGATGGCTGATATCTTCGCAGTTCGTGAGAAAATGTTTGTCTGGAGAGATGATGCTAAGGACGCATTTCTCAGCGAGATGCATGGGACCGCTGAGAACGAGGAAACTATTGTCGTGGAGGTCGAAACTGGATATGTGCCTCCAAAAGCGGCACTAACTCCAGGGAGATATCGATTGATTCGAATTGCTTCAAAAATCGCGCGATACGCTGGTTTCAGCCACTTCTTTAGTCTTGCCACTCCACATTATCATGTCTTGCAAATCCCTAATGCAATATTGCAGCAAGTAGGAAAAAGAGACAAGGCAGAACTCACAAATCTCAAGATTCTCTGTGACGCTCAATACTTCTCTCCCCCAATCATGTACGATGAACTTGCGACAGCTGAGATTCATAGCATCTTTGTTGTCAATGTGGACCAGACCAGAGTCTTGGAAGTTGATCCGCAAAAATACAGGTACACTGTTATCCAAGCGGAAGGAATAATCCAAATGTAGCACGACACAAAACCAGCTACATACTCTGAATCTTAGTATGTCTTGGAAAATTATCATGGTGAGTGAAGATAAAATCTTTGGGAGAGTCGAAGAGGTCGCAGAATTCGTAGATAACTTCTCCCTCTCATTCCTCAATATGAGAGAGAAGGATTAAAAATGTCCGCCCTACTGATATTTTGGTTCTTCACAACAAAGGACCAATCTCATTTTTTTCCTGAAGACTATGTCACCTTATACCTCATGACAACAACTATACATAGAAAAAAGAGAGAGTCTGGCGTTTCTCCATATATCTATGGGGTGCAAACGCCAGAGAGGATGGTTTCTAAGCACCAGACCAACCTATTTTTAACTTATCCTCAATAACAGGAATGTGTCTTCTGTATGAGTTCCGATTCCTATTTCTAGGTCCTCTGGAGTTGTTATGTCTGCCCACTTTCTCACCCCCCTCGTCCTCGGGAATCGAATGTAAAATAGCATGATTGACTTGCGTTGTGAGTGTACATAGAAAGAGCGGATGTGGGCGAGTGATCTTTCATCCATAATGGAACTCTAAGGATATTGTTTGTGACCTGTTGCATCAGTATTATCATGATGTCTACATTCGCCTTGAAAATACAGTTTTGCATATTTTTCTATTAAAGTTTGAGTGAGTCCAGAATGCCCATTATTTCCACTTCTGGGCGGATATGGGAAGATAGTCAAACAATTCCATAATCTCAGATGATTAATTCTTCAAGATCTCTTGGATACTTTGTCAGCACATCAATTCCGTCTTCTGTAACAACGAATGTATCACTGTGTCTGAACCCACCGAGCCCTTTCTCGTAAATCCCAGGTTCGCAGGAAAAGATCATTCCGGGTTTAAGCACATCTTTCGACCCCTTGTCCAAGAAAGGTCGCTCGTGTCCTTCCATCCCAAGACCATGTCCAGTGTGATGTCTGACAAGATGAATAACCCCATGTTCCTTGAAAGCCTGGCGTGCTGCTTGGTCAACATCGGAGCAGTAGACTCCAGGACCTGCGGCTTCAAGCGCAGCAGTCTGCGAGGCTAGCATAGCAACAAAAAGATCCTTCTGTCTCCTACTAGGCTCTCCCATAAACATAGTCCGCTCTAGTTCTGACTGAACTCCATAGACATCGGAAGAGGCACCTGTCACAATGGTATCACCCTTCTTGAAGACAAGACCTCTGGATAGTGCGTGAGGGAAATAGGAGTTGGGACCAATCTGGCCGCGATAGAGCGCCATTGCAGGAAAGATGGAGAATCCTGTTGGTCGGTAGTCATCTCCTAGCTCAGATACCATGTCATGAGACCCCTGTGTACTTGCCTTTATAGTAACATCGATTTCATTGGCTCCAACCTCAGTGGATTCCTGAAGGTACTTGTGTACGTGATCAGCCCATTTTGCAGACTCGCGCATCAGCTCAATCTCCTCAGGTTCCTTAATTACACGCATATCCATGATGACATCTGGAAGAAGTTTGAACTTGAGACCAGTTACCTCCTCGAGCGTTGGTCCCCGATACCCCCAATACCCCGATGCACCAGGTGCTTCTGAAGCCACCCTGTTTGGAGTAAGTTTGATCACATTTCTTAGAATTGCCGCTAGGTGGTACATCGGATGTTTCTCGTCTGGATACTCAAAGTATGAGAAAACATCAGATACAAAAGGCACTTGATGTTGAACATGGTCAATCTCTAATGAAGGGACAAAAAAGGATACATCACCCTTATGAAGGATAAGAATGATGGGTCTCTCGGTGGGTATGAATGAGAACCCTGTAAGATAGAAGATGTTCTTTGAGTTGAAAATCAGGAAAGACTCAACATTCTCTTCTGCAAGTTTCTTTGCGAGCTTTTCTACTCTCTTCTTATGGTGATTAGACGTCAGATATGTGCGTCCCATGGTTTACAACACTCCACTGAATCTCGTTAGTGGTCTTCTTGCAATATGAATTGATGGGTAGTAAGAGTCAGAAATTGGCGGCATGGAGTAATATCGAAAACAACCGTCCTTCGCAAACATCGGTCCGAGTATAGGTGTCAACTGAAAACTGACCATCTAGAGATTTGGTCATCAGTTCCGCCGCTAGAAGACCAAGTGTTCCACTGCTATACTCATTCTCGTCATCTATCTTTCTTCCAGGCGCCTTGATGATGATTTGCCAAAGAGCTTCGCCAGCTTTCTCCATCTCTTGAATACCAATAGTGACAGTTTCCCCTCTTGCACGACATTCCAATGCGCTATATAGAATGTTTAGGAAAATGTGAACTAAAAGCTCATTTGCCATGACCTCAGCTTTTGAGTCTTCAGATTGGAAATTGACTATTAGCTCACCTGTACCAACTCTTCGGGTAAAGATATCAAGTGCACTCACAATGTTGTTGACAAGATTCATGGGTTGAAGATCTTTAATCTGGAGTTTATCAGCTTCGCTTAAGAGACGCACATTGCTAATCAGTTGTTCTGAAAAAGAAATCACCTGACGACCATCATCAGCGACCCGTTTTCGTTGGTTCTCCGAAATATCTTCTGAACCAAGGAGTTCTAAAGACATCATCATCATCTGATTGTAGTTTGAAATATCGTGCATCAATAAATCTGCATACATATTCGCCCTCCTATGAGAGTCCTCTACTTCATGCATTGTTCTCACATAAAGCCAAGTAAACAGAGGTGTACCAGCAAGAAGACCAGTGAAAAGGAGTATCTCAGATATCCACCAACCAGGTGTCCATAGAGTGTAATAACTTCTCAGAATATTCGGCAAAATCCACATCGCAAGGAACAGAACTACATACAACTCCACTGGAGCTTCACCACCTGAACCTTCAGATAGCAGGAAGATGATGTACGCAAAAGCAAACATGATGAATAGGTTTGTTACTAGAATGATGACATTACTCATGGGATTTCCCGACAGGTCTGGATTGGAAGTGAGGACTAGTTGGTTTATTCCTTCACCAGCCAAAGCTAATGAAATCAGACCAGCTATAAATAGAGTCATTTTGAACGCAGATGGTGTTTCTCCTAGATTTGTCGGGTGTTGTTTTGTCCAACGAATCGTGAGGTATAGTAGACCTAAGGTTAACAGACTTCCCACATTGTATGGAGTGATTGGTTCTCCCAAGGGAGCCACTTCAGGGAAAATTAGTAAAATTACTTGGACTACAGCAATACCAGACCACATACCAAAAATACCAATCATTGGATACTGAGTCCATGAGGCTATCTTCTTTGGGTAGATGTATAGAAGAATAGCCATCATAGCTGATAAAGATGCAGCGCCAAGGTGTATGATTGTATATGCAAGAACATTAGGCGGACCTAGAGGGAATAATGTAGGCATGGTTTCGATTGCGATTGTCAGTAGGAACGGAAAGTACGCCATAAGTATCAATCCGATGATTATGGTATATGCGAATCTTCGACGAAATCCTGCAGCCTTTAGAAATGGTACTCCCAATGCCAAAGCAAGAAGTACACAGCCCGCCATTTGCACGGTTTCAGCAAATTCCCAATTCAATGTAGGTTCATGAAGATTGAATAATAGAGAGATAACAGATATTGAGAAAAGGAGTAATGCGCTTGTCATATACCCAGTATCAAAGAGTGCTCCATGATTCCTTATTCTTGGGACTAGAATGAAAATCAAGGAGAAACTCACAAATATAATAGAACCAAGAACCCAAGCTAATACGTTCAGCATTTCAAGCGTCATGATCGTAGAGAAGAAAAACCAAGAGGCACCGAAAAGTGCCAAGGGTAGTATAAGAGCGACTCCCAAGAAGAATGGATTAGATTTTGGTTGTTCCTCATTGGGACTCAGCATCATGCAGATAACAGCACTTGCAAGAAGAAGTGCAAACATCGTCATTTCGAAGAAGTCTGCAAAAGAGTCGAAGTATGTTCTTTCAACTATCGGTTCAGGCATTATCAAACGATTCCTGACCGCACTGCCAATGTGCACGATCATTGGAAAAACTAGAGCAGTCATGATGAGTACGTTAACACGAAGCTTTCGCCTTTGATATGATAATACACTCAATGCGACTGGAATTGACACCCAAAATGCCATCATCGCATGGACACCAAGTCTTGTCGCAGGAGTGTTCGACACAAGACCACCAGGACCAATTGCAAGAGCTGCAGCTATGAGTGTAATTGGAACTAAGACTATGACCTTTACCAGAGCTCGTCTGAGTCCTCTCACCTCATTGTCTCCTATGGGACCAAAGACAGGAATTATCCTGTGAAAAGGATTTCTTGGTCTTATACGGAAGCCGTTTCGACGAAAAGATGAATTCTTGCGCTGAACAAAGAGCTATATAATCAATTCATCCAAGATATCATATCGTGTGGTGAGTTTATTATGGAAGATTTACAGCGAATGAAAAAAATTCCTGAGCAACTGAGGTATGCGGAAGTTCCAAAGCCAGTCCTGAAAGGCTTCATTTTCGGAAGGTCAATTCGCTGTGCAGTATGTATAGCATTAGCTGGATTGATGCTCGTACCACTTACAGTCATACCAGGACTGATCCTCCTAGTTCTTCCTGCTGAGGTATCTCTGATATCTAGAATTCGTGATGAGACCGAATTGATCCAGTGGGTAAGAGCCAATATGATTACTCAACAAAGTAGCTGGGACGATGTCGAATCAGAAACTGAGATGACTCGAATCAGAGCTCATGACAGACCTGGTACACTGCAGGGTTTCGCTCGATAGACACGATTGGTTGTTAGGGCACGGGAGAAGCGTATCTCTCGTGCATCTCTAATTTAGATTCAGATTATTCCTTGTAAGTGTGTTTCTTAGATGCATAGATGCTTGATGGCGCTTATAGTAGAATTTATAAAGGTTTGTTCTAGTGGAACGTTAGACAAATCCGGAACGTTAGATAGAAACACATCGTTCCGGAGTCGTTCAAGGTATTTGCGTGGTATTTAGTAATGTATAATGCACGAATCAAAGCAAAGGAATCGTACACTATCACTCCTCAAGAGTCATTGAGTTTCTCACTCAATAGAGTAATTGCTGGTCGAGCAATGAGAATTCTCGCAGCTCTTGCAGGCATGGCTGGTTTGTTCTATCTGGTTGCTCTTGTACCCGGCGCAATCGTTTTGGCTCTGCCAGGTGGCGTCGCCGCAGCAAACAAGATCTACGATGAAGCTAGACTGATCCAGTACCTGAAATACGGGGATCCAATCAACCCTGGAATTTGGGAGCAGTCTGAAGTTTCTTCCGAGATGGCTCGAATCAGAGCAACATTTGAACCTGACATCTCAAAGCAATTCACAAGATGAGTTGACACTAATGGTATTTCTTTCCATTCTAACAATCGTACTCTCTATCTCCACAGTGACCCCATCAAACTCTGGTGGGGTCACACCCCTCTTTTCACAATCAAACAAGTGAGGTATCAAAATGGGTTGGCCAAGTAACTATCCGGATCCAGAAGATAATGATAGAAGATTCACAGAAACAAGTTCCCAAGCGCCACCACCACAAACGGGGATAATTAAGGATTTCAAAGTGGGCTTTACGCTTGCTGTAAGGAATATTTTGTCATTTGGACTAGCAATGCTTGGAATACTGTTAGTCAGTCTAGTTCTTCTCGTGGTGATTCTGTTGGTTGTTGTAGTTCCAGTTCTAATCACACTGGGACTTCCCTTCCTAATCTGGTTGCTAGAATCAATCGTTGCAGGGTTCTCCGAGACAAGTGGTCTCGCTCTTGTCTTGTTGGTCCTGTTTCTAGTCCTACCACTCCTTGCACCATTCTTCATAGCACTTGGTGCATTGTTCGGAATGGCACGAGAAATTGTGGAGAGTGATGGAACTCAAGCTGAGAGTGCATTCTCTTGGTATGGAAAGAGAGGACTTTCATTACTAGGCGGAGGACTTCTACATGCTCTTATCACACTGGCCCCCATAATTTTCGCATTCCTGTCAATTTCATACCCAGTATGGAACCCACCTACAGATGCGGAACTGGAGATCTTAATCCCATTAATTATCATATGGATAGTCTTAGTAAACGGGATGCTCTCCCTCACATTTCCGGGTATCATTGATGGCTTATCTGCAATACGAGCAGCTGGTAGGTCAATCAGACTAACTTGCCAGTTTCCTGGTCGAGTGTTGGGAGCCTGGTTCATTATCGTTCTAATTGTTGGCGTTCCTCTCCTTCCAGTATTCAACGAATTAGCATTCCTCTGGAGACCTCTCATGCCTGCTGTATTTTTGGAACCATACAGACCTCTGGCGATTCTCGCTCTCGTCTTCATTGTGATTCCAGCAGTGTCGATTGTACTCACTAGAATCTACATGATTCTCGCAGCTAAGGTCGACGCAACCTATACCCATGGAGGAGGTGATTGAACATGAATCCCAAGATATCAACTAAACGTATCAAAGAATTCGAAATAGTCACAAATCCTAAGGTCATAAAACTGCTACTTGACAAGACACGAAAGGACATTGTGTTCAAATATCTCGTGAACCAACCCATGACTGTGAAGCAATTGTCTGTAGCCATGAAGAAGAAGCCAGGCACAGTGCTTCACCATGTGCAGAAGTTGAATAATGCAGGAATCATTGATCTTGTAGAAACTCGGGAAACTCCAAGAGGTATTGTTGAGAGGTACTATAGGGCTGTAGCAAGGGAGTTTAGATTGGGAATCAGTGAACGAATGAGTGCCTATGATGAGGAACCTGAAGCCTCTAAAGACAGAGTCAGAGCTGCTCTGCTCGGTCTCTCAACACTTGGTATCCATATCACAGAGTCGGAGTTCGGGCAAGCTCGTTCTCTGCTTCAAAATCTGATTGATAGAGAAGCTGAGGTTTCAAGAGTTTATGACTCACCAGGGAATCATGCATTTCAAAGTCTACCTCCATCAACTCGCAGAGATGTTTCCTATCGAATGTCACAGTTCCTCCTATCTCAGGATGCGACCTATAGGAGGACACTCTCTGAGTGGCATGACTTGATCGCACGATATCTGAGAAGGATTGAATCCGAGGTTGTTTAAGTGGCAATTGAGTTCATACTCAGCTTCACTCAAGCTGCCATTGTGGCAGTAGCTCTTCCCATCACTCTTGCAGCTCTATTCTACTTTATTATTCCTAGATTAAGGAATGAATCAGATAGTAGGATTAGGAGATATCTCTCTTATTTAATCACTCCACCTCGAATCGACTCAGACTCATTATGGAGAAAAGACAAGGTTAGACTCTACTTCTATTACCTTGGATTTATTCTCTTCCTCGTCAGCTTCACGATTGGCGAGTTCTATGAGGTCATGATGGACCTTTTACTCCCTGTATCGCAGGGCAGTACTGGAGAGATGAGGTTGGCACTGAGTGTGATATTTGAGAGTGCGTTCAGTGCAGGATGGGTTGGTTCATTGCCTTGGATGGGAGTGATTGCATATCACGAAACTTGGACTTGGATCTTCCTAACAGCTGGGTTCACCGATAATCCCAACTTCCTGCCTTCAGTAATCATAATTTTGACCTTGATTTCTATTGGCGTAGGGCTTGCATTTTTGGTACCTCTTGCAATCAAGAGGATCAGACAAGCGTTCCTCCCATCCATGTTCTTCTTCCTAACAGGAATGACAATCTTCACGAAGCCAGCGATCAGCTGTTTAGCCTACGCAATTGCACTGGCATTTGGGAACATCGAGTTGGAATACATCACGCTTTCAGCCATAGGTAGTATGATACCAGGACTCTCAACTGTGATTGCGGTTATGCTCCCAATCGTACTCGCTATGTTCGTTTTCTATGTGATACTTGGTCGAAAAATATGGAGAGTGTATTATATTGACTCCAAATCGGGAACTTGGTTCATGGTGTACATTGCTCTCTGTTTTTGTTCAGGGATTATTCTTACTATTATGGTGGTGTAAGGTGCATGAAAAAGAAAATGATTACTTCATGTCTTTCGCTTTCTCTAGTCCTATTGATGATATCAGTCATGCCCACTAATTGTCTTTTGACTGCACAGACTGATATTGTACGTGACTATTGGCCAACTGAAGAGTGGCAGAACACAACTCCTGAAGAGCAAGGATTGAACTACAACACTCTGAATCGTATTAATGAAATAATTCAGGAAAACGACATCGAGATTGATTCAGTCATAGTGGTCAAAAATGGATACATCGTCTATGAGAAATATTACCACTACTGGTCGCAATATATGCTTCATACAATTCAATCATGTACAAAGAGCTTCATGTCCGCACTGATTGGAATAGCTATAGACATGGGATACATAGACAACGTGAGTCAACCGATTCTCGATTTCTTCCCTAACTACACAATTGACAACTGGGATCCAAGAAAAGAGAACATCACTCTGTTCCATTGTTTGACAATGTCTTCTGGTCTTGAGTTTCATGAGGTTGATATACCATACGAAGATCCAGCAAATGATCTCTTTGCAATGTATCGCAGTGATGATATGTGGAAATATGTCCTAGACCGACCTATGGAATATGAACCAGGAGAACACTGGTCCTATAATTCAGGAGGAATCGAACTCCTAGGTGGAGTTATTGAGCAAACAACAGGATACAGTGTTATTGATTTCGCAGAGGAATATTTGTTTAACCCGATTGGAATCAAGCTCTTTACTTGGTGGCGTGTACCAGCAAGTGGTCAATATGGATGTGGAGGTGGGCTATATCTCAAACCGAGGGATATGGCTCGATTCGGGTATCTCTATTTGAATAATGGAACTTGGAATGAGACTCAGGTAATCTCATCAGAATGGGTCAATGTTTCAACTCAAATGTACTATGATACTGGGTCTTGGTATCATTATGGCTATACTTGGTGGGGTGTACCTGGATATACGTTTTACGAGGCAACAGGGCATTATGAACAAAAAATCTATGTCATACCGGAGGAGGACATCGTCGTCGTATTCACGGGTAATATCCAAGATGAGGACTGGCACCCCTCAGATTACTTTGTTATAGAGTGCATAATTCCATCAGGAGAGGAAGTGGATTTCTATGATCCATTATTCGTCGTCAACTTATCTATTCTAGTGATTCTACTCGCGCCATTGCCAATTGTATTTCTTAGACGAAGATATCTACATTAGACCGCACATCAATATAGAGATAGCAATAAACGTAGGCTTGTATCGTTGATACTCTCAAAACCAATGTCGAAATGAAAAAGAGAAGTGTACGGACTCTGTAAAAAGAGTCCGTATTGATTTGTTGATGAATTACTGTTGACTAGTATCTGCGACGCCTATCGCGGCCACCATAGTCGCCACCACGGCGATCTCTGCCACCATAGCCTCCGCCACCTCGACGATC
>Ga0180438_10002365_pt1 | contig 30996 bp, 32 predicted proteins | sample SS_ome_12_FD_132455 | JGI IMG/M metagenome (GOLD analysis project Ga0180438, IMG submission 132455) | Hypersaline lake sediment archaeal communities from the Salton Sea, California, USA - SS_3_D_2 metaG | ecosystem: Environmental > Aquatic > Non-marine Saline and Alkaline > Hypersaline >...
AAATGCACCCATGCGCCTTGAGCCCAGGGACTACCAGCAAAACATAATCGATTCCATTGTTTCTAAGGGCAACACCTTGGTGGTCCTGCCCACTGGGCTTGGCAAGACTTTGATAGCATTTGCCCTGATCGAAAAAAGGATGCAACATGGGAAATGCATCTTCCTGACTCCTACGAAACCACTTGCCCGGCAACATTATTCCTCTATCTTAGGAGTGCTCGGCATCTCACAGGATGATGTTTCCCTGCTTACTGGGGAGCAGCCAGCGAAAAGGCGGAAAGAAATGTATGCCAAGCCCGTGATAATCTCCACCCCCCAGACGGTGCGCAATGACATTTCGCGCGGCTACCTGGACCCGGAAACGGTTTCGCTTGCGATCTACGACGAGGCACACAGGGCCGTAGGCAGTTACGCATATGTTCGGATCGCACAGGCGCTCGGGCCCGAAGCACTTTCAATCGGGCTGACCGCCTCCCCGGGAGGGGACAAAAGCCGGATTGACGAGGTGCTCAGAAACCTCAACATGACAAATGTGGAGGTTCGCTCAAGCAAGGACGCGGATGTCCGCCCATACGTCAAGAATCTGTCATTTGAGTGGATACCCGTGGAGCTGGGAGGGGACCTGCAGAAGGCGAGCAGGCTGCTCCGCAAGGTTGCAGCCGATTTCTCCGGGCGCATGAAGCGCTCGGGCATGAGCCCGCCCCTTGCATCCAAGAGAATGTTCCTGGAGATGCGGAAGAAGATCCTCGCGATAGACCATCCGATGAAATATAGGTTGATGTTCAACTATTCCGCGCTGCTGCACGTGCTCCACCTGCAGGAACTGCTGGAGACGCAGGGCCCGTACCCCACCCTCCTCTATCTGGATAAAATTGCGAAGTCAGAATCCAAATCCGCGCAGGCCCTGACGAACAGGGATGAAATCAGGGAAGCCCGGGAGCTTGTCGTTTCCGGGGGGGAGCACCCGAAGATGGCCAAGCTTCTTGAGCTGCTGGACGGCATAGCCGGAAGCAAGGTGATTGTCTTCGTGCAGTACCGCGACCAGATAGCCCGCATAATTGACCTGCTCAGGACCGCAGGCCACCGGGCAATGCCCTTCATGGGGAAGCGGAAGGAGTTTACCAGGAAAATGCAGGAGGAAACAATAGACATGTTCCGGCGCGGGGAATTTGAGATACTCGTGGCCAGCTCAATTGGGGAGGAGGGCCTTGATATTCCTGCGGTTGACGCAGTCGTCTTTTTCGAGCCAATCCCAAGCGAAATCCGCTCAATCCAGCGCAGGGGCCGTGCGGGGCGCTTCAAGGATGGCACCGTCTATGTACTGATGACAAAGGCCTCCAGGGATGAGTACTGCTACTGGGCTTCAGTGCGGCGCGAGAAGAAAATGAAATCCATACTTGAAGGGTATCGGGGCGAGGGGCTCCCCAAAAAAACCAAAAAACCAGAGCCTGCTGATGCGGGCGGCCAATCCAAACTTAGCGAGTTCGCCTAATCTGCCTGCCTAAGCCGCTTGTACCCCTTCTTTTTTTTGCCCATAATGCCTGGCAACTCCACATGTTTGCCTGCGCTGCCCCTCAACATGAATATGCTGACTATGCCCAGCACAAGCATAGCCGTTAGCGCCATTATTATCAGGTGAGCGCCGTCATCGCCTTCACCCTCGCCTATCTTGCTCGTTGCGTCATCCGCCAACATGATGCTTTTTGCGTAATCCCCATGCCCGGCGTATTCCTCTGCGCGCTCTATGGAGGCATCTATCTCGTCCGCCAACTGGCTGTCCAGCAGGTCCCTGGAATCCTCCACCAGTGATTTTGCGTTTTCCAAACTCCGGCCGCTTTCCCCGCCAAGGAAATCCAGCACGGCCTGCATTTCGGCTTCCAGCCCGGCCACCTCCAGCATCGCAGAACCAGCATCCTCTGCCCCCTTAAGCTCCCCCAGCCTTTTCTCTATCCATGAAGGGCCTTTCTTGAAGATGGAGCGCAGCCAATGCCCTTCGGGAAGTGCATCATACTGTTCTTTGTATTTATCAAGCGTTTTCTCTGTGGCCTCCACTGCAGATTCCAGAACGCCTTTGGCTTCCCCGCCAGCCCTTGCAATTTCGGCATCCATGGCATCCAAGATGCCCTCCACTTCTTCTATCGCACCAATCGCCTCGAACGCACGTGGGAAAGTCGCTTCCCCCCCATAAGCAGCGATTTTCCCCTCCATCCTGGTTATTGCCATACTGGCATTCCCATCCATAATGTCCGTTTCAGCCCAGCGCGTTTTCACGCCATTCTCCCGGTTCTTTATTTCCTTCTCAAGCTCCTTCAGCTCTTTGCCTTCCCAACCCATGTCAATTGCGGAAAGCGGGCTTTCCAACATCCCTTCCGAGAGTTCTTCATAAAGGCTATTGTTCAGGCTCGATAGCCTGGCCTCCATCTCCCCGGTATATTCATTGGATATTCCATATCCTTCAGCCATCTCAAGGCCGGAGGAGAGCTCCTGCATCTTTCGGTTAATTTCATATCGCAGTTCCCCATCTTTCTTCACGATTTTCTCCCATTCCTTTGCAGCTTTTTCCAACCCCGATTCGATATCTTCCAATTTTTCAAGCGCGGTGTCATAATCTCCACTGGTGCTTGCGGCGATTGCCTCGTCCAGCGCCTCCTGCTGTTCCGGAACGAGGTCTTCCCCGGAAAGTTCCGAGATCTTCCCTGCCACCACTTCATCCTCGTTGGTGAATTCATATTTCACCCTGACCCTCGCCTCTTCCCCGGCATCCAGCCCCTTCACCTCAAAATACATCCCGCCCGAGCCGAAATAATGCTTGTTGGAGATGGTTTCCCCGGTGTAGCTGTAGGCCTCAATCTTTTGCGGGCTCTTGTCCTGCTCGTCCACCATCACAGGGAGGGTCTCCAGGTCTATTTCGGGCTGGATTACTATGCTGTATTCAACAGTGGTCTTTCCCCCGACTGTGTTGAGGTATTCCTGCTCCTGCCAGAGTGAATAGGCATTTGCATCGGTCCAGCGCACATCAACCGTATGCGCGCCGTTCGACAGCTTCCTGTTTACTGCCCCGTCGTTTACACTGGCCCCGACTCCATCCACATATGCCTTGTCTCCTTCGCCCACAAATATCCCGTCTACTGGGATGGAGCAGTAAACCTTGGTGATTTCAGAGATTTCGGCAGAGCCGTCCAGCGCGCCGATTGCTTCCCTGCGGGAGGATGTTTTTCTGCACGGCCACAACTCAGTGCTGAACACGATGGTTATGGTTTCTTTTGGGCTGATGTTCTTCAGGCGGATGGTTGCCTTGCTTCCACTCCAGCTCACGACCTTCACTCTTTCTGCGCCCTCAATTATATCGATTCCCCGGAGCTCCGCTTCGGTCGGGACTTTCACCTCCACATTCTCCGCCCAGAGCGAAAGCGGGTTTTCAATGATGGCGCTTAGCACATATGGGCTTGGGCCATGCAGGTCTGCAAACCCGACGCTTTCCAATGCAGTTACTTCAAGTGAGTTTTCCACCAGTTCCTGCCGTTTTGCCAGTGCTTCCTCCAATATTGCATCATATGTTTCATCCATGTCCCTCAGGCTGCCCAGCGCACATGCATAATCCAGCATTTCCCCATAGTAGCAGTCTTCCCCAACCAGCCCGGCATAGAGGTATTCCCATTCAGAGCCCCCTGCAGCTATCATTTTCAGGGTTTCCTCCCTTTTTGCGGGCAGCCCGAGGTACTGCACCCCTGCCTTTTCAAGAAGCCCTTCCTTCAGGTTGCTTAGCACAGAGTACGAATTCCTGCCCCCATACAGCTCAATCATCGTAAGGGCTGTGCGCTCCCGGGCGGTATCTATGCCATCCCTTCCGGCATTTGCAATCATCCCATCCAATTCTGCCTTCAATACTTCCAATGCAAGGTCCGGCTCCTCCGACTTCTTTGCCAATTCAGAATAGTACCTGCACTGGGAGAATTCATAGTATGCCTCCCCCAACCTGTCCGTGCTTTCTGCCGCATAGCAATGCGTTTCCGCAGTTTGCAGCGCACGCACATCCCCCCCGCCTTCACTGCTTTCGTATGATGCTTCTTCCATGGCAGCTGTTGCGGCTGCACCGGCCCCATCAACAACTTCCTGCGCGTCCTCCAATAGGCTGTCTCCCTCCCAATTTGCTTCTGAGAACAGGCTGTAGGCATCAGCCATTCCATTGTATTGCTCTGCGTAGGCATCGCTTTTTGAAATCCCCTCAATCAGGTCTTGAGCTTCCGCCAATTCCCCCTTAAGCATGAGGTACCTTTGCGCTATCGTTCTCCCTTCCCCCAGCTTGGCCTCCTGCGGCCCGACAGTTATCTTGTCCAGCCGGTGGTATTCCAGCATTTCCTCCTTTGCCAGCGCCTCTGCCTGCTCTGCGTATGCGCCTGACCGCAGTTCCCCGAGCTGCCCCTGCATCTCGCCCCACCCATTACTTATGTTTTGGCATTTTTCATCCAAGGCAGATTCGGCATCCCAGATTTTGCGCACACATTCCGGGAGCCATCCAGTCTCCGGCACGTGTTCCCAGATGCCGGAATAATCGCAGTCCACATCATCTACAACAACGTAACAGTAGCCTGTTCCCGGCCCGGAATATCCGGCTTCGCACACACCCTGATTTTCCAGGAATTCGATTTCATACTGGAGTTCTGCCCGCTTCGCATTCAATGCGCCGGCTTCATCCCCAAGGCCGTCCAGCGCGCGGCCCATCGCCTGCTTCCAGTTGCCCACATAGTCAATTACCGTCTTTGTGCACGCCGCAGGCCCAAGCGGCCCGAATGCCAGGGATTCCATTCCGCATCCCTCAGTTGCCTTGTCAGCCCATGATTTGTAATAGGCGGCGTCCCCCAGCCCCTGTTCGCTTGCCGTTTCCCGGGATTCGGGGCAAAGCCTGTTCAACCCAAGCCCTTCCAGTGAAGGCTGGAAAGCATATATTATGCTGTCAGCTTCATGCTCGCTCAGGTTTACATGTGGATTTACCGGGGTCCACCACAGTTCCCAGAGCCCCAAATCAGAGATATACCGGTTCTCGGAAACCCATCCGGCGTCGTCCCATGGCCGGGGATAAACCTCCTCTACAGCAGAAACTGAAGAGACCAGGAAAACCAGAAAAACCAAACACGCCTGGCGCATGTTTATCGTATATCCGCAGAAATCTTTTTATTGACACGCGTTTGGCCGTAATTCCTATGGGTGCCCCTGAACTGGGGTTCCGGCTATTTTTTCCAGCCCCTGAGGAAGGTAGTAATGAGCCGCACCCCAATGCCCGTCGCGCCTTTCCCAAGGTACGAATTGTTTCCCTTGAAATCAGAAACTCCTGCGATATCCAGGTGCACCCATGGCCGGCCCCCGGTGAATTCCTTGAGGAATGCGCCGGCCGTGATGGTGCCTGCTTCGCCGTTCTCACTCCCGATGTTCTTCAGGTCGGCAATGTCACTTTTCATCATCTCGGAATAGTCCTCCCAGAGCGGCAGCTGCCATACTCTCTCATGCGTATGCATGCCTGCCTTCTCCAGGCCATTTATCGCCTTGTCGCTGGTTCCCATCATGCCCGCGCCGGCCTTCCCGAGGCAGACTATGACTGCTCCGGTCAGAGTTGCGGCATCGATAATGAGGTCTGGCTTCTTCTCCGCGGCGTATGCAAGCGCGTCCGCAAGGATCATCCTGCCCTCAGCGTCAGTATTCAGTATCTCTATTGTTTTCCCGTTATATGCCCGCACTATGTCTCCGGGCTTGGACGCGCTCCCGCTTGGCATGTTCTCCGTTGCCGGGAGCACCGCAGTAATCTGCAGCGGGAGCTTCAGCTCCGCCGCCGCGCGCATTACCCCTAGCATCGTCACGAAGCCGCACTTGTCATACTTCATATCGTACATCCCCTTGCCGGGCTTCAGGCTTATCCCTCCGCTGTCAAAGGTTATTCCCTTGCCCACGAGCGCAATGTGCGGCGCGCCCTTCTTCCCCCCGGAATATCCGAGTTCCACCATTACCGGCTCCTGCACGCTCCCCTGAGAAACCGAGAGCAGCGCATTCATCTTGTTCTTTTCAAGGTCCTTCTTGGTGAATAGCCTGTATTTCAGCTTATAATCGCGCGCAAGCTCCCTTGCAACACGCGCAAGCTCGAAAGGCGTCATCACGTTCGCCGGCTCCGCCGCAATCATGCGTACGTAGTTCTGTGCCTCTGCAAGCACCGCGGCCTCATCAACATTTTTCCCGATGTTTTTTGTGCAGGCAACCGTGAGCTTCCCGAGCTGCACCTTCTTCTCCTTCTTCGTTTTGTACAGGTCCAGCTTCAGGGAGCCCAGCAGCACGCCTTCAACAAGCGCGGAAGCCGCGTCCCCTTCACCCATTTTTTTCCCATATCCTGGGATTCCTGCAGTAACTGCTTTCCATTCCGCGCGCCTTGCGAGCTTCGCTATTTTCCCGCCGGCAGCGCGGAACCCCTCCCGGCTCGCCCCCTTTTTCGGGCCGAGACCCACGAGCAGCAGGCGTGTGTGCGCCTTTCCGGGGGTGGCCAGCACTATGTACGTGCCCTTTTTGCCCTTGAAATCCGCGCCTGCCCCGGACTTTTTCAGCTCGCCGGCAGCCCACCCCGGGCACTCGCCCTCGAAGCAGGGGATTGCCAAAACCTCGGCTTTCGCATCTTTCGGGTCTTTCTTGACAAATGCAACATCCATGCTACCAACCCATGAACCCCCGCGCCGCATTGGCCGCGGGATTGTCCCGGAACACCTTAACCGAATAGAAGCCAATGCTAATAAAGATTGTTTCTGCCAGTGCAAAGAGGGCCACCTGCATTTCCTTGCCCGCGGGGATGATTGGCACCGTGCCCACCACATAATCCATCCCGTCCATGATCAGGAACCAAGCGAGCACAACCGCCAATGCCCCGGCATCCATTTTCTTCGGGATGAACACCATGCCTCCCACCACCATCAGGATATGCCCCGCAATCAATACTAACGTCGAGTTTATGATTACCGGGGCAAAGTATATCTCCGGGAACGACCAGAAAATGAACAGCGTCCACAGCCCGTATTTTGCCATTCCCACTGCGGCCAGGAACTGCACTGTTTTGCTCTGCACCCTGAACAGGAACACGGCCAGCGCGATGAAAACGTACATCGGGCAGTCCGGGAGGAATGCCCAGAGCAGTGGCGAAGTCGTGCTGAATTGGTGCATGTAGAAGCTTGCCCCGATAAGTATTGCTATGATTGAAAGGGCAACAAACAATGCCCCCCCAGCCCTCACCTTTTCTCCACCTTCATTGGGTTGCCCTTTGCAAAGGAGCCTGCAGGCACGTCGCGGTCGACCAGCGCCGCCGCGGAAACCACCGCACCCTCGCCCACTTCGACCCCGGCGAGCACGGTGGCATTTGCGCCCACCATGGCATCCTTCCCTATAACCGTTTTTCCGGTCCTCAGCTCATTCCTCAGGAACTCATGCGCGAGAATGGTTGCATTGTACCCAACTATGCAGTTGTCGCCAAGCTCGATGAGCTCGGGGTAGAATATGTCAAACATCGCACCAAGCCCGACCGATGCCTCGTCCCCGACTTTCATCCCTGTCGCGCGCAGCAGCGCCCTCCTAAGGGCAAGCGAAGGCACGTACCTCGCGAAAGAAATCAGCATGAAATTGATGCAAACAACCACGGGGTTCTTGAACGAGGCCCAGTAGCATAGGGAATTCTTTCCCGTGGCCTTGAAGGCGGTGAGCTTCCTCAAGCCCGCCCACCTTTTTCTTCCAGGTACCGCACCGCATTCCGGAACACTTCAAGCCCCCTGCCGGTTTCCCCCACGCCCCTTGTCCATTTTGGGTTGTTGGTGCGGTGGTTGTATGCTTCGGGGTGAGGCATCAGCCCGAAAACCCTGCCGGACCTGTCGCAGATGCCTGCGATGCCCATCACCGAGCCGTTGGGGTTGTACGGGTAGCCCGGGTTTTCCTTCCCGCCCGGCCCGGCATACCTGCAGGCTATGAGATTTTCCTTCTGCAGGCTTTCCAGCACTTCCTTCGTTGCGGGAATGAACCTGCCCTCGCCATGGCGCACGGGCAATTCCAGGGTGCCGATGCCGCGCGTGAACACGCACGGGCTTTCCGCGTTCATCTTGAGCGTTATCCACCTGTCCTCGAACTTGCCCGACTGGTTGTGCGTCAGCGTAGTCCTCTGCACGTAGTCCGGCTCAGGGAGCAGGCCCATCTTCACCAGTGCCTGGAATCCGTTGCATATCCCGAGCACGAGCTTCCCGTCGTTCACGAACCGGAGCAGGTCGAACCCTAGGTTGAACCTCAGCCTGTTAGCGAGAACGCGCGCCGAGCTTATGTCGTCCCCGAAAGAAAAGCCCCCGGGCAATATGAGGAAATTGTATTTGTAAAGCAGGCTCTTGTCCGAGATGAGCTCGCTCACGTGCCGTATCTCCGCCTCGCCTCCGGATGCGCGCACTGCGTAGGCAGTTTCGTAGGGGCAGTTTATCCCATACCCGTTCAATACCAGGGCGCGCGCCTTCACCAGTTCACCCCCTTCTTCCACGCCTGCGCCAAGTCGCCGAAGTTGTCGTTTATCAGGAATTCGTCTCCGCGCTTTATTATCACGCGGCTGTCCCCCCGCACGCGGCCCGCTTTCCTGCACACGGCTCCTTTCATCGCAAGCTCGAAATTTGCGCCATCTCTTTCGCGCACCGAAACCACGAACCGGCCCGCGCTTTCCGAGAACAGCAGCGCTCTCCCTTCTTCCGTTTCACGCGCAACCTTTGAGATGTCCATTTCAGCTCCCGCTTCCCCGCTTATTGCGCATTCGGCAAACGCAACCGCAAGGCCGCCATCGGAAACGTCATGGCAACTGCGCACAAGCCCCTTCTCGATTGCCTTGGAAAGGGCAAGGTACAGCGCGGCGTTTTCCTTCACCCGCACCTCTGGCATCCCGGGCCCGACCCCCCCGCAGAGCTTGCAATATTCGCTTCCGCCCATTTCCTTCCGCGTGGTGCCGAGCACGTAAATCGCATCCCCGGATTCCTTGAAGTCCTGGCTCACTGCCTTGCCCACGTCATCAATCTTCCCCACCACGGTTACCAGCAGCGTGGGGTTCACGGAGTATTTCTCCCCTTCCGAATAGTAATCGTTTTTCATGCTGTCTTTGCCGGAGATTATCGGAACCCCGTATTCAACCGCAACATCATGCATGCCGCGCGCGGCGCGCACAAGCTGCGCAAGCTTGTATTCCCCGTCAGGGTTCTTTTCCGACTTCAGCGGGTCGGGCCAGGAATAGTTGTCTAGGCATGCGAGGTACCCGAACCTTGCGCCAACGGCAACCGCGTTCCTCACCGCCTCGTCCACTGCGCACGCGGCCATATGGTACGCGTCCTCAACATATCTGGGGCATATTCCGTGCGCAATCACTATGCCCTCATTCTTCTCCAGCATCGGCCGCACCACCCCCGCATCCGCGGGGCCGCTGAACGCCATTAGCGGCTTTATCGCGCTCCCGCCCTGCACCTCGTGGTCGTACTGCCTTATTACCCATTCCTTGCTTGCGATGTTCGGGGAGGAGAGCAGCTTCCGCAGCACCTCGTTATTCTCCTCATCCAGCCCCGCGACTTCAGGGAACAGCTTCTTTTTCCATTCCGCATGCAGGGACATCTGCGGCACGCCTCCGTGCAGGAAGCCCATCTCAAGGTATGCGACGCTTTTGTCGCCGTACATCACATGGAAGAAGCCGGAATCCGTGAACTTGCCGACCACGGTCGCCTCCACATCGTGCTTTTCCGCAAGCTTCCGCAGCTCCGGCCATTTTTCCTCCGGAACTGCAAGCGACATGCGCTCCTGCGATTCGGAAAGCAGTATCTCCCACGGCATCAGGCCGGGGTATTTCAGCGGCGCCTTGTCCAGGTGGATTTCACAGCCGTTGCTCATCTGCGCCATCTCGCCCATGCTTGAGGAAAGCCCGCCTGCGCCGTTGTCCGTGACCGCCTCGTAGAGCCCCCGGTCGCGCGCCTCCAGCACCAGGTCTATTACTTTCTTTTGCGTAATCGGGTCGCCTATCTGCACCACGCTTGCGGCTATTCCGGATGTGAGCTGCTGGGAAGAGAATGTTGCGCCGTGTATGCCGTCCCTGCCTATGCGGCCCCCGACCATCACCGCAAGGTATCCCGGCTCTATTTTCTTGGCTGCGGTGTCCCGGCCGCCGATTTCGGTTGGCATCAGCCCGACCGTGCCCGCATACACAAGCGGCCTCGTATTGTAGCATTTCTCAAAAGTGACCGAGCCGTTAACTGTCGGGATGCCGACCATGTTCCCCCCGTGCTCGATGCCCTTTATCACCCCGCGCGCAACCCTGCGCGTGCGCAGCACCCCCTTGGGCACCTTCGCGTCAAGCTCGCCAAAGCAGAGCATGTCCATGTTCGCAACCGGCTTCGCGCCCATGCCGGTGCCGAGCACATCCCGGTTCACCCCGAGTATGCCCGTTAGCGCGCCGCCGTATGGGTCGAGCGCGGAGGGCGAATTGTGCGTCTCCACCTTCACCGCGATGTTGTTGCCTTCATCGAACCGTATTATGCCGCCATTGTCCTTGAACACCGAGACCACGTAAGGCTTGCGCACCTTCTCAGTAGCCCCTGCAATGTATGTCTTGAATATCGAATCCACTATCTCTTCGCCATTGTCTTCGGAATAGGTTATCTTTGCATTGAAAATCTTGTGCTTGCAGTGCTCGCTCCATGCCTGCGCTATCGCTTCCAGCTCGACATCGGTGACTTTCTTCCCGAGCCCCTTCCATTTCCGCTTGTTGAGCACCCTGTCGGAATTCAGGTAATCCCTTACCGCAGCCATTTCCTCAAGGGAAAGCGCAAGCAGGCGGTCCCTGCTGAGCTTCACGAGCTGCTCATCGCCGATGTTCAGGCTGATTTCCCCGGCCGGGGGAGGCTCCCCGAGCTCCACCTTTGGGATATATGGCTCAAACCCGCCCGAGCCGGGCTCGGAAACCTTTACCTGCTGGATGACCTTGTTTGCGAAAAGCGCGTATGCGACGTCCGCGGCGTGCACGTCGCTCCTGAATTCGGCATCTATTGCATAGACACGCGTGGAATAAACATTCGGCTTCCTCCGCAGGATGTCGTTGATGCCCTCGCCCGCGGTTTTTCCCTCGTTGTCGGTCATGCCCGGGAGGTAGCCGACCTCAATCCTCCAATACTCATTATTGAACGGCTCCCTGAACGTGAACTCCTCCATCACCGCATCCGCAAAAAGCTCCTTGCCAAGCCTTTCCATGTCCGCATCCGGGATGTCATCCTCTATGCTGTAGGCGCGGATTGCCACAATGTCCTTTGCCTCCAGCCCAAGCTCCTCCTTCAATTCTGAGGCAAGGGCCTGCGCCGTCGGGTCTTCCAGCCCTTTCCGGCGCACTTCAATGCGGCGCATTTGTTTCCTCCTGGGCCGGTATCTCTTGTAATATTCTTAAGGATTGCTAAGGCGGCCCCGCCGCATGCCGTGTAACCATGGTTACATTGGCCCACCTGGGAGCGGTCATTGGAAGCTTCTGCCGCGCCGGTCTCTGTAACCATGGTTACATAAGCTTCGCAGCTGCCACAGATATCTTCCCCGGTGGCAGCAGCGGGAGGACCTCATCCGGGTGCACCCCCAGCCTCTCCGCAATGCGCTTCGCCGCCTCGCCCTTCTCGAGCTTCCCGGGCAGCATGATGCGCTTCTTCCTCAGCTTCGCATGCTCCGCTCCGACTGCAACCTGCCCGCTCTCGTCCAGCCCTATTGCAAGCCGCAGGGGCGTGTTCCTGAACCATTCCCTCTTTCCCAGCAGGTCGAACGCCCCTGCGCCGGCACCCTGCGCCGTTCTCACTTTCCCGAAGGGCAGGCAGTATACATCCACCATGCTGAATTTCTTCACCCATGCCTTTGAATAGCACGCGGCAAGCGCCGCCGCCTCCATCTTCTCCCCCCTCTCCCCCTTTTCCCCCTCCTTTAGAACAGTGGCCGCGCCCCCCTTGATATCCGCATGGAAGAAAAGGTCCCCTTCCCTGAAAACCTGCGAGAAGACCCGGTCATTCTGCGCCGCGCTTTTCCCTGCGACAATCAGCTTCCCCTTGGTGGTGAACGCCCACCGGTACTCCTCATACCATTTCCGCTCCCTCTTCACGCGCACCACTTTCTTCGCAGGCTTCTTTTCCCCCGCTTTCCTCCTGGTTTCCTCAATCGCCTTCTCCAACCCTTCAGCCTTCCTCTTGGCCTTTTTCGCCTCCTCGTAATAGTCCGCGGCGTTTGCCTGCACGCTCTTGCCGAGGGAAACCCTCACTTTTGCCATGGAGAAACACCGTCCCGAAAAGCTTTAATAACCCTTAAGGTAACACCATCTCGTATGGCATATATAGAAACACTCCTCTCCAGCTGGCTAGAGATCCTGAAATCCGCAGGGACCACGATTTCTCTTCTGCTGATAGTCGTCGGCGGGCTCGTGTATGGCGCAGCCCAGCTGCAGCCCGGCGAAACCCGTGGCAAGTGGCAGGCGCTCGCCATTGCCATAGTTGTCGGCGGCGTGGTGATAGCCGCAATAATCGGCTCCGCGGAACTCATACAGGAAATCTCATCCAACCTGCTGAAGTGAGCGAATGGCCCTGGACCTGTCAATTGCTGCGACGGTGGTTACACTTTCGATAGTGCTATCCGGCATACTGATAGGCCTAGGCCGCGTCCTCAGCTCGAAGAAAGTCGAATACTTCGGCATGGAGGAGCTCATCCAGTCCGTAATCAACGCGGCGCTCCTCGGCGCCTATGGCACCATAGTGGCAGTCGCAACTGAAATAAGCAAGGAGCTCATAGAGGTCCCTGCCTGCGAGGCGGAGGACGCGCTTGCCAACCTCTCCTGCGTATACCAGATGCTTGCTGACGACATATATGCCCTCATGGGCAGTTCCCTCGACCTCCAGCACATTGTTTCCTATTACCAGTCGATTGTGCTGGAATTCCCGACCTTTTCCATCCAGCCGATGTCCGCCCTTTATTCCGTCTCCGATATGCTCGCGGGCCAGATTGAATACCTCCAATTCCTCCTCATGGCGTCCGAGCTGCAGGTGCAGCTGCTCTCCTTTTTCGCGCCCCAGCTCCTCACGTTCTTCCTCCCGCTCGGCCTGGTATTCCGCTCGTTCTTCTCCACACGCCGCCTCGGGGGCTTCCTCATAGCGGTCTCAATCGGCATATACCTCCTCTACCCCGCCCTCATACTGGTATTCCCCGTGCCCGAGCTCAACGAGACGCGCGACTTCATGGTGAATGTCACCAACAATTCGTTATATGCGGCCTATCCGGTCCTGGACCTCAACGACAGTTACGGCATAGGCGCCCGCATAGACAACATGTCCGCGGGCGACTTCAGCGGGGACCTCACGCTTGCAATCCAGCGCCTCACCGAAGCGACGACCGCCCTCTCAATATTTGTCATAGTGGCGCCCATATTCTCGCTGCTGCTCACAATCATATTTATAAAGGAAGTTACGGATATATTCGGCGGGGAATTCTTCTTCGCGGTGGGATCCTTATGATAGAAAACCGTTCAATGACACTTGCTGCGCTCGGCGGAGGCCTCGTCTCGGTCGTGCTTGCGGTCGTCTCTTTCAACATGATTTTCGCGGTGCTGGCCGCGGTGTTCTTTGCGCTGGCGCTGCTGCTCTGGAAGTACAGCTACCTCATAATCCCGTTCTTCACCTCCGCCGCGAACATCGTTGAGATACGCGGCGGCTATGAAATCCCACCCACGCGCGACTGCATAATCAAGAAGCACGGCGCAGGCTTCTATGCCTCGAAATTCCTTGAGATACGCTATTACGAAAGCACGGTGGACAAGGCAGTCTCGGACAAGGCCGCGATGATAGAGTCGTTCGAGAAGGCCCTCTCCTCCCTCAAGAACGTGATGAAAATCTCGCTCCTGGTTTCCTCAATCGACCTCACGAAGCACACGGAGGAGATAAAGGCGAAGCGCAGCTCGGCCGAGACGAAGCGCCGCAAGCTCCCCGCCAACAGCGAGGAGATAATCCGCCTAGACAGGGAAATTGCGATGTGGAACCGCCTGCTCGACCGCATAACCCACGGCGACCGCCCCCTTGAAATCACCTCCTACGTGACCACAACCGCTTTCGGAGTTACGCGCGAGGAAGCGCTCTCAAAGGTGCGCAGGCAGTCCAAGGAAATAAAGACAATCATCTCTTCCACCCTGGGCGCGGACGTCGCGGAGCTCCTAGACCTCGATATGCTCCGCTGCTTCGAGTGGGAGTATTTCATCCCGGCGGAAACCGAACAGCTTAGGGACGAGGTGTTCTAGATTGAAGCTCGGCAGCCAGCTCACAAGCGAAATGGCCAGGAAGCTCTTCCTGGTGCACCCGCCAGAGCCCCGGCCGGACCTCCTCCTCTCCTTGCCCCATGAGGGCATCTACGTGGGTAAAACCCGCTGGCTGAACGTCCCCCTCTTCTGGAACTACAACAAGCTCGTAAACCCCCATATCGGCATAGTGGGAATCACCGGCTCGGGCAAGTCATACCTTGTGAAGACATTCCTCACCCGCGCCTCCCTCGTCTGGAACTCCAACGCGGTAATCCTCGACTGGGTGGGGGAATACAACAAGTGGGTGAAGCAGGCGGGCGGCAAGGTGGTCTCCCTAGGCAAGGAGCACCTCAACCTCATGGACCTCGCCGGCCTTTCGCCTACCGAGCGCATAAAGCAGATAATGAGCGCGCTTGACATCCTCATCGACCTCAAGCCGTTCCCGCAGGAGCGCTACGACATTGAGGATGCATTGGAGGAAACCTATGAGCGCATGCGCAAGCCTACCCTCGTCGACGTTGTAAAGACCCTCGAATCCAAGAGGAAGCGCTCTGCCGCGCGCCTTGTGAAGCGCTTCGTCACCGAGGGCAGCGACTTCTTCGCAAAGCAGTCCTCGCTCGACCTGGACAAGCTCGCAAGCTCCGGCCTCGTGTGCATCGACCTGCACTCTCTCCCCACGGAGGAGATGCGCTCCCTCGCAGGCCTCACAATCCTCCAGTTCCTCAAGGAGAAGATGCGCCATGAAGAGATGCAGGAGGAGCGCGGGGTAAAGCTCTTCGTGGTCGTTGACGAGGCATGGAAAATCGCAAACGACGAGCGCTCCGATGTCATTACGATAGTCCGCGAGGGACGCAAATACAACTTCGCCCTCATTGTCGCCTCCCAGAACCCGACTGACATGCACAAGACAATCTTCTCCAACGTCGGCACGCTGTTCATCCTGCGCCTAGTGCTCCGCGAGTTCAAGGACTACGTGCGCAGCTCCCTCAACTACTCGGATTACGTCGACAATGAAATCTCCAAGTTTGGGGTCGGCGACGCCGCAGTGAACATGATATTCTCAAAGCGCGCGGGGAAGTCCCTCACGTTCCTGATGGAAAAAATAGACGGCGAGGAACCGCTTTTCGTATACACCATAAAGGTGGGCAAGATGAAGGACGTTGAAATTGAAAGGGAGCAGTTCTCGAGGATGCTCTTCGAGCTCGGGCTCAATGACGAGCAGATAAACCTCATAAAGGTTGAGTTTGAAAGGGGGGATGGCGGCATGGACGCCACGGACTTTGTCGGCATGCTCGAGAAGTTCGGTTATTCGCCCTCGTCCATAATGACGTTCCTGCGGGAACTGGGGGTGGATGAGAAATACATTGTGGAGGTGTTCTCCCTCACGCGCAGGAGGAAGGCTTCCAAGGGCATAGTGGACCTTCAGATGAAGGAGGATTGAAATGGAGGAAGTAATCAAGATAAAGACGAAGCGGAAAAAGCCGCTCAAGCCCCTTCTTTCCATGCTGGGCAAGCTTGGCTTTACCAGGATAGAGTATTCCCCGGACATGCTCCTTATTGAGAAAATAGAGTCCGAGGACCTGAAGGGCAAGCCCTTCCTCTTCTACCGCGCCGAGCTTTCCCGCGCCGGCATCACCGTAAAGTATACCTCGCCCTCCATGCGCACAAAGCTCATGCGCAACCTTGACATGGGCATAATGCTCCTGAACCTGTTCCTCCTCCTGGAGGACTATTACGACGTGCAGGTCCCTTCGGTATACATGTTCTATTTCCCGCTGCTGAAGTCCCTTTCGGAATCTGTGGAAAGGGAAAAGCTGGAAATGTCATCGCAGCTCGCGGAGCTCCAGAGCAGGCACGACTCTATTGAAAAGAGATACAAGGACCTCCTCCGCTCCAGCGAGCAGAACGCCCGCATACTCGTGGAATACGAGCGCAAGAACGAGGAGCTCAAGGAGAAGATTTCCAAGCTCGAGGGCCTTACGGACGAGGTGCTGCAGGAGCGCGTGTTCCAGTGGATAAAGGACCACGACGGCGAAATCGACCTCTTCGAGTTCTCTAAGATAAACAGCATGCCAGTCGGCAGGGTCGAGGAGGGCCTCGACCTCCTCATAAAGAACGGATATATACGCAAGAGGTAATGCATGCCCAAGGCAAAGGAGGAGAAGGCGAAAAAGGCAAGGGTGTACAAATTCACCGTGGCCAAGCGCTTCCCCCGCACCAAATCATACGTTGTGCTCAAGCAGTTCGGCATGAACGCCTTCGACGTTTTTGGCAAGACCGTTTCAAGGATAATGGGTGGAGGTAAGTGAATGAAAGTTTTGCTCGTAGGCGCAGGCGCAAGGGAACACATAATAGCCGAACAGCTCTCAAAGAGCGCAGCATTGTATTCCATAATGCCCAAGAAGCACCCGGGCATCGCGGCCCTTTCTGAAAAATTCCTGATTGCCGACCCAACAGACAAGGAAACGGTCGGACAGTGGTGCATAAAGGAGGGCATAGACCTCGCTTTCGTAAGCCCTGACGCCCTGCTTGCCGCGGGCGTCACCGACATAATAGCGGATGCGGGCATCGCCGTCGCCTCGCCCCTCAGGGAGGCGGCGCGGATAGAATGGGACAAGGCATATGCCCGCAACCTCATGCTCGACAACTCAATCCCGGGCCTCCCCGAGTTCGAGGTGGTTGACAACGAGGAGGACGCCCGCTCATTCATCAAGGATGCATGCGAAGTCGCGGTGAAGCCAATCGGCCTCACCGGGGGAAAGGGCGTGCGCATAATGGGCGAGCACTTCGCCTCGGCCGAAGAGACCATGACCTACGTGAAAGGCCTCATAGAAAAGGACGGCTCGGTGCTCCTCGAGGAGCGCCTCGACGGAGAAGAGATTACAGTCCAGTCCTTCTCGGACGGCGCGGGGATCTCCCTCATGCCCCCGGTGCAGGACCACAAGCGTGCATTTGTCGGCGACCGCGGCCCGAACACTGGCGGCATGGGCTCCTATTCCACAGGCAAGCTGCTCCCGTTCATGGAGCAGAAGGACCTCGACTCCGCAAAGGAAATAATGGAGAAGACCGTTGCCGCAATGAAGGCGGGCGGAAACCAGTTCAAGGGCGTGCTCTACGGCCAGTTCATGCTCACCTCCTCCGGCCTCCGGGTAATCGAGTTCAATGCCCGCTTCGGAGACCCCGAGGCAATGAACGTCCTGACGCTCCTTCGCACCCAGCTCGCGGACATATTCCAGTCCATCCATGATGGCAAGCTTGTCCAGCCCGCGTTTTCCGACCAGTCCACCGTGGTAAAATACCTCGTCCCCGAAGGCTACCCCGAAGCGGGCAAGAAGGACCAGAAGATAGGGATAAACGAGAAGGGCGTGTGGGACTGCGGCTCCAAGCTGTATTTCGGCTCGGTGTACGAAAAAGGCGGCGAAATATTCACCACTGCCTCCCGCACCGCCGCGCTCGTCGCGCGCGCGGACAAGCTGGGCACCGCCGAGGAAAGGACCGAGTGCGCCGCCCGCCACGTCTCCGGCCCGGTCTGGCACAGGCCGGACATCGGCACTTCTGCCCTAGTGAAAAAGAGGATGGAGCATGTGAGGCGGCTCAAGTCATGAAGCGAATCCTCCCCCTGCTCCTCCTGCTCCCCCTTTCCTTTTCCTACGTAGGCCACCTCACCGTTGCCGTTGAGAAAACCTGGGTAATCGAATCCGGCTCCGCAGAGCTGCGGGACTTCGGGATGAACTCCACCTTCCTCGCCCTTTCCCCCAACCAGCGCATAGTGCAGCTCAACGGGAGCGAAGGCCTGGAATTCCTGGAGGAGGGCGACAACCTCCGCGCATACTACTTTTCCGAAAGCGAGGAGACCCCAGTAATCCTTACCGCCACCGCGCTCGTTGAAATCTCCTACGGCCCCAATGCGGCCTCCGACCCCCCATTCGCCGCCTCGGAGCTCCCTGCCTCCGGCGATATCGCCTATTCCGATGAAATGCGCTCCTTTGCCCTCTCCCAAACCTCCGGCAGCGCAGGCCAGCTCGAGGCCACCACCTCCCTCGCGGACTGGGTCTACCTCACTCTCGAATACAACCTTTCGCGCTGGGGCGAGAAGGCCCCCGCAGAGCAGGTATATGCCCTCCGCTCCGCGGTATGCACCGGCTACTCCCACCTGTTCATCTCCCTTGCTCGCTCGGTCGGCCTTGAAGCCCGCTACGTTTCCGGCCGCGCATTTTCTGAGCAGTGGCAGGACCATGCATGGGCCGAAGTGAAAATTGGGGGCCAGTGGGTCCCTGCCGACCCCACTTTCCATGAATTCGGCATGCTCGATGCCCGCCACGTCGCGTTTTCCTATTCCGCCGACCAGTCCGGGGCGTTCGACAAGGTGACCGCAAAGGGCGGCGAGCTTGCCTTCACCAACGCGGTGCACACGCGCATAGAGCGCCAGGAGCCCTATGAAGAGACAATAATAGCGTATACTGCCCTGGAAGGCGAATCCCTGAATGTTGTGCTGAACAACCCGACCGAATACTACCTCACGCCCACATTCGACCTGCGCATGCCCGAATACATAAACAAGGGCGAATCGCGCATCCTCGTCCTTGCGCCCGGAGAGCGCAAAGTCCTAACCTATGAATTGGACACCCGCTCACTCACCCCCGGCTACACCCACACAATCCCCTATACAATCGCATTCCAGGGCACAACGATTAAGGACGACATAGTAATCACAAAATCAAAAGATGGTGGAGTGACCGGAGAATACTCCCCCCCGGAGCCAGGGGCGGACCTTGCCACCTGCCCGATCGCATTCGCAATGCTGGCCGCTCTCTTCCTTTCCGCTATGCGCTCTCAATCCTGGGCGCCAGATAATAAGTGCTCTTAGCGCCTTCGACTTCGTACTCGATCTTGAGCGGCCTGTCGGTTTCCAGATAAATGGTAATCTCCGAGCCGCCCTTGCTCGCGCGTATGATGTCCTCCATGTACTGCAGCGGGAAGGTCGCCTTTGCGTCCTTCCCTTCGAGCTCCTTCAGCTCTTCGCACCCGCTGTCGAACTCCTCCTTGATTTCACCCTCATCCCCCTTTATCTCAACCCTGAAGCCGCCGTCGTCCAGCAACAGCCTCACGTGCGAGCTCACGAGCTTCGCATCCTTGAGTATCTCCTTGAGCGCATCCGAAACCAGCTTCACCTTGTTTGAATACTCTATTTTCGGCTCCCTCTCCAGCCCGCCGGTCATCTCTATGAGCGGCAGCCTGAAGGTCCTCCTGTTCTTCTTGCCCCTGAAGCTCACCACGATTCTCCCATCCTCGAGCCCGAGCTCGGCGCTCTCGCCCGCCCTTGACCTGCCAAGCACCTTGCTCAGCTTGTCCACGTCTATGCCGAGCTTCCTCTCCTCGGAAATCTCATAGGTGGAGAACGCCTCCTTCGGCATGAAGAACGAAATCATGGAAATCTGGGACGGGTCCATCGCCTTGAGCCCTATCCCGTCCTTGCCCACTTCAAAAAGCCCCTCCTCAACAAGGTTGACAATAGTGTCCACTGCATCTTTGAGTTTGGGAGCATCGTCGATAATTATCTTCATCTAACCCACCCGGCGCCTATTCTGCGTTCAGGTTTAAAACTATTCCGCAGGCCCCCGCCTCTTTTCCCCGCCCTTCTGCTTCAGGTACAAAATTGCAAAATAGGCCGTGACCAGCGCAGCCGCCCCCAGCCCTATGCAGGCAGCTCCCGTTGGGCTATGCATCGCATCGCTGCCCGCTTTCTGTACACTATTGTAAACATCATTATTGCACGCCGTGCCGTTGCACCCCGCGGCGCCCGCCGCGCCCGCCAGCAGCACCGCGGCGCCTGCGAATGCCTTCCCTGGGCGCCCGCCCTGCGGCCTAGCGATAATGCGTCCAACCTCGTCGCCTTTGCGGAATTCCCGCACCCTCAGGCACATCGGCTTCGGCTGCCCCGCCCCGCCGCGCATCCTGTAAATCCACTTCGAGTTGGGAGTTCTCGTAGACATGCGAACACTTGCAGTTTGGTGTGTTTGAAAGTGTTTTTATTACTTTCCAGTCCGGGCATACGTTTAAATATTTCCTCCACGCCGATATTAACGGTTGGTTGTGATGGTGCAAAAGACAAAACAAAATGAAGCAAAGGCCATGATTACAGGCATATACAATGACAGCATCAAGCAGTATTCCGAGCAGGCCAAGGCAGAAGCCAAAGAACTGAATGCTTTCCTCAAGACCGCCCAGGACAGGTTCCTCAATGGAGGCGCCTCCGCAACCGAAATACTTGACATTATGGCAGTTTATGATGGCTATTTTACCGATGAGGACGTTGACCTCAGGAAGTACATAGAGGAAGGCCGCGAAAAAGGGACTTCCGATTCTGCACTTCTCGATGAGGTAAAAGGCCTTGTCGTTGAAACGGATGCTGAAAACTATATCAAATGGATGGGGGGTGACGGAATACTAAAATCAGGCCTCAGCTATGATGACTACAACCTTGAGTGGGCCTGGTTCATAGACGGAGCCGTGGATGACGACCTCAACAAAATCCCAAAGTTTGTGGAAGGGGAGGGTTTTGGGCCAGAAAAAGGGTGGGAAAAGAACGAAGAGCATGCAAATGGCTTGGCTGAGGATTACATTGAATACAAGGGCCTTTCCCACATTGACCCGAGATACGTAAAATTCACGGGAAAAACATACATTTATGACATAAAGGCGTTTGACAAAGAATTCAGGAATGCATGCACGGAAGGAAAGGAAGCCTTTGTCAACGGGCTGTCCGCATACCTGACCGGGCTTGACTTCGATTTCAGCACCATGCAGGTGAGCTCAATGCTCGACCCAAATTATGACTATAACAAGAAGTTTTCGGATCTCCTCAAAAACAACATTCAGGCGGATGTATCCAAACTCGCAGAATTCATGGACCCCGATATGTCCGAGAAAAAGATGGTCATAAGGTACATGGATAAGATATACGGCCTTCAATTCACATGGGGCTAATTTCTTAAACCTTTCTTATGTTATTCTTTATCCACTAACTTTTGCGCTTTTGAAAGGTGAGAAATATGACCAAACAGATGGGAGGAGACCAGGTATACGTAATGCCCGAAGGCTCGAACAGGGTAATGGGCAGGGACGCAATGAGGCTGAACATCGCCATCGGCTACGCCGTGGCGAATATCGTGAAGACCACGCTCGGGCCGAAGGGCATGGACAAGATGCTCGTGAGCGAGCTCGGCGACATCGTCATCACGAACGACGGCGCCACCATCCTCGAGGAGATGAACGTGGACCACCCGGCGGCAAAGCTGATGGTGGAAATCGCGAAGACCCAGGACAAGGAGGTCGGCGACGGCACAACCACCTCGGTGGTGCTCGCGGGCAACCTCCTGCGCAAGGCAGGGGAGCTCCTCGACCAGGGCATCCACCCCACCACCATAATCAAGGGGTACGAGCTCGCCGCCAAGAAGGCGGAGGAGGCGCTTGACTCGCTCTCCAAGCCGGTCACCCCGCAGGACGCGGCAATCCTCACGAAGATAGGGCTCATCTCAATGGGCTCCAAAGGCATCGGCAGCGACGATGAGAAGGTGAAAATCTCCCAGCTTGTCGTTGACGCAATCAACCAGGTTGCCGAGGAGGAAAACGGCTCCTACTACGTTGACCATGACTTCATAAAGATTGAGAAGAAATCTGGCGGCGACGTGATGGACACCGAACTCGTGAACGGCGTGGTAATCGACAAGGAGGTCGTGAACGCCGGAATGCCAAAATCGGTGAAGAATGCGAAAATCCTCCTCCTCGACATCGCGCTCGAGATAGACAAGACCGAGACCGATGCGAAGATAGAGATTACCTCTCCCGAGCAGATGGAAGCCTTCCTCAAGCAGGAGGAGAAGATGCTCAAGGAGATGGCCGGCAAGATAAAAGACTCGGGCGCAACCGTCGTCTTCTGCCAGAAGGGCATAGACGACCTCGCCCAGCACTACCTCGCGAAGGAGGGCATAATGGCGGTGAGGCGCGTGAAGAAGAGCGACATGGAGAAGCTCGCCCGCGCCACCGGTGCAAAGATACAGTCCTCCCTCGATGACATAGGCGAGAAGGATGTCGGCTCGGCTGGCTCCGTGGTAGAGAAGAAGGTCGGCGGAGAGGCATTGGTGTTCGTGCGCGAGTGCAAGCACCCCAAGTCCGTCACCATTTTCGTGCGCGGAGGCACAGAGCACGTGGTTTCCGAAGTCGAGCGCGCCATCAAGGACGCAATAGGCGCGGTCTCCAGCGCAATCGAGATGGGCAAGTACGTTACCGGAGGCGGCTCAATCGAGATGTCCCTCAGCGCCCTCCTGCACGCCTACGCAGTTGAAATCGGCGGCAGGGAGCAGCTCGCGATACAGGCGTACGCTGACGCCCTCGAGTCCATCCCCAAGGCCCTCGCGGAGAACGCCGGCATGGATGCAATCGACACCCTCGTTTCCCTGCGCAACAAGCACAAGGGCGGCAAGGGCGGCGGCATTGGGGTCAGCGTCCTCGCGGGCGAAGTGGGCGACATGGAGAAGCTCGGGGTGCTCGAGCCCGCAAAGGTGAAGACGCAGGCGCTCAGCTCCGCGACGGAAACCGCGCGCCTCGTGCTCCGCATTGACGACATCATCGCCTCGAAGGGCGGCAGGGGCGGCGCTCCGCCCGGCGGCCCCGGGGGCATGGGCGGAATGGGCGGGGAGTTTTAGTCCGCCCCATCCCTCCTTTTTTTAAACAATCTCCCAGCTATATTATGGATGCTGAAAACCTCGCTTGCAGGGGTAGAACTGCAAAACCCGACGGTGCTCGCCTCCGGCATAATGGGGCTCACGGGCGCCTCCCTCTGCTTTTCCGCGAAGAGCGGCGCAGCCGCAGTGACGATGAAATCCGTGAGCATCAAGCCGAGGGAGGGGCACCCCAACCCCACAATAGTCCCGCTTGAGCACGGCATGATAAACGCAGTCGGGCTCTCCAACCCCGGCTCCGAGGAAGCCCTCGGCGAGCTGGGTTATGCAGTAAAGAATGCAGGCGTGCCGGTAATCGCCTCGATATTCGGCTCAAAAGTGCCCGAGTACGCAACCCTCGCAAAGCTCCTTGCAAAGGCCGGCCCCCACCTCATGGAGGTAAACATCTCCTGCCCCAACGTAGAGGACGAGTTCGGCAGGCCTTTTTCCCACAGCCCCGAGCTCGCAGCCATTGTCACCAAGACAGTAAAGAAAGCATGCAAAATGCCGGTGCTGATAAAGCTCTCCCCAAACGTTTCCAACATAAAGGAGATTGCCGAGGCGGTCGAGCACGCAGGCGCGGACGGAATAACCGCAATCAACACCGTTGGCCCCGGCATGGCGATAGACATCAATTCCGCCACGCCCATCCTCACGAACAAGTGCGGCGGCCTCTCCGGCCCGATGATAAGGCCCATCGCAGTCCGCTGCGTCTATGACATATACAAAACTGTGAAAATCCCCATCCTAGGCACGGGCGGGGTTGAAACAGGCCGCGACGCAATAGAGATGGTAATGGCCGGCGCCTCCGCAGTGGGCGTGGGCACTGCGGTCCACAGCCGCGGCATAGGCGTTTTCAAGAAGGTATGCGCGGAAATGCAGGAGTTCATGGATGCGGAAGGATACAAGTCAATAGAGGACATGAGGGGTGTTGCCCATGAGTGAAGGCACTATGGTCCCGCTCAAGGCTGCGGAAGTGAAGAAGGAGGGCGAATGCGCGGCAACGCTCTATTTCGATTATCCCCTCAACGCAAAGCCCGGCCAGTTCGTAATGCTCTGGCTCCCTAAAATAGGCCAGAAGCCCATGTCAGTTTCCTACCAGGATGGAAAGCGCTTTGGCCTCACAGTATTTCCAGCAGGACCGTTCTCAAAAGCCGCAGTTTCCTTGAAAAAAGGCGCAGCCGCAGGCATCCTCGGCCCCTATGGAAACCACTTCAGGCTCCCGAAATCCGGCCCAATTGCAGTGGTGGGCGGAGGCTGCGGCTCCGCACCGGTCGCATTCCTTGCCGAAGAAGCCCTTGCAAAGGGCATGAAAGTGTTTTTCCTTGAGGGCGCACAGGACAGGTCCCGCCTCCTCTTCCTTGACCGCATGAAGAAGGCAGGCGCGGAAGTGATGGTCTCAACAGATGACGGCAGCATGGGCCGCAGGGGCTTTGCAACCGACCTGCTGAAGGAACTCCTCCAAAAGGAGAAAATCTCAAAGGTTTTCACGTGCGGCCCTGAGATAATGATGAAGAAAGTGGTCGAAGCCACCGATGACTCCAGCGTCCCCTGCGAAATAAGCATGGAGCGGTACATGAAGTGCGGCTTCGGCATATGCGGCCAGTGCGCCGTAGATGAACTCGGCATAAGGGTATGCAAGGAGGGGCCGGTCCTCTCCAAGGAAATTGCGAAAAAGATAAAGGAGTTCGGAGCATACCGCCGCGACGCAACCGGGAAGAAGGTACAGCTTTAGGTGAACAGCATGTATGACATAGCGATAATAGGCGCAGGGCCCGGGGGGCTCACCGCCGGCATGTACGCTGCCCGCTCAGGGCTGAAGGCAGTAGTGCTCGAAAAGGGCCTCCCCGGCGGGCAGATGGCCACCACGTATCTTGTGGAAAACTGGCCCGGCTCAAAGCCGGCCTCCGGGGAAGAGCTTTCCAAGGCCTTCGTGGAGCAGGCAAAATCATTCGGAGTTGAAATAAGGGAAAACACGGAAGTCACGGGCCTCGAGCCCGGGGAAGGAAAGCACACCCTGAAAACCTCCTCAGGCGATATAGAGGCAAAGGCGGTAATCATCGCCTCCGGTGCCCGCGAAAGGAAGCTGGGCATCCCCGGGGAAGAGGAATTCAAGGGGAAAGGCGTGAGCTATTGCGCAACGTGCGACGGCCCTTTCTTTCAGGGCAAGGAAATAGCGGTAATCGGAGGGGGCAACTCAGCAGTGGACGAGGGCACTTACCTCGCCCGCTTCACAAAGAAGGTGCACATAATCCACCGCAGGGACAAGCTCCGCGCGGACAAGGTAATACAGGACCGCGCCTTCTCCAATGAAAAGGTCGAATTCATCTGGGACACAATCCCCAAGGAAATCCGCGGGGAGGGCAAGGTGCAGGAGCTCCTCCTCGAAAACAGGAAAACCGGGGAGCAGTCGACCCTCAAAGTCGACGGTGTCTTCATCTACATAGGCCTGCTCCCGAACACCGGGTTCCTGAAAAGCACAAACGTGGAAATGAACCAGTGGGGCTTCATAAAGACCAATGAAAAAATGGAGGCCGGCATCCCCCGCGTTTACGCAGCAGGCGATGCGCGCGACTTTCCCATAAAGCAGATAGTGGTCGCCGCAGCCGAAGGCGCAACCGCCGCAGTCATGGCGGAAAAGGCCCTTGCCGGGCTCACTTCTTGAACAGCACTATCAGAGATGTGTATGCTATCGGGTAGAACACCAGGTACGTGAGGATGTTAAGCAGCGGTATGTTGGTGGAAAGCGCCACCAGCGAATAAACCAGGTATACCCCGAGCGCGTTCACGTTCTTCTCCTTCACGGTGTTGAACGAGATTATCATCGCCGTTATGGGGCTCACCTTCCTCGCCACGTACGCGATATACGAGAAGGAGAACACGAACTCTATGATGAACACGAGGAGCAGCGCAAGCAGCACAAGCAGGTAAGTGTACGCATCATGGTATTCCCACAGCACGAAATAGTACAGCAGGAAAAGCGGCATCACCACGAACCCCGTAATCACCATCTTCACGAACCCTATTATGAAGAAATTCGGCGCGTTCTTGAATGCGTATTTCAAGAAATGCTCCAGCCCCACAGGCTCTTTCTCAGTGGCATTGTTGTATTCATTCACCATGGAGCCCTTGTACCCTGCGGCAATAATGACGTAAATTATCCCCAATACCGCAGCGATTGCGGCCAGCACGTATGTGGATGCCTCGCCAGTAAACCCAACAAGCGAGAACAGGAAAAAGAATATGAGCAGTATCCCTGAGAACGCGCCGAGCGTAATGAGCATGAGGACTGGGTAGAGGAAAGTCGGGACCATGAAGGCAACGGGGTCCCGTGAGAAGTGGTCCATAGACTCCTTAATAGCAGATATCAACGCATCACCAAACCCCTTAATTGTGGATTATTTATAAAGGTTCTTCCGCATTCCTACATTATGGATGAGCTACTCTTACTGCTCGCAAGGCGCGGGGCGCTCGCGCGCCCGGTCCGACTGAGAACAGCGGAAATTGGGGAGGAGATGGGCATGAGCCAGCAGAACGCGTCCGTGCGCCTGCGCACGCTTGAGGCAGAGGGCCTTATAGAGCGGAAGGGCCGCATGCTCGCCCTCACAAAAGAGGGCATCCTTTCCCTGCGCAAATCATATTCACAGCTCAAATCCGTTTTCGAGAACCCCGGCTTCAAGTTCTCAGGCCAGGTGGTTGACGGCCTTGGAGAAGGCAGGTACTACATGACCAAGCGCCCATATGTGAAGGATTTCGAGAAGAAGCTCGGCTTCAGGCCCTTTGGGGGCACGTTAAACCTGGAAATACCCGATGCCCTGCTCGAGCAGCGCCTCCAGCTCCGCGAGACCCCGCCAGTGAAAATTTCCGGCTTCAGGATGGGCGGCCGCACATTCGGCCCCATAGACGCCTACAGGTGCAAGGTGGGGGCTGAGAACGGCGCAATAATATTCCCAATACGCAACCACCACCCCCTAAACGTGCTTGAAGTGGTTGCTCCCTCCAACCTGAGGAAAGCCCTCTCGCTCTCCTCCGGCTCGAAGGTGGAAGTGGAAGCGATATTCTGATTAAGGGAATTGTGGGCCCGGGAGGGATCGAACCCCCGGTCTTCGCTGTTCCTACATCTTCCCGGAAAGCCCAAAAAAGATGCTGTAAGAGCGACGTCTTACCATTCGACTACGGGCCCTCAGTACCTGCCGCCAGGCTTGAACGGCTTTACGAACATGTAGTACCGCTCCTTCCCCTCTATTTCGGAAACTATCCTGTGCACGATTGCCGCGACAGGGTCCCCGAGCGTGGGCACCCTCTTCTTGAGGTCCCCCATGCTTTCGAAGGGCTTCTCCTGCCTTTCCTTGAGTATGAGCTCCATATTCCGCTTCCCGATGCCCGGGAGCAGGTCAAGCTGGTGCACCCTCATTGAGATGGGCCCTGCCTTGTTGATGAATTCTATGAAGCGCGCCTCCTGGCTCTCCACGATGTTGCGCACCACGGTGGAAAGCATCTCCTTTGCCGAATCGGTAAGCTCGTTGTGCCCGATGCGCCTCTTTATGCGGTCTATTTCCGCGCGCTCCCCCTTGCCCACGAAAATCTTCTTGCCGACCATGAGGGTAGCCTCGGGCTTCACTGTCGCCTCAAGGAGCGTGAATAGCTGGTCGCCCACAAGCTGGGCCATCGGCTCCTTCCTGGACTCGGTTGACCTTCCTGCAGGGAGGTACTCGACCACCCATGCATAATCCTCCATCCTCTCACCCCACAATTTTCAACAGCGCGGCTATTTCCTCGTCGTTGAGCTCTACTTTTTTCCTGAGCAGCAGCGTTTTCATGAGCTCAGGGCTGTTGGGCAGCACGTCTGCTATCTTCGTCGCTGCCTCAATATCCACTTTCTCGTTTGCCTCCATGAGCTTCTTCACGAGCGCCTTGGACTTCTTTTCATCCAGCTTTGAGAAGGCGGTTGCGTGCTCAAGGGCGTTAATCTGCTCGTACCCAAGCTCCTCGCCATCCTCCTTGCGCTCCTCCAGCACCCTGCGGACCTCAGCAGTCAGCGCCGGCTTTGATTCAATGATTTTCATTTGCCCACCTTTTTCTTTGCGCTTGCCTTCCCCGCCTTCTTCGGTTTTCCCTCCGGTCCAGCTGCCTTCTTCCCCCCTGCTGGGGTAGCCTTAGCGGCCTCAACCCCCACCTTCCTGAGGTGCACAGGGGAAACCACGAGCTTCTTGACCGCCCTGCCGTCCCTCACTTCAACCAGGTAGGCAACGCCCCTCTTCTCCACGACCTTCCCGTGCTTGCCGTGGTAGCGCGGGGCTGGCAGGCCGCGGAATAGCGGCACCACCATTATGAGCACCGTGTCCCCGATGGAGAATTTCTTCACCCTGTCGGGCACCGTAAGCTTGCGCTTGCGCCTGAACCTCTTCGTCCTCTTGACCATTGTGCCTTTTGAACGCTTAACCATACCACCACCTCGAGCCCACGCAGGCAAGGGCAACTCAATTTTGTCCTCACCGTTTTATAAACATTCCACCGTGGGGAGCGTTATTATTCTGGGATAAGCTTTAAAAAGGATTTATAAATGCTTCCTTCTGTTATTTAAATGGTGGTTCCTTGGCCAAAGGGATAGAATACAAAGTAACCAACATGGTCGCATCATCAAACCTCGGGCTCGAGCTCGACCTTTTCCTCATTGCGACGAAGCTCCCCCAAGTGGAATACGAGCCGGAGCAGTTCCCGGGCGCAATCCTCAAGTTTGAGGAGCCCAAGGCGACGATACTGCTCTTCAAGAACGGCAAGATAGTATGCGTGGGCTGCAAAAGCGAGAGGAAGATTTCAGAAACAATCACCAAGACGCTGAAAATGCTCACTCCCTATGCAAAAAAGATACTCAAGAAGCAGAAGAGGCCGAAATTCGAGGTTACCAACATAGTCGCCTCCGCCTCCCTTGGCATGGGGCTGGACCTCTATGCCCTTGCGTATGAGCTGGACGACGTCGAATACGAGCCGGAGCAGTTCCCGGGCGCAATCCTCAAGTTCAGGGACCCAAAGGCCTCGCTCCTCCTCTTCAAGAACGGCAAGGTAATCTGCGCCGGCTCAAAGGACGAGAAAAGCATAAAGAAGGCCCTGCTCAAGGCAAAGAGGCTGCTCAAGCCCTTCTCAAGCAAGTAGGCGGTATTGTGCCAACCGGGGAAGAAGTCCGCGAAAAGCTCAGGGAGGTAATGGACCCGGAGCTCGGCGTGAATATCGTAGACCTCGGCCTGATTTACGGAGTTGAAGTGAAGGGAAGCAGCGTCACTGTGAAAATGACTTTTACCACCCCCGCCTGCCCGCTCCTCAATTTCCTCGTCCAGAACGTAGAAAGCAAGGTGAAGGAACTCGGTCTGGAGGACGTGCGCGTGGAGCTCGTGTGGGACCCGCCCTGGACCCCTGAGCGGATGAGCCCAGAGGCAAAAATGCAATTGGGGATGAAATGATAGTAGTAATGACCACGGTCTCCAAGATGGAGGACGCCGAAAGCCTCGCGCGCCTCCTGGCCGCAAAAAAACTGGCCGCCTGCGTAAGCATCATCCACATTGAGAAATCAATCTGCCTCCGGAAGCAGAAGCTCGAGGAAGCGGAAGAGTTCATGCTCATTGTGAAAACAAGGAAAGGCCTCTGGGAAAAGGTCCGCCGCGCAATAGAGGAAAACCATCCCTACGAAATGCCCGGGATAATTGCAATCCCTGCCGAGCGCGTCTCTCCGGAATATAAGGCATGGGCAGAGAAATGCACTTCTAGAGCGGAAACGTGAGCTCGAGGATGCCGTTCCGGTAGCCCTTCTTCATCTTCTTTGTGCTCACCTTCTCAGGGAGCTCCACAATGCGCGAATACTTCCTCTCCCCGCTCTCCGCCTTTATTGAAAGCTCCTTCCCCTTTATGGATACCTTGATTGCCTTTTCAGAAACCCCGGGCATCTCCGCAACGACCTTCACCGCCTTCTTCTCCCTGAAAACGTCAACAAGCGGCTCCCTCTCATCCGGGTGCTCCGGGCCATGCTCCCTTGCGCTGAGCTTCATGGGCTCCTTCACGTTCCCGAACTCGCGCACCACGGGCCTACCGTCCTGCCCGATGCGCATCGAGAAGCCGTAAACGCGCGGGTTCCCCTTCTGCACTTCCATCCTGCGCATCTCCCCGGACATCCTCATCATCCGGTCCATGTCCTCGCGCATCCGCTCGAACATGTCTCCAAAGAGCTCATCGTCACCTGCCCCGAAAAAATCGTCGAAAAATCCCCTCTTTTTCTTCTTTTCTGCCATGCAGAGCGCACCGTGCTTAATGGGCCGGCATAGTTATTTAAGCGTTATTGCCGGAGCAAGAGCACAAGGTGAATTTCGTGGAAGGAGAAGAAGAGAGCAAGACGGTTGACCTTCCCAAGCCGGTGAAGGTCGGGGACATCGTGGAAATTACCATCGAGTCCGTAGGCGCAAAGGGCGACGGCATCGGGAAGACGGATGGCTTCGTCATCTTCGTGCCGGGCGTGAAGAAAGGGGACACCGTGAAGGTGAAGATAACAGAGCTGAGGAAAACTTTCGGGATAGGCGAAAAAGTGGAATAGCATACCCTTTTACATTTTTTCTTTTCCTATTTCTCCGGTGCTTGCATGGGCAACATAGCCGACCCTTATGAGGAACTGAAGAAATGGAGGAAGCGGTTCCGCAATTTCTTCCCGGAAGATTTTGAGCGCGAGTTCGGCCCCGTGGTGATGGAGGATGTCCATCCCGGCGTGCGCAGGAAGAAGGGCGGGCTCACCGTGCGCGTGAAACTGCCCGGCTTCTCGAAAAAGGACATTGACGTAAACGTTACGGAGAGCAGCATCGCGATTTCCGCTGAAAGCTCCGAAGAAAAGGCGGACCTCAGGAAGGGCTCATACCGGAGGGCGAAGAAGGCCTCTGCATTCCGCCGCGTGCTCGCCCTCCCGGAACCCGTGGA
>Ga0180438_10002366_pt1 | contig 30987 bp, 29 predicted proteins | sample SS_ome_12_FD_132455 | JGI IMG/M metagenome (GOLD analysis project Ga0180438, IMG submission 132455) | Hypersaline lake sediment archaeal communities from the Salton Sea, California, USA - SS_3_D_2 metaG | ecosystem: Environmental > Aquatic > Non-marine Saline and Alkaline > Hypersaline >...
AAAGGTATTCAGAGCATGGAAAGGGTATCTTTTTGATATTCTCAATGAACTGGAAAGAGACAGCCTGATCAGACAATACAGAAAATCACTGATCCTTACAGATGAGGGGCTAAAAAAAGCCAAGGGATTAAAGGAAAAGTATTTGTAAGATTTTGAATTTTATATAGGAACAAAATTTCCGTCTATCAAATTTTTTGCCTTACCCTTTTTTTATTTGACTATCTCTTCATTTTTATTATCCATTTTTTCTTACTTTGGCAGTCTGGGCAATGTTGTTGACATAATTTAAAGGTTTTTTTTGGTACCTTTTAGAACTATATACCGGACCTGGGCGGCATCCTGCGGATACAAGCTGGTCCGGATCTTTTCGGGCACCGGATGGACAGGAATAAAAGAACTTTCTTAACCATTAACCCTGCCCATCCAACTGATCTTACTCTTTTTGTTCCCTTGACTAATTCCAGGGGGCTCTTTTTGAAAAAACTGCCCCCTGGACGACCCCCGCAAAAACTTTTTATTATGGAAAAGATAAGAGGACAGTCGCAAAAATCATATTTTTTTATAGAATTTTGCCGCTGATTTACGTGGATGAGCACGGATAAAAAAATGCTTTGGAAGTTCTTTAGTGCCAGACAAGAAATCCTCTTTCAAAAGAGATAGAGATAAAGATGCAAAACACCCAGCGCATAAATACCAGCCACGATATCATCCAGCATAATACCAAATCCACCGGGTATTTTTTCAGCGTTTCGGACAGGAAAGGGTTTTAAAATATCAAATAACCGGAATAGCAAGAACCCGGCAATATAGAAAGATATGGTATGTGGAACCAGCAGTAGACTGACCATTTGTCCTGCCACTTCATCAATAACACAGGGCCTGGGGTCTTTTTTATTAAAATGTTTTTCCGCCGCCGAAGCCGCTGGTATGCCAAATAAAAATACAAACACAATGGCAGCAATTTGTAAGTAAATAGGCGCTTGCCAATAGGGCTTGATAAAATAAACCAACACTGTCGTCACTAATGAGGCCCAGGTGCCCGGTGCAATGGGTAGACGACCGATATTAAAAAAAGTAGCAAAAAATAACAAAATTCGCTTCATATTCGCTCTCCATAAAGCATTTCATTTTGAAAACCATTGATTCTGATAAAGAACATCCGGTAATCATCGCCAAAAGGTTCATTAATCTGGGTTAATCCATCTATTTCAGGTGCCTGTGACTTTATCCTGCCAATGGTGGCATGACTGTCCCAAGGACATGGACCCTGAGGAAGGAATTCACGGGTCGTACCAATGATCTTTTTATTGTAATTCTCAATATTCTGATCGGAGATATCCATCAACCGTTCTTTCCGTTCCTGGATGACTTCTACTTTTACTTTTTTATTTAATTTAAAAGCCTCGGTATTCTCTTCATCCGAATAACCGAAAACACCGAACCTTTCGATTTCTGATTCTTTAACAAATTCCATTAGTTCCTGGAAGTCCCCTTCGGTTTCGCCGGGGAAACCCACGATAAACGTGGAACGGATAACTGCATCCTTATATTTTTTCCTGATCTTTTCTATTAGTTCCATGTTTTTTTGCCTGCTGCCACCCCTGTTCATTCGTTTTAATATTGCTGGCGACACATGCTGAAACGGGAGATCAAAATAAGGGATGATAGAGGGATAGGCAAACGCATCGATGATCTTATCCGTGACCTCTTCTGGCATCAGGTAGAGCACCCGGATTGCATTAAAGTGAAGGGCTGAAAGTGTTCTTAATAATTCCGGCAATAAAGATTCACTGCCTTTGTCTTTGCCAAAAGAGGTGGAGTTCTGGGAGATGAGATTGATCTCCTGGAACCCCATTTGTTTGTATTTTTCAGCCTCTTTAACAATAGAATCGATGCCCCTTGATCTGAATGAGCCCCGTATCTGCGGGATGGCACAAAAACTGCATTTCATGCTGCATCCTTCTGAGATTTTTATAAATGTGCTGTTGGGAGTGGTGGTAATAATTCGTTTGTGGTTTTCATTATAAAGAAAAAGTTCCTTATCGTTATATGTGTATTGTTCTCTATTATTGGCAGCGATTTGTTTAGCCAGCTCTTCAAAGTCATTGACACCCCATATTATATCTGCCTTTTTAAAGTTGGTTCTCATTTCATCGTAATACCGTTGGGTCAGGCATCCGAAAACAACCACATGTTTTATTTCCCCTGACTCTTTTTTTTCCAATGCTGCCAATATTTCATCAATGCTTTCTTCTTTGGCATCCCTTATAAATCCGCAGGTGTTGATAATCACCCAGTCGGATTCCTCGTAGGGGGATACGATTTGAATACCCTGCTTTTCCAGCATGCCTCCCAGTACTTCAGTATCCACTATATTTTTAAAACATCCCAGGCTGATAAAAGAGGCGGTAATTTTTTGATTCTTCATTTGACCATTCTAACAGATTGTTCAATACAGTGCAATATGACTCAAGGGCCCAAATCCACCACCTGATTTTTGTAAAATATGGATTTGGTGTTTAATGTTCTATGTTTATTTCAAAGTACCTAAAAAAGTTAATTACTCTTTTAAGTTCATCAACGTTGAACCTTGAACTTTGAACCTTGAACAAATTCACCGCCTGTCTTGGCGGCGGATTTTAGAGGGCGCTGCATTACCGTTGATCAGGGTGGTGAATCGTTAATCGTTAGAAACAATACTACCCTTTGGAAAGCTGGTAGGTCTTCCCGGTATCAATCATAGCTTTGAGATTCTCAAATTTGGCATTGTAAGGAACAGTGCAGCCAGAACTAAGGATAAAACCCCCACCCTTGCCGACTTCATCAATAAGTTTCTTACAGTAGTCCTCAACTTCTTCCGGAGTTCCTAATGTCAACAGAGAAGCTGGCACGTCACCCATAATACACATATGGTCGCCCAGCATCTCTTTTGCTTTGAAAATGTCAGTGGTGCTGTCTAAATCCAGTATGCACTTTGCCTTAGGCAATTCCTTGAGGTATGAAAGGTGCCGGGTCCAATTACCATCAAAATGCAGTAAAGGAGTGATACCCCCGTCCACCAGGGCATCAACCAACCGTTTGAGCCATGGGAGGTAGAACTGCTCAAACTGCTTCGGCGATATCATATCACCCGCTCCTCGCTCGCTGGCCAGAAAGACCCGGGGAACACCAATACCCCTGGCACCTCGCAGAACCGTTTTGATTGAATCTGGCAAAGTGGCATCCATAGCAGCAATAACCTTCTCTGGATAACGAAAAAGATCGAGAGCGAACTGGTTTATCGTCCGGGCCGTTGAGAACATCTCATAGGGCACAACACATGGCATCCCAATCAGCACCGGGATTCCCCGGCTCTCCCAGTAGCCTACGTCCTTCTTAAAAACCCTTATGAAGCTCATTAATCTGAGAAAAGCCTTGATTGTCCCAAAGGCATTACCTCCATATCCAGGCTGAATGCGTGGTAGAAGGTGCTTAAAAAAGAAATGATTCCATCCTTTCTTTATGATGATATCATAGTCTTCAACAAACATCGCCGGTTCAGATTCGTCGAACTGCATAATATCATCCGGGGATAATTCGATTCCCGGTCTCTTTACTTTGTTGGGAAATATGGTAATCAAAGGAAAGGGATCGGTCATTGTCGAGCCGGATAGTCCCATCACGTCCCAACCGCCAAGGCCTTCAAATACTTTGCGCTGAGCGATAGTAGCGGCCTTTAGATCGCTGTAATATTTTTCCATCGTTATCCCAACATAAGGGGCAGAGAAAAGCATACCCAGAGGGCAAACAGGGACTCGATCCGGTTCCTGCAAACGGATAACTGCTTCAAATCGCTCACGTGGTGTCATTGTTTCTGATCTCATTTTAATTTCCTCCCATAAACGTTTGGCAGAGCTTAACCGCTTCGGTAGGATCATTGCCGTATGCATCGGCCCCGGTGTAAGCTTGCACGTTTGCATTCATAACCCCACCGCCGATCATGATTTTCACACGATCCCTCAAACCCGCCTTGGCCAGAGCTTCTACTGTCTCTTTCATGCTATCGTATGAAGTCGTTATCAAACCGGAGAGGCCAAGGATTGTAGCGCCTGTTTCCTGGAGCTTTGTAACAAATTGCTCTGCCGACACATTTACTCCCAGGTCGTAAACTTCGTACCCTACTCCTCGGAGTATGGCAATTACCATTTCTTTTCCGATATCGTGGACATCGCCCCGCACCGTCCCGAAAACGACTGTACCTTTTGTATTTACACGACTGCCTCCTAGTGCAGGGCGTAGTATTTCAGAAAGCTCATTGAATATCTCACCAGCCATTATCAGTTCCGGTAAGAAATATTCGCCTTTTTCATAGCGTTTGCCAACAAGGACTATACCCTCACGGCACGCTTCTAATATCTCAATCGGATCGGTCCCTGCCTCTAACTCCTTTCTGACCAGATTGAGGGTCTCTTGTTCTTCAATGTCTGCCAACTTCTGCGTTATTGGACTATCTATCATCTTTCTCTCCTTAACTTTAATTGATAAGAACCAATACTAAATTTTTTTCTCTTCAATTATAATATATTAAAGTAAATATTTAAGAAAGTCAATAAGAATAAATATTTTTTGTAGAAAATAATTGACTTTTTAATTGGGAACCCCTACAAGGAAGGATACACAAATAGCTCCTATGATTTATAAAAGAACATTGACATTCATTTTAATAAAAAGCACCTTCTTCCTTCAAAGATAGAGAGAAATAAAGATTCTGTCGATTAAATTATTTCCAATCCATGAAGTATAATGATGATAACGGCGATGGGAGTTAGGAATTTTAAAATAAAATTCCAGCCCTTATAAATTAGCATATCCGAATTAAAGGCTTCAGATTGAAGGATGGTCTTTTTCATAAACCAACCTACAAAAAGGCAAATCAAAAAACCACCGATAGGGAGCATATAATTAGTAGAAACAAAATCGAAAATATCAAAGAAAGATTGCTCTTTTCCTCGAAAGCTTATTTTTATTTTGTCAATGGCCGGTAAAAATCCGATAAGATAAATACTTCCACCCAATATTAGTGTGGAGCGGGTTCTACTCCATCCTTTCTCATCGATAAAATATGAAACAACGACCTCCAGAAGGCTTATCCCGGAAGTAAGGGCAGCAAAGGTAAGAAGAACAAAGAAAGGTATCGATATAAATTGCCCCGTTTCTTTAAAGAGGGCTGGTAATGTCTGAAATATAAGTCCCGGACCTGCTGCTTCCTTCATTCCATATTGAAAGACGAGAGAAAATATGGCTATACCGGCGAGTAAAGCGATAATTGTATCCATAAAAACGACAGTTATCGCAGCTCTTGGTAGGTCTGCCTTTTTACTGAGATAGCTTCCATAGGTAATCATTGCACCCATACCGAGAGAGAGAGTAAAGAAAGCATGTCCAAGGGCTGAAAGGACACCCTCTGAAGAAAGTTTGGAGAAATCGGGCTTAAACAAAAATGAAAGAGCCTTTGTACCCCCGGTGGTAAAGAAGATACCATAAAACGTTAATCCTAAAAGGATTATTACAAGAGCTGGCATCAAGATCTTCGACCATTTTTCAATCCCATTCTGAATACCCCCCATAACAATAGCGATCGTTAATCCCATAAAGATTGTATGCCAGAGAATTGAAAGCCCCGGGTTCGTTTTTAATGCTGTAAATTGAGCTTCAATTTCAGCAGTAGAACCACTAAACCCAGAAATAGATTTAAAGATATAAGCCATGGCCTGCCCGGCAACGATACTGTAAAAAGACAATATAACAAAACCTGAGGCAACACCCAGCCATCCCACTGACTGCCAGAGACTTTTTTTCCCGGCCAGTTCCCTGAAAGCACCGACAGGATTTTTCTCTGCTCGGTGACCGATAATAAGCTCAGATATCATGATTGGTAATCCAACAATCAGTATAAATCCAAGATAGAGGAGCACAAATGCGCCACCGCCATATACACCGGTAATATAAGGAAATTTCCAGATATTTCCCAGACCCACTGCTGAACCCGCGGCTGCAAGAATAAATCCAATTCTTGTACCCCATTTTCCTCTTTCTACCATTAGAATTCCTCCTTTTTTACTTTTGAATCTATGCAAATGTAATATAAAAACATAAAGTTAACTTTTATCATATAGAATTCCGCTTGTCAACGGTTTCTTCTGATTCTTCTTCGATGAATTGGCGGTAATCGGTATTGTCTGCCATGAGATGAGGGTAAATTTCCAGGCATATCCAGGCATCGCAGGCAGCATATATTTGCTGTTTTCGTGTCAACTGCGACTGTGCCCAGTTGGTTTTCTGCGCTGTTTTGGCAAGGCGGCGCTCAATGTACCGAGCCGTCAAACCTCGAGCTCCAATCTGGATAATTCCTTTTCCCTTCGCAATCTGACTTAAATCAATAAAACCAGCAGGAGTGAATTCTCTCAGTTCCTGTAATTTCTTAATATCATTCTTTACACCTATCCCGATTTTTTTTATGCTGCCGTCAGACAAAAAATCAACCAGTCCATCGGAAAAACCTATTTTGTCCAACTGGAAAAGGTAAGCGGTATCATGAGTGGCCAGTTGAACCAGTGAGGTGGGGTAAGAAATACCCTTCTTAAAGGCAGGTTTGCTCTCTGTATCAAATCCCACACAGGTTTCACTCCTCAATTGCTGGATGACCTCTTCTTCCTGCTCTGTCAGGTTAACCACCACCACTTTCCCTTCAAACCGTATAATGGGAAGCGAATTAATATATTCCCTGCTGAGTCTGTTTACCTTCAATAGTGCCATTTTTTCAGATGGAATAATAAGTAATCTCTATAAAACTTATAGGCCTCCTTTGTAATCAAGATATAATCATAAAAAAGTTCTAATCCTAACTATATTTTTTTTTTTAGCAATAGTCAATCCCTTTTCCAAAAAAAATAAAAAAAGTCCCCCTTACTCCTTACCTCCTATCTCTTGCCTCTTCCCTCTAATTCGCCTTGACAGTAATCGATGAAAATGTTAATATCACAACTTAAACGAGGTAAATAGAATGAAAAGAAAAGAGCGAGAACATTTAAAGGAAGACCCTTTTCAAATCTTTATTGAAAAAACGATTGAAATGCTGCGGAAATACAAAAAAGAAATTTTTTTAGGTTTTGCGGCTGTTGGAGCGATTGTTGTCATTGTACTGGTGGTTTTATACCTGCAGTCAAGTTCTGTTTCCAGAGAAAACCGACTCTATTCCGAAGCACTGAAGATTCAAAATTCGGAGACCCTGACCCTTGATCAGAAGATCGAGAAATTATCCCAGATGGACAATAAGAAAGGGATATCTTCCTCCATTCAATTATCCCTTGCTGCCCTCTATTTTGAAAAAGGGGATATGAGAAAGGCAAAAGAGGTTCTGGATCAATTTCCAGGGAGTAAATTTAAATTGATTAATGATAAGAAAAAATTACTGGAAGCGGAGATGTTAATCGCCTCAGGCAAAGGAAAAGAAGCCCTGGATCAGCTTTATAAATTGTTTTCAGACCCAGAATCCGAAATCGCCAAAGATTTTATTCTCTTAAAAATGGCACAAATTCAAGAAAGGTCAGAACAATTCGAGACAGCTATTGCAAACCTAAAAAAGATTACCGAAGAGTATCCCCAATCTATCTATCTTCGTGATGCACAGGCATTATTAAACAAGATTGAGAATAAATAGTCACGGAGCCCCAGCAGGGGCACTATAATGAAGCGACCGGAAGGTTCATTAATCAGTTATTTTAGTAATAGGGTCAAAAGAGAGGGAGGGATTAACCTGGCCCAGGGTACACCTGGGTTTCCTCCTCCTTCCCAATTGCTCACCTTGCTCAAAACCAACGCGGAAAATAAAAACCTGCATCAATACGCACCGGGAATCGGAAATTTTGATTTGTTGGAACAAATCCGACAAAAATATGCGGTGGTTTTCCCAATCCACACGGACAATCTTTTAATTGTGCAAGGGGCCACAGAAGGGATATTTCTAACTTTTTTCTACTTAACGACTTTCCTGAAACGTCCCTTTTCTGCGCTCTCCTTTGATCCAGTGTATGAAAGCTATCCCATATTGGCGAAAATGTTTAATGTCCCTTTTGAATACGTTGACTTCGCAGAAAACCTGGTGGTTGATTTTGAAAAACTAGGAACAGTGATCAAAGAAAAGAAGGTAAAGATTGTATTTATTGCTTCTCCAGGGAATCCCCTGGGAAAAGTCTGGAATAAGGATGAAATTTCCCATATGATTTCCCTTTCCAGGAAATACCACTTCTACATTCTATTTGATGCGGTATATAAGGATATTTATTTTAATGAAGAGCCGTTCAATCCCCTTTTCTTTAATTATGAGAAGCTTTTTTATATCGATTCTTTTTCCAAGACTCTCAGTATCACGGGTTGGCGAATTGGTTATATTATTACGGCAGCGGAGCATATGAAAAACATTCGTGGATTACATGATTATACAGGATTATGTGCCCCCTCCATCCTTCAGACAGCCACTGCTCAATATCTTTCAGCAACCAATTTTGGGGAAGACTACATTGAATCTGTAAAAAAAAAATGTAAGATATCCTATGATTATATAAGAGAAGTGATGGATCGCCTGGGTTTTATTGTAGAGATTACTGACGGAGGATACTTTTTATGGGCGAAACTTCCCCCAGAGCAGCCGGATGCCTTTAAATTTGCCTTTGATCTCTACAATAGGGTTAAAATAGGTGTTGTACCCGGGGAAAATTTTTCCAAAACCAAAACCGATTATATACGGGTGAATATTGCCACCGAATTATCGGTTATAAAAGATGCCGCATCTCGGTTAAAGGAATTTTTGTAACTATTCAGTTTTCGATAAATTTATCATGCGTTCATGCGTTCATGTTTCACTCGCCCGTCCGGTGTCCTTAGGAACAGGCGCCACCTCCCTGAGGCTCGTTCAATCATGAACTGCATTTTACTTCTGAAAACTGAATAGTTACGAATTTTTTATTTGACATTAAATTATTCTTGTGATAGATATTATATGTGAGTTTTTTTATGAGAATAAAAAGATATAGAGGAAAATTTAGATGAGTAAAAAAAAGAATCCAGAATCAGCGATGCCTCCCAAATTTCTACTGGGAAAGCTTGAAAAAGTGTTACAGAGGATCAACGAGGAAGGCAATTTTAAAGCTTCAATCGTATCTACCCTTGATGGTTTTTCTATTGCTTCTATATCATCCCAATTTGATGATGTGGTATTATCAGCAATCTCTACTATTTTCCAGGAAGCTTCAAAAAGAGCGGAAGATTATATTGGGTTTAAACGAATGGATGAGGTTTCCCTGGTGGATGATGATAAAGTCAGGATGGTATGCCGGGAATTCCAGGCTGGCGAACTTAAACTCATTCTTACAGTCGTGGTCCCCCCATACCAAACGTATAGAAGACTTACAAATATTGCAATAAGAGAAATAGAAAAAATAATGCGAAGAAAAGAAACATAATAAAAATGTATTACTACAATGGTATAACGTATAAAAATGAGATATTTTTCAATCAAATAAAAAATAGGAGGTAAGCAAATGGCGAGTAAAATTGAAAAGATTATCGAAGTACTAAAGGATCTGGAATCAGCGACTTCAGATATCGAGGCCTCTGCTGTTGTGTCTGATGATGGTTTTATAATTGCATCAGTACTCCCGCAAGATATTGATGAAGATAGAGTCGGTGCAATGTCTGCTGCAATGCTCGCACTTGGAGAGAGAGCATCTGGGGAACTTGATAGAGGAGAATTGGAACAAACCTTTGTTAAAGGAAAAAGCGGGTATGTGATACTCTCATCTGTTGGAGAAGCAGCAGTCTTAACAACGATAGCATCAGAAAAAGCAAAGCTTGGCCTGGTATTCCTGGAAATGAAAAGAACAGCCGAAGAATTGCTTAAACTCCTTTGAGGGCTTTTCGTCCCCTTCGGCATCAACAACATCATTATCCGAATTTTGAGGGGCTTCAAATATGATTGATATCTGGAAAGCCGGTATGTCGAACAAGGGGGGAGACGAAAAATTTCTCTACTTCACCCAAATATTTCGAAATTTCTAAAAATTATTGAAAATAAAGACTTTAATAGAAATGGTAATTTATATTATAAACGCACCGTAAGGTCATAAGGTGCTCAAATTACTTTCCATTCCGCTTCCAATTCCTTCCAGTCTAAAGGGGGAGCACCCTTATCTTTGAATTTTATAGTAAAGGCACAGCAATCATCGCCTTTCGCAGTACATTTTACCTCCCTGGCCTCTGCTGATTGACCGGCCAGGGTATCTGCAAATGCGTTCCAAATACCATTTAAAAGGCTGCTGGTAATAATACAGATGGGCCTTGATGAGGTTTTTTCATGTGCCTCATAAGAGTTCCATGATTTAAGCAGGATCATCTCTTTTCCGTCTTTACCCTTTTGAGTGGCGGCATTACTCTTAGACCAACCGGCAACAGGACTCATCCTCTGCGCTATTTCATCGATCGTTTCTACGGCATTCCGCAGATCAGTCCAGCCAAAGTATTTTGCAAATCTGGCACCTATCGCCATTCCTGCCTTTTTACCTACACTGTTAAGAAGGGCATTGGCACCTTTTTCAGTCATGATATCCACCATAACTTCTTTGAAGGTTTGAAAAGATTTTACAGTCCACATTACCATGTCTATATCAGGAATTAATACGAGCTTTCTCGTTTTTCCATCCCACTCCTGGTATTCTTTGGGGAGATTAAGTCCTTCTTTAGAAACAGGGAGGATTTGCTCGTCGTTGTATCTTTCAAAAACGTCCCAGGTGGACTCGAGATCTTCCCCTGGAGTTTTTCCCAACTTTTCAAGTAGTTTCCGCATTATCATTTTAAAGGTTGATTTTCCTGAGGTTTTTATCATCTCTTCTCTAAATTCTACCATGAAATCACGAGATATGGTAAAGGTTCTCTCTTCATTTCCATCACCAACTAAGATGATTGCACCGGTCTCGTTCTCCCATTTTATCCTGTTGCTATCTTGTGCCATTTAAATCTCCTTCTAAAATTTTTTACTTTTAATATATACCATATCATATCTTATTTGTAAACCACAAAAATAGCAAATTTAAAACCTGAATTTGTTTTTGAAACCCATCCTATCATTTCACATAAGGTTACGCTGGTCAGTCATTGTTTTTCCAAAAAAAAAAAGCGTTAATCACTTGACATTATTTTTCTCTTATGGTACAAGCTATGTGTGGAAGAAAAAATGAAAATAATAAAAAGGAGAATTATGTTGCGAATAAGAAAACGCACTGACTTTCTTACTCCCAACAAGGCGACCCTTTTTAGAAAAATGGTGATTTTTCATGGATAAACAAACAATATTGATTGTAGATGATGAAAAAAAAGTCCTTGAACTTCTCAAAGAAACAATAGGAGAACTCGGTAATGAGTACAATGTACTAACGGCTCGTAACGGCAAAGAAGCACTCCAAACCTTTGAAAAGGAAAAGATTGACCTGGTACTTCTCGATATAAATATGCCGGTTATGAGTGGCGTACAGGTTTTGTCAGAACTTCATAATAAGAAGATATGGTTACCCATTATTATTCTGACGGCTTATAATGTGAAAGGCATGGAGCAAAAGTTTCTTGAGTTTGGAATCGTTGATTATCTGCGTAAACCATTGGACTTAAAAAAACTTAAAAAGAGAGTGGAAGAGATACTGAGAAACAGGACAAAGAAAGATTCGATCTCTGGTATGAGTCTCGCTGCCATTCTGCAGGTTCTTGAAATGGAACAAAGAACAGGGGTACTAACGATAAAGACGGACAAGACAAATGGGAGAATATTCTTTAAAGAGGGAAGGGTTGTGGATATTGAGGCTGAAGGCCTTTCAGCAGAGGAAGCACTGGGAGATTTGTTAGATGAATCGATTAAACATAAGGAAATAAGTATCGAGTATCTAAATCACAGAAGAACCGAAAAGATAAACAAGTCGTTAACAGAGATTTTGCTTGAAGCATCCAAATTAATTGATGAGGATAAATCGAATAAAAAGGAAGAGATAGAAATAGATGATGAAGTTGCCGAAATAGAAGAAAAAGTAGAAGATGAGAGGTTAAATGGACTAATCGAAAGTTTAAAAGAGGAGCTGGGCGATGCACTTCTTTCAACAGAGATATGGGAACTTGATAAAGGAGAAGTGATCGCAGGCTTTAATCCGCGAGAGGATGTGTGCGACCTCTTTACTCAAATTACTTTTTATATTAATGAAGCTCTAAGTACAGCAGAATACCCGGAACTGGGGAGATATTATATTTTAAACCTTTCTGGCGGAAAAATATCAGTCACCGTTCCGATTGGCGAGTATTTCTGGGGTATGCTGATTGATTCCAAAAAGACACCACTGGGATTCCTGCTAAAAGTGGTTCTATCTAAACTGATTGCATCCTTTGAAGAAGCAATCGCATCGTAAAGAGGAAAAAGAGGTATACAATATAATAACACTTAACAACATAGGAGGTTACGTTGGATGTAAAAAAAATGAATGCGACAATTCATAACCTGGTAAGAGAATTAGGTAATGCCCTTATTTCCACCGACGTATGGACCATTGAGGAAGGAGAATCTATTGCAGGTTATAATTCTCAGCCAATAGCATGTGCCCTCTTTAATCAAATTACCGGCTATATAGACGAAGCGTTAGAGGCAGGTGAATACCCAAAACTCGATAAGTATTATATTTTAGAACTCCAGGATGGGAAAATGGTAATAATAATTCCATTTGGGGAGTATATATGGGAAATGCTTATTGATTCGAAAAGAGCTCGATTGGGGCTTCTTTTGAATATAACGATCCCCCAGATGATTGAATCCTTCGAAAAGATAATATCAGCCACATAATATAACGAAAACCTTCCGTTTTTTCGATCTTTTGCCCTCCTAGGTGCCCAATTGTTTATGAATAGATGGGAAAACTTTTTCCGAGATTGAAGGGACGAAACTCTAAAGAAGAAAGTGCGGATTTTAAATTTTGATGTTTACATTTTCTTTCTTTTATGTTATAATTTATATGGACAGCATGAGGCTGTTATCAAAATTTACTATTAAAAACAGTCGGTTTTTTAGCAAGCTTTTCAGAATTAAAACAAATAATAATAGGAGTCAATAAAATGAGTAAAAAAGTAAAACCAAAAAATGTACCGCCAGTTTTCTTAGTGAAAATTTTAAAAGGATTTACAGATTTTTTAAGAAATCTGAGGAGAAAAATTCTACCCCCTGAATTTGTTATGTCAGAATATATTATAGAATATCTGGTCATCCAACGATTGGTTTTTGCTGTAACAGAACTCTGGATTCCTAACCTGCTGGAAGATGGTCCCCAAAGTATTGAAGAACTAGCAAAAAAGGCGGGTGTGAATTGCAATGCTCTATACAGAGTTATGCGGGCACTAACCGGTGCCGGTATATTCAAAGAGAAAAAAGGCAGAGTTTTCGAAAACACAAAACTATCAAAATGTCTTATGTCCGGAGGGAAAGGCACAATGGCGGCCCTAACAAAATATACCGGTTCAACCTGGATAGTTAAAGATTGGGCTGATATACTATTTAGTTTGGATAAAGGCCAGGATGTATATCAAATCAAATATGGGAAAAGATATTTTGAATGGATCGAAGAGAATCCTGAAGAGTATAGAATATTTGATGAAGGAATGTTAAACCTATCGCAGCTAAGCGATGATCCGATTACAGCAGTCTATAACTTTTCCAAAATGAATTCTATCGTGGATATCGGTGCCGGTCACGGCACACAGCTTGCCTCTATCCTGAAAGCAAATCCGCATATGAAAGGAGTTCACTTCGATCTTGAGCGAGTCGTCCTGGCTGCGAAACAGGAAGATCCGTTAAATGACCCCCTTGTAAAAGATAGGGTCGAATATGTTACCGGGGACTTCTTTAAATCGGCTCCAGAGGGTCACGATGCCTATTTCATGAAATCTATTTTACATGACTGGAGTAATGAAGAAGCAATTAGAATACTCCAGACTTGTCGGAAGGCAATGCATGAAAAATCCAGGCTTCTGGTTGCCGACATGGTAGTAAAAGCAGACAATAAACCATACTTTGGGGATTTAATGGATTGTGGAATGTTGGTGTTATTAGGCGGTCAGGAACGTACCGAGGAAGAATTTGCAAATATTTTCGAGAAGTCGGGCTTCAAACTCACACGCCTCATCCCTACTGCCTCACCATACTTTATAGTAGAGGGAGTGCCCATTTAGTTAACACTTCTATACTCAAAAAACGGGTGGCACCCGCACCCCAGGATGCCACCCAACCGGCTGACAAGATTATCTCTTATGCACGTTATATTTCCCCTCAAATTCAGAAAAACTAAAATTTCTTTAGTATATAGTAGATCTCAAAAAAGGGCAATTTGTTCCGGTGCAAATCCTTCGCTATCCTAGGATAGTAAGATTTTTAAAACATTGATAGTATTGGAGTTCCCTCCGAATGTTCGTAAAATGCTGCTGCTTAAACACTTTCTTATTATTCCACCAGCCATGCCTCTGCATCGTCTCTGTTTGTAAAAACCTTAATCTCCAACCCAGATAATTTGGAAACAACATTGAGGGTCATTTTCTGTAATAATAGCTTTGGAGACACGTACACAGCCGTTTTGGCATTACCTCCTTTCTTGATAATATCCTGGGATTGTTTAAGAAGTCTCGTGATTGAAAATCCCGGCGGTTTTGATTTTTCTGAGATTTCTACAAACAGTAAAAATCCAGGTTTAAGCATTCCTACAGCTTTTCCGACATGTTCCACATAATGGGGGATGTCTCTTTCTTTTTTCATAATACCATAGAACACCATATCAAAACGATTTTTTTCCTTATCAACGTCAATTGAGTATTGATCTTTTTCTTCAAATGTAGCCATTTTACCTCCTTAACATTCTATCGCTTTTTAAGCGACGATTTAAATTTTTATTACTTTTTTTCATCGTTATACAATGACGCAAATTCGCAGTCATTTTATATCACATTGAAAAAAAAATAACAAGACAAATTCTTAAATTTTTTTCAATATTTTCTGCAAAACAAAATTCAAACAGCTTATTTCCACATTGCAAACCTTTAAACACGTAATTTTTAATATAACTGCGAATCGGTTTTTATTCTCCTTCTAACCATTTAAGAGCTTCATCTTTATCATAGAAAACTTTTGTAGACATACCGGACAATCTCCCTACAACATTGAGTGTCATTTTCTGTAAAATTTGACGTTGTTTTAAAACGACTGCTGTTTTGCTCACACCTGCCTGTTTCATGATTTGTTGACCTTTTTTATGAATCCCTGTAACACTCAACTTGGGTGGCTTTTTATCATTTATTTCTGCATATATTGTATATCCTTTCTTAAGCATACCAACAGATTTTGCTACATGCTCAAGATAATAGGGGATATCAGCTGGAGATTGCCAGTGACCTAAAAAAGTAAGATTAAGACGGTTTTTATCCTGGTCAACCTCCATCATATAGCAGTCCTTTTCCTCAAATTGTGCCATTTTTTCACCTCCCTTTACTGACGATTTGGTTTTAATCTTACTCCATTCATGGAAATTTTAATAACAAATAAAAAAAAAAAAATCAATACTTTTTCCGATTTTTTTTTATTTCTCTAAAAAATATCTTTAAGAGAACCGTTAAACTCCGATGCACATAGAAGATTTCAGTAGTCTAAATATATTTACGATTTAGTGTTTACAAATGTAATACAACCCCTTTTCAGCGGCAATGCGCCCTGAGTTAATGGCAAAGCCCAATGCCCCACCGCAGGTGACGACATCATAATCCCTGCCATACATGCCGCCAGCACAGTTTCCGGTAGCATAGAGACCAGGAATTGGATTAAAGTTCTCATCCAACACTTCTGTTTTGTGATTGATTTTAATTCCTCCCAGCGTTGTGAATACATGTATTGAGCACTTTATTGCATAAAATGTTCTTTTTTCTACCGCCTGCAAATACCTATGCTCTTTGGCAAAGATTCCATCATAATTTTGGAGGCAACATTTATTGTATTCATCGACTGTATCTTGCAACGCCTTGCGGCCGATAGAAGCCTTATCTGCCAATTTTCCTAAGGAATCGGCTGCAAAAACTTTACCTTCTTTTATGCCCCGTTTTATGTCATCATCCAGTTGGTCAAGCTTTGTTGTTGCAGGAACAAAGATACCAAGGGAAGCCTGAATGCCTTCTTCCATCATTTTTTTCTTTGCGGTTTCGTCAAAAATGGTATACATGATGCCATCTTTCTGGTTTGCCAGAGCGTTTGCCATGATCGGGAATTGGAAAGCGGTATTTTCACTGCAAAACCGTTCTCCCAATTGATTCACCCAGAGTAGGGGTTGAACAGCGGCAGACCATAAGTGAGAAATTGGTCTTTCTCCCGGTACAGCAGGGATGACCATTATAACATTAGCACCTTCAGATGCAGCTCCTATATCCCATGCCATCTGAATGTGATCCCCCGTTTGCTGCATCTCTATGAGCGTCTGCAAATCGAATGTGATACCGGTATATTGTTTGATCATCTCTATGTTGCTGGCAAAACCGCCCCCAGCGATTATAACCACCGGCGTTTTGACATTAATGATATTACCCCCCTTGTCCCGGACTGTGACTCCAGCCATTCGATTTTCTTTATCCATTATTAGCTCTATCGCTGGAGTTTCCATAAATATTGGCACTCCTTTCTCCGTAACTTTTTGAACCAAAATCTCAATGAGTTTTTTACCGCCCCCTTTTATCAGGTGCCAGGATCGTGGACCACCCGGCCAAAGGGCCCAGATTTTTTCATATTCAACTCCTAATTGCATAAGCCAGTTGATTGTATCAGCTGATTTATCTATAAACGTTCTTACCAGACGACCATTAGCAATCCAATGGGAGCTATGCATATGCCTTTTAAAAGCTCCATCCTTTGTTATCCCGATATTTTCTTTAGCCTGTAAAATGCTTTCTGCAGCAAACATCCCCTCTGCCATAAGTGAGTATCCACCTGGGAAAGGCATCTTCTCAAATACAATAACCTTTGCTCCTCCGGTAGCAGCCGTTAATGCTGCACTTAGACCTGCCGAGCCTGCACCGATAACCACAACATCGGCTTTCATTTTTTTTGTCTGTGTTGTGGTGCTTATCTTTTCATCTTTAATATCTATCATCTTATTCCCCTAATTTTTCAGAAATCAAATTTTTTTTTAATGAATTTTGTTTCACATAATTTACACACTATTTAACAGTTTTAGTTGGAATCATTCCAAAAAGTTCCATCAAACCTACGGGATCTGCACAGAAGAACTTAAGAGAGATTATTTTGATGTTCATTTTCTTATCAACCTTTAAATTGTAAAGGGCAAGGCTGTCAACTTTAAGCAACAATTCGTTGGTTTTCCGGTCAATATTATCTATATTTACCTTTGATGTAACAGCCATTTCTTTCGTATCGACATACAATTCGTCTAAATTTATTCTTTCTAAAACACTCATATGACTCCCGACAATAAATTTCTTCCAGGTGACCAGGTCCATTGTGGGGAATTCCAGTACCGGGAAATATGCGATCGCCTTGAATTCCGGGGCCCAATACTGATCCATCTTATCAATGGTCTCGGCATCCTGACCATACTGGTTGTAAGCCTTATAATAGTCTCCCATAAACTTCTCAATTTTCTTATAAATAGTTTCTTTTGAACTCATAGATACGCCTCCTTTTTATTTTAATGTATTATTATAACAAAATAGAAAAAAATTTGTAAATTTATATTTTTTTGAAAATCTATCCACCCGGATAAAAAAATACTTTAATTCATCACACAATATTCCATTAATCTGGTATAGCCCTTAAATATCTTTTCATTATTCTCAGGGCGTGCAAAGGAGCGATCTCGCTTAAGAGCCCAGCAGCATATAAAATATAATTTTTGTCAACGAAAAACATTGGGGAGATTGGGCATAGAGATTCAGGTCGGGAAGAGTGAACACAGGCGGATTCTAAAACCCATGCTGGTATTGGACCGTACGCCAGTATACCACCGGTACCGATAATGCGGGTAAATGCCGTTAAGTCCTTTCCGTACTGCACGTTTATTTTTCCTGTGGGAAAGTAGAGGTTTTCAATCCTACCGGCATGCCTTTGAACAGCTAGTTCCACAGCTTTACTGGCCAGTGCCATATCCATAAGAGATTCCTCTTCATTTTGAGCCACATGATCCATATGTTTCGACACATACGACACATAACGAACACATGACTTTATATCTATACCGCCTTCCATTTCTTCCATTTTTTCCAGTATTGAAGAGGCATTATACCGAATGCCCAGATCGCCTTCAACGGTGCGTTTATCAAAAGGTTCGGGTAATCCTTTCAGGATGGTATCTCCGTGAGATGGATACCCATAACCGATGGAATGAATATCTGTTGTGGCACCCCCCACATCAATAACCAGCAAATCTCCCCATCCCTTTTCACTTTCACTTTCATTGTTGGTTCCTTTACTAAGGAGGCTGGCCCCCTTTAACACTGCCAGGGGTGTGGGCATGATGATATCGCCAACAATTTTTTGGGCTTTATCCAGGCCCTTGGAATGGGTAATTCGTTCTAAAAAAATTTCTCTTATGGTATTTTTTGCAGGCTCGATATTTAATCGATCAAGCTCAGGCAAAATATTTTCCACTCTAACGGCATACTTATCGGCTTTTCTCAAAATTGTCTGAACGTTAGTAGCCGCCATTTTATTACCGGCAATAATAATGGGAGAATCGACCCGCGATTGAGCCAGGACACGGGCATTTTTAATTATCGTTGCTTCATCGCCGCCATCGGTTCCACCTGCCAGCAGTATTAAATCCGGCGCCCTTTCTTCAATCTCTTTTATATCATCAGAACCGAGCCTATGGGAATAGGTGTCAATTAACCTCGCTCCTGCACCCAATACTGCTTCACCGGCTGCTTTTGTTGTCAGGGCTTTGGTTAAACCGATGGCAATCATCCTCAACCCGCCAGCCGCACTGCTGCTGGAAAGTATGCGTTCAATGGCAAATTCGTTATATCTACCTCTAACCGTGGCTTCCAGCTGTGCCATAGCTGTTTGAAGTCCTATGACAATACTCGAATCAACAGTGGTTCTGGCCTGGGCTGTACCTACTAATTCTTCCTTTTCCAGGTTAAATGCCGATATCTTAGTATAAGTGCTGCCAAAATCGATTGCCAATGTCAATTTCATTTATTCTAATTCAGGACATTGGCAGCAGCGCTCCCATACTAATTGCTGTCATATCGTAAATAACCGTTTCATAACCGACTTTTTTCCCCAATTGCTTCTCTCTCTCCCCAATTTTATCGTTATGAAAAGCAATAATTTCTTTATCAAAAGGAAGATCGCCAAAGTCAAAAAATCTTGCTGCCCCTTCACTATCTTTAACTCCCATCACTTTACCTCTAACATGTTGGGTAGTGGCATAGGGTTGATCCAGGATACCTGCTTTGATTGCTCTTTGGGTCCCGATTATGACATCCCCCTCTCCCATGTCAATGACTTTATCCAAAATGGAATTCACCTCTTTCTCCAGGATATATACTTCAGCCTTAATATCTTTGTTGTCAAGTATATCAAAATGTTGAGGCTGCAGCATGTTTTCGAACATTTTAGCACACCTGAAACTCGCTGCTGTCCCTTCTTTTGTAGGGATGTGGTGGGCCTCATCTATCGTCCTGGACCCGATCACCTGGACATTGGCCAGTATACCAATCATGGTAAAATAAGAAATTAGCCCAAATACCTGGTCATGATTGGCAGGGAATCTACCGGTGGGACTGACACTGTAAGTAGTCGTCTGAACATCATGGTAGCCAAATTTATCCAGGTATTCCCCAGCAAGCTTTTTAAAAGTTAATATATATGCAATATCCTGGGATATATTTCCTTGCAGCCAATTGTTCAGTTGGATATGCTTTGCCCCCTGCTCTGCTGCAATCAACACTTCAATGATTTCCGGTGCAATCATTAGGGATGGAGGGCTGATAGAGGGCATGGCACCACTAACACAGTATAAAATAGGGATTCCATTTTCTTCATAATACCCCATCAGCCTGTTTATATATTGAAAATTGTGTATAACCTTCTCCACGGGGATATCCTTTGTATAATTCCAGAAGGATATCAAGGGACCTCCTGAATAACCAGTATGGCCGCCGGCCAGCCCGATTTCATGGGTTAACCTGGCATCAGGAGTAGGACCAAACAAGAGTATTGGTAAATCAACCGCTTCTATGACTTCCCTGTTGCCATTTATACCGTGCACAACAACTGGGAATCCATTTAATACTGCTTTCCCTGTTTTTTGACCTTTTTTGAGTTCCTGTGCCGCAGATTCAAAACGGCAATTCCTGGTTAAGCTGTCGATATAGGTGGTTAGAAGATCAGCCTTTCCCTCGTTTTGTAAATGGAGCAGCAGCTCTTTATGGTTAGCAATCGTATCTGAACCGGAGGAGGGGCAAAGGTAGGTGATACCTTTTTCCTTTGCTTGCAGTACTTTTAGTGCTGCATTTTTAACCGGGGGCAAATTCTTGTGATACTCAACGGCCTCATCTATATTAACCTCTTTTCCTGTGGGCCACATATTGAGCACTTTTTTCCTTTCTTGAAAAAAATAATCCTCAGACCATTTTTTATTTACCACATCCATATTAAACTCCTGGGATCTAAAAGAATTCGCATAACGCCTCACACATTGCGCATGAGTAAAAAAATCGTTTGATAACACACATTTTATTTTAATCCCTTATCCTCTATCCCCAGATCCTTTTTTAGATCTGCAATGACAGGTTCTGGTAAAACAAAGGGTTGGTATACCCTATCAAATCCCATGTCTTTAAAGGTCTTTTCTGTCTTTTCCCATTCTTCTGCATGAATGACCAGTTGCCCACCAAGGTATAAACGGATATTTTCCAGTCCCGACTCTATACATTTCTCCCTGAGTCCCTCTACTAATAGTGTTGCATGACCAGCTAATGAAGAGATCATAATAGCATCTGCATCTGTTTCTACAGCAGCATTTACAAAATCATCCTGGGTATTATGAATACCCAGAGAATTAACTTTGAATCCGGCATTTCTTAATGCGTGCTCTAAAATGCGTATCCCGGTCACATGCACATCCTCACCGATAACCCCTGTGACCAGTGTGCCTTTTACTGAATTATTACCACACATCATTTATTTCTCCATGCTCGTAAAAAAATGATAGATTATCTTTTTGAACCTAAATTCTTTATTTTTTCCGGTGCATCCCAGAAGAAATCAAGAGTTACAATCTTAATAGCCTTTTTTTCATCCAGGATGAGTTGGTAACAGCCCATACCATCGATTTCAAACGCTTCTCCTGTCTTCTGGTTTCTCTTTTCTATTTTTAATAATATCACAGCTTTATTGATTTTATCGTCTATTATGACATCGCGGACTTTCATTGTATCTTTAATAACGGTATGTGTCCTAATAAGAAATTCCTGAAAATCTTTACGACTCGTATATACAACTGGGTAAGTTCCGTCTGTGCGGTGAAAGTAAGCGGTAACTTTAAAATCGGGGGCCCAGTATTTATCCATCTTGTACATACTTTCGGCATCGTTGGCATACCTGCTGTAATCTTTGCAGTAATTTAACATAAATTCTTTCATTTTTTTATATGTCAATTTCATTTTCTTTGCTCCTTAATTAAAAAATGGTATTGAGATAATACTCTTAGAATCCTCCTGAAACATTGACTATTTCACCGGTTATATTCCCGGAAACATGGGAAGCCAGGAACATAACTAATTCTGCTACATCTTCTTCTTTTGTCAGCTTTCCTGTATCGGTACCTGCTGTTAATTCCTCCATCATTTCCTCAGGAGTAACACCCCTTTTTTTTGCCATCCCTGGTAAACGGGATTTGATAATTCTTTCGGTCAGTACCAATCCCGGCGCTATGGCATTAACTGTTATTCCATAGGAGGCTACTTCTTTCGACAGAGTCTTGGTGAAGATATTTAAGCCTGCTTTGCTTACATTGTAAGTTGCAGAGTTGGGTGGGGATACTCTATAAGCCACGGAGGAAATATTAATAATCCGGCCAAATTTATTTTCGATCATTTTGGGCAAAACCAACTTGGATAAATGAAAAATACTTGTGAGATTAATTTTTAATACACTTTCTACTTCTTGGATAGGTGTTTCGACAACGGGCCCCATATACCCTGAAATAGCCGCATTATTTACTAAAATATCAACATGTCCGAATTTATCCATCACTTGCTTAACCGACTGTTCTATTTCTTCATCCCTGGCTAAATCGGTATGAAAAAATAGGGCTTCTCCGCCTCTATTCGTAATTTGTTCAATCGTATTTTTACCTTTTTCTTCGTCACGGGCAAAAATAATAACCTTTATCCCAGCATCAGCCATTTTTAAGCTTATGGCCTTGCCGATTCCTCCGGAGCCCCCGGTGACGATGGCTATCTTGCCTTGCAAAGGTTTGTAATCCATGTGACTCGCCCTACTCCACACATTCAAAAAGAATCTCTTCCTGTCCGGTTATTTTAAAGAAGAAAATCCTTGAATGTGCACCTTTTCGAATTTCCCCCAGGAGTTTGTATTGGTCACTTTTCTTCATCCTGTTGTAAATCTCTTCAATATTCTTTACTTTTAGGCCCACGTGATGCAAACCTGGTTTATCATTTGCGATCGGGCTGCTTTGATCGATCACTTCCAGTAATTCAATGCCGGTTTCCTCGTTATCTTTAACATCTCCTAAAAAAGCGATTTTCATACCCACTTCGTCAAATTTTTCAATACTATTACAGGGTAATCCAAGGGTTTCGAATGCATGACATACCATTGAAAGGTTGGATACTTTAATTGCGATATGGTCTATATTTTTTATCATTATGTTAACCTATTGCTTTTTATAAATTCAGGCGCTATGCTTTGAAATAAGGCAATATGGTTTTCTCCGACTCCTGAAGACGCGAGCATAACTTTATCTCCCTCTTTAATCAGACCTTTTTCAACAGCTTCAAGGAGGTTCGTCGCCACTGAGGCAACAGCCATATTTCCATATTTCTCAAAGGATTCGTAAAATTTGGATTCAGGTACACCCACAGCCTCTCTCCATGCATGAGCTGCCCATGGAACTGGCTGATGGGTAAGGAAAAAATCGATATCTTCTGCTCTCATCCCCACCTTTTTTAGGGTCTTATTGACAACCTCTGCCACATCACCCTGAGCATTTCGCGCAATTTCTTTACAAAGCTCCTGACTATAAAATGTGACAAATTCTTGTTCAAACGTCGGCCCCTGCTGAGTCGATACCAGCAGGGCGGGTTTTCGTTTTTGGAAAATAATACCTTTATGCCTGTTCCCACGACTTATCGAATGAGAAGATATATAATCATAACCTAATTCAACTTCTGCTACAATACCTGCAGCAGCACCATCTCCGATATATACGCTAAAATAAGAACATTTGTCATTGATAATCGAATCTATGGCACTCCCAATAATAAGCACTTTCTTTTTTATTCCGGCCTTTACGTATGTCATGGCAATCTCTAACATGGTTATAAATGAAGAACAGCATGTATCAACATTATATGCGCCTGCATTCTTTAATCCCAGTTTGTGTTGGACCAGCGACGCATTCAAGGGAACGTGAAGATCAGGAACCAATGAACTGCAAAGAACCAGGTCGATTTCATCTTTATCAATACCTGTATTAAAAAGAGCTAGAGCCCCAGCCAGTGTTTCTGCATCAGATGAAAGCATAGGATGAGGATGCACCGATTTTTTCAACGAGACCGGATCCATGGGTACCCTTCTTCTTTCCTTGGTTCCTTGAAAGGGATCCTCTCGTTTTTTTGGTGGTAGGCTTTCCAGCCAACTTTTATACCAGGGTTGACTTTCCCAACCGTCATAATTTGTCTCTATTCTCCCTGGCAAATGTCCGTGAGCTTCAATTTCATCGATATATTCAGGATACAAAAGGGTTTCATTTTTTAGGAACTCCACCAATCGATCACGCTTATTTTCGGGAACCTCTTTGGCTGGCAAATAACCTCCCATACTTACGAGGCCAGCGGCTTTAGGTATCATTATCATTATCTCCTTATATTTTTCCTATCAAATCTATATTTTATCGTAATTTTTTTAGATTTCAATAGACTCAGCACTTTTCTGCAATTTTTTTCTCTCTTGAGTCTATTATCAAAAATCGATGCTGTTTTCGCTGCTATTGTTTTCATTTTTCAGTTTTTCTGAAATTTCGTCAATTGCCTTTGCATACGCTATAGCCAGCCCATCTAAATTTTCCATTGCCCGTGCCAGATCGCTATCATTATCAATAAAAAACGGTTCTCCAATAACGCAGGGAGCCGTTGTATAGCGTAGAAGATACCCACCCTTATCCTCGGTGGTTCTCGGTTTGATGCCCCTATTGGGTAGTTTCAGGTATTCAACAAGGTTTGTAAGGAGAATTTCAGCTATTTCTTTCCCCTTTTGGGACTTGTGATGATAAAGAACTTCAGTACCGGAAACCTTCCCATCAAAGCAATTACAGTGAAGACTAATAACAAAATCAGGATCAAGCTCATTAATATCTCCAGAAAGTGTCTTATATGTTCTGCGATAAATCCTATTAATATTTGCCTTCTTGACTTTTTTTTCAATCAGAAGGCCCAGTTCCTCATTAAATGTAAACTCACTCACATTGCTATTCTCATTCATCGCTCCAGGCGAATCTTTCTTATGCCCGATAACCAGTGCACAGCGTTTTTTCTGTTCATCTTCTTCGAAAAACATTTTTTTTAAGAAATCCGTAAGCACTGGGCCAGCCTCTTCAACCACTTTAGCTGAATAAATCCAGCCCCCGCGATCATGTCCACTCACCTCGATAATCTTTCCTTCATATTCAGACAGATCAATCTCTTTACTCTCGGGTGTCCGGGCCTCCTCCATCTGAATAGCGGTCAGTCTTACAGAATCACCTTTAAGACGCTCTGGTGCAATAATCACAAATTCTCCATCCCGCACCTTACCAAAAAATTGTTCGTTTCTATTCATTGCTTCCTCCATTCAGTTTCCAGTCGTTTGCACCACATATTTAGTATCTCTAAAGATATATTATATTATCCCCATTACAAATTTTCAACCTTTATTCCTGCAAAATCTTTTGCCTATTTTTTTACATTTTTGTTTATTCACTCCCTGATAAGGGTAATGCCGTAACTCTCCTGGTCATCCGGGGGACTGGCATTCCAGTCCATGTAAGAGTGCGAGCTGTCAGTGACGTAATGCACCTCATATTCTCCTCTCTCCAGCAGTACTGTGTCATTAAAAAGACGATTCTTACGCGCGCCGCCAGCATGCTGGGTCTTTTTGTATGTCATTTCCCAGACAATGTTCCCTCTCTTTCTCTCCTCAATCCAACCGTAGTCCACCATGCCTGAAGAAGTACCTTCCCCAATTGCTATGATTCTTAACCTGGTATCCCCTGGAAGTGTAAAGGACCTACTTAATGATCTGTCATCTCTAACACCGGTTATTTTTGCAATTACATTCTCACTTTTAAGTTGGTCAGGGTTAACCGATTCAATGCTTTCTCTATCTTCTTCATTGATAACCCATAGGGTGATTCCCCACCGTTCGGGATCAAACGGAGAGGCTGCATTCCAGTCTCTATAGGAGTGGGAGTCATCAGTAACATAGGTGACGATATAATTCCCTTTGCCCAGGTGAATCATTTCATCAATCATCCTGTTCTTCTCAGCACCTCCGGCATGACTGGTCTTTCTTCCTTTAATCTCCCAAACCTTTTCCCTGGTATCGGCATTAATAATCCACCCGTAATCATACATTCTTCTTTTGGGGTCGTTGCCCTCACCAACGCACAGGACTCTCAGGTCCATAGGTTTATTCAACTTGATGGCACCTGAAACCCGTTCATCATCTCTTACCTTTGTCAATTCCAATACAGGTCTGGGTAACTCGACGTTTTTCAGTAGTTTGGCATTCTGGGAGTCTTTTTCATAGGATGCCCAGATTGTAATTCCCCAGAATTGGGGATCATCAGGCGGCAATTGGTTCCACTCCTCATAAGAATGGGAATCATCGGTTTTATAATGAACCAGGTACTTTCCGGCGGGCAGTGTGATTTCATCCTCTATGAGTATATTCTTTTTACCTCCACCCGCGCTTTTTGACTTTCTACCACTCATCATCCAGATATGTTTGTTGTTTTTTATATCATCAATCCAGGCATAATCGAAGATTGACTCTTCATAGCCTTCTCCGATAGAGTAGATCCGAACCTTTGTCTCTTCTGTTAAAGAGAACGCTTTCCAGGCCCGTCTGTCATCTTCTACCCGAATGATTGAGAGAATAGCATTTTCTCTCTGGAGGTCCACCAATTCAATGGGATCGGCTTTGACAACATCCTGGCTACTGCCTGAAACTGTCAGTTTAAAGCGACCACGGTACTGGCGGTAATACTTTCTCTTTTTTGCATCAAAGATTTGACTGATAATACGGGAAACAATATTACGGTTACCAATCCTGCTTGAATGGTTTAAACCAGCGGTGTAGTATATCTCATAATCTCCTTTTGGCAGAGAAATCTCTTCACTGATAGGGTTGGCTCCCTTTTCAAACCCTCCTTTGTCTTCAAGCATATGCCAGGCCACTTTCCGGGTTTTGGAGTTCAGTATCCAGCCATAGAAAACCAGTTCTCGTCCCTTTTCATAAAATAATCCGACTGAACCGGTTAATTTAATTCGACTCTCTTTCTTTAGGGAGAATCCCTTCATATCCAACTCACCAGGGTACACATCCCCTGCGGTTATTTCTGTCCTGTTCTGTGCAAATGTCGGACAGGCCAGGGCATATAAGAGCATCAGGCTTACACCTGAAATAACTATTGCAAATCGCTTAATTTTCACTGCTGCCTCCTTTCATTTTTGCTTCGTCTCTTTGTGCCTTTGTGGCATTTTTTCATTAAACTTCTTCCACTATTATTAATAACGAAAAAGCATGAGAGAAGGTTCTGAAAAAATTAAAAAGAGTAACATAAGAGTGCCTAAAGTGAGCTAAAGTACCTACATTAGTCAATTTATTATTACTTTCTGCCATTCTCGGCCAGGATTTTTCTGAGTAGTCACTACTTCCACTGATTCTTTTGCATTAGTACTCTCTTTAGTTCTTCCCCTTTGGAAAAATAGGAACGAGATTTAGCCTGATCCCCCTTGAACGAATATATATCGGCTATAATATAATAACCGAAAGCCGTATATTTATTCGGGGGTTCTATTGCAATCCCCTTTTCACAAAGTTCCACAGCCTCCTCAAGGCGAGTACGGCGGTCCAGGTAATATTTGGCAATCATGAAGTAAGGAATATTGAAGTGGGGATTGCTATTAACAGATTTCCTATAGTATTCTACCGCTTCCTCATATCGTCCCTTCTTTCGCAATTCCTCCCCCATGTTGTAGGCAGATTTGAAATCATCGGGGTAATTCTCCAGTTCTTTTTTGTAATATTCAATGGCCTTATCGGCATTTCCCCTCTCCTCTTCGATTTGTGCCAGGTTAAAATAGAGTTTCCTTAATGTGGGATTTATTTGCAATGCCTTGTTTAAAAATGTTTCGGCCTTTTTCAAATCTTTCTTTATAACATATATCCCACCAAGCCTGTTAAACGCATGGGGATTTACACGCTCTATTTCGATGGACTTGTTTAATATTTCCCGGGCTTTCTCATATTCCATTTTCCGAAAATAAAAGACTCCCAACTCGTTAAGAAGGGTGTGATCGTTGGGAAAGGTTTTGAGAAATCGCTGCACTTCTTCAATTCCCTTATCCAACCTGCCCAACCTCATGAGTGAATTGGCAACATTTATCATTGCAGCATGGTAATCGGGTTTTTGTTCCAGTACTCTATAAAAACAATTTAAGGCCTCCTCATGCATCTTCTTTTTGGAGTAGACATTTCCCAGTTGAAGAATACCATCCACAATCTGGGGGTTCTCTTTAATGATCTTTTTCAGTATCTCGATGGCTTCGTCATATCTTTCTTCCGCCATATCTTTTTTGGCTTTTGACAGGTCATTAAATACATGTACTTTCCCTTTGGGATCGGGTAAGTTCGTTTTACCGGAAGTATCCACGAAAGTGGTAACGTATCCCAGCGCGGCTAATTTTTGCAAGTCATCTTTATCCAGCTTTCCTGCTTCTCCAGGTTTTATTGCGTTCTGTGATTTGTCTTTGATGAATTCCTGGATTCTTATTTTTGCCCTCCTGGCTTGAGTGGACTTCTTTAACACCAGATTATTTTTCTCTGTTTTATCCTTTTGAAGGTCATACAATTCATGTTTAGGAGCCATGATATACTTCAAATTTTTATTATAATACAGGGCTTTTAACTCCGACCATCCATAGTGTAATCGGGGATAGTAGGTTTCAGTATATGCTATATCCTTCTCCCTTTCTTTATCTCCAAACATAAGACTTAACAACGATTGCCCCTGGTATGAGGAAGGAATAGGGATGTCCAGGGCATCCAGAATCGTGGGTGCCAGATCGATTAATTCAACAATGTTTTTTATCTTCTGGGAAGGGAATTTAAAGGGGGCCCGGATTATCAAAGGAACCCAGGCAGCGGGTTCGTAAATAAAAAAACCATGGGTATTCTCCCCATGCTGCCCAAGGCTTTCACCGTGATCTGCCGCCATAATAATCAGAGTTTTTTCATAGACCCCCTCTTCTTTAAGAAAATCGAAAAACAGACCCAGATGATGGTCCAAATATTCCACTTCTCCCCGGTACGGCTGCCTGGGATATTTTTCTTTAAAAGGAGAGGGCGGATCGTACGGTGTATGCGGATCATAGAGATGGATCCAGGTGAAAAACTTCTTCTTCTTATTGCCCAACAACCATTTCTTTGCATTCCCCAGGACTTCATCGGCTCTCTTTTGAACATTTCCCAATGAAATTTTTTTGTATTTGGAGAGATCAAAATCATCCGAATAGGTATCAAATCCCTGGTTGATTCCCCATTTGGAATGCAGCACATAAGATCCAATAAAAGCAGCGGTTGTAAAACCCTCTTTTTGTAAGATTTCACTGACAAATTCCAGGCTCTCAGGAACCAAAAACCCGCCATTGTCTCTTACCTGGTGATACAAGGGGTATGTAGCTGAGAGAATGGATGTGTGAGATGGTAGTGTCAAGGGGGTTTGGGCGATGCAGGTTTCAAACAGAACACCTTCTTGTGCCAATCGATCCATATGGGGTGTTTCTGCCTTCCCTTTTTCATAGGCGCTGACAAAATCGGCTCGCAGGGTATCCAGGGTAATCAATATGACATTGAGATCTTTCAACTGCTTTATTTTATATGCCTTGCTTAATTTTGTCCCAAAGAGTATGTAAAGAACAATCAATAATCCCAGGGCGAGTCCAACAATGGGAAGATATCTTTTAAGGGCACTGAGATCGAAAGATCTTTTCCTTTCTTTGGGTTTGTTATTGTCACTCTCCTCAGGCTGTTTCTTTTGTTCTTGATTACCGCCTTTTCCAGGTTTATCTTTTAGGGGATTTTTTTTCTTCTTTTTTTTCTTCTGGTTTTTCATAGATCGATATTAATATAAACGAGGATACTTGTCAATAGCGCCTCTTGTAACTATACAGTTTTCACAAGTGATATACTATCAGGCGTCCATGATTGAACGAGCCTCAGAGAGGGGGCCTTAAAATTTATGCTGAATCATATGTCTGTAACTGGAGCCTGAACTCACATCCTTCACAATGATGTCAAAAGAGTATTTACCTTTTGATGAAAGCGTATAGGGGATGGTCAACTGGATATGTTTCATTTTTAAAATTTCATCTTTAGCAGCAGCGAAGGTTCGGGTTTCTTGCACTTCATCTATTCGTTTATGATTATAATAAACGTGAACAGTAATTTTAAAGTCAGCGCTCATTTTGCTCTCTTTTTCTTCAAAATTTATATCATCCACAGGGATTTGTATTCTGACTTCACCAGCATCGGTATCATATCTTGCCTTAAATTTTAATCGCTCTGTCGCCTTTTCTTTATCAAATATAACAAATTTTCCACTTTCCATGGCTGCCAACAGGGTCGTAGGCCAACTGCGTAGTCGAAATTCACCAAAACCGTTATCAGTAAATGTCAGGTATAACCCGAATTGTTGATATCCCCAGAATTCTGCTTTCACTCTCATTAATCTCCCCAGTCGATTGGTAACAGTAACATCCCCGGTATTTCGCTCGTCTGGCTCGCCCAGTAACAAGTACACTCTTCCCCGGTCCGATTCCCAGCCCTGATTTCGGCTTGTCGCCTCGCTAAACCACCGGTTAATAAACTCAATTCTTCTATCAAATTCAATCTTTGCTTCGTTTTCCGGGGTTTCAGGATTCGGGTCTCTCTTTTCCCAGAATTCCTTTATAAAGGCTTCCCTGGCTTCTTTATCCGGCAGATGTTTGTAAATTTTAATCTCCTCCCTCAACATAATAAGCCGGGTCTTTTCAAAGAACTCATCATAATCAGGAGAAGCATCCAGTTCTATTTTTTTCTTGCCCCCGCAGGAAACCATTATAAACAAAGCCATAAGCATAAGTGTTATTGGTAAAACCATGGTAAATTTAAATATTTTTCTCAATTTTTCCTCCGTTTCAAATGATAGCAAAATCAATTCCTATCAATTTTGAATTTTAACTGAAATGGGTAATGATTGCAATAGATAACCTTTTGCTAACCCCCCATTTTTTCATGCTACCACCTCGAGAAACAAGTTATCAAAAGGTAATTTATTAAAGAGAGGGAATCCATTTTTAACATCATCAACGATATTTTGTTTGTCTTTTTTTCTC
>Ga0180438_10002368_pt1 | contig 30960 bp, 28 predicted proteins | sample SS_ome_12_FD_132455 | JGI IMG/M metagenome (GOLD analysis project Ga0180438, IMG submission 132455) | Hypersaline lake sediment archaeal communities from the Salton Sea, California, USA - SS_3_D_2 metaG | ecosystem: Environmental > Aquatic > Non-marine Saline and Alkaline > Hypersaline >...
AGTTGCTGCTGCAGCTGGCCATATCCAGGCCCAATCTCTAATCCATGGTCTTCTCCAGCCCCATCCCCATCGTCTTCTCCAGCCAGGGCGCCATCTCCATCTGCCTCCCCAACCGGGACCTCTGCCAGGACCCCATCCGGGTCCACGTCCAGGGCCTTTACCGGGACCTCTACCAGGACCCCATCCGGGTCCACGTCCAGGGCCTTTGCCGGGACCTCTACCAGGACCCCATCCGGGTCCACGTCCAGGGCCTTTGCCGGGACCTTTACCAGGACCCCATCCGGGTCCACGTCCAGGGCCTTTGCCGGGACCTTTACCTTTTTTGCCAGAAACTTTACCCTTTGGTGTATAGGACTTTTTCTTGGGAATTGCTTTGTATGACTTTTTCTTAGGAATTGCTTTGTATGACTTTTTCTTGGGTATTGCCTTGTATGACTTTTTCCTAGGAATTGCTTTGTATGACTTTTTCTTGGGTATTGCTTTGTACGACGTTCTTCTAGGTGTAGTTTTGTAGGTTCTTTGTCTAGGTCCAGTTTTGTATATTCTTTTGCTCGATTGAGTTCTATAGGTTGACCGTCTAGGTGTTGTTTGATATACGCTTTTTCTGGTCCTTCCTCGATATATAGTATTTCTTCCCGAATAACCTTTTTTTATTGAATAAGCACCAGTACGCCTACCTACAGAATATCCGCCAGTACGCCTACCCACAGAATAGGCACCAGTACGTCTACCTACAGAGTATCCGCCAGTACGCCTGCCTACGGAATATCCCCTAGTGCGTCTGCCCATAGAATATCCGCCACTACGCCTGCCCATAGAGTATCCACGACCGCCTCGGCTGAAAGATCTTCGACCATAGGTGTTATTTATTGATAAAAAAGCTAGAACAAGAACAGTGACAATAAAACGAAATTTTCTCATAGAAACCTCCTTATTTTTTTAAAAACATGAAACATGCAACGCTTCTATTTAAATCTTATCAAATAGAATAGCAAAAAGGCAATAGATTGATGATGCCAGTTGTGATTAAAAAAATTGTTTAGAAGGAGCTCCAGATTAATTCTTATTGATTTACAGGTTTCGAGAAAAACCCTTTTCTGGCATTTTCATTGGTTTGGTAGGTTCCGGGAGGACTCTTTTTCGAGCTTTTATTGGTTTAGAGTAATTTGTGGGAAAAGCCTTTCTAGGCGTTACCATAGGCTCTTGGTATACTGGTTCGGGTTGTATTATCCTTGGTTGAGGTGTAACTAAAACTCTTCTTGTTTTTACCAATGGCTCAGAAATTTGGCTGTGAGAAATGCCTGAAAAAATGATTGAAATAAAAAGCATGAGCCCTGTATATTTTATTTTTTTATTCACCATAAACCTCCCCTTAAACAGTTAAAAAATAGCTGCTTTTCAATAAAACTATACCAAATAGTTGAAGTAATAATCAATATTTTTTGCTATAAACTATTTTTAAATAGTCTCTTTGTTTTCTTTTTTTAATAATTTGATGATTGCATTACCAAATTCAGCAGCATTTGCAGGACAAGTTGCTGTTACTATGTTGCCATCAATGACAACACCTTTTTTTTCGTATATAACCCCATATTTTTTGAAGACGGGAGCTACTGGATTATCTTTGCTTTCCCATCCGGTTGCCTTTTTATTTTTCAGAACGCCAGCTTTTGCCAATATTCTAGGAGATATGCATATAGCGCCAAATGGTTTACCTAGTTTTGCTATCTCTTGAATAATTTTATAGCTTGCTTCATTATCGAGATCTGTTATAGCTCCTGGGCCACCTATAAAAAATATGCCCCCATAGTCGTTAGTATTAACTTGATCTAAGGTTATATCTACGTTGGTCTGTGAGCCATCAGAAGCTGTTGCTATACCCGCTTGATTACTTGCAGTAATCACTTTAATTCCTGCTTGTGCCATAAGTTTTTTGGGAATTTCATATTCAATAGGCTGATATCCTTGGTTGGCGATAACAAGAAGAATTTTTAGCATGTTTTCTCCTCAATTTGGAATGTAATAAGCTACAATATTTTGCAGAATAGATTTTTACCTTTTGATTGTCAATATTACATGTTACGCATAAGGCTGGATAGGTAACCGTACGATATGACAAATTTTTCGAAAGAGGGGAAATTACGAGGGAAGCATTCTCTTGGAGTCTTATATGTTCTGTATTCCAGGAGATTCTTTTTATAACTGTTTTGTTTGCGATTGCTGTATTTTTCATGTTGTAAAAGCTTTTTAATATATATTTGTCCATATTGCCTTGCCAGCTTACAAGATATATATTTTTTACGTGTATTATTTCTAACATACTTTCAATGGTGTCAAAAACTATCTTTCCTGGTTGCATAAAAATGAGATAATCTATGGAGGTTTTTCCACACGATTTTATAATTTCTGGGATAAGTGTGTATTGCATCCAAGATTGGGCCGATATTCGTTGCCCAATATATCCAGGGTCGATAATTGCTGTTTTTCCCTTGTTATATATACATATAACTTCCCCATTGTGACACGTAATCGGCTTAATAAATGACCTTGGAGTATTGATTAGTTTTAGATAGGCGCAAGAGACTATAAATAGAGCAAAAAAGACCGCTATATTTTTTGTGAGACCTCTTATTTTTTTGATATGCAGAATCAAGATTATTGCTATCGGCACCATTATTGAGAAGATAATTGGTGGTTTGGTAAATCCAATAAGTAGATTTCGATTATACATTCCAAGAAGCCAGATCCAAAGATTTGAGACCTGGTGTAATAGATAAATTATCCAATTATTGGGTATACACAGTATTTCCAAGAAAAATATTATTGAAGATAGCAGGAGAAAAACAGTTAAAATAGGCGTAAAAATAAGATTTCCAATAGGAGATAGGATAGACATTTCAAATCCCCATCCAGAAAGTATAGGTAATGATACCATAAAGACGATAAGTTGTATCTGAATAAATTGTAATATCCAATTTTTAGCTTTTGTAACGCGTGTATTCATAGGACCCATTATAGCTTTGTTTAGCGATTTTGTCATTTTTATTGAGTTGGCCTTGTAAATTATATTACTATTAATATGAAGTGGGGCAGAAGTCTAATATTGCAGTTAAAGGGGGAAGGGCATGAAGCCAATTAAAAAATCTAAAGCAAAGGCAATGTGGGAAAATTTAATGGATTCTACGCAAAAAAAAATTTCTCGCGGAGCTTCTAATATTAACAAAATAATTTCGTGGGCCAGAATAGATAACTGGAGACGAAAACAGAAAGTCAAGAAGCCTGGAACTGAAAATAAAGATTGAAAATAAAGATTAATGTAAGTCGTAGATTATTGTAATTTTTGATTTTTGTATTAACCTTCATAAGAAAAGTATCTCTTGGAAATCTTTTTTATGAAGGTTTTTTTATGCTGAAAAAATTGAGTATCATATTTCTACTTTGTTTATGTATTTCTACAGCCAATTCGGCTATTTTCTCAGATAGAACAAAAAGTGTGGCCTTGGCTACAGTCTGTATCTCAGCTGCTGTTGTACCAACATATTATGCTTTACAGCATTTGAAAATTTTTCATAATATTGCAGGATATACTGGTCGGAGATTTTCTCGACATGATATAACGGCATTTGGAAGAGATATTTCTGCGGCTATTGGTTTATTCGGTCGAGCCTGGGGTTATTTTACTCGATAATTTCCAAATAGAGCATTTTGGGTGGTTCTATAGCTTTTCTTTAAATAACTATTTTCTATTATGAAAAACAGGGCCTTTTGTATCAAAATAGTTAATATGTTAGGTTGTTAACACTCATTTGGAAGTTTTTATTGTTTAACGCATAAAAGTGGAGTTTAATTATGAAAAAGAAAACAGTGTTACCTTTTTTACTTAGTTTGTTACTTATAGGATGTAGTAATATAGTGTTAGGTACAAAAGGAGGAGATCCTGCCAATTCCAATTCCAATGTTCAGGAATTGCCTAATAGCTATAATCCAGGTGCGGTAAATATAAGATTAAATAGCAATATGGTATCCGGATCATTTTTTTATTTGGCTTCTGCTATGTTAGCTTGTACCGCGTATGAATATTGGGGAGAAGATAATCGACGAGATGTAGAGGGTCTCAATGGTAGATTTGCAGTTATAAGGCCAAATGCTTATAATATAAAATCAAGAATAAAATCTGTCATAAGTGGTATGGGAGCTGTTTTAGCCTTTTATGTCGGCTCTAAATTCTTTCTTAATTATTAGAAGGACCCAAAGTGTTTAAAAAAATAGCAATAATTGCTTTAGCTTGTTCGTTGTTTGTTGTGCCTATAAGATCGACAAATAGGCGTACGCCTTTTAGGGCCGCAGAGGTAGTGAAAGGTTTAGGTTTATCAGTGGTCGGTTTATCCTGTTGTTATTTTGCCATTATGGCTTATGCAGCTTTTCATGGTGAGTATAGGGGTGGTAGATCCATGCAGGTTACTACTAATGCTGCTGGACATGACATAAGTCGGAGTGTAAGAGAATGGGCACACCATACAAGGGATTGGGCTTCTGTTTTAAAAAATAGCTTAGGATTAGGGCTTTCAGCCTTAAGCCTTTATCTTATACAAAAAAAAATGAGCAATCGGGATGAGTATTAATTTGAATTGTTACTGAGGAAATAAGAGGTGTTATTATGTTGAGAAAAAAACGAACAATGCTTTTATTGGCCATATTTATGCTAACATCCAATGCACAAGCAGTATTATCTCCTTACTCTCATATGAGAAAAGTATTAAAGACTGTGGGCGCAGTTGGATTAGCATGTGCCGCATCAGATTATTTATTAGAGTCGCTACGATTAGGTAGAGGATTTATCCAAGCTACAAGAACTGGGCTGAATACAGATGGCTCTCTTTTTTTAAAAGACGGTATAGGCTATATCTGCATAGCAGTGATATTGGGCTTAGGTGCTCATACTCTGTACAAAAGTTCCAGGCCTGCAAGGGGTAATTTTTGGAGGTAGAAAAATATGTTGAAAAATATAGCGGCAGTAGCTTTAGCTACTTCTTTGTTAATGTCTAACTTAGAAGGAACGATATTTTTGCCCGATTCTAGGGAAAGGAAAGTGCTACAATTGTTTGGTTCAGCTGGTCTTATAGCGGTAGGGACAGATAATTTATTACGCTCTATTGAATCGATAAAATATTTTAATTCTTTTGGGCGGTCTGTCAGAGATGTAGGTTTTTTTGATGTAGCTCCAGCAAATATTGCTTTATATAAGGCTATTTGGCAGATAGGATTAGCGGGAGCTTCATACTTTAAGGCGTGTTGCTTATGCTTTAATTGTATAAGCAGAACAAGGCCAGATAGAATCATCTTGGAGTAAGAGTATTTACTAAACCCCTCGATTGTGATAAAAAAGGTTTTATAGGCTCGGTAGTAATGATGGTTTATACTTTGGGGTATATAGTTGTGAATACGTTAAAAAAGTTCCTTGAAAAAAAAGCGTATAATATGCGCTTATCATCGTTAATGATGACTTCTTTGGCCGAATCAGGCCATCCAACCTCTTGTCTTTCAGCTGCAGATATTGTTTCAGTATTATTTTTCTATGCTATGCACTACGATCCGCAATCACCCATAAATCCTAACAATGATCGTTTTATTTTATCAAAGGGACATGCTTCGCCTCTGTTGTATGCTGCTTGGAAAGAAGTTGGTGTTTTAACCGATGATGATCTTAGAACCTACCGGGATTTCGATTCTGTATTAGAGGGGCATCCAACCATGAGGTTTTCCCACACAGAGGCAGCAACGGGGGCATTGGGAATTGGGCTTTCGATAGGAGTCGGTATGGCCTTATCTGCGCGACTTGATAAGCTTGATTTTAGAACATACGTCTTGCTAGGAGATAGTGAGATTGCAGAAGGAGCAATTTGGGAAGCAGCCGAATTGGCTCATTACTATAAATTAAATAATCTTATTGGTATAGTGGATGTAAATCGCTTGGGGCAAAGTACCCAGGCGCTTCATGGACATCACCTTCAAAGATATGAAAAGAAATTTGAGGCCTTTGGATGGAAAACAATCGTTATTGATGGACATGATATTTCTCAGATAATGGATGCACTTGATAAAGCAAGAAATTCTAAAGATTTGCCTGTCATGATTATAGCAAAAACATACAAGGGCTATGGAGTAAAATCGGCAGAAAATAAGATGGGATTTCATGGTAAGGCATTTAAAAAAGAGGATCTTAATCTCATCTTCAAAGAGTTTGAGAAGAAGTTCCCGACGGTTGTCGGTTTTGATGAGGCTACTTATTCATGGAAACCAAAAAAGCCAGAGAAACCCTCATATGAATATGAAGAAAATATCTGTTCCTCTTTAGTATTACCTGTGCGGACGTATGAAATAGGGCAAAAAATTCCAACAAGAAAAGTATACGGTGAAGCTGTTTCAAAGCTTGGGAATCTCTGTAAATCTGTTGTGAGTTTGGATGCAGAAGTTAAGAACTCTACCTTTGCAGAAATTTTTGAAAAAAACCATCCAGAAAGATTTTTTCAATGTTTTATTGCAGAACAGAATATGATAGGAATGGCCGTAGGCTTTGACCAAAGAGGAAAAATTCCTTTTGCTTCAACCTTTGGGGCATTTATGACTCGTGGCCATGATCAAATTCGGATGGCGGCCATAGGTCAGGCAAACTTGCGATTGGTTGGATCCCACGCTGGTGTTTCAATTGGGCAGGATGGACCTTCCCAAATGGCACTTGAAGATATAGCTATGATGCGATGCTTGCCCGGTTCTGTTGTGCTATATCCGTGTGATGCAATCAGTACCTATAGACTGGTGGAACAAATGTCTCGATATACGAATGGAATAACCTATTTGCGTACAACAAGAAAGGCAACTCCGGTTATTTACGATACAAATCAAAAATTTCAGATCGGGGGATGTAACGTTCTCATTCAAAATAGCTATGACAAAGCCTGTGTTATCGCAGCAGGTATCACTCTATTTGAGGCCCTTAAGGCATACGAAGTATTAAAAAATGAGGGAATAACGGTTTCCATCATAGATCTTTACTCTGTAAAGCCTTTGAACAGAGAGAAGGTTATCGAAGTGGCAAAGGCCTCTGGAAATAAGATAGTAACCGTTGAGGATCATTATTTACAAGGTGGTATAGGAGAGGCCATAACAAGAGCTGTTTCTGGGGAATGTATAGATGTTGCATGTTTGGGTGTTACGAGCTTGCCTCGTTCTGGTCGTCCTGACGAGCTGCTAGCTTGGGCAAAGATTGATTCTGCCGCAATTGTTCATCAAGTAAAAGCGTTGCTTGCTTAATACTTGTTTTAATCTTTTTTTGCTTCATTATTTTGCGTTCAAATTGTATGCCGTTTTCTTTTGTATTAATCTTTATCAGCTTCTGTTTTTTATATGCATTTAGATCTCCAATTTCTGCCTTACGCCAACTATCGAGCTCGTCTAGTAAATGGGGCATTAAAGAAATGAACCTTTTCAGAAGAAATTCTAGATGAAGGATGCCTCTACCATTTATTTTGAGCTTCACTTGTATTACATTTTTTTGAGGCTTAAACCTACGTTTTGAGAAAAAAGGTGTCTGTTTTGCAGATGTTTTAGGGACTAACTTAGGTTTTCCATGGATCCCTTGAGGATCAATTACTTGGAGTATATCGACTCCAGAATAGAGCGAATAAATTGTTTCAAACATTTTGTTTTTTATAAAAGACTCAGTTTGTTGTTGAACAGGGCAGGCCAGAAGTATAAGTTCATATATGCTTATTTTTCTAGGTTGACGATCATTAATTCTAGAAAGCCCTAATGCAACGTTTCCCCCATGGCTATGTGTTATAAGCCTAATTTTGGGTTCTCTGTTATGCTTTTTCTTATATTGTGTGATCTGATTGAGAATAGCCTTATACAGCTGTAGTGCAGCCTCTTGTCTTTTTTTAGGACTTAGATCTCCAGACCAGCCAAAGATATAAAAATTTTCAAGTTTAAATCTTTTTGTTTTTTGTGTGCACAAGTACACGGCTATTTTTCTATTATTATGTACATCTTTGAACGAAGAGACAGGATGTAGGCCCTGTTTTCTATAAAAGAAATTTTTAAAAATAAAATCCTGTATGGGGCCAAATCGCGTTCCGTGTACCCATATCGTTATAACATGTTCCTCTTTGGATTGTATGTTTTGTTTCGATGGAGATTTCGTTTGAATGGGACTGATAGTATGCGTTTTCTTTTTAGTTGTTTTATTGGCATTTCTATTATGCAAACAGCCAGTGATCGTTAAAACTGAAACGAGAAGTTTAAGTAAAAGAGGGTTTATCCTATTTTTTTGGTTCATTTTACACTTTGATTATCTATTTTTTTATCCTGACCTAAGCATACCCTATTTCTCTTTATTTACAAGCGGTTGATGGATTGGCCCCCTATGAAGCTGAAGCTGGGATGGATGGTTCCATTTTTATGGTCTGTTGCATATTGGCAAAAATTGCATTAGATTAGTATCTATTATCCTACTTATTGAAATCAATTTAGGAAGGGTGTTGATATGTTGACATTAATAGGCAACTGGTTGTTAGGTAATCTATTTTTCTTTTGGCTAGTTATAGCGATTTTCTTCTTAATGCTTGAAATGGGATCCCCCGGCCTTTTCTTTTTCTTGTCATTCTTCTTTGGTGCACTGCTTTGTGCATTTGTTACCTTTTTTACAAACTCGGTGATGGTTCAAACCATTATGTTTTTAATTGGAACCGTTGTTTCTTTTTTATTTCTTCATTTTTGGATCAAATCTAAGATCTTCAAAAAGGATAGAGATATTACAACAAATGTATATGCTATGCTGGGGAAACAGGGAACGGTGGTTAAGCGTATCTCGGCTTCGGAAGTTGGTCAAGTGAAGCTTTTTGGGGATATATGGATGGCCAGATCTGCGCATGATGAAGTTATGGAAAAAGGAGATGAGGTTATAGTGGTTAAATTGAAAGGTGCACATGTGGTTGTAAGGCCTAAGTCTGTTAGATCAGAGTCACAGCGTAAACGAAAGGACTAATCTATGATTATGTTAGGATATGGAACATTTTTTCTTGTAATCTTTGTATTTTTTATTCTATTTTTACTCAAATCGGTCTATATGGTCAAACAAGCCGAAGCTATAGTAATTGAGAAGCTGGGTAAATATTCGCGGACGCTTGGACCTGGACTTCATGTTGTCGTGCCGTTTTTAGAGGCTCCTCGTCGTGTTACTTGGACCTATGTAAGAGAAGTTGATGGAAGAAGATATTATCGATACACCAGTACAATAACACGCCTCGATTTACGAGAATCGGTGTATGATTTCCCAAAACAGAATGTGATCACCAAGGATAACGTGACAATGGAAATTAACGCGTTGCTTTATTATCAGATCACTGACCCCAAATCAGCTGTATACGAAGCAAGTAATCTGCCGCAGGCAATTGAAAAATTAACTCAGACTACCTTGCGGAATATTATTGGCTCTATGGATCTTGATGAAACGTTAGTTTCTCGGGATTCGATAAATGAAAAATTACGATTAATTCTTGATGAAGCAACTGATAAATGGGGAGTTAAGGTAAATAGAGTTGAGTTGCAAGAAGTGAATCCTCCTGCAGATATTCGTCAAGCCATGGAAAAGCAAATGCGTGCAGAGCGTGATCGTCGTGCCGTGATTTTGGAGGCAGAAGGTTCAAAGCGTTCTGCTATCTTAGAGGCTGAGGGCGTAAAAGAGTCTAAGGTTCTAAGAGCTCAAGGTGAAGCGGAGGCAAAAATAGAGCGAGCACGGGGTGAATCTGAGGCTCGATTGAAAATGTCTCAAGCTGAGGCAAAAGCTATCGATATGATACAAAATGCGGTGCCAAAGGGTGATCCATTGCCTTACATGATTGCTATGCAATATATCAAGGCATTACCTCAAATGACTCAGGATAAGGAAGGTAAGATGATAGTTGTTCCCTATGAGGCAAGTTCTTTAGTTGGATCACTGGCTTCTGTTAAAAAGATTTTTGATGGAATTAAAGATTAGATCTATTTTAATCCATTTATCTAAAAAGGAGTATTTTTATGAAGAAATCTCTATTGCAAGTAGTTTCTTTGGTCATCCTGTTTGCCGTTTGTGCAAGCATCAGCTCTAAAGAAACGATAGAAAGAAAAAGAAAAATAAGGATGATTACATCTGAGGAAAGAAAAAAGTATTCAAAAAAACTGTATAAAGCTGCAAAAAAAGGTGACCTTAAAAAGGTAAAAGATGCTATAGCAAAAGGTGCAGATGTTAATTATGCAACAAGCGGTGGTAAAACACCATTACACGAGGCCTCCGAAGGGGGTTATGTAGAAATAGTAACATTTCTTATTGGTAAAGGCGCAAGTGTTAATGCTAAAGATGCGGATAAAGAGACTCCTTTGCACGAAGCAAGTGAGGAAGGCAAAGATACAGTTGTTATAAAGTTACTAGCGCATGGAGCTAAAGTCGATGAAAAAAATGAAGATGGCAAAACGGCTTTGCATGAGGCAGCAAAAGAAGGTAATCAAAAAGTGGTAAAAGCGCTTGTAGCCGGTGGTGCAACTGTTGATGCTTTGGACAAAAATAACAAAACGCCCCTTATGAGAGCTGCAAAGGAAGGGCATAAAGCTGTTGTAGATTATCTTTTAAAATCGGGAGCAAGTATAACTATCAAAACAAAGAAAGGCAAAACCGTAAAAGATTATGCAAAGGGTGAAGTGAAAAAAATTATTACAAAACATGAAAACAGAAGGAAAGCTTCTCCTGCAGCTAAAAATAGGTAAGAAATAATAAAAGATAGAAATAAGATTTTAATATTTTAATATAGCCTTGGATTTATTCCAAGGTTATTTTTTCTAAAATAAAGGTGTCGTTTTGTTCTTTTATATGTATGAGATCGTCTATTTTATGCACAGTAAACGCTAACTTCTGTTGTCCATTCTCCTCTGATGCTACTACCTTATATTTTCTATAGAGCAGCATATTGCCAATGGTTTGATTTGGCTTTAGCTGTACTTTTCTTCTTTTTATTACACCCGGTCCTTCAAATCCAGGACATGGTCTATAGTAAGTAATTTGTATCGTTTTATTACTAAAATTATTGATCGTTATGTAGTGCCAATTTTTTCTATCAGGTAAGCGTGAGATAAGTTGTTTTCGCCATTGTAGATATTTTTTCCTTTGAGCTTTATCTGTTTGTGATTGTTGCTGCACCATAGACAATAAAGAGGGAAAATGTAAAAAAACTGCAAGAAGAGTGATAGTAGTGTTTGTGTATATTTTTTCCATATTCTACTCCTTGCAGTTTTACTTATTACAATTCGACCTTTTTTCTAACATATTTATAATCAAATGTATATTGCTACTTTTTCATTTATCTTATAAATACTATTGGGCATATGTGTCTTTTTATTTCGTATCTCTTTATGAATAGTTTCTCGATGTCTATATTTAAAGAGCAAAGAAATATAATAGAAAATATCTTAATCATTGTGATCATGACAATAAGCCACACGGTTGCTATGCCTTTTCTATTCATGGTAATCTCCTTGAAGTGAGAGATTAAAGCTTTAAATGCTTACATTAATAGTGATTATTCGATGAGTACCTACAGAGGCTAGTAAAAAGGGGGTGCGTTGTTTTTTATAAAAACAGACATGATCGACTCCTTGTATATTAGATTAAACTGCTTACAGAGATTACTCTAGCACAAACAAAATCTGGGACAAGTTTTTTATTAACTTAAAAAAATATTTTATAAAAAAAATAAATCGTATCAAATAGAAAATGGGCAGGTAGTACATTTTTGAAAATTGAAGTGCTATGAGAAAATACAACATTTCAGTTTTGATTTTACTCGTGCTACTTAGAGATAATATTTGTTATTATTTGTACTTTTCAAAATTATATTTTTAATTTATAAGAAAATGAGAAGCTCGATTTTTTGATAATTTTTATAATCTAACGGATAAAATTTTTTAGACAGGTAAGTTTCGGTATTGCGCAAAAAACGTTTCTTATTTTTGAGATTTGAGTCTTCTTCTTTAATTTTTACCGCTAACTAGATCGAAGAGTAATGATTATTTAAACTCTTTTGCATCCAAAAATAAGTAGTGACAAAATAAAAAACAAGCTGCTTATTGTTGTTGTATAAGCAACAGAGAGTAGTAGATTGGTAAAAGAAAATGGCAATTGATAGATAATGTGGCTTTTGATATCAAGAAGAGAAAGGTCAGGGAGAAGCCAATAGAGGATATAAGCCAGCAGGGCACCGATAGTGTTTGCCTTCTTTATCACAAGCATCAGCCAGCTATGACTTGTATAGCTGATTATATATGCAGCAAAGAGTATGCCATATGCTATGAGGTGGGGAAATAGAAGTGATGCTGCGAGTGCAATTGACGTTAAAAAAACAGATTCAATAAAAATAACACCAAATCCGATTAAAAGATGGGGCATGAAAAATCCCGATATTGCCCAAATTGCGAAAATATAGGTAAAGCTAAAAATAAGCGCTGCGCTGAACAAAATAGTGAGAAACCCCGTATATACGCCAGCCAAAAATGTAGCTCTTGAAATAGGCTTTGTTAAAAAGAGAGAGATAGTTTTTATATTTTCTTGATTAGTAAAAAAGGGAATTACAAAAAATAATATAAAGCAGAACTCGAAGATTTGATAAGAAAGTAGGCTAAAATCTAATAGAACTTTTAGCCTACTTGAAATCATGAGGTCAGTCAGAAAATATCCTGCAAAAAAAGTTGCGATCAATATAAATGCAGCAAGTTGCATTATTTTTTTATGTAGGCTTGCATGGATTGTGTATTGGATGCTTGTTAGAAATCTAACTATTATCTATTTCCTCTAATTGTACTACGATAAGGTCTGTTAATGCTTCTTTAAACTCTTCACTCAAAATATATGCAGTCAAATCTTTTGAGTGTATATCTGCCCCATCTATACTCATGCTTTTTGTTGTTGCGTGGGCTACGATGTGGAATACATTTTGAGCCATGTTTCCTACTTGTCTGCCAATATTGTCTCGATTGTGTGGTTCTCGGACAATATTAACAAAATTTCCAAATATATTTGCTGCATGGCCAAGAATATTACAGATTCTATTGTGATCTTTTCTATCTAGTTCTTCTCGGTTTTGTGGTTTTGGTCTTTGGTGTCGAGGTTTATTCTGGCGTCTTGGTTTATTTTGTTTCCGTTTTTTCTGTTTTGGATTGCTATAACGCGTAGAGGCTGTTCTCTCTTTTTTTTCTTTACTAAATAATGGTACTGTTGTTGTAATTACCGAGATACATACGACTGTTCTTATAAACCTGTAATTCATATTTTTCTCCCTTTTTTGAAATACTGTTACTCTTTTTTCTGAGGCTCCCGTTTTGTTTTTATTCTAAAAACAAGGACCTGTAAGACTCTTTTGGGTAATGCTTTTTGTACCTGAAAGCAATAGCTTTTATATTCAAGCCGTTCTCCTTTTTTGGGTATGCGCTGTAGTTGTTCTGTTAAAAATCCGCCAAGAGTCAATACGTTTTCAGTTTCAAAAGGTATGTCCAATAGTTCACTTAAATCATCTAATGGAAGACTTGCGTCTATTATCCAACTACCCGGTTTCAACTGTATTATTTTTTCTTGTGCAGATTCATACTCATCGCTTATTTCACCAACTATCTCTTCAAGTATATCTTCAAGGGTTACAAGGCCAGTGATGCTTCCATACTCATTTATCACCATTGCCATATGCTGATGTTGCTCTTGAAGTTCTTTGAGCAGTTGATTTACTTTTACACTTTCAGGAACAAATGATATAGGCCTTACGAGTTCTTTTATCGGCTTTTCTTTGTTTTGAGATGCTAATATAAATACATCTTTTAGATGAAGAATTCCAATTATATTATCGGTTTTATCTTCATAAACAGGGAGTCGGGTAAATTGATATTTAGAAAAGAGGGCCAATGCATCTTTCATTGAGTTTTTGGCATCGATCAAAACGATATCAGTAGAAGGCACCATCACTTCTTTTACCGGTGTTTTTCCTAATTCAAAGATGTTTTGAAGCATTTCTGTTTTCTCTGTTTCCATGAGGCCTTTTTCATTGATATGCTCTATTAAAAACTGAATTTCTTTTTCTGATGATATCCATTGGTTTGTTCCTTCCAGCGCTTTTTTCCCTCCAAGTTTATATAAGATGTAATCAGAGATTCGTTGCATGATAGGTACAATAGGCTTAAAGACCAGGTAGGTTATATTAGTGAGCCATAATATTGACCTAAACAATACTTCACCTCGAGATTTTGCAAGATTTTTTGGTATAATCTCACCAAAAATTAAAATTGCTATTGTTGCAAATGCTATACCGACCGAAAATCCTAACCCCCCTGACATATGAAAGCGTGCAAATAGTTTCTCCATAATATGCGTGCTTAATGCAGAGGCAGTAACATTTGCCAAGCAGTTGGCAATTAAAATGGTTGTCAAGACGGTTTGAGGCTTTTTTTCGAGTGCTTTAAACAATGAGGTATATTTTTTTGTTTTTTCTGAAAGTTCTTTTAATCTAAATAATCGTAAAGCCGTTACGCTTGTTTCAATAAATGAAAATATTGCACATGCTAATATAGCAAGACAAAAACTGATTATTGAAAAATAAAATGCAGAAGTTAAAAGTGGGAGCTCCATACTCATAGAACCGTTTCCCCAATATCTAATTTGTTATTCAAATACTTCATCATCATCATAGGTATGTATGTCCTCTGGGTCCTTATCAAAAAATGATTTTAATTTTTTGCTTCGTGAAGGGTGTCTTAGTTTTTTTATAGCTTTGACTTCTATCTGTCGTATACGTTCTCTTGTTACGGAAAAATCTTTTCCTACTTCTTCGAGTGTATGTTCCGATGCAACATCGATGCCAAATCTCATTTTAAGAACTTTTTCTTCTCGAGGAGTTAAGGTTTTTAGAATTTCACGGACTCGTTTTTTGAGATCATTGCTTGCGACAGTGTCTGAAGGTGAAAAGTCATTTTCATTTTCTATAAAATCTTTGATAAATGCATCTTCGCTATCTCCAACAGGCGTTTCGAGGGATATCGGCTCTTTGGATATTTTTATGATATTTTTTATTTTTTTTTCATCTAAATTAAGTTCCTTTGCTAATTCAGCATGGGTCGGTTCTTTGCCGTGTTCTTGAATAAATGTTCGCTTTATTTTGTTGATTTTATTAAGTGTTTCTACCATATGGACCGGAACTCTTATTGTTCTTGATTGATCTGCTATGGCTCGTGTGATTGCTTGTCTTATCCACCAGGTTGCATACGTAGAGAACTTGTAACCACGTTCGAATTCAAATTTTTCTACGGCTTTCATTAAACCGATATTGCCTTCTTGGATCAAATCAAGAAAATGAAGGCCTCTATTGACATATTTCTTTGCTATATTAACAACAAGTCTTAAATTTGCTTTGGCCAGGTCATCTTTTGCTCTTTTATCTTTTGCTAGGCCATTTGCAAGTTTTCTATAGTATTTCATCAATAGTTTTTTTGATAATCCAACCTCAGATTCTAAGCGCTTTATTGCCTTATTGCTGGTTCTTACATTATTTTCTAACTCTTGAACTTCTTTAGGGTCGTAACCCTTTTTACTTTTAAGATATTTTATTTGGTAGTTGCAACTGTTTACTGTTTCTTCTTTTTCTTTGATCTTATTTATATATTTTTCTATTTTTTTTGTTAATTTTTTTATGAACTTGTTAGAAAACTTAATTGATTGTATTGTATTGGCTATGGCAGCTTTGTTTTCTTCGACCTTCTTGAGCATCTCCTCTTTCATTTTCGACTTATCTAATTGATTTCTATATTTGGCATAGATTTTTTCTTCATTTTTTATAAGCTCTTTGATTTTTTCTATTTCTTTCAGTAGTATATTTTTTTCTTCGTCAATTTGAGGAATATTTTCTTCATCAAATTCAGAAAACTGTACAATATCCTTTACCTGAATGATCTCTTTACTTAATCTGTCTCCTGCAAATATTATTTCTTTATAAATGAATGGAAATTTTGATATAGCCTCAATCGATTCTTTTTTTCCGCTGGCAATTTTGTGAGCTATTGCGGCTTCTGTTTGTTTATTAAGGAGAGGAATTTTTCCGATATCCCTGAGGTAAGATTTTACTCCATCGGCAATCTGAGCAGATGTTATTGCCTTAATTTCTTCTTTTGTATCATCTTCATCATCAAACTCGTCGTCAGGTATCTCCAAAGATCCTTTTAATTTTGAACCTAAACCTAGTTTTGAATCTTGGTCCTCATCACTTGCATTGGTTGTTTTTTCCAATTCTTCAAGTGTTACAAGTTCTATCCCTTTTTTTTCTAGTGTTTTGAGAAGCTCTCTGATTTCATTATCATCAAGATTATTTTTTGTTGAGAACTCAACTACTTCCTCATATGCCAGTCTTTGGTTATTTTTTATTCCTGTTTCTATGAGCACTTCTATTAATTCTTTTTTAAAATCAACTTCTTTTTTGCTTCTTTTTTTTGCCCCTGCGACAGCTTTCAGTTCTGGCTTTACTGTTTTTTGAAGCGTTTTTTTCTTGGCCTCTTTTTTAGGAGTCGTTTTTGCAGCAACTTTTTTCTTTATCACTTTCTTATTTGTTTTTGCTGTTGTGGTCTTTTTCTTTATTGCTTTTGTTTTTGAAACTTTCTTTGCTTCTGTTTTTTTCTTCTTAACAGCTGTTTTCTTTGTTGCAGTCGTTTTTTTAGTAGTGGTTTTTTTCTTTTTTTTCATTTTTTTTCTATTCCTATTTGCTATCTTTACCTATTAAGCCCCTATCTAAAAGCTTTCCTTTTAGGTCTAAAAATTGTTGTAAAATATGTGTAACTTCTGTATCGTTGGAGTCCTTTTTTGCTTGAGAAAGTTTATTTTTTATGCTTTGAACAATCTGCTTCCAATTTTTTTTCTGGAACTGCAAAAGAAGTTGCTCAAATGTTTTTTCTTCTATATCTTCGTCAAATTCTAGGACTATTTTACTTATATATTGTCTCTCATTATCGCCCAAGCTGTCAAAAAAAGAGGTAAATTTGAGCGATGGCACCTTTATTTTCGCTAATTTTAACTTAGTTAATATGTCTTTTAGGGGGCTTGGAAAATATTTTTCTAAAAATTCCTCATTGTACTTATTAAGAAGTTTCATATTATTTATTATAGCAAAGAATATTTTTTTTTCTAGTGCTTGGCCAGGATATTCTTGCCAAGGCATCGTTTCAGACTTGAGAGTTTGCTTATTGGTCATTTTGGTCGGTATTGATTTTATTGACTCAATCGGGATTCCAAGGGACTTAGAAGCTCGTTGCAGTAAAATGTCTTTTTTGATTGGATCTTGAAGATTAGTTATGGTGTGTATTATGCTTTTTGCCAGTCTTAATTTTTGACTCAGTGGCTTTGACATAAAGTCTTTGGCAGTGGTATCTATGAAGAAAATAAATATATCTTTTGCTTCTCTTACTACTTTTTGTAGTGTTCCTCCATTTTGTAAAAATGAGGCAGGATCGTCGTTTTGAGGTAAGTTAATAACCTTAAGCTCAAGATCAACCTGCCAGCAGAGTTCCGTGAGCCGAATAATTGCCTTTTGGCCAGCATTATCGCCATCGTACATAACATATAACTGATGTACATATCGGGATAATAGTTTGAGATGATCTAAGGTGCAGGCTGTCCCAAGGGTTGCCACCGTATTGGGGAAGCCGCTTTGTGCCATGGCTAAACAATCCGTGTAACCTTCAACTAAGAAAATATGATCTACATTTTTTATCTGTTTTTTGGCCAAATCAAATCCAAAGAGGAGTGAGCCTTTATTAAAGTAGCTATTTTCGTGTGAATTATAATATTTAGCTCTTTGGTCATTGGGCTTGAATATTCGTCCACCAAATCCACAAAACTGTCCCAGTAGGTCTTTTATTGGGAAGATTATTCGATCTTCAAATGGGGAATATAACCCTGTTTTCCCTTCTGATATTATTTTGGCATCAATCAGGTCTTGTTGCATGAAAGAATGCTGAGAAGCGTGGGATAAGAGTGATTTTATTGATCGGATACCTCCCGGAAAATATCCCAAAGTAAATAAATGGGTAGCTTTGGTCATAAATCCTCTATTTTGTAGATATTGTTTAACGTGAGGTGCTTTTTCCAACTGGCCATTGCACCAGAGAGCAACGAGCTTACAGAGGCTAAAATATTTATTTTTTTCTTCTTTTGTCGTTCCGAAATTAGCTTTTAAGTCTCCTGGGAGTGGTATTTGGTATCTTTTTGCGATATGCTGTGCGGCTTCCATGGGAGAGCAGTTTTCAGCTTTAGCAATAAAGGTTATCGCATCTCCACCTATATGGCATCCAAAGCAATAAAATATTTCCTTATCTGGGCTGACGGTAAACGATGCTGTTTTTTCGTTATGAAAGGGGCAATGACCTTTCCAGTAATTACCAGCCCGTTTGAGCTTAGTATACTCCGTTACAATATCAAGTATATTGACTTTAGATTTTATATGGGTAAATATGCTCATTATTTTTTATCCATTTGATTTGGTCTTTTTAAACGGTATTACGGCCAGTGTAATCAGGGATATAAAAAATATCAACAGGGATATCCACCCAGAAGTTGAAAGCTTTGAAAGAAGACCGTGAGATGAAAAAAAGGTCCTATCTCCTCTCACAAGATCTATGCTGAACCGTTCAAGTGATGCGAGCATGAGATATGCAAATAAAAGTTGTCCTGGCTTTTGTAGTTTTTTAGAGAGTACAAAATAGAGCAGTAAAAATATACAAAATGAGGCAATAGAACTATACAATTGGGCTGGATGGAGTGTTATGCCGAGTGGGGCAGAAGAAGTTATATCTGTGTATGTAACTGCCCATGGCAGGTTTACCTGGGTTCCATAACAACATCCCGCAAAAAAACATCCTATTCGTGCGATTGCATATATTAATGGGGCGTATATGGCGATTAAATCGAGGAATGGTATTATTGGGACTTTTAACTTTTTTAAATAAAGGGGTACGATGAGTAATATTGCCGCTATAGCCCCAAGTGAAGATAGCCCACCGTGCCAAACCTTAAAAATATCGATGAGGCTTTGTAGATTTTGGGGATCTTCAAATATGTAGAGGAGCCTTCCACCTACTATGCCACTTACGATGGTTGCAATAAGCACTTTATTAAATGTTTCTTTTGATATGACAGATTTTGTTTTTGGGTTTTTTAGAAATAGCCATGTTGCAACTAATATTCCTATCACGACAAATAATCCATAGGATTGAATACCAAGAGGTCCCCAAATATGTATAACTGTTTTGCTCATGTTATCTTTCATCAATTAATTATTATATTTTTTTTATTTTGATAGAAATACTAGTTTAAATCAATTTATTTATATGATTATGTTACTTTGTTCTCGGGTCTTGAATATAAGTAAGGATAGTGCTGCCGGTGTTATTCCAGGGATAAGTGATGCTTGTGCAATGGTCTTTGGCTTGTGTCGTTGTAATTTTTCTTGGAGTTCTATTGATAAGCCTGGCATATTTTTGTAGCTAAAGTCTAAAGGAATCTCTAGCTTTTTATATTTTTCAAATTTCTTAATTTCTAACTCTTCTCGTTTAAAGTAGGGAGCATATCTAATTTGAGCATATATCGTCTGTATATTTCGCTCTGAAAGACCTTTATCAAGAATTTCTCTTATGCTATTTTGGCTATACTGCTGACTTTCTAATAGTTTCATTAATTGAGCATGGGTATATCTTTTGTATAAAGAATCTAAAGCCTGTTCTAGCGCTTGTTTTTCCTTTTTGAAGTCTTGATAAAGTTGTTCACCAATTAGGCCTAATTGATATCCTTTTTCTGTGAGTCGTAAAAATGCATTGTCCTGTCTTAAAAGAAGTCTTCTTTCTGCTCTTGAAGTAAACATACGATATGGTTCATCGACTCCCAAGGTTACAAAGTCATCTATCATGACTCCGATATAGCTTTGATTTCTGTCGAGAATAAATGGAGTTTGACCGGTCTGTTTTAGATGAGCATTTATCCCTGCAATAAGACCTTGGGCAGCTGCTTCTTCATATCCTGTTGTTCCATTTATCTGTCCAGCCAAAAAGAGTCCCGATACCTTTTTTATTTCTAATGTATGGCTGAGTTGTTCAGGATATATATAGTTGTATTCTATTGCATATCCTGGTTTTGTAATAATTGCATTTTCAAAGCCCTTTATTGATTGGACATATGCCTTTTGAATCTCATATGGTAAAGAGGTCGAGATTCCATTCGGATATATATCGTCAGAATGAGCACTTTCCGGCTCAACAAAGATGTGATGCCTTTCTTTGTGTGGAAATCTTGCTATTTTATCTTCTATGGAAGGACAATATCGAGGTCCTATTCCTGTTATGTTTCCAGAATAAAGAGCTGATACATGTAAATTTTGCTTGATTATTGCATGGGTTTTTTTATTGGTATACGTTATAAAGCAATGGTGTGTATTTATAACATTTTGTGGATAAAACTCAAATAAGTAGTTTAACTTTGTGGTCTCTTGTTTTTCCATTGCTTCAAAATTAAGGCTTTCTTTTGCAAGGCGGGGTGGTGTTCCTGTTTTTAGTCGTCCTATTTTGATGCCGGCCTCCAGTAGACTTACAGACAACCCTTGGGAGGCTTTTTCACCTATTCTTCCACCTGGGTAATTTTCTTTTCCTATATGTATAGTCCCTTGTAGGAATGTTCCTGTAGTAAGAATAACAGTAGGCGCAAAAATAGATTTCCCCGTTTTAGTTTTTATTCCCTTAATATGTTTATTATCATCAAGCAATAGCAGTTCAACGAGATCTTCAACAATTGTCAGGTTTTCAATTTGTGTAAGATATTGTTTGCTTAATGTATTGTACGTATGTTTATCTATCTGAAGGCGTAATCCTTGAACGGCAGGGCCTTTTTTTGTATTAAGCATTCGTGCTTGTAAGTAGGTTTTGGAACATAGTTTGGGCATTAAACCGCCCAGCGCGCTAATTTCATGGACTATATGGCCTTTCCCCACTCCACCTATGGCAGGATTGCAAGGCATAAGGCCTATTTTATCTATATCTATTGTAATAAGTGCGGTTTTAGATCCCATTTTTGCAGCGGCATAACATGCTTCTATTCCTGCATGGCCTCCGCCGACTACAATAACATCAAAATCTTTCATATGCTCCATAAATTATATATTTAGATGGATTTTGCGACCAAGATATTTTTATAAACTTACGTGTCCCTAAGTATTGTGGGTAACAATACAGTAGGGACACTATTATTGTAGCATCAATTGGGCAATATGGCAATATGTACCGTTATTGCGTTTTATGCGATTAAACTCTCCATTTCCCCTATCTGGCAAGACTGACGTAAGGGAAAAAATACGCGCGTAATGTAGATAAACCTGGCCTTCAACCGCGATTTACGGATCGCGGCTCAAGGTAGGTTTGTTGTGGCGGAATGGAAGAAATTATCTAATACGTAATCTTTTTGAGATTCGAGACAAGCATACAATTTTCATTGATGGGACTACTTTTTGAATGCTTGTTATCGTGTTTAGCATGTTATCTAGTTCTGAAGCTTCATCCTGATTTAAATAGGTTTTTAATTCTTCTACCATCTGTTTTACATGGTTAATTTCAGCTGGAGAAACATATATTTTTATAGTTTTTTGTAAGTTTTCGGCCAATTTTTTGCCTGAATTATATGGCTGATTTAAGGTTTTATGTATTTCATTGAGAACAAAATTTATTTTATTAAGAATTTCTAAAATGAGTCTATCTCGCTCAGGAGTTGATTGCGGACATAAATTGATGAGTGTTCTTATTTTCCCCATTGTTATTTCTAGATCTCTTAAATATGCTCCGTAAGACTCTTTATTTTTTTTAGAGAAGAACTGTTTAACTCTTTTTTTAAGATCTTTTACAATGGTATGAGCCTCAATGAGTTCGTTGAGGTTGGATACCTGCGCTTCAGAAGATTCTTCAACAGTAGTTCTGGGCGATGCTGTAATAACCATAGTGCTTGTTGTAGCCAATACGGTTGACAGTAATAATGCAATATGTGATTTTCTTTTCAATAGAAAATTAAACATGTGGGTTCCTCGGGTTTTAGGGTTTATCATCTTTTTATAATATTGTACGTTGATACAAAAAGTATAAACGAAGCAATTTTATAGTCAAAAGGGCTGGCTATAGGTTGATTAAATGGGCATTTTGAGTATTCTTAAGAAAAGAGGAGAGGAACTATATATACATTTTTAACGAGTGGGAGTATATGCTATATCATTTATCATTGTATTTGCAGAACTATTGTTCTGTGTTGAATGTGGTCCATTATGTAAGTTTTCGATCAATCGCAGGGTTGCTTACTGCTTTGGTTTTCTCTTTTTTATTTGGCAACTGGTTTATAGCCAAATCGAAGCTATTTTTTCGTTCTAAAGCTCGAGAATTTACTCCAAAATCGCACAAGCAAAAAAATAATATGCCGACTATGGGCGGAATCTTCATTCTTATTACTTTTTTAGTAAGTGCATTGTTGTGGTGCGATCTTACCAATTTACAGCTTTGGGTTTTTATTTTTTGCTTATTGGGATTTGGCGGGATAGGCTTTTGGGATGATTGGGAAAAAATACAAAAAGATAAAGGTATATCGGCGGGGAAAAAATTTTTCTTGCAATGGCTTGTGGCCTGTATGACTTCTATAGGCTTGCTATTTTGTAAGGGAATGACAACTACTATCTCGTTTCCATTTTTTAAGTATTTACATCCAGATATTTCTTGGCTTTTTGTTTTTTGGGCTATGTTTATTATTGTTGGATGTAGTAATGCGGTTAATCTGACAGATGGTTTGGATGGACTTGCGATTGGTTCATTAATACCTAATTTTGCAACCTTTTCTATTGTTTGTTATTTGGCTGGTAATTATAAGCTTGCTTCCTATTTACATATTCCATTTGCTGCAAGTGCGGAGGTTGCAATTTTTGGGACAATTTTAGTGGGGGCTTCATTAGGATTTTTATGGTATAATGCGTTTCCAGCACAGATTTTTATGGGAGATGTGGGCTCTTTAGCATTAGGAGCTGGATTGGCTCTCATGGCATTACTTTCTAAGCAAGAACTTCTATTGGCTATAGCAGGGGGATTGTTTGTTATAGAGGCCTTATCCGTTATTATTCAGATTTTTTCATATAAGGTTTTGGGTAAAAAAGTTTTTAAAATGGCACCCATTCATCATCACTTTGAGTTACTTGGATGGGCAGAGTCTAAAATCACAGTCAGATTTGCTATTATATCGTTTATTTTATGCCTGTTGGCACTGATTACTCTGAAATTGCGTTGAGGGTTTAACACATAGGTTTTTGCTTGTCCGTTTGGCTACTATTGCCATTTGTTATCGCAGTTATAAGGAACATGATTCCTCCAAGACCCATTAAGATCATAAATGTGACGAGTGAAGAAAATCCTTTTTCAAAAAGGCTTTTTATACATGCATATACGAGTATTGCACAGTTTAAAAGTCCTATGATAGGTATCCATAAAGGAATTGCTGTTTTGGGCCTTCTTATTTTTGCTAAAAAGAGCGCAAGGACGCTAAGAGTGTAGGCAAAAACAACCCCCAAAGAGCTCATTGGTTGCAGATGCACTTGATTTCCTTTGCTGACCAGTAAGTATGTAACATAAATGACACCTTCAATTAAAACACAGGCGACCGGTATTGCGTGGCGATTTAGTTTTGTTAAGAGCCCATGTAAGAAAGTATGTTTATGTGACGCAAGGGTATAAAGGTTCCATGTATTAGAGAACATAATGCCGTAGCTTCCCCCAAGGGCAGATGAGGCAAGAGCCAAATGTAAGATTGCTTGCAAATAGAGTGCTATTTTGGGTAGGTGGGGAAGTAGTTTTTGTAGCAAAGCTGGGAATGCGTGCAGATAAGCTGGTTTTTGTACGATAGCTGAAAGTGCAGTTCCAACCGAGCCGTAAAACATTAGCTGATATATAATTGCAATGGAAATGGCTATTGCATACGATATTATAATGGCCCTTGGTGCATTTTTGCACGGATCTTTGATTTTACAACTTAGCACACAGGCTGCTTCAAATCCCATAGCAGCATAAAATAAAAATGGCAGGGACGAGGGAATTCCCTCCCAAATACGATGAATTGCTGACAAATTAGATGGATCAAAAAGAAAGAAACCGACTAGGATAGCAAAACAGATAGGCACAAGCTTTAATATAGTAAATCCTGTCTGAATTCTGCCTCCAGCTTTAATATTAAGCATATTTAGTAAAACAAACATGCCTATAACAATACAATCTAAGGCTAAAATAGGTATGGCTGCAAGAGCAGGGATAAGCTGTTGAATAAGTTTTAAGGAAAAATGGGCCATAAGGGCTCCCGAGCCCAATTTACCTATAAAATAAGCCCATGCACTCAAAAAGCCGGCAAAGGGCGAAATTTCATTTCTTCCGTATGCATAAAATCCCCCATCAGGGTACATTCCGGTAAGCCTCGCAATAGATATTACGAGAGGTAGCATGAGTAAGCCGATTATAAGATAGGAAAATCCACTGAGTGCACCGGCTAGTTTTGATAATTTGACCGTATTCAAAAAAATGCCAGCACCTAGCATGATATTAATATTTATTAGTATTGCCGTTGAAAGTGATAAGCTACGTTCGTTGGACATTTTTTTCCCATAAACTATTTTAAACGATTAAATTCGTTATTTACATTATCGCATGTTTTTCTAGTTGTAAAGGTCTTTTGGGTAACATACGATCTATTTTTTCATAAACAACTGCTGAGGCTGGACTTTTTAGTTTTATTTCTCTTTTCTTATCTTTTTTTGCGCAATCGATAATATGGCTTGGAATGTGTATACCAGCAATTGATTGTATGAGTTTTTGTTGTTTCCATTTTTCTTGTTGTTCTTTTTTTAAGACTTTTAATCCTTTAGCAAAGCATCCTCTTATGTTTAAAATAACATCAGGAAGCCTGGATGAATCAAATGAGTATTTCTTAATTTTTGGCACTTTGGTAGAAAATTTTTCTAAATAGTCAAAATGATTTACTAATGCTTGTTCTACTCGTTCAGAATGATAGCCCCCTGTTACAATAATAGAATGGGTATATTTTGTATTTTCTGTGCGTCTTTCTTTTTCTAGTAAATAACCTATTGTTAAAATATCATTTAAATAGCTATAATGGCAGGGGTCACAAGATGAAGGATGGCTGCCATGATCTTTCTGTTTTAGCTGCTCACAAAGCTTTTTTAAAATATTTTTTTGATCGGATTCATCTATTCTTTTGTTTGCTGATTCTATAGTTGTTCTGTGGAGCGCTGCATAGATTATTGTTGCTATCACTAAACCAGCTACATATGTAATTAATCCAACTTGCACTGTTTTGGCAATATAGGGATACGATTTTGTTTTATGAATTATATTATACGCTTTTTTGGCTAGTATTAAGCTTATTATTTCGGATACATAAGTTTTTAACGTTTCTATTAGTATGGTATTATTGGATCCTTCTATGTTTGGTATCAATTTTTGTATGATAGGGATACTTATTTTATCTATCAAAATATTAATTGTCCTATTTATTATAAATTTACTTTTTTTTGAAATATCGAAACGATTGATATTAATATATGGGGCTAGCTTGCGATACATAATTATATCTTGTCTGAGTTCAACGTTATGGACTTTGACTTCATTTTCTTTTAAATAGGTATAAAGATTAGTAAGAAGATCGGGATTAGTATGTACGGTATTTCCAAGATTCTGAAACTTATGAAGTGTGTTGGCGAGGCTTCTTAAAAAACCTTTTTTTTGATTATAGACATCAGCTTCTATAAAAACATCAGCATTCAGTTTTTTGGCCCACTTTAAAATAGCCTTTTTGTCGTTTTGGCTTATGTTACGTTTAGTTCCATAATCATACTCCAAATGACTTTCATGAACCAAATATAGGTTCCATATGCAGTGGGTGGTTCCATTTTTTAGTTTTTTTGTTAATAGCGACATTTTATAAACAAGGGCATAAGCAGCGTTTACATTGATAAGAAAGGCGATCAAGACAATATAATGTATTACTTTTTTAAGGTTCATGAATTCTCCATTTAGTTTGATAGTCCATTTTGATTAAAAAAAGTCTTTTTTTATTTGTAAAAGACATAATTCATACCTTAGTATTGGCGATATTTCTCTTTTTGTCAATCGAGAATTGTAGTTATTATTTGGAAAGGGCTCTGGCAGGAGGTTTTTATTTTTTGCTCATAATATGCTAGTTTAAAGCGTATTATCGTTCTTATGTATAGAGGATTGCAGTATGTATAAAAATAAAAATATAGGTGGATTGTTATTATTTTTTTTGTGTTTCTTGCCAATAAAAGCAAAAGATTGGGATTGGAAGAAAATAGATACCAGCGTTAATGCGGTGTCTTTTGAGAATAAAAAAAGTAAGGATCCCTTTTTATTTGGAGTAGTGACCTTTTCTCATGGGTGTGAAGGAGAAGATGGCGCATCTGTGAAGCCCCATAATCAATGGAAAAAATTTGAAGGCAAAGAGATTGAGATAGATGGCAAAAAATGTAAGCCTTTGCCACATGAGTCTGGTAATGCCTGTGAACATTACAAACGGTACAAAGAAGATATTAAGCTAATGAAGGATCTAGGATTCAAAGCATATAGATTTTCTATTGCTTGGGGAAAGGTTGAGCCCAAAGAGGGAACGTTTGATGAAAAAGTTCTAAAGCATTATGAGAATGTATGTAAGGAATTAAAAAAACAAGGGATAAAGCCAATAGTTACTTTGTATCACTATACACATCCTTGCTGGTTTGAAGATAAAGATGCATTTGAAAAAAAAGAGAATATAAAATATTTTGAAAAATTTTGTCAAAAAGTCTTTAAGCATTTAAAAAAGTATGTAGATATCTGGTTTGTTTTTAATTCATTTGCGGGAAGTGCTTTTACAGGGTATTCAGAGGGGTTAACGCCTCCGTTTAAAAAAAATATGCAGTTGGCTGTTGATGTGCTTAAAAATATTTTAGAAGCTCATGTGCGTGTATACCATAGTCTCAAAAAGATAGATAAAAGTGCGACTGTAGGTTTGATTAAAAATATGTTACATATTGATCCTTATAGTACCTGGAACCCGCTTGATAAAGTGGCAAGTGGATATGCGGATACGTTAGCAAATGAGGTTATCTATAAGTTTTTTAAGAAGGGTATTTTGAAAGCATGGATTCCCATGAGGGCAAAGGTAAAATATAAAAATAAAAAAGCGATAGGAGCATTTGATTGTGTAGGGCTTAACTATTATTCGGGCGCCTATATTTCAAATTTTAAGCTGCATCCACGTTCTGAGCTTATTGCAACCCAAGATAAGATTTGTACTATTTATCCAGAAGGTCTTTATATGGCACTTGATCAGGTTTGGAATAAATTGGCCAAGGAGTTTGAAGTTCCGATATATGTGACTGAAAATGGAATTTGTACCGATAATGAAGAGCACAGAGATATCTTTTATAAACGATACTTGTATGCACTGTCTGAGGCGGTAAAAGATAAGATTGATGTGCGTGGGTATTTTGCGAGATCAATTATGGATGGATATGAATGGGTGCAGGGATATACAAAAAATTACGGTATTTATTCGGTTGATCGCAAAACCCAAAAACGTGTTTTTAGAAAAGGTGCACAGCATCTGATTGATGTTGTTAAAAACCATGGTGTAGGAAAAAAAGATGCTACGAAAATAACAACTGCTAAGATTAATAGTGCAAAGCAAAAGGCTGAAAAAGTAGCAGCGGCCAAGCCTGTAATTTCCGCTGAGGTTACAAAATCTAAAGTTGTTAAAAAAGTTACACCTGCTGTGGTTGCGGCCTAATTTTTTATGGAGGATGTATAGTATGCATATAAAAAGAAGAATAAAGTCTTTATTGCTATTTTGTATATTTGTTTCAATAAACAGATGTATAGCGACTTGTACGTTATCTTTTGAAAATAGAAAGACAAGCGAGCCATTTTTATTTGGAGTTGCAACCTCTGCATATCAGGTTGAAGGATCAGATGGAGCAACTGTATTGCCTTATAATCAGTGGCATAGATTAGAGGGAAAAGAGATTGTATTAGATGGCAACGTAGATAAGCCGGTGCCCCACATATCTGGTACTGCGTGTGAGCATTACAAAAGGTATAAAGAAGATATAAAGCTTATGAAAGATTTAGGCTTTAAGGCATATCGGTTTTCCATTTCTTGGGGAAAGATAGAGCCTGAGCCCGGTGTATATAATCAAGATGTATTAGATCATTATGAAGCTGTATGCCAAGAGTTGGTAGATAATGGGATAAAGCCTCTAATTACCCTGTATCATTATACTCATCCATGTTGGTTTGAAGATAAAGGTGGATTTGAAAAAAAGGAGAATATACCATATTTTGAGAATTTTTGTGTAAAAGTCTTTAATACATTGCATACATATAATCCCGTATGGTTTACCTTTTGCTCTTATGTAGGATATGCATTTCCTGCGTATTTTATTGGTTTCAAGCCGCCGTTTAAAAAAGATATGCAGCTTGCCGTACATGTTATAAAAAATATGCTTGATGCCCATGTGCTGGTATATCACAGGTTAAAGTCTATTGCCAAAACAGCAAAAATAGGTATTCACAAAACGGTCTATTTGATTGATCCATATTATAAATGGAGTCTTCTTGATCAGGCCTATAGCTGGTTTGGAAATAAGATGCAAAATTATTCAATATACGATTTTTTCAAAACTGGTATGTATAAAGTATGGATGCCGGGTAAAGCCCGTATAAAGCATGAAAATAAAAAGGCAAAAGGAGCCCTTGATTGTATAGGGCTTACCTATTACTCGGCTGCCTATACGAAAAATTGCAAGATTATCCCAAGGCCTGAATGTTTGCCAACGGAAAATGAGCGATATACCATATATCCCCAAGGGCTCTATCGTACCTTGCATCATATTAACGATCATCTGGCAAAGCCACTGAATGTACCTATTTATATCACAGAAACTGGTATTGCTGCAAAAAGTGATAAGGATCGAGAGCTCTTTTTCAAGCAACATTTGTCTATGGTATCAAAGGCGTTGCAAGAAGGCCTTGATATCAGAAGTTATTGTGTTTGGTCATTGATGGATAATTTTGAGTGGTCAGAAGGGTATACGAAAAAATATGGCATTTGCGCGCTAAACTTTGAAACGCAGGAAAGAGTCTTAAAAAAGGGAACGTCATCTCTTATTGCTGTAGCAAAAATGAATGGGAGGAGATAGTAAAATGTTGAAAATAAGTAAATTAAAGTTATGTATATGTGTATTTGTTTCTATTTCTATTACTGCAAAAGCCGAAGTATATCTTTTTTCTCATGGTTTTGCGGATGATGCAAATCAAGCGTATAACTACACTCCAAGCTATATGTGGTTTGGAATGGAGTATAAAAATAATCGACATCTTTTATACAAGCCGGTTAAAACATTCAATTATCCTGATGTTATATTCAAAAAGATAGTGAATATTTTTAAAACAAGCTTTGGCCAAGATAATGAGATTAATAGGTTACATAAGGCATTTAAAGAGGTTCAAGCAAAAGCTTCCAAAAAAGAAGATGATAAAAATATTGTTTTATTTGGCCTTTCAAGAGGTGCGTCAGTAGCTGCAAATTTTATGGCTGCATATAACCCGAACCAAGTAAAAGCTCTTATATTGGAATCTCCTATTGATCATGCTAAAAGGATTTTTGATCATCATTGGTTTATTAAGCTTCTTGCAAAGATGACGTTTACCAATACCAAGCAAATTTATAATTTTTTTTCTAAGGTTGCTCAACATGATGAAAATGGTAAACATACAATAGATCTAATTGGCAACATAAAAAAGGATCTTCCAATATTACTTATTGGCTCTCAAGAGGATCAAGCGGTTCCAATAGAGTCAATTATTAATCTTTATAAAAAGCTTCTTAGGTCAGGGCATAAGCATGTATATCTACTAAAATTGAAGGCAGGGAAGCATTCTAAATTACTTGTGGCTCAAGATGGAGAAAAGTATCAGAATGTGGTTCACGCTTTTTATAAAAAATATGGATTGCCCCATGATGCAGATTTTGCTCAAGAAGGGAAAGAACTGCTAGAAAAGTGTCAGCCGGAGTATTGAAGCGTTAGTCGATAATTATTTATGTTCTCAATAAACCGGAGGTTTGTTATGTGTAAGAAGCTTTTTTTAAGCCTATGTTTACTATTATCTTTTGTAAGCTCGGTATACGTGCATGCATATACCTATCTATATTCCCATGGCTTTGGTGGTATTGGATTACGGTATCATTGGTATAAACAAAAAAACAATAGATTTACAAAGTTGCTTTTTGGCCAGCATTATATTTTTTGTAACGACAATATTAAAGTTGTAAAATTCAATGATGCAAAGTTTGGTTTTATACCTTGTTATCTTCCAAATAGTTGTTTAGGACAGGATGCTGATATTGCCGTTTTAAGCAATGGATATGACGAGGTGGATGATGAAGATATTATTTTATTTGGTGTGTCACGAGGGGCGGCAACGGCTTCTAATTTTGTTGCCAGGCATAACCCCGAGAGGATTAAAGCACTTATCTTGGAATCTCCCTTCGATTACGCAGAGAGAGGAATAGATGGTTTCTTAAATATATTTAGACTGAACAGATTGCCGAGAAGTAAAAACTTTTGTAAGAGCGTTTTTTACAGATTTTCAAGTTATGATCAGGATGGGATTCACCCAAGAGATATTGTAGAGAATATTAATCCGGATCTTCCTGTTTTATTGGTATGCAGTAAAGAAGATATTGTGATTCCATACCAGTCCACGGTTAATTTATATCAACAATTA
>Ga0180438_10002369_pt1 | contig 30956 bp, 31 predicted proteins | sample SS_ome_12_FD_132455 | JGI IMG/M metagenome (GOLD analysis project Ga0180438, IMG submission 132455) | Hypersaline lake sediment archaeal communities from the Salton Sea, California, USA - SS_3_D_2 metaG | ecosystem: Environmental > Aquatic > Non-marine Saline and Alkaline > Hypersaline >...
GGATGAGATTTGCTGCCAGTGGGATTTCAGTTTAAAATAGGCAATCAGGAAGGCATTGCTGAAAACCTTTGTTTTGCAGGAGGACACACTCTCACCTGCTGGCGTTTTGGGGGTCCCCATGAAAAGAGCGAAGTGGATTTTTTATGGGGTATTAACTACGGGGTGTGGCGCAGTGGCTAGCGCGCATGGTTTGGGACCATGAGGTCGGAGGTTCAAATCCTCTCACCCCGACCATTACCAGCTTCGCTTAACCGGAAGCTTCCACTGAATGCAGACGGGGCAGAGCGGTGACAAGCCGCAGGAGAGCCGGACTTCTGAGGAGTGCTCTCAAAATAAGACGACGTGTGATTTCCGTCCAGTTGCCCGTTCCCAGAGCATGTAGCAGCACATTTTCATTCCCCTGCAAAACCGAGATCAGAGCTGCGAAGTCCTTGTTGTTCATCCGCTCAATAGTCAGCCTGCTAATGCTCCGCCTTTTGCTGACCTCTCCCTTCATCAACTGGGTTTTCGCCTCTTGTTCAAAGTCTTGAACTCCTGATGAGCTCCCCTGTTGACAGTCCCTAACTATAATATCGGCACATAGTCTGGCAGAACGGATGCCAGTGGCCATGCCAAACCCAAAGAGTGGATCTTGAAAACCACCTGCCTCCCCGATGAAGAGCACATTGTCCCTGACTGATGCTTGGGTTGCGTCACCGCAGGTCACAACCCCCGAAAAGGGGTGAATTTCTGTCGCGTCTTGGAGTAAGGACTCTATTAGATTCCTGAAAACTCCAAAGTAGGTTTTCAAGGTTGTTTGCATGCATCTCGGCCTGCAGCAAACCGCAACTGTTGCATATTTTCCATCGGGATACCCAACCACGTAACCGTAGCCACCAGGAGCTACGTCTGTGCCTAAAGCGATGTTGACCGAGAGTGCCTCCACACTGACATTATGCATTTTCAAACCGTAACCGATTCCCTTGATACCGAGAGAGTCTATACCCACTATCTTACGCATGCTTGAAACCGGCCCATCGGCGGCTACTATGTATTTGCTTTTGAAAAAATCTCCCGTGGATGTCCGCACCCCCTGAAAACACGTGTCACCACGTGCAACTTCGATGACCTTAGAATTCAACCTGATTTCGGCGCCCGCAGCAACTGCTTTATCTGCCAGGTAGGAGTCGAAGGAATCGCCAGGCCCCCGCTCGACCAAATATAAGATGGGTTTGGAAAAATTCAGTTCTATCCTTTTCCCGTCTGGAGACCAGATATGTGCCTTCTTGACAGGCTTGTCCTTGGGTATTTCGATATTGACTTTATCAACCTCGTAAAAGGGAAATCCCTGCAGATTTTCGTTGACATGCGCCCCGATTGCTGACGATGTTTCCAGGACCAATACGTCAAGACCCTCAGTTGCTAAGAAAGTCGCGCAGATAAGTCCGGAGACGCTCCCACCAACTATTATCACATCATGCATCTTCGTTCCCGTATAAAACACTCATGGCGATCAGTCCCCAGAAGTTGTGAAATATGGATAGGCAGCGTTTCTGACTGACGAATAAGATAACAGTATACCATGTTGCGTTGCTCACTCGTTAGGTAACCCCAAGACCCGCTCGCGGACAAAGATTCCACCGATCGCGACAAAGCTACCTGGATGCGCGTATGATAACGGGGCCTGGCTAAACTGCTTACTCTCGCCTCTACTTTACATCTCATGCGCTTTCACACTGGTAGTGGGAAGGAAGCAAGGGGTTTGTGGCTTTTCTCCAGCTTTCTCTGGGACGATGATATCTGAAGTTCAAATCCTCTAACCCCGACCAATAAATAGGTGTAAAAACGAAATGAGACCCTGCCATGAAGCAGCGATTACTGATGCCCCCCTATTCATCTCCTACCCCAATCTCGTACACAAAGTTCGAGGATGAGCTATCTTGTTTAGTGTATCGCAGATGTCAACCCTCATGTCAACCCATTCACAGGATTTTGGCAAAATTCAGGGAGAGTGAAGTATTATTTGACTTCCGGCAGGGCCGGTCCTACAATTTATGGTTTACGATGCAAATAAGACCTCTGCCCCTTGAGGCTAATCCAGGGAGGCCTGATACGGTATCCGGTGCTGGGCAAAGGCAATTATGAGGTGAATATGAAAGACTTTCCGGACATGGACGAAGATTTCAAGTTGTGGGGGCTGCTGGGCCAAACAGCGGATGTGATGTTGAGAGCCAGACAGAAAGAGCTGTATCGCTACGGCGTCTCAGCCATTGAGGCGGGTACATTGTGGGTCATTCAGGTTATCGGTGAAAAGGCAACACCTGCTCAGATAACGCGATGGCTATTACGGGAGCCTCATACGGTCACGGAGCTTTTGAACAGGATGGTGAAGAAGGGGCTGGTGACCAAGACCAAGGACTTGGAGAGAAGGAACCTGATCAGAGTCTCCATAACAGAGAAGGGACGCCAGGCTTATGAGCAGTCAACCAAAAGGAAGTCTATCCACAAGATGATATCTTCCCTGTCTGAAGAAGAGCGGCAGCGACTAATGGCATCCCTCAAGAAGCTGAGAAACAGGGCGCTCAAAGAACTCCGGGTAGAGCACAAACCACTCTTCCCTTAAAGACCTTGCACTAAATTGCTTTCTGCCGCTTTCCCCATAAGGTTCAAATCCTTGGGCTAGGCTTCACAAGTCTTATACCAATTGACAATGCTACTGGGGTGAAACCCCAGGTGCTCAATGAACTTCTGCAGCTCATCATCACCCTGACGAACGAGTGCCCGTATCTTGTTAATGCCTTTAAGATGGCAATGACTTGATAGCGCCCTGACTAATGCAGAGCCGATGTTATGCCGCTGATATTCAGGGTCGACGATAATCAAGTGAATGAGACAAACTTCAACTAGCGGTACATATATATATTCCAGATGAGCTATGACAAGGCCAACTATCTGACCTTCAGCCTCAGCCGCAAGACTCAAGTCAAGCGGTCCGCCAAGGTCATAGGCAATCAAATCTTGATAAACACCATGGGTTTTTACATTGGTGGTTTTCTTGATGAGGGCTACAATGGAATCTATATCGCTAATCGTCATACTCCGAATATTTATAGCATCTCTTCCTAGTGCACTCATTTTAATCAACCTACCGAATGTACTGCCCCCTTTCCATCCCAGTCTCGCCTGTAAAATTCGTGTACAAGCCCTGTTTCTTAGTGAATCACACATATCAATACACTTACAGGGTCTTACTGGATACGGGAAAACATAGCATTCTGTAAAAGCCCAGGGATACCTTGACGGGGGAAATGAACTGCATTATAATGTTAGACACGTCTAACAATTCTGGAGGCAGGCAATGGTAAAAGAAGAAGTGCGAAGAGAGCAGACCGCCAGTATGGAGGACTATCTTGAGGCGATAGCTAACCTCGGAGGAAGAAGGCAGGTGGTAAGGGTAAAAGAGATAAGCGAAATGCTGGGAGTTAAAATGCCCAGTGTTACATCTGCTTTGAAAAGACTCTCGGAACGGGAGCTTGTGGAGCATGAGAGATATGGCCGCATAAAGCTAACTCCCGAAGGTGACAGGGTTGCCAGTGATGTGATTCTACGTCATAAAGCCTTGACCCGCTTTCTTGCTGAAGCACTGGGCATTAACCAGGAAACAGCGGAAGAGGATGCCTGCAAAATTGAGCACGTCATCAGCCCGCTCAGCTTGGAAAGGGTGATTAAGTTCATAGAGTTTATAGAGGCATGTCCGCTGGGGGAGGCGAACTTTCCCAAGAGGTATAAATACTATCTGGAACATGGACAGCCTCCCGAAGAGTGCCGGGAAAGGAGTATGGAGGGAGGGAAGTAAGAAGGGCGAAAAAATTTGTATTTGAAAGTTAAGCATGTCTAACTTATTTATTTGAGATAGAGGATAAAAATGGCCATGTATCAAGGGAGTCAATTGACCCTGGCCCAGATGAGAACCGGGCAGGCTGGCACCGTGGTTGGAGTACTGGGGGGTATGGGCTTAATTCGGCGTCTGGATGCTTTGGGTATCAGGCCGGGGAAGAAAGTAACCAAGATAAGTTCTGCGTTGTTCCATGGCCCGGTTACTCTCAGGGTGGACAGTGCCCAGGTGGCTCTCGGTTTTGGCATGGCCAAAAAGATAGTGGTGGAAGTAGACAAGTATCTGCCCGATAGCCGGGTCCGGAGATGATGCGTATCCTCCTTGTCGGTAATCCTAATGTGGGCAAGAGCGCCCTTTTTTCTCGACTGACCGGTACACACATTATCGCTTCCAACTATCCCGGCACCACCGTGGGGTTCACTAAGGGGTATCTGAAGCTGGGAGAAGAGCAAGCTGAGCTTATCGATGTCCCTGGCAACTATACTCTTGAACCGAGTTCTAAGGCGGAAGAGGTGGCCGTGGAGATGCTCAAAGACGGAGACCTGGTCATAAATGTCGTTAATGCCACCAATCTGGAGAGAAATCTTAATCTAACTTTGCAGTTGCTGGAGAGACAGACTCCAGTAATAGTTGCCCTCAATATGTGGGACGATACCCGTCACCGCGGCATAAATATCGATGTTGCTAAGCTGGAGTCACTTCTTGAAGTTCCTGTTGTCCCCACCGTGGCAGTGACTGGCCAGGGAATAAGGGAATTAATCGGGCGCCTTCCCGAGGCGAAGGTGCCTGAGAGCGCTCATACTTATTCTGGTAGTGATGAGCGATGGCTGAGGGTGGGCAGCATCGTTGACCAGGTGCAATCGTTGAGCCATCGCCACCATACCTGGTACGAGAATTTGGAAGATGCCAGCAATCATCCTGCAGGCGGGGTGCTTATCGCCCTGCTGGTCCTTGTGGCGACCTTCTGGTTTATACGATTAGTTGGCGAAGGAATCATTGGCTATGTCGCGGAGCCCCTCTTTGAATGGCTGTGGACTCCTTTGCTGATGAAACTGAGCCTTGCTTTAGGGCCAGGGAGTTTCTGGCACAGCGTCTTGATAGGTAACCTTGCTGGTGGTGAAATCGACTATTTTCAATCCTTCGGTTTGCTTAGCACCGGGCTTTACATTCCCCTCGCTGCGGTGTTGCCGTACATCGTCTCTTTTTACCTGGCGTTGGGGATATTGGAGGATGTTGGTTACCTGCCCCGCCTGGCGGTACTGATGGACACCATAATGCACCGCTTGGGGCTACACGGTTATGCCATCATACCCACCGTTCTGGGCTTTGGATGTAATGTGCCTGCGGTTATGGCAACCCGAATTTTGGAGAGCCGCAAACAGAGGTTTATTGCGGCGACTTTGATTTCTATCGGTGTTCCGTGTGCCGCCTTGCAGGCTATGATAATAGGACTGGTGGGGCAGCAGGGGGCAGTGTACGTAGCTATGGTCTACGGGAGCCTCTTTCTATCCTGGGTTGTCATAGGGCTGATCCTTAATCGTAGCGTCAAAGGGTTCAACCCGGAACTCCTGGTGGAGATCCCCCCCTATCGCCTGCCGCCGTGGCGGGTCATCGGCGAAAAGCTCTGGCTGCGGGTATCCGGCTTTATTAAAGAAGCCCTGCCCATAGTACTCGGCACTGTGCTGGTGGTAAATATCCTCTATATTTTTGGGCTTTTCGATGCTATTGCAAATATTGCTTTCCCGGTATTGAGCGAGCTGTGGGGGCTGCCCAAAGAGACAATTGTGGCCCTGTTTGTCGGCTTTCTGCGTAAGGATGTGGCTATGGGTATGCTAGCTCCCTTAGCACTAACTGCCAAGCAACTGGTTATCAGCAGCACGGTTCTGGCTATGTATTTTCCTTGCGTAGCTACCTTTGTAATATTGGCCAGGGAGCTAGGGGCGAGGGATGTGCTTAAAGCTGTTGGAATAATGATAGCAGCAGCACTGATAGTGGGCAGCTTGCAGAATCTGGTCTTGTGAGATGGTGACGCTTTTGCCAAAAAGGGGTGAGCATTGATAGTCATGAGAGACAAGGTTGAAATTAAAGCAGCTCCAGAACAAATCTTTAACTTTTTTATCCATTCATGAAGATACTTGTGTCGCGCCGACTCCAGGGCATAAAGCAACACATGGCTGAGAATGGACAGAACCTCAAAAGAATTTTGGAGGAATCGAATAAACAAGGCGACTCAGGGGTGAGAAATGAAGTTTGAACTTAAACCTGTAGGAATAATGCACACCCTTGTAAAGATAAATCAGGGTGATAAACAAACACTGTCTATACGCCGCACCAGGTGGCTATAATGCTGACTGGTTCTCTGGCGCTCTGCAATTTGTTTGCCGGGAAGTCCCAATCGGGATAGCCGATAGCCATCCCGGCAACGATTTTCTGAGATTCGGGGATGCCGGTGATTTTTCTGATTAGCTCAGGATAGAGCGCCGAATTTTGTTCTATGCATGTGCCCAGGCCGAAGCTAACTGCCACCAGCGCAATGGTCTGGCTAATAATGCCGAGGCTGAATATAGATGAGAAACTGTTGATTTCCTCATCCATGCCGATAATTATGGCATTAGGGGCATCGAAAAGGCGAAACGCCCTCGCCGTCCATTCCATTCTCTTGCCCTTGTCCTCTCTGGCAATGTCCATAAGTTGAAACAAGCCCTTGGCCAGGTCCACCTGACGGGTTCTATAAATTCCCGAGGGAGGGGGGGATGGGGAAATATCGGGGTGCATCTCCGTCCCGGCCAGGAATTGCTCCTGTAACCCCTCTCTCACCTTATCCAAGACCTTGCCGCCCAGAATAGTAAATTTCCAAGGCTGGGTATTCAAAGCTGAAGGGGAGCGGATGGCTATTTCCAATATTTGGACCAGGGTTTCTTTTGGCACAGGGGTTGGCTTGTAACCCCGGATGCTCTTTCTGGAGTTTATAGCTTCTATAAGTTCCACTTATTGTCCTCCTTGGGAGCAGGCAGCGGGCCAGTTATTTCTTTCGGATGCTGCTCGGTCTTTTACGCCAGGTGCGGCGCTTGCTTATCCATAATCCCCTGAAGAAGGCCTGGTCCAGCAAATTCCTTTGGTCAGAGACATCCAAAAGGTCCTTAGAGATGTTATTCTCAAAGTAGGCTACTTCCACCTGCTTACCTAAGTTCTTGACCGTCTGCAGGGCGTAGGCAAAATCTCCGTCTCCGCTTACCAGTATTGCCACATCATAGAGGTTAGTCCAGGCGAAGTAGAGCAAGTCTGTGGCTAACATAATATCAATGCCCTTTTCTACGGGAACACCTTGTGCCATCTTGGTCCTTCCCAGTCTAACCTCGAGGTAGGGCATATGATTGAGGGCTTCAAGGAAGTCCTGTTGTTCTCGATAGGCTTCAGGATATTGGCTCTGTTCTTGCAAGACGTTGTAATAATATGCCCGGAACAGCCGCCGTTCTCCGCAGAGCTTGTCGGCGAATTTCACGAAGTTAAGGTCGTAGCGCTTGAAGTTGCTGCGGAGCGCGTGATAAAGATTACTACCATCTATAAATATTGCCACTCTGTCTTCCATAATATTACCTCGATAAGTTGGAACGGGCCCGAGATTTTGAGAAAGCCCAACTTTTTTACATTTATATTAATAAGTCTCCAAAGGTAATTGTAAGTAGCCTACCTGACTAGTCTACATTGTAAACCAGTTTGTTCTCTTGAGCAAGCAATTGTAAATAGACTGGGCTTCGTTTGTTGATGGCTTGTTTCTCTCCCCTTCCTTAATGAGGCAACTTGTGCATAATCGACAGATGATGGTCAAGGAAGAATAAGGCGAGTATTTCTGGTGGGAGGGCAGAGCATTAGAGAAGTTGTTGAATTGGCTAAAGGTTTCTATAATTGTAGTGGTGGGTATAGGGAGTACAAGGTAATTCACAGTGATTAAGATGGATACCAGGTTGAAGATATTATTAGCTATTGGCCTGATAGTGGTATGTCTTGGCTTAGTGACAGTGTTCGCTGGAGGCGAATTAGGGTGCCCGCATTTATCAGAACAACCAGAGGCTGGGCAAGAAATTGATACTCCGCAATATACTCAAGAGGCGGTTATCAACATAGCAAAGGACTATTTAGAAGCCGAATATCTTTATGATGTGGAGAGTGAAATCGCCAGCTCTCATGCGGAATATCGTGGCAATGGACTCTGGAAGGTCGAGTTTTATGGAAGGCGACCACTGGCCACATGTCCCAGACAAGCCGATAGCCCCGGCATGATAGTTTATGTAGATGAACAAAGTGGTGCTTTTGGCTAAATATCCCGGCTGCTAGCTACTCGCTGTCGTATTGACTGACTACTGTGTTTCGTCTTCTTCATCAACGAGGGTTGTCAGGTCACGCGGCAAAGGGCGCCTTCTCGCTGGCTTCCGGCGGAGAACGCCATAGAAGCTCGACATGTTAGCTGACATCCTCCGCGGAGAAAGCTCCCGCGGGTGAACGAGGAAGATGAGACGAAAACCTATCTGAGCAACCCGAAACAGGCTGCGAAAGGAGAATTCCCGGATATATATTGACCAGTAAACCAGCCCAACCAGAAGGCTTCCACCAATTATATTGCCCAGGGTGACTGGGATTAGGTTCTTAATTATGAAGCCGGATATGGTCAGGTTGTCCAGCACTACGGGTGCCCCGGCCATGCCATCGGCGGCAGCCAGCACCTCGGGCTGTCCCTTTAATACCATCCCCATGGGGACGAAATACATATTAGCCACGCAGTGTTCAAAACCACAGGCTACGAACGCCGTAATGGGAAAGATAATGGCTAGAATCTTGTCAGTAGTGCTGCGGGCACTGAAGCAGAGCCAAATGGCAAGGCAGACCAAAACATTACAGAGAACACCTCTCATAAATGCCGGGAGGAAGCTCAAATTGACCTTGGCGTTGGCTATGAGCAGAGCCTTGCCACCGACCATGGCATCGTGTAAACCCCACTGCCTGGTATAATACACCAGCAATACCAATAACAATGAACCTACGAGGTTGCCAAGATATACTATAGCCCAGCTTTTTAAAAGCTGACGTGCATTGACTGACCCGTCGACAAATCCCATGACCATGAGGGTGTTGCCGGTGAAAAGCTCTGCCCCGGCGACCACAACCAAAATCAGTCCGAGGGAAAAGACCAGCCCACCGACCAGGTTATTCAAGCCGAAGGCAAGTCCGCTATCGTGCACTACTAAGGTGTAGAATACAGCGCCGAAGGCAATGAAGCCACCGGCCAGGATGGCAAGTACAAACATCCTGAAGAAGTCCAGGCCGGACTTCTTTTTAGCGACTCCTGCAATCCTGGCGGCGATTTCAGGGGGAGAATAGGCGTCCAGTCGTAGTTCTTCCATAGTCTGGCTTCCCTGACTACTCCCACATGATACTTGCGACCAGCTGCAAATTGGTTCTGCGCAGTCGCCCAGCTAGTAGCTCAGCTAGATTCTTCATAATTATGTAGCCAAGTTGAGTATCCTGCTTGAAAAGCTCATCAAGTCTTTCCTGGTTGATAGCTATAAGCTCGCAGTCGTTCTCGCAAACCGCAGTCGCAGAGCGCTTTTTCCTGTCAACCAGAGACAGCTCGCCAAAAATCTGGCCCGCGCCCACTCGATGTACTGTGGCTGCTTCGGACTTGCCTTTTAAGCCCAGCTCTATACACACCTTGCCCTTTTTGACAACGTACATCTCATGGCCCGGGCTTTGCTCAGCAAATATCATCTCACCTGTGCGGTATCGCCTTTCTTCTGAGATCTGCCCCAGGGATTCAAACTGGTTTGGGCTCAGCCCACGGAAGATATCAACTTTCTCTAGAATCTTTGTACTCTCCATTATTCCCTCCCAGATAAACGAGCACCCTGTTAATAAGTTAATACCGAATATAGCTTTTGTGCTTCACTTAAAGAAGTAAAAGCAAAATTATTATGGTTCTGCTCCCGATTTGTCAAGGGGATTTAGAGGACTTTATCTGAAATTCTTGATTTGGCGCAGGTAGCGCATTCAAATATCCAAGGCTTCACTTTGATGGTGAATGAGATGTCATTTATGATATCCTCCATGCACAGCCCCCAACATTCCGCGGCACTGCCACGGAAACCAGGGGTAAGCATTTAGTCCATAGCTGGACGGAGGATTGAAAATGAAGGCTATGGCTGACAGGCAATACTATATCGATTGGCTCAGGGCCGGCGCCATGTTCCTTTTGGTCTTTTATCACACGGGACGGCTTTTTGATTTTGAGCCGTGGCATATTAAGAGCCTTGAATCAAGTTTTGCCATACATGTCTTTAATCGCACCCTTGATGTATGGCAGATGCCCCTTTTCTTTCTTTTGGCGGGCGCATCAGTTTGGTTTTCCCTGGGCAAACGCAGCCCACGCGAATTCGCCTGGGAAAGATTTTTGCGTCTTTTTGTCCCACTTGTTTTTGGGTCATTAATCATAGTGCCGCCACAAGTATACTTCGAACGTGTCTTATATGGGGATTTCACTGGGTCTTTCCTGGCTTGGTATCCCAATACATTTTATGGAATCTACCAAGAGGGCAGCGCGGCTGGTAATTTCCACTGGTCCCATTTATGGTTTCTGGCGTATCTCTTTATATTTTCACTTATACTGCTGCCTCTTTTTTGGTATTTGCGGAGGGAAGACAAGAATTCGTTTATGTCACGCATTGCCAACTTCTTGGCCAGGCCGGGGGCAATATTCCTGCCGGCTGTTCCACTGGTAATATATAATATAACGCTGAGGCCAATATACGGCTATGGCCATCATAGTCTCATAAGCGATTGGGCGAATTTCCTGTTCTATATTACCGTATTCTTCTGTGGCTTCTTGATGGTTGCCGATAGCCGGATAGTGCAGGTAATTCACAAGAATCGGTTTACTGCTTTGTTTGCGGCAATTGTTTGTACTGTAATTCTCTATCTGCTGGAAACGGGCACAATCGCATTGCCCCAGGCGACTGCGGGTAAAGACTGGATAATCTTACTTACTCTTTATGCTATAGACTCATGGCTGTGTTTACTCGCTATTATGGGTATAGGGAGACAACTGCTGAATTTCACTGATAGAGTATTGAGATATGCTTCCGATGCTGTTTTGCCAGTGTACATTCTCCACCAGACAATCATAATTGCTCTTGGTTTCTACGTGATACAGTGGCCTATTCCTGTTGTAGTGAAGTGCCTCTTCATTGCCATTGCCACGCTGTTGAGTTCACTGGGCATATATGAAATTGTGCGACGGACCAGTGTCACCAGGTTCCTGTTTGGCATAAAAGCTCGAAAACGGTTGGTCCTCGTTCAAACATCGGCTACCAGCTCCTGAACACCGGTAATTCTTGCTGTGAACATAGTAGCCATTCCCAGAGGCAAAAGCCAGTTGCATCGTAACCTTTCCGCGGATTGATGGGTGAGGCACCTGGTGTTTGAAGAGAGTACACTTTGGCGAGTGTCGCGAATAGTGGCTCCCCGGGCCAGTTAACGGGTGGAACTCCGAACATGATTTTAAGGATGTTGTTTGCCTTTGCTTAAATCACACTTGCGCCGCGCTCTGAATTCTCCACATGCGTTGTCCCATTATCCCAAACAGGCTTTTATTACTCCAACTGTACGTTATGGAATGGACAATTGTTGTCTAATCACACAATTCAGACTATTGTCATTCTACCCAGTCGAATACTTCATTTGGGGTAGTCTTTTTCTAGGGAATGAAGCTCAAATGAGGTGCATGTCCTCGGCTTCCCGCAACAGGTCATCTCTAAAAGCGGGGTGAGCGATACTGATGATCTCCAAAGCCCTTTCTCGAGTGGATTTCCCCTTCAGATTGACCACCCCATACTCAGTGACAAGATAATGGGTATCCATTCTTGGAGTAGTAACTGCGGTACCTGTCTTAAAGCATGGCACTACACGAGAGATCTCTCCATCCCTAGCTGTAGAATAGAAAGCCAGGATGGATTTCCCGCCGTGAGAATTGAAAGCTCCTCGCACAAAGTCAAGCTGTCCTCCGGGGCCGCTAAATTGAGAGCCAGCAAGAAATTCCGCATTGCATTGTCCCAGTAGGTCAACCTCAAGGATACTGTTAATGGAGATAAGTTTGTCGTTTTGGGCTATGACAGCGGGGTCATTGGTATAGGAGACAGGGTAGCTTTCCATGCTCGGGTTATCGTTTATGAATTCATACATCCTCTCGGTGCCCCAAGCGTTTGTAAAGACATTTTTCCTCGGGTGAAGTGTCTTTTTCCGTCCAGTAATAACTCCCACTTCTATCAGGTCTATCATGCTAGAACAGAAGAGTTCGGCGTGAATTCCTAAATCCTTATGGTCCATGAGACAATAGGCGATGGCATTGGGTATGCCACCAAACCCTAACTGAATAGTAGCTCCATCAGGAACCATCTCGGAGATATATCTACCAATAATCTCATCTTCAGGCGTCAAGTCCGCTGGTAGCAGTTCCAAGAGTGGGACATGGTTTTCTACTATGGCGTCAACCTCGGAAATGTGTAGGAGGGAATCCCCAAAAACGCGAGGCATATTCTCATTCACCTCCACGATTAGCGTTTTGCAGTGCCTCGCGGCCGTGGAGGTGTAGTCATTAACAGTGCCAAAACTGAAATAGCCCACTTTATCCATGGGGGAAACAGTAGTAACGGTGACATCTGTATCCATGAAATCCCTGATTATCCTTGGTATCTGATGGAAGTAATTGGGCACGAAATAGTTAAGTCCCACCTTGACCAGAGGCCTATCTGCCCCACTCACAAACCAGGAATACGCTTGAATACAGTCAGACAAGTCCGGAGCAAGAACCGTTTTGGTAGCATGTGCTTGAGGAGCCATGGAAAATATTTTGATATCTTTCAGGTCACCTCCTCTGGCCCTGTCAGCAATAGCGCCTAAAAGGGCAGGAGGTTCAGCATTAATCATGCCATGTATGATGGTGTCGCCACTATTTATTTTCTCTACAGCCTTCCGGGGTGTGGTCAATTTTTGTCTGTATTCTGAGATATAAGAATTCATGCTTCCTCCGTGGCTTTCTAATCTGATTACGCTCTCTGTGCTTTAATCACGTAAGCAAACAGTTCTTTCCCAAAATCAGAGGCAATTTGAACTTCTTCAAGATCAGTGTCCACATTATTAAGATATTGCAAACGAAGCACATCACCGTCAAAGATTTCAGGGATTATTCCGGCAAAAAAGAATCCGAGCATTTCCATGGATGCACAATATTTCTGCGTAGCTGAGTGAGATAAAGGCAAATCAAGGTAAATTACATCTATGTGACGCAGACAAAGCTCCCGTAGACGAAATCTCACCAATGCTTCCAAATCAGCCCCGTATTGGGTTATGCGAATGAAAGCTCGGTTTGCTTCGGTCTGCACTTTCACATCTACTTGGGAAGATGGCAGAACCTCTACCTGCCCTTTGACGTCAGATGGACCAATAATGTTTCGTCTCAATTTAGTTCTCTCATAAATACTGCAGATCATTGTCTGGTGATGAAATGGTGGAAATACATCCCGTAATGGCTCTTCATTGGCCTTAGCATAGAGAAGAATGGCAGTTCGGCGCTGTTGCCGACCTTCTTCCTGAATTTTCTTAAAAAACATAGTTGCAGGAGTGAAGCCTAAAAGGGCACCCGTCTCGCACGCTCCGAGCGCGATCATCACCTTTTGAGTATAAGGGTGAACTGTTACAGCTTCACCATAGGTTCCGTACATCCCTTTTTCTTTGGTATTGTCCATCAAAAATTCCCTTAGTTTTCTGTAAAGACCGTGGCCTCTATATCGTGGGTCAACTACTGCCTGCCCCGATTCTCCAATTTTAGCGTTCGGTTGTTCCATGCGCAGCGCTATATGGCCAACGGTTTCGCCATCAGGGGTCAAAGCGATATAAGAAGTCAATAGACCACTTTCTAAAAGTTCACGTACTCTATCAGGGAAATAGATATAATCGCTGCTGTAGGTATATCCGTAGCAGCGATACACGCATCTGGCCACATCGACTGAGTCATTTGGTCTCATTAAGCGTATGGTAAGTGCGACGTCCTTTGGAATAGGTGGAAGAGATACCCTTCTCTCTTTCTCTTCTTCAGAAATATATGCTTCTACATCTCTGTAGGGAAGGTTCTTAATGAGTTCGACTCGTTTGCCACGGCGGCCTGCGTTAAGAAAGTGGATCTCATCAGCAAAAGCCTTCATTAACATCACGCCGAGCCCCGATTCTTGTCCAGCCTCAAATCTCCTGAAATCAAAAGGCAAGCCCTGATCTTCCACTGCCACTACAACTTGGCCTGGCTTCCGCAGGATAATGACATCAAAAGTCCCCTGTTCATCAGGGTCAAAAGCATGTTCAATTACATTCATACAAGCTTCCTCTACTACAAGTTCAAGTCGCTCCACATCCCTGCCGACCAGACCTAACTTGGTGGAAACATCTCGCACAAAACCAATAACGGCAGGAAGGAACTCTACCTTTCCGATAACTGTAATACGCGCAATTTGTTGTTCTTCTTTTGTCGCATCCATTTTTATCACCTCCCTTTTCTATTACTAAACTGCTGTGTCTTTTAAGTTCGTAGATTCCCCGATGGGAGCTTCCACTCCGTGTTCCACCATAAAGGATTTTACTCCTGGGAAGGTTCTTGATTCACCTAATGATCCTGCCTGTCGGCGTGATTACTAAACATCATCCAAATTGCGTTTTTTCGGCATCAGATGCTTTCGCATAGTGAGCTTGTTTCCTTCTTCAGCATCAAAGGAATAACTCACCTCATCCATCAGCTTACGCATAAAATATATTCCCAGCCCACCAATCTTCCTTTCGCCCACATCTGACTCTAAATCTGGTGGTGGAATGGAGTCGGGCTTAAATGGCTTCCCACGGTCTGTAATAGTAACAATCAAGTCCTCATCCACTATCTCCAGGGCAATCGTGATGATATCCTTCCGCTCCGAATATGCATGCCTGATTATGTTGGTACAGGCTTCATCGACTGCGAGCTGAACGTCGGATATGCTTCTCCCCTTCGCGCCTATTTGGCTCATCACTTTGGTGATGAAATCGCTGATGATAGAAAGGTTTTCCAACTTGCTGTCAACCTTAAGTTCAAATCGGTTTTCCTTCATCGACTTAACTGGTCGGTAGCCCTCAGGCTTTGGCTGCCTACTCTCCTTCTCTCCGCTCATCCTTCACAAGTACTACCACACCTGGGTTTAATATATTATTGGGATCAAAGACCTTTTTGATGCCCTTCATCAATTCTATCTCATTCCTACTAAATGAGAGAGGGAGATTCTTAATCCTATTTCTTCCTATACCATGCTCAGCCGTTATGACTCCACCTAAATTAATCGCCTCTTTGTAGATTTCCTCCTTGATTTCCTCCAAATAGGAGGGAATCTCTCCGTTTATCTTCATCACATGTGGATGTAAGTTTCCGTCGGCTACATGACCATACATGGGTATGTAGGTTCGGTATTCCCGGGCAATTCTGTCTATTCTGTCCATGAGTTTTCCTATGCTTGCTGGAGGAACAGCTATATCAAGACCATCTGCCAAGTCTCGCTTCAAAGCCATGTAGGTATTGCTTCGAATTTTCAAAATCTTGTCTTGGTCCTTCTTTCCCTGAGCAACCAAGGTCTCTATGGAATTGTTTGCCTTACAAATTTTCTCTACCTCTTCACATTCGGCATAAACCTCGTCTTCACTGGCACCTTGTATTATGAACATCAGGTAAGCATTCCCTTTCTTAGCAGGCCATTCTTTACCAAGTTGATCGGCTGATCGGGTTATCTCTTTCTTCTCTATGTACTCTACAGCCAATGGAAGTATACCCCTCTGCAAAATCTTTGGAACACTATTCACAGCATCATGGCGATCCTCATAGGAGATCAGCAATGTAACGGTCATATTCGCCTTAGGGTATAACCGAAGAGTTGCTTTCGTTATTATTCCCAATGTCCCTTCACTTCCTATCATCAGTTCCATTAGAGCATAGCCCGTATTATTTTTAAACAGCTTCCCCCCCATTCTTATTATCTCTCCTGTAGGAACTACAACTTCAAGCCCCTTTACGTAGTTTCTCATGACACCGTGTCTGACTGCTCTGACTCCTCCCGCATTTGTTGCTATCATCCCTCCAACCTGTGCTGTTTCAGCTCCAGGATGTATAGGGAACGAAAGGGTTGCTGTTTCCTTATCCAAGTATTGGATCAGCGCTTCCAGGGTTACTCCAGCTTCACATGTGATCATCAAGTTATCTCTATCTATCTCAAGGATTTTGTTTAACCTTTCTAAGGAAAGAATTATGCTTTGCTCAACAGGTATAGCTGCAGCACAGACTCCTGTTCCTCCCCCACGTGGGACAACAGGTATAGTATTCTCATTTGCGTACCTCAGAATCCCAGAAAGCTCTTCACAATTTGCCGGTTTGATTAAGATCGAGTCTATATTGGGCTCGGGCCGTACTGGTTCAGGTGTCTCGTCTAGTAGGTAATCTCTTATTCGGTCTATCTCAGTGGCAACCCAATTCCTTCCCACAACAGAACTCAATTCTTTAACTACCTTTTCTTCCACTCGTGTCCCTCTTCGCTCTCAATTTTAGATTCAAAGCAACTGCTTTTCATTCAGGCGACCTTCAATATCATCAGGGTAAGATCATCAAATTGAGGTTGTCCTTGGCTAAATTCGGTTACCTCTTGCTGAATCTGCTTAATGAGTTCTGAAGCGGAGAGATTGCGATTCTCCTCAATTGCTGAAACAAGTCTGTCCACTCCAAATTGTTCTTCCTTATCGTTGATGGCTTCTGTTACTCCGTCAGTGTAAAGCACTACGATATCACCCCTTCGCAAAGTAATTTCTTTTTCTTCTAGTTCAATACTAGGCATGATACCTAAGGCGATTCCTTTAGCTTCCAGCATTATGAGGACGTTGCCATTCTCTCGGATCATTAGTGGGAAATTATGCCCGGCATTAACATAGGTCAGAGTTCTCTCCTTTGGGTCGAGTATACAGTAGAACAGGGTGACAAACATATTTGCTCGATCATCTTCGGCAATCAAGTCATTTGCTCTTTCTATAGCCGCGGCAGCAGTCAAATTGCCCGTGGCATTGGCACGAACCAGGGTTCGGGATAGAGCCATAAATAGCGCTGCCGGAACACCTTTCCCCGAAACATCGGCTATCACCAATCCCCACTTATCCGTGGAAATAGGGATGAAGTCATAGAAATCCCCTCCCACCTCTTTAGCCGGCGCATTCAGGGCTGCCAGTTCCATCCCTTCTATTTGTGGTGAGGACTCAGGCAGGAAGCTTTGCTGAATACCGCCAGCAATTTCCATTTCATAAGTCTGTCTTTCCAATTCACGACGGTATCTCTCCTTTTCAGCGGCTGTATTTCGTTCATTTATCAAGTTGCTCACAATAAAGGCAAAGATGGCCATTCCTACTACATTGGCAACTATCATAGGGAGGCTAACGAGTTTGGTCACAGCCAGGGCTTCAGAGAAGGGTCGGGTGATCAGGAGCACCAGTCCCATGTGAAAGGATTCCATGAGGGCGGCAAACAATACGGCTCTGGAAATACCGATGAACTCTCCCCTCCGCCACTTGTATATGATGCCACCAGCTAGACCAGCGATAACTGTAGCAAGGGAACAGGGCACACAAGTAAGTCCCCCTAGGAAATAGCGGTGTATTCCGCCAATCAGCCCGGCTCCCAGTCCAATTATCGGTCCTCCGATCAGACCAGCGATCATGGGGCCAAGATCTCTAATATTGGCGATGGCCCCTGAAGGAAGCTCTATCCCGCTATAAGTGCCAAAAACGGAGAAGGCACCAAAAGCTAGAATCAGAATAGCTTGATTCTTGAAGTCAAATCGTCGGTCTAATACCTGGGCAAAATACCTGGTGCGGGTTATGACGTAGGCAAAGACGATTATTACGCATATTTTTTCGACCAGGTCCAGCAACAAATCGCCAACGGATACTTCCAGAGTTGCCTCCCTTCAAAGTCAGAGGTAATCCAACCTGGCATTAAGTTCGCTCACTCCTTTTACCCATCTCTGTAGTGGTGGGACCTCGTCCGGGTCTATGATACAGTCAATGACAGTGGGTTTTCCGCTCTCCAAGGCTTGCGGCAGTATCTTCGACAGCTCACCCGACTTTTCTATCCTGAAGCCTTGGGCGCCAAGACCTTCAGCTAGCTTGACAAAGTCTACCTGCTTGAAGGTTGTAGAAACGGTCTTCTCACCTAAGCTGAACTTCTGGAGCTCGTGCACTAGGCCGAGCTTGGCGTTGTTATGGATGATCCAGACCACGGGGATGCCGTAATTTACTGCTGTGGCTATCTCCATTCCATTCATCAGGAAGCAACCATCGCCGACCATGGCTATCACAGGTCTGTCAGGTGCTGCCAGCTTGCCACCAATGGCGGCAGCTGTGGCATAACCCATGGTAAGCATGCCAAAAGCAGATATGAAATTTGGCTTATCAAAACTCAGGTAGTGGATGCCCCAGCATATATGATTACCAGTATCAAAAAATACAATGGCATCCTTGGGCAGGAGTTCTTGGAATTCTCGCATCAATGCCTGCGGCTTTATGGGGACCGAATCCGAATGCATTTTCTCTTCGTCAAGAAACATGCCGACACTTTTCTTAAACTCGGCAAGCTCATCAACAGGTCTTTGTGTCTTTGGATCATACTGCTGCAGCTCCCTTAGAACCCTGAACGAGATTTCATTCAATACAGCTCCACAATCTCCAACCAGGCCAATGTCCGCTGTATAGTTCTTGTCTATCTCGAAAGGGTCAATATTAATGTGAATCAGGCAATCGCTAGGAGCGATTTTGGGGTCCCAGGAAAAAGTCGTCATCTGGTTCAGGCTAGCACCAACAACCAGCAGGACATCCACATCCCCCATGATGTATTCCTCGGCGGCCAAAGATCCACAAAGGCCAAGCACGCCCAACGAGAGTTCATGGCTTTCGGGGAAAGCTCCCTTTGCCTTTGGAGTGCTAGCCACCGGGATGTTGAGCATCTCGGCAAGCTCGAGGACTTCTGAGGTGGCATCAGATGCAATGACGCCGGAACCAACCAGCATCGCTGGCTTTTTTGCCTTGACCAACTTCCTGACGGCATCTATTACCAATTTCCTATCGAAGTACTCGGGCTTAATCCTATAAGACTTGGGAGGAAGCAGGCTATCTTCAACCTCTGCCTCCATGATGTCCTTTGGGTAGCTAAGATGTACCGGGCCTTTCTTCCCGCTGAAGGCTTTTCTAATTCCCTCTCTGAGTAGCTCAGGCATCTTCTGTCTTGTAACTATCATTGTGCTGAATTTCGTTACAGGGTCAAACATGGTCACAGAATCAACGCCTTCCTTGGTGGAATCCTGAAAGGTTCCCTTTCCATAGATGCTTGTGGGGACCTGCCCGGTTATGACCAGCAACGGAATATTATCCATATAGGCGTTAGCGACGCCTGTGACGAGATTGGTAGCGCCGGGTCCGGAGGTAGCATAACATACGCCGATTTTACCGCTTACGCGAGCGTACCCATCGGCCATGAAAGCTGCCCCTTCCTCGTGCTTGGTCAATATCGGCTTGATGCCATCCTGCTTATTTATGGCGGCATACATGGGAACCAGCGAGGTACCAGGGACACCGAAGATGTATTTCACACCTTCAGCCTCCAGATACTTCAGCATTAGTTCTACCGTTGTTATCTTCATTTCACGACTCCTTGAAACTGTTCACCGCCTCTTCCTCTATATCAAACATCTGGAACAACTGTGTGAATCCGGCGATGTCGAACACCTCTTTCACATAGGGCTGTAAGGAGGCTAATCGTATATCACCCTGCTCTTTTTTCACCCGCTTGATTCCTGCCAGCAAGACCCTTAGTCCCGAGCTACTTATATACTCCAAACTACTGAGGTCGACCACCAGACACACTTGGCCAGCGGTGATCACCGAGTCCAATTCCCGCTCCACATCATTTGCGGCGTAGGCGTCGAGCCTGCCACTCAGGGAGATTACACTCACATCTCCCGCGGTTTTCGTTGAAATCTCCATTTTGCTATCCTCCTTCTGTTGATAGATTAGCTCTTCGTTTCTATGTCTGGGGACGTCTCTTCTGGTTCACCAGTATATTTCCCTTGCCATAGAAATACAAGCCTTCTCCTGCAACCTCAAGCAGCAGATGATGCATATGGGTTGCCTTACTTGCTGAAAATACAAATATACATACAGATACAGTAAGACTGTAATGCCTATACAGTCGGGGTCTCTGGAGGCTACGTGAGAGAAGGAGTCGAGGTCGGCGCAGACTATCTACATCTGTCCTTACTCCTCAGGAATTCGAGGACGACAGCATTGAACTCGTCGGGGCGTTCGAGTTGTGGTAGATGCCCGCAAGCATCGAAAATATGGAGCCGAGCATTCGGTATTTTTTTCTCGGCAACATGGGCATGAGCCACAGGTAGAATTCGGTCCTGCTCACCCCAGACGATGAGGGTCGGTGCGCTGATGGTGGCAAGGTTATCTAAGGTTGACCGGACTAAGTGAGGGCGCATACCCCAAAAGTTGAAGGAGGAGCGTAGCGTGGACAGAAATGATTTCTGTGCACCGGGGAGGGTGGCAAAGTGGTAAAAGAGCTCGACTAAGTCGTCGGCTGCCAAGGCTGGATCATATGTGCATTGTTTCAGCAACCGGGATGTCCCCTTTCGGGTGGGCCGCGTTAGCAATTCGCCGATCAAAGGGAGTGAGGCCAATCGAAGCAGAAGATTCACTTGTTTGCCCAGTCCGCCACTGGCCACGAGCAATAATTTTTCCAATCTATCAGCGAACTGGATGGCAAACTGCAGACTGACTCCGCCCCCCAACGAGTTTCCGATCAGGGACGCCCGACCTATGTGTTGTTTCTCCATGAAGTCTCTGACAAACTGGGCCCCGTAGGAGAATGTAGTTGGGACCGAGGGTTTATCGGAAAGGCCAAATCCCACCAAGTCTATGGCGTACACTCGATGATTTTGTGCCAGAGCATCTATGTTACGCTTCCAGATTTCTACAGAGGCTCCTATGCCGTGGAGCAGGATGACTGTGGTTCCTTCGTCTCCCAAGGACCAAAAGCGTGCATTGATTTGGCCCGCTTTGGTATATTGATCTTGCAGTGTTTGTTTTGACATCATCGCCTCCTTGCCTACTGTGTTGTTCTGCATGGTCTACGAAGCAAGGGGGAACGTGCGAACTAGCAGACTCATTATAACGCACAGGTCCCCGCACGTGCCAGTATTAGAAGTATGGAAAGGCAGGAGCGATTGGAGGAAATAGAGGGGTAGCTTGAATCTGTGAATCAGAAGCTACTGAAGTACTATGTGGCTTTCGAGAAAGGAACCATAAGCGATGATGATGCTGCACCAAGGATAAGAGAGCTCCGGGCAGAGCAAATTAAGGTCGAGAGGGCAAAGGGAGAGGCCCTGCACGAGCTGGCGACGATGTTCCGCGTCAGCCTTAGCTCCGTGGGTACGTCAGGGGTGTGGGCCCCATGCGCGCCCTCAAGGCGCGGCGGAACGAGGAGGTCGTCGAGGCAAAGAGGGGCGGGCGGTCCGCGAAGGAGCTGGCGGGGGAGTTCGGCCTGAGCGAGAGGACGGTTCGGCGCATCGCGGCAGAGGAACGCTAGGTGTGGGGCTATGAACTCAAGCTTCCTCCTCTAGCTGGTTATGGTGCCGAACTGGGCCACAATTGTATTATTGAAAAATGTATTCACGTTCATAACGTGAGTACTGCTAATATGGAGTGGCCCAATATTCTGCACGAAGGTTTCGACCACCTTCAACCGTCCTACGTGCCGCACAATAAAGCAGCCGTGGTTCGCCAGAGGCCCAGCGACCCGCAATAAGTGTGCCACTTTGTGGAAACTCTAAGCACTTTTCTAGAGTTTGTTCGGGCATGTCGTCTAGGCCAAGGTTCTTCTTAGATGAACTTAGCACAGCCCTGGAATCAAGTCTCATTAAGGCCTTGTTTTCACATTCTGATAGAACAATGGGGTCTAGTTTATCTGGTCGCTGACTGGCAAGAATAAGAAATATTCCGTATTTCCTTCCCTCAGCGGCAATCGTTCGGAATTGGTCCCTAAGAACGCTTTCAGCTTTTCCTTGTGGTTCAGCAGGGATGAAATGGTGAGCCTCGTCTAATACTATGAATGTGGGGACCCTGTCATCTTTATCAGCGCTTTGCTCTAGCGCATAGGCCCAATCTGCCCTAGCCCTATTCCATTCATCCCTAATAACCACATTGATTGCTAGAAGACGCGTACTATAGTCACCTAGGGACGGGAGGTCTATTACAGTGATTCTGCCCTTTTTCCCAGCATCCAATTGAGGCTTGCCTGTTAGAATATTAGTGCCCAGGTATTCGCGCACTTTGCCGAAATAGAAACGGCCAGCATTATTATCAACGTAGCTTAAAGATTTTATTGCATGATTCAACAATTGATTGATTTGCCAAGGACTCATAAGCCTTACAACCTTTTTCCACCATTCGCTGTCCGCTTCAGAATACCATGTAAATCCTAGTTTTCTTCTTGTCTCTTCCTCCAGAGACGGTATTACTTTAACCAGTTGTTTCTTGTCAAACGCTTTATTGATTTCCACTACCAACCGGGCGGTCTTAGAAATCACTGGAGCCTTCTGCGCAGCAAAATCGGCACTCCAGATTTTATAGAGCCTTTCGGCTTCACTGATGGCGTTCTCTGCCGTCATTCCTAGTTTCTTTGCAAATTCATCTCCAGCTTGCTTAAGCATTGTTAGCTTAACAATTGCCTGTGTAAATGCGTGACAATGATAAAGTTGGCTCTGTAGTGTTGACTCTTCATCGAAGAGCAAGTCAGCTGAAATAGAGGGCAACCATAGTACCAATGGATAAGTATTTGGGTAAGCTTTCTTAATCGGAACGCGTCTAGTTAGTACTTTTGTCGGAATGCTGTTCCACCTATATTTGAAGGTCTGTCTTGAATCTTCATGAGGTAGCTTGCCTCTGTGATTGTCTAAATCATAGGTAGCCTGTGTCCATAGCGTACTATCTTGTATCTTATGTACCCTTATAAAATCTGCGTTAGGGTCCAAAATGAGGAGATTTGCCTTAGTTTGGAGAACAAGCTCCTCAATTAGACGCCCTAAGAAGAATGACTTCCCAGATCCAGATTGACCAACAATAATACTGTGAGTTGCCATAGTTTCAGGATGTACAGTAACCAATTCATCTTCTGGCTGCAAACCAGGTTTTGCCCCAATGTTAAGCCAATATTGTGGCTCTAAGTCTGCTGTTACTCTCCAGCCCAGAACCAGTTCACTCATAACAATATACCCCCCTCTATTTTCATATTATAGCAGGCAGTTCGCCAGAAGAACGGCGAATTCTAGTCAGCAAAGAAAATGTGAACATATCTCCGAGTAGATACCTCAACTCAAAATCGAGTTTGTTGTTACTTCACCTAATATCAGTATATATCACACATGCCCGCGAACGTACCATAGTAGAGGTAAGGACTAGGACTTACCTTCAATTAAATCTATATTTTCATCAACGTGGCGCGTGGCCTAGGCCCTAGGACTATTTTCTTCAATTTTTCCCCGATTTGCGTAGCTTAAGTTAGCTTACGGCGGTTTACGCGGTCTTCAAGGCGCGACACAATACGATTGTATACACGGAAGAGGGCAATGTAATGGAAAGAAGGAAGGTCAAGCTGGTCGATACCTTCACCGGGCTGGAGCCATTACAAGCGCTGGCCTGTTTAATCGGGGAGCGGGGTGAAGAGTGGGAGTACCTTGAGGACCTACGAGGGGGTCGGGAGTGCCTGGCGCTCAGGTTCCTCGCGTCGGTCTGGGATTGCCCTGTGCTGGGGGTGAGGGAGTGAGGTTCGAGGTGATTTGTATTGTGGTTCGGGTAGAATACTTGGCTCCCCGGGCAGGACTCGAACCTGCAACCAAGCGGTTAACAGCCGCCCACTCTACCGTTGAGCTACCGGGGAACGCTTTTTAGTTGGCTGCCGAGCCTGGATTCGAACCAGGGCTTAGGGATCCAAAGTCCCCCGTGCTACCGCTACACAACTCGGCAGTAGCGAACGAATTATAGCATAAAGCGCTGTTATGTAGCTCAGTGTTGCTTACCATTGTGCTTACCACGCTGGCCCTGGCTGGGCGTTTATCATGTTTGACCTGGGATAGATTAAGAATGACCTACTCTCAATTCCCTGGCTAGTTGCCTCATACATTTCTGTTTAACCTTGTGCCGCCCTGATCAGCTTTCTTTTTCCTCTTCCTCGTGACCTCGCTCACAACCATTTCACGTGATATCACGTCACTGGTCAGGAAGCCGTTTCGCACCTTTTCCTGCATCTCATCGACGAAGTGGCGGTATCCGACTTCCCTGATTCGCTCAAGATTCCCTATATTCCAGTTTGAGTACCTCTTTATGACCAGTGCAAGGAAGGCGGCTGCTTTTGTTGGTGGCTCTTCTTCCAACCGATTGCATGGCATCCTGTCACATTCAGCACATGTCAGAAATCCTCGTTGCTGTGTGCAGTCTCGGACTGGACAAGAAGGAATTCCTCCTCCTGGAAAACACCCTCCTGGCACACAGCCGGGACATTTTTTGCCCTGGCTCCAGTTCTGCAGTATGTTCAGGAAGTCCACTACTCTCTCGCGCTCAATTCCCATAGCCAGGGTTCCAATGTCTGCCATGTTGAAACCATTCAGAATTCGGTACATCTCCTTTGCGAGATTCCTGCTGTTTCCTAAAAATAGGTCGCACGCTCCACAGTAGATTCCACACGGAGCTATCAGCCCCTTTTCATTCTCGGCTAATACGGTTGGGTCAAGTTTATTCACTCTCATACGGTCCTCCCTGCAGTATTAAGGCGAGTCTATTCTCCTCTTTGGCTTTCCCCCCTTTGTAGTCTAGGCTCAAGACGCCGAGAGAACCGATTCTTGCGGGGTTCCACCTCGGTTCTTATTTTGAATGCCGAAGGTCGGACTCGAACCGACACGGGGGTCGCCCCCCAACAGTTTTTGAGACTGCCGCGTCTACCATTCCGCCACTTCGGCTTCAGGCTACTTGCTTGCCACTACTGGTATAGACCTCTTCAATTTTTATGAGTACTATATTGTTGACATCGAGGCCAAACTTTTCCTTTGCCGTCTTTTTAAATTGCTCGAAAGCATCACCCGATGTGTGCACTCCCTGAAGAACACCCCTTAACTTCCAAGCCTTTAGTTCTTTGCAGGCTAGCACGGCGGCCTGTTTAGTCGCCTCAAGGTTTGCCTTGGTCTTACCACCAGCCATTTCAGAATAAGCTATGGTCTCGTCATCGATGGCCATCAATGTTCCTTTGGGAGTTAGATGTGGCCTGCCAGTGGCGTCTACAGTGGCTATGATTTTCATAGCTTGAACGTCGTTAAACAATTCCATAGCTTTTTCGGGTAACTTAGCCATTTTTCACCTCCATGGTGCCGAGGAGCGGAGTCGAACCGCTGACACGCGGATTTTCAGTCCGCTGCTCTACCACCTGAGCTACCTCGGCCTGAAGGATATTGTAGGTTTTCCCCACTTTAGTGTCAAGCAAGGGGGTTCGTGAGCGATTGACGGTCGTCCTGGGCAAGGTGAGTACTGAACGAGTTGCTAGCTTTGGGCACCGGGCTTAAGCAGAGGGATGTGAGCAGCACAGAGTGGACATTCCTCAGGTGGATAAACTGTGGTGGGGGCACGAAGGCAACTGAAGAAGGGCAGGCCGAAGTCTATGTTCTCATCGCTGCGGTCGACAAGCACTCCGATACCAATGACAATACCCCCGAGTTTTGCTACAGCGCTTACTGTCTCTCTGATCGAGCTTCCCGTGGTCAGGATGTCATCAACAATAAGGATGTGGTCGCCAGGCGCAAGTTCAAAATCGCGTCGGAAGATTCTTAGATCCCCCTCCTTTTCGGCAAAAATGCTCCGTACTCCTAATTGGCGAGCAGTTTCGAAGGCAAGGATGATGCCACCAGTGGTTGGTCCAGCAACTGCATCTATTTCTTGCTTGTTGAAGTGCCGGGCGATAAGGCGACACAGTTTCTCGGTATAATTTGGGTGCTGCAAGATGCGAAACTTTTCCCAATAAACGGGTGAATGTAATCCAGAGGCGAGCAGGAAATGGCCTTCCTTTATCGCTCCAGCGGTTTTGAATATCTCTAACACCTCGTTACTCAAGTTGTGACTCCAATTGACTGGCTAACCATTATTTCTTGCTCATCTGGTCCAATGAGCTCCGGGTAACTGTGATGCTCTATCATCCCCAATCTGTTTAGCGGCCAGTAGGTGAACCAAGCCTTGCCAACGATATCATCCCGGGACACCGTCCAGCCATTATGTGAATCGTTGCTGCTGTTGCGATTATCGCCGAGGACGAAGTATTCGGTCTCGGGAACTTCTTTAGCTGGCATTTCGTAATTGGCCGTCGCCATGATATAATCCCCTTCCTCTAAGGGGATACCATTGACGAAGACCTTGTTATTCTTAACCTCCATAGTATCACCGGGCAAGCCAATAACACGCTTGATGAAAGGGTATTTGGAAGATATTGGGGGGTCGAAGACCACTACGTCTCCTCGCTGCGGGTCGGAGAAGAAGTAGCCCATTTTGTTAACCATAACCCACTGACCCTCTTCGATATTGGGCAACATACTGGAATATTGCACAGTATAGCCCTGTACGTTAAACCGAAGGAAAACAAAAATGGCTACCGCGATGAGGACGGCTATGCCAACTTCACGGAGAATTTTCATTAGCGAAGGTCTATTCTACCATAAACCATAAAGTTAGGTCATTCGTTATAATGTGTAAAACAATGATTCATAGTAAGGAGGTCCAGATGAAAAAGGGTCAATGGTTAATTCTCTTCTTGGTAGTGGTACTAGCGTTAGGTGCTGTTGGCTGTGTCCGGGGAGGTGCTGAGGGAGTTACTTACGTTGCACAACAGCAGACTGGCATATGGGTTACTGGTCAAGGGGAAACAATGGCAGTTCCTGATTTAGCCCTGCTTAGCGTGGGTATTGAGGCACAGGCGGATACGGTAAGCGAGGCTCAAGGGCAGGCAATTGGGGCAATGGATAAGGTTATGGAGGCGTTGCAGGACAACAGTGTGGCTGAGAAAGATATCCAGACACAGCGGTTCAGCATCTATCCCATAACGAAATGGATTAGAGATGAAGATAAGGAGGAAATCACCGGCTATCGGGTGACCAACATGGTGTTGGCTAAGATAAGGGAGGTGGATAAAGCTGGTGTCATCATCGATGCTGTAGCTCAAGCCGGTGGCGACTACACTAGAATTCAAGGCATAAGCTTTACTATAGATGACCCAACGCCATACTATGAGGAAGCACGAACCAAGGCGCTGCAGGATGCCGAGAATAAGGCAGAACAATTAGCCGATTTAGCCGGCGTCAAACTGGGCAAGCCTACTTATATTTCCGAGGGTGCTATTTATCAGCCACCGATTAGTAGAGAGGATGTGGCTGTTCCGGCGCCGGCTCCTGTGACTCCTATAAGCCCAGGAGAATTGGAAATCACGCTTAGCGTTCAAGTGGCCTATGCTATAGTCTGAGTGCTCGAATGATTGATATTCTGCCTCCTCCTGCCTTCGGGCAGGAGGAGCTTGCTTTTTAGGTCTGTATCTCATTCCTTGTGGTGATAATATTTACTCTGGGTCGCTGGCTTAATTGGAAGAGCAGCTGACTCTTAATTCTAAGCCAGTTGTCGCGAAATGGCACTCTAGGTACAAAGTAGAACCTTTGTATTGATTATCAAAACCCCGTTTTATTCGTAAGGGTAGGTTGTGTCCCAGACAGTCCCGGGCAATCTAACGGCAAAATAACGCCAATTTTTCAAATATGACCTGAAGATAACGGGGTGACAAGAGGGACAATAGACTGGGAATAGAAGCAACACAGCGAAGCTAGGAACACCACCCATAGCATTAAGGCCACGACGGGAATACAAACAACAATATGCGTCTAGACCCAAAATGAAATCTCCACTCGGCCTAAACGGCCAGTAAGTTGACTGACAACCTGAGATTATTTCTCTCCTGAGTAGCGTCTTACTGCGGTGAACCTGCGGGCTTTCTAGCTGCTTTGCTTTGTATTCTTGGCAAATCTTGTTGATGGGTGTAAAATCGGCAGGAGTGGAAGAAGCCGTATGTCCCAACTGCAAATCAAAGACTGTTCTCTATACATTTAAGGCAAAAAGTTATATCTGTGCAAGATGTGGGCATGTCTGGGTCAAGGATCAGTCATCGCAACTCGGTTCTAATTCGACTCCTGAAGGGCAAAATGGGTGACTCTCCAGGGGGTCTTACGAAAAACTAGGTTGTTTTCGGGGAAGTAAGTCTTAATTCCAAAAATCAGCAAAGATAGTTAGCTTCAGGAAAACCACTCCTTTAGCTACGCTAAACTGCACAAAAACTGCATTTTATGCCTTTTTTAGAGGCCTAAAACTCAAGTGGTGGCGCCACCACAAATGATTCTCACAAAATTGACCGGGGGGTTTGTCAATATGACATTGGGTTGGACTTGGTCGGTGTTACTTGGTCATAGGAAGCAGGAATGGCCGCAGATGGCACAAAAAATGCCCCAAGCAACCTCCCGTCGTTTAGTTTCTCCTCCTCCTTTCGACTTCCGCCTACCCTTCGGCTTTCACCTATTAATCAACTTCCGTCTACTCAGATTCGACTCTTCGTCCACCAACTTCCCGGTTGACTACTTGGGACAAATTTAATAATACCACATTTGTCAATGGTTCGTCAAATTTTCGTTCTTGAGCCCTGAAATTCGCGTTAGTTCATATTTAACGAAATGGCCTCAAATTGTGAAAGGGATGCTATAGGCCTGCAACGACAAAATCGGTGTTAAAAGGTGATGTTTAGACAATAGAGAATGGGGGATATGGAGGACAAGAAGGCTTATGTTTCGCCTTTTGTCCCTGCAATCTATAGGATTAGTAGCACCTACCATGTTTAGGGCTATTCACATAGCCATTTTACCAATTTTTTTCACCTTGATAGCCTCTTTGTTCCTTCTTTTTAAAGACTGTGTCCCGCTTCTCTGCCCTCTGCTTGAGGCATTTCAGCTCAGAGTTAAAATCGTCAGGGTCAGCACCCTTGATGTTCTTGGTTATGGCCTGTATATGACTGAGCATACTCACAGTTCCAGGAAGCCCAGCCAAATGTCGTCTCTGAAGCTCTAGGGCATTCCAGTGTAGCGTTTACAATGGACGTCTACTCTCATATAATAGAGGGGTGGGGCTGAGGCTATGGCGTTATTAGACGAGATTTTGCCAGCGGAGATAAATGGCGCTAGAAAAAATAACGGTAATTTAACGGCAAAAGTAGACATAACCTTGGCTTAACGCCTGCTTTTAGCTACATGGGCCGCTAGCTCAATTGGAAGAGCAGCTGACTCTTAATCAGCGGGTTCAGGGTTCGAGTCCCTGGCGGCTCACCATATGTGGCCAGGGGTCTTTTTGGCGAAAAAGACAGCTTGGCGAGGGTCTACGCTGCCAAACTTACTCACTATGCCTGATTCATGAACCAGCCTGATAGTGTTGAGATAAAGATAGAAGTAGATGACTATATAGTCGCTGGCTTCGACAAAGCCCAAAGGGCGCACTGAGCGCTTAACAGAGCCGTTTTGAGAAGGCGAGATGAAAATAGGATATCCATGTATTAACTGGACGATAGGATGCAAAGGCGACCGCACCTTCCGCCTCAAGTCGTACTCAGAAGAACGTTTGATTGATACAACTCGCAACAACCTTGAATGCCTGCTCCAGATGCTAAGGTTCAATGTGGAACACAACATCTTGTTCTTCAGAATCACTTCAGACCTCATTCCCTTTGCCTCACATGCTGTATGCCAGTTTGATTGGCTTAGCTACTTCCGAAGGGAATTTGAGGAAATCGGAAGCTACATTAATCATCATGACATCAGGATATCTATGCACCCAGGCCAATTCACTGTTCTCAATACTCTGGACTCTTCTATACTTGAAAACAGCAACAGGGAACTGCTGTATCACGTACGAGTCCTCAACGCCATGGGGCTTGACAGTACCGCTAAGGTACAGCTGCATGTCGGGGGTGTTTATGGTGATAGGCGGGAGGGTATTTTACGGTTCATTGAGCGTTACAGGTGCCTTGATGAGAGAATCAAGAAACGACTCGTGATAGAAAATGACGAACGTAACTACAGTCTAAACGATTGTCTCCGGATACATGCTGAGACAGGGATATCCGTGCTTTTCGATGTTTTTCATCATGAATTGAGGAACTCTGGTGAAGGTTTGGATGAGGCTTTCGCACTCTTTACCAGAACCTGGAAAGCGGAAGATGGCATACCGATGGTTGATTACAGTCACCAAGGGACAGCGGGATTGAATGGCAAGCACAGTGAAAGCATTGATGTGGAGCGTTTTGAGCGTTTGCTTGAACAGACAAAACCCTTTGACTATGATGTTATGTTGGAGATAAAAGATAAGGAAAAAAGCGTTCTCAAAGTATTGCCGGTATTGTTTAGAGACCCCCGCTTTCGCTCCCGGTCAAGTGTTTAGATTTTATGTGGAGTAGTCAGCATGCCTTCCCCACAGCTCCTTGTTCCACCTTGAACTCTGGTCTGAATGGAAGCCTGCTAAGAGTGTTGACCTAGGGATTCAAAAAAAGTATTGATGCATTCAGGACTGCGGCAAAGCTCACCCATAAGATATAAGGTATCAGAAGTATCCCAGCCACCTTGGAAATCTTAAAAAACCTCAGCAGGGTAAACAATATCGCAGCCCATAAAGCAACTATAACGATGACTCCGTAAAGAGGGGATTTAAGGCCAAAGAAGGCTACTGACCAAAGGGCATTTAGAATCAATTGTATGAGGAAGATTAGCAGGGCTACTCTGGTCCTCCGGTCATCCAAGCCCCTGCGCCATATCAAAAATGCTGACACGCC
>Ga0180438_10002371_pt1 | contig 30935 bp, 19 predicted proteins | sample SS_ome_12_FD_132455 | JGI IMG/M metagenome (GOLD analysis project Ga0180438, IMG submission 132455) | Hypersaline lake sediment archaeal communities from the Salton Sea, California, USA - SS_3_D_2 metaG | ecosystem: Environmental > Aquatic > Non-marine Saline and Alkaline > Hypersaline >...
AGATTACCACAAGCAGGCCGTTGCCCACCGCCCGATGCGCCGGATCGGCACTCCCGAAGAGATCGCCAAAGCTGCTCTTTTTCTTGCAACGGAGGATTCTTCCTTCATGACAGGAGCCACTCTGGTGGTCGACGGGGGAGGGACGGCAGATTGAAGAAGGCATCGCGGTCTTTTCGAGGGCTCCTCGCTAATTTATTTCTAAATTTAGGACATATCATTCGATATCAAGACTACTAAAATCCCTAAAGCTTGCAGCAGGCTAAAAAAATTATCGGGCATGGATATTTCCTTTTTTGTAAAACAAATCACTTGACATTGGAAAAATATATGTTTTACAATTTAGGAGAAACCGTTGTTTTGATTCATTTCTCAAGGAGCAGATGCAATGAAATTCCTTTCCCGCTCCGAAGAGTTGATCCTCCTTGCTATCCTGGAACTCCGGGACAACGCTTATGTGGTCTCCATCCGGGAAGAACTCAAACAGATGACAGGAGAGACCTGGGCCATGGGAGCGCTTTTCGTAACACTGGACAGGATGTCTCAAAAGGGATATGTGCAATCCTATCTCTCCGAACCGACGCCGGAAAGAGGGGGAAGAAGGAAGAGGCTCTACATGATTTTGCCCAATGCTGTTGATGCGTTGAACAGGGTTAGAGATCTGAATCGGGTCGTATGGAAAAATGTCCCCGATTTGTCGAAAGAAAAAATCTCATGATGCAAGATTCCGGGCCTTCCAATCCTCCCAGCCCTCCCAGGTTTGCGGAAAGGATCTTCCGGGTTCTTTTTCCGGATGGCGGGATATTCACAACCTTGGGTGACCTGGAAGAGATTTTCCGCAATATTGCCCACGAAAAAGGCCCTCGCAGAGCCCGGATATGGTACTGGCGTCAGCTTTTCAAGGCCGTACCGCACCGCATCGCCGGATTTTTCTGTATGGATATCCCTTTGTTCGTACTGTCTCTCAGGATCATGGCCCGCAGCCTGCGGAAAAACAAAGTCTTTTCTTTCCTCAACATCTTTGCCCTCACTCTCGGCCTGTCCTGTTTCCTGTTGATTTATATCTACGCACGATACGAGTTCACCTATGACAGCTTTCATCCCGGCCACCGAAACATCTATCGGGTTAGACTTCAGAGTTCTCAGGAAAACGAACGGCCGTCCCCCGGTTTTCCCCTTGCGCCGCTTTTGCAGTCCCAGGTTCCCGATATCGCATTGGCAGCCCAGTTCTGCAATGCCTTCGATCCGTTGATCAAAATAGACGGCCGGTTATTCGAATCTGCGGGAAAATTCGCAGATGATAATTTCTTGAAGATCTTTCATTTTCCCTTTATTCGTGCTATCGATAGCCCTCTTTTAAAACCTTTTGCCGTCATTCTGACAGAATCGTCTGTAGAAAGATTCTTCGGAAGCGACGATCCCATGGGAAAGACCATGTCGTTCAACATCCGGGGCGAACCCTGTGAAGTAACCGTAACCGGCATCCTGGCAGATCCTCCCAGAAATACGCACTTCGATTTCGACCTTTTGATTTCTTTTTCAACGACAGAGGCCCTTCCCAGATTCTTGGGCCTTAGGGAAGCGGTTTCATATGGACTGACGGCAAACTACATCAAGCTGCATGAAGAAACTTCTGTGGAGGATTGTGCAGAAAAGATCTCGGGGCTCCTCCGCTCACATAGCCCTGAGGCCGCCTCAGAGACTGGGATTGGCTGCGATCTTCAACCCATAACGGATATCCACCTGCGTCCCGATAACAAGGACAGCAGCGCTGTCCGGTCACTCACCCTTTATCTCACTCTCGGCCTCATCATCCTTGTCATCGCCTGCATCAATTATGTGAACCTGGCCACGGCCCGTTCTGTGATCCGTATGCGTGAGATCGGCATCCGCAAGACGATCGGTGCCCAGAGGCGCCAGCTTATGAGACAGTTCATCGGAGAAGCCCTTTTTTTTACAGGGATTTCTTTTTTCCTCTCATTCGTTTTCCTCGGGTTCGCGCTGCCTGTTTTTAATCGATTATTGAACAAGGACATCGGGCTGAATCTCTTTTTCGAGGGTTCTCTCTGGCTGGAAACGCTGGGAATTATTACGATCGTTGGCATTGCCTCCGGCATATACCCGGCCGTGTTCCTGTCTTCATTCAAGCCTGTGCGGATCCTCAAGGGAACGGTCCCGTCTCCGGAAATGATAGGATTCCGGCCATCACGACTGCGCAATGCTCTTGTCGTTTTGCAGTTCACCGTGTCCATCGTTCTGATCTGTGTCATGCTTTTTATCCAGCAGCAGGTCCATTATATCAGGACTATGGATACGGGATTCGACAGAAACAACATTGTCGAAGTCTTTGGTCTGGACAATGCTGTGGCGGTTAAAAATGAACTCCTCCGGAACCCGAAGATCCTGGGCATCACGATGGCCAGCAATGTGGTCACGCTATCGAGCCGGAAAGATACATCCGAGGAATTCGGGGACAACATCAGGTATGCGCCGGCTTCAAGCAGTCCCGAGGAATTCCGGGCCCATCATGTCCGGTGCGATTCGGAATTTTTGGATGTTTTCAAGATTCCTCCTATATCAGGGAGAAACTTCTCCGACACCCTCAACGAAAGCACCTCCGTCATCGTCAATGAGACTTTTGCCCGGCGGCTCGGACCGGGTAATCCCATCGGGAAACGGATACAGGTTAGCAGCTGGTTAAACGATGAGGAACATTGGGAAGATTTTTTCATCGTCGGCATGGTCAAGGATTTCCACCACAAGCCTTTAACCCAAACGATCAAACCGTTTTTTCTGACACACTCATCAAGCAGCAATACATTCGTACTCTATGCCAAGATCCAGGGAGAAGATATTGCCGATACCATGGCGTTCATAAAAAAAGCGGTCCAGGAATTCAATCCCGACGATCTAAAGCCTATCGGATTTTTAGATGAGCGGATTCGGGAGATTTACAAAACCGAAGAAAACCAGAGCATCCTGCTGTCGGCCTTTTCTTCGCTGGCGGCACTGATCGCCTGCCTCGGGTTATTCGGACTCGCCGCGTTCACAGCGGAACAGAAGACCAAAGAGATCGGTATCCGCAAGGTTCTCGGGGCACACACGGGACAGCTGTTCCTTATGATGTTCCAAGATTTCGGGCGTCTTACGGTTCTGGCCGTTGCAGTCGGTTGCCCCCTGGGCTACTATTTTGTCAGCCGCTGGATGGCGAACTTTGCCTACCATATCCCGATCCTGCCCTGGACATTTCTCTTGACGGGAGTTTTGGTCCTCGCGGCTGTCATCCTCACATCCGGGACACAGATCATACGGGTTTCCCGTGTCAATCCTGCCGATATCCTGCGTCACGAATAGCCCATCAAGCGAAAAATGGCCCCTGTTTCTTTATTGACTTCGAGTTTTTGCTCTGATAAAGTTTCAGAAAATACAACAGGGTAGGAACGGCAATGTATGGGAAAGAAATAAAAAGATCATTTCTCCCGATTCCTGTGATCATAATTTTCGCATTCGTCACCTTCGCATATTATGACGTAACCCATGAGCAAGCGGCTGCAGCAACCATCTCGTTGATAGAAGAAATAGACAGCTTAAGAAATTTCCCTTTATATGACGAGATATATGGCGAGAACCTGTATAAAGAAAGACTGATTAAAGGAGCGGTAGACGAGGACTATGGCGTTGTCGACGGCAACGAGAGATCGTTCAGGCATTACTACGATCCTGCTACAGGAGAAGGATGCCCGTGGTATTCCTACTTTTATGCTTGGAGAAGACAAGGAGCGGTAGTGTCGAAACCAGCAAAAGGTTATTATGAGGGGGCGAAGGAGTGGGGAAGGAACGGTGGACGGAGCGGCACATTAAGAAACTGGGAAGGAGCGATAAAGGCCTATGACTATGCTGAAAGTTCTCGGGCGGAGGCATATTGGCGGTTGGGCCATGTCGTTCATCTTATTGCAGATATGGCGCAACCCGATCATGCCACGAACACGCCGCATGCAGTCTCAGGCTACACGTATCCCGATGATCTGGATTTGCTTCTCGGATTCCTTCCGGAATCGAATTCGACAACCAAAGCGATCCGCGATAATCTCAACCTGGCTTTAAGTTTGTATAGTCTGACAGAGATTAAACGGGATGGCTTCGAGCTGTTGATCGAGAAGTTAGCCAAGGAGGGCCGGCTGCATATTAGAGGGGAAAAAATTCATAAGAGGATGGATTTCTCTCACCATTTCAACATGGTGGCAGAAAAGAGCAAAGAAACTATCGCGGAACGGTTTTTCACTCTCCCGTTGGGCATCACGTATTATCCGGGAAAAATTCAATCGGAGTACATGAGAAACTGGAGTTTCTTTCCCGATATATATGAAAACGACATGTTGGAACGTGCCAAATTCGAAGGTCTTGCTGAATACCTCCTTTCTTATTCCACGCAATATAGCGCCGGTATCATCGAGCTTTTCTTCGATATCGTAAATCCACCACCTTATGTTCGATCCGTCACACTATCTCAGGGCGGATTAAAAAAATATCACGCATTTTGGCAAGATTTCAGGCAGGTCGAAACGGGGATACATGATAACGAAGGGCTGAATGAAAAGTATAGGTACAGCTATGAGACTGTCCTCGAAAGAGACCTGATTGAGGAAATCAATATTCCCATTCTTCCGGAAAGAGAAGCCAGGATCATGATAGAATTTGGAGCCGGTCCAGCAATTCCCGTTTCCGAACATATCAGCAGTGTTGTGGTGAATTTGGGCGAGGAATATATCCCCGGTCAACTGTCTGGCGACCGCTCGACTTGGGAAGGCCGTTTCGTTCCTCGACTTCCGGAAGGGGTAGACTCATGGAAATACATGATCGAAATACGAGCGAAAGATATCCACAATCACTTCCCTAACAGATCGGCTCTGGGAGAATTAGCTATGGGCAGAAAGGAATATGATCTGGATTCCGATCCCCGATTTCCAGCTAAGGCCAGTTGCCGTGAGCCCTATCATTGGACCAATTATTTCCCCGGTTCCGATATGTGGCATGCCATTGTCGTGCAGAATGAAAAGGCGACGGATGAGCGACGGAAAAAGGAAGCTCCGCAGGCCGATCCTATCGTGGGTCAATGGAAAAGGCAGGGAGATGGGACGATAATCGAATTCAAATGGACAAAGGGAAAAGAGTATCAGGCCTATATCATCGATCCTGGAAAAACGAAAATTTGGGGTTTCCACAAAGGAGAACACTGCACGACAGTCATAAAAACAGGCCCTGATGTTTATGAGGGAATTGTGAAGTATAGATACACCAGGCCAAAAGAGCGGATAGAATGGAAGAATGCCATTCTCACTGTGAGAGGGAACCAGATGTCAGGCGAAGGCGTTTGGATTCGGATCCAATGACTGCACTGGAATAATTTGATATCCGGGGCTATTATTCGTAACGGATGCTGTTCACAGGCTTAGCGCGGGCTGTTTTAACGGTCTGGAAAATGAACGTGAGGGCGGCAATTGCCAGGGCCGCAAAACCGGCCGATAAGAAGACAATCATTCCGATTTGTGTCCGATAGGCAAAATTTTGAAGCCATTTGCTCATCATGAACCATGCCAGAGGCCAGGCCAAGATATTGGCGAGCAAAATCCATTTGACGAATTCTTTGGACAGGAGAATGATCACATGGCCTGTCGAGGCACCCAGCACCTTCCGGATCCCGATCTCTTTGGTCTTCAACTCTGCCGTGAAAGAGACCAGGCCGAGAAGCCCGAGACAGGCGACCAGAATGGAAAGCGCCGAAAAAATCAGGAAAAGATCCTGCATCTTGTTTTCGCTTTCGTAAAGCCGGTCGATCCGGCTGTCCAGAAAACTGTATTCGAACTGCTCTCCGGGAAATAGTCTTTCCCATTTCTGTCGAATGAAATTTATCGTTCTCCCGACATCGCCGCGTCCTATTCTGACAGAAATATCGCGGATATAGCCCGGATAAAGCAATAAAGCCATCGGCTCGACTTCTCTGTGCAGAGACTTATAATGAAAATTCTTGACGACACCGACAACTAAAGAGACGCTTTCCTCATATGCCCCTTCCAGTTTTTGTCCGATGGATTCTTCAGGAGTCCAGCCGATCCTTCGAGCAGCGGATTCGTTCAGAATGATGGTTCCCTCCACATCGGTGCTGAATTCCCTGGAAAATGTTCGCCCTGCAAGGAGTTCCATGCGGTAAGTTTCAACGTAGTCATAATCGCAGGTAAAAAGAATCGTACTGACAGGGTCCTCGAATCCGATGCGATTGACATAGCTGTTGCTGTAATGGGAATCGGCAGGGACCTCGGAAGATGCCGAAGCGGATAGTATCTGAGGATTTTGTATCAGTTCATTCCGGAATGCCTCGTAATTTTGTGCCACCCGCTCGCTTCTCACGGGAAGGATAACCACATTTTCTTTATCGAATCCCAGAGACCGGGAACGGATGTAACTCATCTGTTTATATACGGTAATCACCCCGACCATCAACATGATGGAGATGCTGAATTGAACGACCACCAGGTTTCTGCGAAAAACAGACTTTCCAGATCCGGAATAGGAGCCGCCTTTCAAGACTTGGACCGGTTCGAATCTTGTCAGATAAAAGGCGGGATACAAACCAGCTAGCACCCCGACAACAAGGGTTGCCCCTGCAATATAAAACATGTGATACGGCTGCAAAAATGCAGAAAGCGACAGATTTTCGGCAAAGATCCCGTTGTAGGCTTGAATAAAGAGGGAACTCATTATCAATGCCAGAACGAGAGAAACAAAAGCAAGCAACACGGATTCCTGAAGAAACTGGACTCTGAGCTGGCGTTTTTCTGCCCCCACTGTTTTACGAAGGCTCACTTCTTTGGCTCTTTTGCTGGCCCGTGCCGTGGACAGATTCACGAAATTCAAACATGCGATGATCAGGATAAGGACGGCGATGCAGGAAAAAATATAGACGGATGAGATATCTCCCCCCGGTTCCACCTCCCAATTGGGGCTTGGATGCAAATGGATATCGATAATCGGGAAGAGATGCATTTTGAGCACCTCATGGATAATCCGGCCGTCGAGAAGCAAATCGCCGTAATGAGGCTCCAGTCTTTGTGTGACAAAAACCTTTAGCTTCTCCTCCAGATCCTGTATCGATGTGTTTTCTGCCACCATCACGTAGGTATAAAGATTGTTGCCCCGCCAACTATCGTACGGATCTTCCTTATAGTTTGCCATGGAAATCAACATGTCAAAATGAACATGGGAATTTTCCGGCACTTCCTCTAAAATTCCAGTGATCTTGAAATCGACCTGTTCTCCCTGCCATTCAAACGGAAGGGATTGTCCGACGGCATCACCGGTTCCAAAATATCGAGCGGCCATTTTTCGGGTTAACACCACAGTCTTTGGCTCTTTCAAAGCCGTCCGTTCATCGCCCTCAACAAGACGAAAGTCAAAAATTTCAAAAATTGAATCATCTACGGCAAACATCTCCTGCCTGTGAATATCGTTGTTGTGGTCCCGAATGGCATATTCTCGTCTCCAGAAACGCACAGCATTTACGATTTCGGGATAATCTTCTACCAAGGCGCGTCGATAATAGCCTCCTGTGATGGGCCACCTGCTGTAAGCGTTATCGCGGAACAATTCCCGTTCGACCCGGTATATCCGATCGGCTTTTTTATGAAGCCGGTCGTAGCTAAATTCCCGCAGTACCCAAAGGCTGATGATCAGACAGATGGAGAGTCCGATCGCCAGACCGAACACATTGATGAAGGAATACAATTTATGCCGCACAAAATTCCTGTATGCGATTTTCAGATGATTTTTAAGCATGATAAGTCTCCAGAATATAGCTATCCTCAAATATCCAACAACCGATTTGAGTGTGTTCCACCAATACCATCGTTTTGCCTTCGATCCTCCCTCAGAGTCCCAGATCTCGGCGAAAGTCTCCTCGAAATCCTCGATAACGGAATGCCTCTCATGATATCCCGACATCCATTTCAGGAATTTCCTCGCTAATCCCGGGCTTTTATATCGCTTCTTCTCGGGCATGTCCTATTCTCCCAATTCAAGACTCGGAATACTTTTTATTATGCGCTCATGCATGCTGAGAGTCTCTTCCAGGGCCGTTTTCCCCTGTATGGTTACTCTGTATATGGTTTTGCTTCTTCCTCCTCGGACAGGTCTCGGATCGCTTTTGTGGCAAGTGACGTACCCTTTTCGGATGAGGACTTCCAGGAGATTGTACAGGGTGCCGTAGACAATCTCTTTTTTAGTGAGCTCAATGACTTTCTTCCTGAGGGGGGCACCGTAGGATTCGCCATCCAGCATAAGCAATGCGCTCAAAATGATTTCTTCCTTAACAGCTAAAATCGGCATTCCAACCACCTTTTAAATTACATCGAATAATTCGAACAAATGGATGCAAAAATTATGCCAGATCGGTTTGTTGAGATGGTCTTATCGGTATGGAAGTGGTTTTGTCCGATCTTGAACAATTATTATCCATTTCCGGACATTGCGCGATATTGTTCCGCATTTTCCAAAGGCAGGGGAGGTGTTCAAAGCAGACTCATAACGGAGGGCTTTGGAGGAATCAGTCAAATAAGCCAGATGCGTTTGCATTCGGAATAAGCTGATCCCATGCAGAATGTCTATCAGAAGGAAAAGCGGAATGAAACCCGGAAGGTTCTTTCGGAACTTTGTGTACCCAGAGGATCTATCTTGTGAAGTTTGGGAATGACAAAACCGATGAAACTCCCCACAAGGGCTCCAACGAGAACATCAGTAGGAAAGTGTTTTCCTGATAGAATCCGGAGGACTCCGACCAGCGTTGCAGCCGATAAACCTGCCCCCCAGACAACAGGTCTCCATCGAGATTCCGGATAAAAGGCGCTATAGGTATACGCCAGAAAAACGGTGCTTGCGAAGGAAATGGATGTGTGCCCGGAAAAAAATGATTTCCTGGCATTGGATGAGCTGACTTTATCCTGCCAGGACACTTCCGAGTTATACAAAAAGGGACGGATCCTCCCAACCAGACACTTTGTGATTTCCGTGATGCTGTATGTCAGGATTCCTGTCTCGAGATACATCAATGCATAGGTCCACCTTTGATCCCTTCCCAGATTGGACGATGCATACATCAGGAGAGGGGAAGCTGCACAGACGCCGAGAAAAATGTCGCTTATTTTATCGGCTTTCGGAGAAAAATTTTGGCAAGCCCAACGGTCAAACAATGGTACGTTCTGCCGGTCCAGACGTGCCCGCTCTTCTGGTGTTAAGGGTTTTATATTCTTGCCTAAAACAAAACTCAGGCCTAATCCTCCTATGGCTCCGGACATAAGCGGGAGATCGGTTTTCAAAGACCTCTCAAAAATAGATAGAGGAAAAAGAGACTTCGCAAAAAGGAGTATGACCAGGATCATGAAAAAAGGCGGGATTTTCTTATTCATCCAAGGCATTTTAGCACAAAACATCACGCAGTCATAAAGTTCCGTTTTCCTCTAGCAAGGCTAACAGCTTGCGGGTCGACCGACAGAATTTTGATAAAAAGCGGGACTTGTTCTAAAATAAGTAAAAAAACATGATGCACAGGAAATCTCAGCACGGAATAATCGGCCTGTATCCCCAAACCTGAATGAAAAAAAAGAGGTTTTAAATGAGAAGCATGAGTAAATCCAGATTGTTTCTGTCGATGGTATTCATCCTTTTTTCAACGGCCATCTCGTTTGTGTATGCGCAAGAAGTCGAAAAATTGTTCAAGATGGATATAGAAGATTTGATGGATATAAAGATCGTTGTCGCCAGCCGATCGGAAAGAAGCATCAAAGACCTGCCTTCGACCGTCCATATCATTACCAGAGATGAAATTCTGAACAACAGCTATTCTTCTCTGGTTGATGCGCTGAAAGATATCCCGGGTGTGAAAGTATCTCAACCGGGAACGGGAACTCATGGAGAGAAATATTTGATGCGTGGATTATGGGGAAATAATTATGCAAAAATCCTGGTTAACGGAATCCCTATCCGACCGTCGGCTGTGGATGGGATGCCGATCGGCGAGCAAATAAACATAAAAAACATTGAAAGGATAGAAGTTGTCTACGGTCCGGCATCCGCACTTTACGGAGCCGATGCACTGGCCGGCATCATCAATATCGTCACATATAATCCGGATGAAACCACGGTCCTTATCGATACCTCTGGTGGCACATCTGGTTATGTTAGCCCGAAATTTTTTATGAATTTCACCAAAAAGGATCTAAAGCTCAATATTTACGGTGGATTTAGTAAAAGAGATGATCTGAATATCGATAAAAATGGAGGTGCTTTCAGCCAAACGAATTTATTCGGCGGCGAAGTAAAAATCGGCAGGCTTCCCAGCGAAAGCAAGAACATCGGGATTGAAATTCTGTTTAAAAATTTTCATTTTAGCTTCGATCATATGTATAGAAGCGATCACAGCTCTTTGGAACAGGATTCCAGGTATTACATCTGGGATAATCCGGATTTGATATACGGAGAGACCATTCAAAAAGCATCGATCAATCATGATCTAAAAATGAACAAATTCAGACTGAATAGTTTTGTCTCTTTGTTAAATTATCGTTTGGACACAGATTCCGCCTTCGGTATGATTTATTATCCGTCTCTTCTCTATAAATTCACTGCCTCGGATGACATATTGTTGGAGGAAAGCGTTATTTATAAATACAATGAAAATTGGGAGTTTGTCGGGGGTTTGAACTTCCAATATTCCGGGGCCATGCCGAAAACGAATGATCTTATAAAGCCATTCGATGACGAATTTTACAAACCATTCAGCAAAGATATCCCGGAACGAGGAGTATATCAGAGTGAATTGCTCGGAGATTTTGGGTTCAATCCCCTGACATACAGCAATTTCGCCGGATTTCTTCAGAGCACATATTCAACCCAAAGGTTCACGCTGATGATGGGAGTTCGTTTTGATGATCATTCCGAATATGAAAGCAAGTTGAATCCTCGGCTTGCCGGACTTTATAACATCGGGAAAAACACATCCATCCGGGCATCCTATAATCAGGCATTCAGAGCACCTCCCCCCTATAAAGTATACAATGCCATTGCAGTCGATAACGGAGACGGATCCATATTCTATTTGCAAGTCCCGAATGAGGACCTGGAGCCGGAGAAATTTTCGGCTTTCGAGATCGGATTGAGGCACATAATCAATCGCAATATTTCTCTTGAGCTTATTGGCTATCACAATCAAATTTCGAGCTTGATCACGAGCGGACGCACAGAATTAGATCCCGCCAAATATCCGTTTGCCGATGGTACGCATGCCAACACGGACATAAACAGCAAATCTGCCAAGTCTTTTCTCAATGGGGTGGATTTTGTCGCCAGCTTGAATAATATCTATGAACCTATCGGTGCAAACGCCAGCTTCTACCTGAGCTATATGAAAGGCAGGGAAACACTGCCCAATGGCGATAAAATCGACCTGTTTAGAAACACCCCTGAAATTTTATTGAAAATCAGGCTGAATGCCACTCCTGTCAGAAACCTTTATCTTGGCCTGGACGGCATCTATTCCAGCGCCTGGTATGCTCGCATCTATTCCAAAGCTGATTTGGATATACCGGAAAACAGATCCGATGGCTATGTGACGATGGATTTTATCGCTCAATATAAAGTCCCCTCCGAATACGGCAATTTCAAATTTTATATTAAGGTCAATAATGCTTTTGATGCATCCTATGGAGGTTTTAAATTCAGAGATAATCCTCAATACAAACGGAGTTTTTACTTTGGACTGGAATACAGTTTCTAGAAAATGGGATTGAGTTATCTCCCGTTCTGGTGAAGAAAAGCATGAAATCGTTCAACTGGTCGAAATATTTAGCGATTCTTTGTATCGGCGTTTTTATCCCCCTTTCTGGAAACGCCCAGCAAAGCGAATACACAATTAAAGCCGTTTTTTTGGAGCACTTCACGCGTTTTATCGAATGGCCGGAATCATTCGAGAATGCGGATCCCTCCCAGCCTTTTCATTTGGCTGTCATCGGTGAAAACCCCTTCGGTCCGATACTCGATCAAATCTATTCCGAGCAAAAGATAAAAAATAGAACGGTCGAAGTCCTGTACTTTTCGACTCCGGATGAAATCACCGACTGCCACATCCTGTTCATCTCGAGTCCCAACAAAGAGATACTTTCCGAGATACTTACGCACACGAAGGACAAGCCGATTCTCACTGTCAGCGATACCGAGGGATTTGCAGAGAAAGGCGTTCTGATAAATTTTTATCTATCTGGCAGCAGAATAAAATTCGAAATCAATGAAAAAGCGGTTCATAAATCGGGATTAGTCATGAGCTACAGGCTTTTGAGCTTAGCAAGAATCGTCGAGCAGGCGAGGGAGAGATAATGCGCACGCTTTATAACCTGTCGATCAGGAATAAGCTCATCGGGATCACTCTCTTCGTCACGATACTCGCGTTGGGGATCGGATTCACGTTGGTTATCGTCAGTAACATCAAATCATTCAAAGAAGACATGAAGAACAACACGGTCGTGATGGCTCAGGTCATCGGGGAATACTGCGTCAGCCCCCTCGTTTTTGCAGATAGCGAAGGAGCCGAAGAAATACTGGCTACATTAGCGGATGTCCCTTCGATAACAAAGGCGAGGATCTACGATTCGGATGGGGGATTGTTCGCTTCTTTTGAGACCTCCGAAGAACCTGTCGCACTATCTCCGGTTGTGCAGGGACGGTCGAGCGAATTTTTGGGTAATTACCTGCATGTCTATCAGCCGATCGTATATAAGGATGATTATTACGGAACGATTTATCTCCAGGCGTCCACACAATTGCTGAACGCTAAAATAAGAGGCTATCTGCGTTACATGACGTTACTTATGGTTGGACTGACAGCCGTTGCGATATTTCTCGCTGTCAGGCTCCAGCGGATAATTTCGAAGCCGATCCTAAATCTTGCCAAAGTAGCCCAACAGATTGCGGAAGAACAAAACTATTCTATCCGGGTTCAAAAGCAGGGAAACGATGAGACTGGACTTCTTTACGATGGATTCAACAGCATGCTGGATCAAGTGCACAACCGGGAAATGGAACGGGATAGAGCAGAGGAGGCGCTTCGCGACAGCGAAGAAAAATTCAGGACTCTGACAGCGAATATCCCGGGAGCGGTTTATCGCTGTGCAAACGACCCGGACTGGACTATGGACTTTATCAGTGATGTCATCGAAGAAATATCCGGATATAAGGCGTCGGATTTCATTCAGAACAGAGAGCGGTCCTATTCCAGCATCATACATCCTGATGATGGAAAAAATGTTGGGGGGTCCGTTCAGAAGGCCCTGACGAACAGGGAACCTTATTTGCTCGAATACCGGATCGTTCGGTCGGATGAAAAAATCAGATGGGTTTATGAGAAGGGACAGGGTATTTTTTCCGACAACGGGAACCTGCTCTGGCTCGATGGGGCCATTTTCGATATCACCGAGCGCAAACTGGCAGAAGAAGAATTGGAAAAACATCGGAATCACTTAGAGGATCTGGTAAAAACGCGGACCATCGAAATAACGGAGGCGAACAAACAGCTGTACAAGGAGATCGTCGACCGGAAAAAGGCTGAAGGTGAACTCCGTGACAGCGAAGAAAAATTCAGACGGATCACATCATCTGCCTTAGATGCAATCATAATGATGGACTATACTGGCAGCATTTCCTACTGGAACGAGGCAGCAGAAGAGACCTTCGGATACTCTGCGAGAGAAGCTATAGGCAAAGAGATGCACATTTTTCTTGCGCCCCCGAAATATAGAGGCTCCTACGAAAAGGGTGTTCAAGTTTTCAAAGAAACAGGCCAGGGCCCGGTCGTCGGCCAGACATTGGAACTAACGGCGATGAGAAGAGATGGAACGGAATTTCCGATCGAACTTTCTGTTTCCGCTGTACAGATAAAGGGAAGATGGCATTCTATCGGCATCCTCAGAGATATCAGCGAGCGCAAAAAAACCGAGGAGGTGATCGCGACAAGGCTTCGATATGAGGAGGGGCTTGCGGCATGCTCGCGAGCCCTTTTAACAGGGACCGGGCCGAAAAAGGACCTTTCTCAAGCTCTGGGATTTCTCCTGAAGGCTGCCAATGCCAGCCGAGTCTATTTATGCGAAAACTTCGAGGATGAAACCGTTGGGCTAAGTATGCGTCAAACCCAGGAGATACGGGCAAAAGGGATTAGATCCCGGTTTAGCGGCAAACATCCCCAGCATATACCCTACAAACAAGGATTCGATCGCTGGAGAAGGTTGTTATCCAAAGGAAAACCGATCAATGGGAAAGTTGAGTCTTTCCCGGGTTCAGAACGGAAAATATTAGAGCCACAAAAAACGCTTTCATTGCTCATCCTTCCGATCACAGTCAACGAAGAATGGTATGGTTTTATCGGTTTCGATGATGTGCGTGAGAAAAGGGAATGGTCCGATGAAGATATCAGAAGTCTACGAACAGCCTCGGAGATGATCGGGATTTATATCGAAACAAAAATGTTCGAAGAGGCATTGAGGGTCAGCGAGGACCGATTCAGAAGTCTTGTGGAAAATGCCAACGATATCATTTATTCCTTAACACCCCGAGGAGAGATCACATACATATCCCCCAAAGCCACTGAGATTACGGGCTACGATGTATCCTTTCTGATAGGCAAAAACATATTTTCGCTCTTGCATGCTGAAGATATCCAGGCAGCCATCGGATGGTTTCAATCCGGGCTTCAAAATAAGGAGAGGCAGAGCGGTTTCGAATTTCGATTGATGCATAAAGATAAAAGCGTCCGGTGGATGGTGACACAGTCCTCTATCATTCAAAAAGGAGAAGGTGGAATCATGGAGATCATAGGAGTCGCCCACGATTTCACAGAAATGAAAAATATCCTGAATGATCTCGAGACAGCAAACCATCATCTCCGAGAAACTCAAACCCAGCTTGTGCAGTCTGCAAAAATGGCATCCCTGGGAAAGCTGGTCGCCGGCATAGCCCATGAGATCAATACGCCTATAGGCGCTGTGAACAGCATGCAGGATACATTGTTTCGAACCCTGGAGAGGCTGAAAAAAACGATAGCGACCCAGCTCCCTGAAGAACAAGAAAGAATACCCAAACTCAAGGCGAATCTCAAAATTTTAGATGAATCAAAAAAAGTGATAAATTCTGGAACAGAGAGAGTGATCAACATAGTCAAAAGGTTGCGCAGCTTTGCCAGGCTCGATGAAGCTGAGCTTAAAACAGTAGATATACACGAGGGTCTGGAGGACACCCTGACATTGATCCACCATGATATCAAACACCACATCCGAGTGAAAAAAAATTATGGGGATTTACCTCCCGTTTCCTGCTATCCAGGCAGGCTGAATCAGGTTTTCCTCAATATCTTAGTCAATGCGAAACAGGCGATAAAGGGAAAAGGGACTATCGAGATAACAACCTACACGGAACAAAAGAAGGTATTCATAGAAATCAGAGACACCGGAGAGGGAATCGGCAAAGAAAATATCAAAAAAGTTTTCGATCCCGGGTTTACAACCAAGGGCGTCGGGGTGGGTACTGGTTTAGGCCTATCCATATGTTATCAAATCATGCAGGATCACCGGGGAGAAATTTTGGTGGAGAGCGAGGTAAACAAAGGGACTACCTTTACTGTAGTTCTTCCGACGGATCTTGAAGATAAAATCAATCAACGGCCTGCTTAACAGGAAGTTTTATGGATTATTAACGTTTGAAAAAGAAATGGATTATCTGAAATATATTTTTACTCATGACAAAAAATAGTACTATTGATACTCAATCTGATATTTTGGGGGCAACATGAAAAATTTCCCGGCCCTTGTATTCACATTTTTTTGCCTGATATTGTCATGCTTTTCTCAGGCTTCAGCCTCGGATATTCGTGGGAATGTCATTCATGAGGATGGATCTGCGCTTCATGGCGTTTTGATTACCCTTAGCAACGATATGAATGGGGCAACAATTACGGAATCTTCCCATGAAGGCATCTTTGAATTTATCGGCTTGAAGCCTGGAAATTATAACCTCAAATTTGAGCTCGAAGGCTACAACGAAGTCCATAAAAAGGGCGTCAAATTGCTTGGCGGTAAAAGTCTGGAGCTGAATATTCGAATGAAACCTTCTCCTTTGTTTATTTCCTCTGATAGCACTGAGCGAGTGGCAGCGGGAAAACGCTACCATGCCAGTGGCCTGCATCGATTTTTGTTCGGAAAAGATTACCGCCGGTTATGGGTTGAACCGATAGAAGCGGAGATTTTGGATTTGAGGAAAGAGGCCGGAGGGCTCAGCCCTGTCATGACTGTAGGCGGGCATCAGACATTGGGTCTTGCTCTCAAAGGCAACGACGGGCGCGCATACACATTTCGGGGAATCGACAAAGACCCGACAGCCACTCTTCCCCCCGAACTCGTGGGAACCATAGCAGACCGGGTCGTTCAAGACCAGATCTCCTCATCACATCCCGCAGCCCCTTTGGTTGTCGAATCACTCATGGAGGCTGCTGGTGTTTTGTATACAAAAGTCCGTTTTGTCGTGATGCCCGATGATCCGGCTCTTGGTGAATTTCGCGAAGAATTCGCAGGTGTGCTCGGGACTTTCCAGGAATATCCCACACCGATCTCCGAGACAAGCCCTGGATTTGCAGGTGCCACGGAAATCCTCAGTCATCTGGAAATGTGGAACCGTCTTGAAGCCAGTCCTGCCGACCGTGTTGACTCCCGTGCCTTCTTGAGAGCAAGATTGCTGGATATTTTTATCGGTGATTGGGACCGGCACAGAAAACAGTGGCGATGGGCTAAGATGCCCGGAAAACCCGGTTGGCAGCCGATTCCTGAGGATAGGGATCAAGCTTTTTGCAGGTATGACGGTCTCTTTATAAGTGCTGCACGGCCAGGTTTGCCCTTCATCGTTGACTTCGGAAAGAAATATCCCCGCATGGATGGCTTGACATATGCAGCCCGGGATGCCGATCGCTACCTTCTTACGGACCTAAAAAGATCGGATTGGGAATCTATCGCTATCGATCTCAAATCACATTTGACGGATTCTGTGATCGAAGAAGCGGTCAAGCGCCTGCCCCCTGAATACTACCGGCTCGATGGCTCCAGGCTCGAAACCACACTCAAAGTGCGGAGAGATCAAATTGTCGTGGCCGCGGATCGCTTCTATAAGCTTTTGGCTCGAAAGGTGAACATCCAGATGACGGATCAGGCAGAACTGGCTGAAATCGTCAAGGTAGATAGCAACACGACCGATATCCGCGTTTCCTTGAGACAATCTGAAAAAGGGGATACCCTGCCCGAGCCGTACTACCAGCGTCGTTTTCATCATAATGAAACACAAGAGATTCGTCTGTATCTTCGTGGGGGTGATGATTTTGTCGTTGCACAAGGGGGGCAATTCAAAGGCATCAAAATTCGCGTAATCTGCGGCAATGGCAATGATTTCGTGGATAGTTCGAAATCCGGCGGTCTCTTGATCTACGACTCCGCTGGAACGCCCAAGCTTGCTTTGGGCCCAAACACCAAGCTAGACAGACGCGAATATATTCCGCCTTCGATTCCGTCGCTTCCCTGGATACCACCTCGGGATTGGGGAAAACAGACTATTCCTCTACCTTGGATCGGCTTCAGCCCCGATACGGGCTTCTTTTTGGGGGGCGGATTCATGACAAAGTTATTTGGATTCCATAAGGATCCTTACAGCTCAAAACATACATTTAAAGCTGGTTTCGCATTCGGAGCGCAATCATCCCGCTTCGACTATTACGGCGAGTTTCGTCATGAAAACTCAGCCGCTTATACATCCATTTCTGCACTGGCAACAGGCATCAAGATATTTCGTTTCTACGGTTTTGGCAACGAAACGACTTCATTGAAAGATGACCAATTCTACAAACTTCGACAAAGACAGTATTCCTTGGATCTTTCGTTCAACCTTCCTTTGGCAGGTTCCTTATTTTTCAATGTGGGTGCCGTGGTAAAGTATTCCAGAACAGACCTGGATCAAGATAATCTTATAGCTGAGATGCGCCCTTACGGGACCGAGCACTTCGGACAAATCGGTATCAAAGGTGAACTGGCATATGATACGAGAAACCTCCCATCTGCGCCTTCCAGTGGGGTTCGTATTTTGCTCGGAGGAAAATATTTCCCCGCATTATGGGATGTCGAGAGTGGCTTTGGGTATCTTCATATCGAATCATCGGTCTATCTAACGACGTCATCCATTTCTCTACAGCCCACACTGGCCATGAGGCTAGGAGGCGAGCGTGTATTCGACAAATATCCATTCCATGAGGCGGCTTTTATCGGAGGCGGAGGGCTCGCTCACTCTGGATCAACTGTTCGAGGCCACTTCGCCCAACGTTTTGCCGGCGACAGTTCAGTCTACGGGAATACCGAGCTGCGATTCCGGTTGAGTGATGTTTATTTTTTCTTCCCGGGAGAGATGGGCCTATTTCTTCTGGCTGATATCGGTCGAGTCTTCTTCGAGGGAGAAAATTCGAAAAAGTGGCACAGTGCGATCGGAGGCGGCATTTGGATCTCAATTTTAGGCCGGAAGAATACATTCAGTATTTCAATTGCCCGGTCTGATGAACGTTTGGGATTTTATGTGAGTGGTGGCTTCTCATTCTAAATTCGTTTGCTTCTCATTTCAATCAACCTTATTAAGTGGCATTTTATTACGTCGAAGGCTCGATTGCCTTGAGGGGAAAAAAATAATAGAATTTATGAATAAAAAATTATGGTTTTTACAAAAACACCGAAAGATTAATGAACAAAGCAAGGATATTATACATCGAAAGCAACGAAATTCACCGCTCGAGACTGTCCGGCGCCTTGCGTTCAAAGGGATACCATGTCACGGATACTGCCTCAGGACTGGCAGGAATTCGCCTGTTCGAGAAGGGGCATTTTGATGTTATCCTTTGTAATCTGGACATCCCGGAATTCGATGGGGTTGAGGTCTTAGACAGAATCAGACATAAAAATTCGGAAATTCCTTTCATTTTTTTTTCAGCTCTTGGGTCCGTTGCAAAGGCAAAAAAAGCTATTGAAAAGGGTGCAGATCAGTTTGTTCTTAAACCAAAAGAAACCGACGAAATCATTATCATAATCGAGCAGGTCATCGAAAGTAAAAAACTGAATATCACAGGTAAGAGGAAAATCCTGGATGAGTTGAAGATGGCTAATGAAACCCTGAGAGAAACACAGGCTCAGCTCGTGCAGTTGGAAAAGATGGCGTCCCTCGGCTCTTTGGTAGCGGGTATTGCGCATGAAATCAACACTCCCATAGGAGCTGTCCGCAGCATGTATGACACCCTTTCTCGAAACCTGGAGAAACTGGATGAAATTATCAAATCGGAATTCCCTGAAGAATTCAAGGAATTATCGCAGGTGAGATCTATTTTTAAGAGTCTGGAGGAGTCCCACCATGTCATCAGATCGGGAACTGAACGGGTCGTTGATATCGTAAAAGGGCTGAAGAGCTTCGCACGTCTCGACGAGGCCGAACTCAAAACAGTCAATATTCACGAGGGACTGGAGGACACCTTGATCCTCATCCACCATGAATTGAAACACGACATACAGGTTATAAAAGAATTCGGAGCTATTCCCTTGATCAGCTGTTTTCCTGGCCAGTTGAATCAGGTATTTCTCAATCTGCTGATCAACGGCAAACATTCGATAAAAAACAAGGGAATCATCCAAATAACAACTTTTGCAAAAGACAAAAAAGTCCATATCGCTTTTAAGGATAATGGTATTGGCATATCCAAGGAAAACTTGAAGAAGATATTCGATCCAGGATTTACCACTAAGGGAAGGGGAATGGGTACCGGGCTCGGTTTGTCGATCTGTTACCAAATTATTCAGAATCACAGGGGTACGCTAAAAGTAAAAAGCGAGCCAGGAAAAGGCTCGACATTCACGATTGTGTTGCCGACAAATCTCGAAGAGATTCTCGAGAAAGAAAAGAACCAAGGATAAATCCTTCGCTGCTGCAAGGAATATTTTTCTTGTTATAAGGATTGGACATGATGTCAGATGAAGTGCGATTTTGCTGATGAGAAAGTTATTTCGGCAGCTTTTTGACATTCGGGAGGGGGAAGGATTGACAGCCTCACTGATGTTCGCCATTCTTTTTTTTCTCATTGCCTGTTTGATGATAATCAAACCGATCCGTAATTCGCTCTTCCTCGTGAAGTTCGGGGTAGAAAAGCTTCCTTACGTTTTTGTGCTGGTGGCTCTCTTCTCTGCCGCAGTCGCATCGTTATATTCCCGATATTCCAGAAGAACACGGCTCAATAATCTTATTTTGATAACGATTTCGATCTCCATCGCCAGCCTTTTGGTATTCTGGTTTTTGCTCAACTTCGGGTTTCAAGGAGACTGGATCTTCTATGCATTTTACATCTGGGTGGCTATTTTCGGAGTCGTCGTTACTACCCAATTTTGGCTGCTGGCCAATTACATATTCAACGCTCGCGAGGCCAAACGCCTCTTTGGGTTTATCGGTGCTGGCGCGATCTCCGGAGGGATTTTTGGCGGATACCTTACCAACTATCTTGCTCCCGTTTTGAAAACGGAAAACCTGATCTTTTTCTGCATCGGATTTCTGTTAATCTGCTTATTCCTTATACAGATGGTATGGAATCAAAGCGAGCGCCGCGGCAGTGGAGAGAATCTTTCCCGCAGGAGGCGGATAAACCGACCGGAATCCACCGATAATCCCGTCAAGCTGATCTTGAATTCCCGCCATCTCCTTTACCTTGCCGGCATAATAGGCGTGAGTGTTGTCGTCGCGAATCTCGTCGAATATCAGTTCAGTGCTGTCGCTTCAGCGATCATCACGGATACCGATCGACTCACCGCATTTTTCGGTTTCTGGGTTTCGACATTGAGTATTATCGCATTGATCATTCAACTGTTTTTCACCAGGAGGATATTGAAGTACCTGGGTGTTGCCGCTTCTCTCTTTTTCCTGCCTGTCGGTTTGCTCATTGGGTCTGCGGCCATCCTCGTAAAACCTTCCCTCTGGACGGCTATCCTTATCAAAGTGAGCGACGGGAGCTTGAAACATTCGATCAACCAGGCCGGCATAGAGCTTTTAGGTTTGCCTCTGGCGCATGAGATCAAAAAAAAAGCCAAGGCTTTTATCGATGTCTTTATCAAAAACTTTGCCGAAGGGCTGGGGGGAGTTCTCCTGATAGCCATGACCGCAGGCCTGGGATTTTCTCTTCCACACATCAGTCTTATAATTATCGGACTCATCGCCGTTTGGACATTCTTGATCAACAGGGCTAAGCAGGAATACATCGAGTCATTCCGGACAGCGATAGACAAACGAACGATAAACATCGAACAGCAGTCTTTAAATTTACAGGATGCATCCATTTTCAAAAACTTTCTCAAAATCCTCGATAGCGAGAACGAACGACAGATATTGTATACCTTGAGTTTGTTGGAAGATATCAAGAATGACGATCTGATCCCTTATCTCGAAAAACTCATCACTCACCCATCCTGCGAGATCAAATCGCTCGTATTGAAGATGGCTCTTCTTTATGAAAACCTCGATCTAACCCCCGCAGCAAAAGATCTGATCGATCAAGACGACCATAACCTGAGGATCGAGGCTATTTGTTATTTGTGCAGACACTCCCAAGATAACGTTTCTATCCTGAAAGATTTCTTGCGCCACGAAGACTACCGTGTTCGAAGCGCCGCTTTGATCTGTGTTTCGAGGGAATGGAAGAAGAACAAAGAATTCAGGAAAGAAATGGACTTGAAAATGTTGCTCGATGAGATGTTTGCATCTCTTTGTCAGAGTGAAATTGATTGCGAAAAGAACATTTTTGTGAAAATCAATATCGCTAGGGCAACAGGAATCACCAATAGCCCTGAATTTTTTCCCATCCTCCGTATTTTGATCGAAGACGAATCATTGGATGTTCTTCAAGCGGCAATAATAAGCGCAGGGCAAATCAAAGCGGTGGAGCTAGTCCCGATTTTGATAACACATCTTACGACGAAAAACGTGCGTAAATACACGCGGGAGTCTCTTGGGGAATATGGAGAAGAAATTATCTCAATACTGGCAGAACAATTGGAAGATCCTTCGGTTGACAAAATGAAGCGCCTGGCCATCCCGAAAGCGCTGGCTTTAATAGGTTCTCAGAAATCGGTGAATCTCTGTATGAAAAACTTGGACCAACCGGATCTGATTATACGCTACGAGATAATCAAGGCCCTGAATAAACTGAGAACAAAGTTCCCTGAGCTAAAATTCGACAAACAACAGCTAAATGCCAGAATTTTTGATGAGATCAAAAATTACTATCGAAATCTAGCATTGCTGTATAGACAAAACGAATCTCTTTCCAGCGACAGAGCGATCCCATCGAACGACGACAAGAGTCGCGTGTTAAGAGCAAGAGAACTTTTAACCATTGCTCTGGAAGAGAAGCTCGACAACACTCTAGAAAGAATTTTTCGGCTTCTAGGTTTAAAGTACCCCCCCAAAGATCTGTTCAACGCCTACCTTGCTGTGAAAAGCGATAGATCCGATTTGATCGCCAACTCCGTCGAATTCCTGGATAACATTCTGGATAAAAACCTGAAAAAAATCTTCATCCCCGTTGTTGAGACATCCTCCATCGAAGCTCTGTTGAATAAAACGAAGGAGCTTTTCGGCTTTGACATTCCATCTGAGTCGGAAAGCATAGATTTTATCCTTGAAAGCGATGACAATTGGCTCAAAACATGTGTCCTGCACCTCTTGACAGAATTAAAAGACAAAGAATCCATCGACAGGGCGACAGAGCTTATTGACGATCCGGACCTTATGGTCAAAGAAGCCGTCGACCATTATTTAGGAAAGCTTGGATTATCGAATCAGTTTGACGATTGAGCGATAAGTATGTTAACTTCATTAAAACTTTTGATGATCTGCTATTGATCTGAGGATGACAGTGCTTACGAGAGTAGAAAAAGTGATCTTCCTTCAGGATGTGGATATTTTCAAATACACATCGACGGAGGATTTGGCACATATAGCCGCAATTACGGATGAAGTCGAATTGAAAGCGAACAGCCCTGTTTTCAAAGAAGGAGAGTTTCCCGATGCTATGTATGTTGTCATCGAGGGGAAGGTCAGGCTGAGCAGAGGCGACCAGGAAGTTATGGTCGCTGGGAAAAAAGATGCGTTCGGGACATGGGCGCTTTTCGATGATGAACCCCGGGTGGCGACAGCTACTTCTCTCGAGGATTCCCGTCTCCTGAAGATCGATAAAGAAGACTTTTTCGATCTATTGGCCGACCATGTGGAGATCACACAAAGCATATTGAAGGTGATGGTCAAAAGGCTAAGAAAACTGATGACGCATATCAACAGATGAGGTTATTGGATTAAAAACACTAAAGATCTCAAGGAGGGAACATGAACAATTCGAACCAAAATCAAACGATCGTGATCGTCGATGATGAAGAGATGGTTTTAACGAGCATCAGCTCGTTTTTAGCCCTGGAAACGGATTATAATCTTGAAACGTTCACCTCCGCTATAGAAGCACTGGACTACATAAAAAACAGCTCAACGGACCTCGTGGTCTCGGATTATCTCATGCCAGAGATGGATGGGATCACATTTTTGAAAAAAGTGAGGGAATTAAGGCCGGAGGTGCCTCGCATCATACTCACCGGATATGCAGACAAAGAGAATGCCATAAAAGCGATCAACCAGGTCGGTCTTTTTCAATACATCGAAAAGCCTTGGGATAATGAAGACATCTTGATCATTTTCAGGAACGGCTTGGAGAAGCAGAGGCTGATGAGCAAACTCAATGAGAAGATAAATGAGATCAATAAGGCCTATGACGAACTCAAGGAACTTCAGCGCGAAATCGTAAAAACATTCATCTAAACCTCCAGGAGTATTTTTCCGGAATTTCAAGCAATCCCTGCATTATGATATTCTATTTCGGTTGGAATCGTGATGGTCACCGTCGTTCCTTTGTTCAGCTCGCTCGTAACCTCGATGTTTCCCTTGTGCTCAGCGACGATGATAATGTAGCAGATCGATAACCCGAGTCCTACGCCGATCTTGACTCCTTTCGTCGTGAAACCGACATCAAATATCGATCTCAGGTTATCCGGAGGTATGCCATGGCCATTATCGTTGATTTCGACAGCGATCATGTCATTCCTTAGGAAAGTCCTGACCTCGATCTCCCCCTTTTCGCTAATAGCCTCGATGGAGTTTTTGAACAGAGCCATGAAAACTTGATTCAGGCTGCTCGGGGAACAATAGATCTCGGGCAGATCGCTGTACTCTCTCCGGATAGATATTCTCCCTGAGATTTCGGGTTCGATCAAGGCAACCGCGCTTTCGATACATTCATTGATACCAGCCATTTGATACTCTGCTTCATCCAGCCTTGCGAATTTTTTCAGATTCGCCACTATTTTCGCTATTCTTTCCGAAGCGACCAAATTATTCATATTTGAATGTTCTAAAGCTTTAAGCGCTTTAAGGGCCAGGTCTTTTTCTTGTTTTTCACCGAAATGTCCTTTGTCCAAAATAGCTTTGAGCTTTAAAACGGCACGGTCACTTACATCGCTGCTGCTGGATATCGCTCCGATCGGGTTATTGATCTCGTGAGCGACCCCTGCCACCAATCGGCGCAGAGATTCCATTTTGGCCGCTTGGATTCGCTCCACTTCCTTTCGCTTCTGGAGAATAAAATTCAGTTTCTCCCACCTTTGATCAGCTATTTTTGCCATCTGTACGGCCAAATCCAGATCTTCTTTCCAAAAACGCATCCCGGAACTTTTTTCTCCCAGGAACCATACGGCATTATTGCCGATCGGAACCGCCGCGATCCAGGGGAGGGGCATGTCGCATGGAACGACAGACAGATTTTTTTCAATTTTCTCCAATTTCCTTATGTTCACGAGAAGATGTTCATCCTGGCAAAGTTCTTCTTTTTGCAGCCACTGCAGCAGATCGTCACAGGTTGCCTCCTGAAGATTGAAGGACTGCCATTCGCCATCACGAAAGACCAGGGTTCTTTGTTTTTCCATGGGGATACACATGTGGAAATGTTTTTTCAATCCATGATAAACCTGTCCAAAGTCTAGGGCGTTCTCGAGGAAGAGTGTGAACGCCTGCAAACTCACAAAACGATCGTAGCTGATCCGGAAAAATTTCTTATTCACGAAACTTTGAACATTCGATCTCAGGGGATTGAAGATAAAAGCGATTATCAATGCCGCAAAAGTAGATAAAATCGGCGATTGGAAAGACAGCTCATTATAAATCATCAATGACAAACCCCCGACGCTCAAGGCGTACACACCGACGAGGATTATGAGGATCGAGCTGTAGATCAAGCTGCGAGAAAGAACGATCTCTATATCGAATAGCCTGTAACGCAGCATAGCGATCGCGATGCTGATCGGGATGATCAACATGGACAAATAGGCTATCCAGTCCGGCACAAAGGGATGAAGATTGAAAGTGTGTGGAAGGTCCCATAAGAAGATGAAAGGAAAAGTGCCCCAGAATATTCCCCAGAGAACCCATTGGAGTTTCCGCCTATTGACCGGATTCGGTTTTCGTCGATGATTCCGGAGCATATTTATCATGGAAACGAAAAGAATAAGGAAAATAAAAGCCCGGAATAGCCGATAAGCGGAATGATAAAGGTTTATCGATTCTTGAGAAAGTCGAAAGTTTTTGTTGAAAAAAAGCAGCAAAAGAAGGAATGAAAAAATTAACCCTGTAGCCAGAAAGATCATTTTCATGATCCGGGTGTTTTTTTCTAGGAATGTGGAGGAAGGAAAATGAAAACTGAAGTAAAGGAGGGCCACGAGCGCCAGCGAATAGCTCAGGTAAAAAGAAACGACCAGCAAGGAGGAAGGAATTACGGGGAGATAGAATCCAGGGCGAGTCATGGCGAGATTGAAACCAAGCAACAGGCCTGCATAAGTGAAGTACTTTTCATGGTTCTTACTTCTCTTTTCCCAAACGATCACAGCGATGCCAAAAAAACTGAATCCGATAAACCCCATCAAAAACACATACCAAAAATCATTGTGGGGAACCAGACGAAATTCCGTTGCTGTGCCGTCAGACAGAAATAGCGTGACTTTGTCTCCGATCTTCCTGTTGTCGATAATCGCTTCGATATCATACCGACTGGCCGCACGAATACCATCAACGGCAACGATGAAAGGGGGCTGCCCCGATGTCGAATCTTCACCGGAGATCGAAGTCTCTCTGATCGTTATGCCATCGGTTCCTTTTTGAAGAGGCAAGGGAAGGCCGGGCTGAAAGGAGAGATTGTATAAGGCCAGAGCCGTAAGTAAGATCAAAAAACTTAGAAATATGTAAAAGGAGTTTCTGTGAAAGTTCATAAATCCCTGCCGGATTATGGAATCTATCCGTCTCAATGAACAAATATCATTGTATCGAGGTATTTTCAACCATTTTTCTAAGCGGCCGTTTGATCGAATATATGAAAAGAGGGGAAAAAAAGAATTGGGACGGAATTAGAACCTGAAACAAATGCCGATCCGATTGGGCGAGATGATGAGGCCGACACGGTCATTTTTCTTTTTTTTGTGAATGACTTGACTTTTGATTTATCTGTTCATATTATCTGAATAGATAGGCTGAGTGAAAATGACCGGCAGGCGATCCCGATCATTCAAGATGGCAATGCGGCTTTTGAGCCGCCTGGTCAGTGAACGTAAAAACTACGGGCTATTCGGGGATATCGAGGAGATTTACAACTCCCACCTATCGGAAGCAGGACGGCAGAGAGCTGACTTGTGGCTCTGGTTCCAGGTCTTCAAAACGATCCCCGCCTTTATAAAGAATGCCCTCTACTGGAACTGGGTGATGTGCGATAATTATCTGAAGATCGCCTTCAGAAATTTCAAGCGCCAGAAAATTTTCTCCCTGATAAATATTTCAGGTTTGGCCGTAGGGATGGCCTGCTGCATATGTATTCTTATCTATGTCCGTCACGAACTCAGCTACGACAGATATCATGCCAATGCCGATAAAATCTATCGGCTCGTCATGACCGGAGAATTCTCGGGAAGACCTTTCGACGTGGCCCTAAGCAGCGGGCCGATCGGGTCTGCCCTTGTCGAGAATTTTCCGGAATTCGACAGATCCGCCAGGTTTCAGCACCGGAACAGGACGCATATCCGTTTCAAGGGAAAAAATTTTTTCGAAGACAGGATATACTACGCCGATGAGACTGTTTTCGAAATTTTCACTTTCCCGCTTTTGGGGGGAAATCCGGAAACGGCCTTGAGGGATCCTTTTTCGGCGGTTATCACCCAGCGAACCGCAGAGCGGTATTTCGGCAGCCAAGATCCCCTAGGTGAGGTTCTGCGATTCGGCCCAAAGGAAGATTACACCGTAACCGGGGTCATGAAAAATGTTCCGGAGAATTCCCATTTTGCCTTCGATTTTCTCCTGTCTTTCAAAACCCTTTCCACACTAAACCGGCAGCAGACCGAAAGCTGGACGCAGTTCACGAATTATACTTACCTGCAATTGAAGGCAGGGAGCGATCCAGAAAAACTCGGGCACAAAATTTCCTCTCTGAACACGAGGCACATGGGATTCGACCCAAAGGACATGGGATGGGATCTCGTATTCGCTCTTCAGCCTCTCCCATCGATCCATTTGCACTCGAATCTCCAAAATGAAATGACAGGGAACGGCGACATATCCTTAGTTTACATTTTTTCATCCATCGCTGCTCTCATCTTGATTCTGGCCTGTATCAATTTTATGAATATAGCAACAGCCCGTTCTTGTAACAGGGCCAGAGAAGTAGGACTGCGCAAGGTCCTCGGTGCCGTGAGGAGCAAGATCGTGAAGCAATTTCTGGGGGAATCGCTGATATACAGTTTTTCCTCGCTCTTCATCGCCCTGATCCTCAGCGGACTCGGTCTGCCTCTTTTGAGTTCTTTCTTGGGTCACACAATGGGAATCCGATTTGCGGAGATGACCGCTCTCATTCCAGGATTTGCCGGTATCGCCTTGTTCGTCGGATTGGCTGCCGGATTGTACCCGGCCTTTGTCCTTGCCGGATTTCAGCCGGCAAGAGTGGTAAAAGGAGGCTTCGAAACTTCCCGGCAAAAAAAACACTTCAGAGATGGGCTTGTGATCGCCCAGTTGGTCATATCCACGGTCCTCATCATAGGGACCGGGATAATTTCGGATCAGGTCGCTTTTATGAAGAACAAACGGCTGGGGTTCGAAAAGAAGCATGTCATCGTTGCCCGGATCTCCGACGATTCGGTCCGGCCATCCATTCCCGCAATAAAACATGCGCTCAAGAGCCTTCAAGGGGTGCTGAACGTCACGGCCTCTTCTCATATTCCCGGCTGGGACGGACTGGCTGCCGCTCATCTTCCCGAAGGCTTTTCGAACGAAGAGTCCCAAACCATGAGAATCATCCGTGTCGATCACGATTTCCTGAACACCATGGGAATCGAGCTTGTAGCTGGCCGGAATTTTTCTCCCGAATTTCCCGGTGATCCGCAAGGATCCGTTCTCATCAACGAAACTGCGGCTGCGAAATTCGGATGGATAGATCCTTTGGGAAAAAAGATCCAGGAAATATACGGGACGAAACAAACGAAGATCGTTATCGGGGTCATCGAAGATTTTCATATGTCTTCACTCCACAACGTGATAGAACCCATGTACATCACCAATTCACAGCAGGGAATCAATTTGCTTTGTATAAGGATAAGCCCCGGAAATGTTGCAGGCTTGCTGGATACGATCAGGTCCACATGGACGGATATCGCCCCAGGTGCCCCGTTCGACTACTTTTTTCTCGACGAATCTTTCGACAGGCAGTACAGGGCAGAGGAGAGGTTGAGCCGCCTTTTTTCCATCTTCAGCCTGCTGGCGATTTTTATCGCCTGTTTGGGACTTTTCGGGATGGCCTGCTATGCGGCCGAAAGGCGCACCAAAGAGATAGGAATCCGGAAGGTGCTGGGAGCCTCGACATCAGGTATCGTTTTCCTTATGAGCCGGGAATTGATTCAAGTCTTTCTCCTTGCAAACCTTGTTTCCTGGCCGCTGGTCTTTCTTGCCTCACAAAAGTGGCTGCAAAATTTTGCTTACCGGACCGACATCGGGATAGGGATTTTTCTTCTCTCGACTCTCTTTACGTTGATCCTTACGCTCGGGACTGTGAGCTACCAGGCCATCAAAACTGCCTCGGCCGACCCGGTGGATACATTAAGGTACGAATGATCCCGCCTAAAAATTCATTTGGACCTCTTCTTTAATTGGGGCATCATTTATCCGTTGACCTGGCCATCGTGCTTATGATAAAAACCATCAATTAGCGCTTCCTGAAAGATCGGAGAAACATGATCGAGAACTGCGAAAAAGCAAAACCCGAAATGGAATACACTCCTCTTCAGGAGCTGATCGACAATCTGCCCTATATCCTCATGACGATATTGGGGGCCCTGATCTTTATCGTCGGCTCCGGATCAAACGCGGCCAAATGGCTACTGTCAGGTTTGTACGTTTCGTACAGCGCTGCAGGCGCTCTCTGGATCATCATCTTCGTTTGCCCATACTGCCATTTTTACGGAACGCGATCCTGCCCGTGTGGCTACGGCCGTATTTCTGCAAAAGTGCGCAGGGTTCGGGACCAGTCGCTTTTTTCAAAAAAGTTCAAGGCGCATATCCCCGTGATCGTCCCATTATGGATCATTCCCGTGGTTGCAGGCACCATATTTTTGGCAGAAAATTATTCTTTCTTGCTTCTTTTTCTTGTCCTTTTGTTTGCCATCGATGCTTTTATCGTGCTTCCTGTCCTGTCCCGAAAATACGGATGTGCTCACTGCCCTCAAAAAAGCAGCTGTCCCTGGATGAATTCTTAAAACGACCGGGAAAAAAATCCTGTGTGAGAATCCAAAAAAAATCTTGACCTGTATCTCCATATCTTTTAAGATATTATAAGAAATAGCAAAACGCATATGGATAGTCTGACTAGGACCGAAGAAGAAATCCTCCTCACCATATGGGATCTTAGGGAAGAGGCCTACCTCGTGTCTATCAGAAACTGTCTGAATAAGAATGCAGAAAAGGAACTGACGATCGGAGCGATCCACATTCCCCTTTCAAAACTCGAAAAGGCCGGTATCGTGACTTCTTTTTTCGGAGAAGCGACACCGAAAAGGGGAGGACGGCGAAAGAGGATATATAAGTTGACAGACAGGGGAATCGCACTCTTGAAGAAACAGAAAGAAATACGTGACAGGGTCTGGTCCGGCTTCAGCAAATCCTATTCGTGAAAGGGATGACCGCAACAAATCACAAGCCCCCTCCGCTTCTGGAAAAGATTCTCCAGCGGTTCCTATCCATACAGGATAGGGAATCCCTGTGCGGAGATTTCGAAGAAATCTATAACGATATCTTTGCTCAAAGGGGAAAGGCCAAGGCTCGAATATACTATTTCAGGCAAATTTTATCCTGTTTGCCCCGGTATGTCGCGCATCTATTACTATGGAGGATCGTCATGCTCGTCAAAACTCTTCAATTCGCTTTTCGCAAGCTCAGAAGGGTTCAGCTCACATCAGGCATCAATATCGCCGGCCTGGCCATCGGCCTGGCATTTTTTTCCCTGTTGGTGGCTTTTGTCAGAGATGAGCTGAATTTCGACCGTTTTCATGAGAATGCGGATCGGATATATATCATGACCAGCCAATTCCGGGATCGTTTTCTCGGAGGCACCCACCACTTCATCGCCGAAATGATCGAATCGGAATATCCCGAGGTGCAATCTACGCTCCGTCTTGCCATGA